>Ga0302180_10001277_pt1 | contig 20225 bp, 15 predicted proteins | sample I_Palsa_E3_2_FD_200575 | JGI IMG/M metagenome (GOLD analysis project Ga0302180, IMG submission 200575) | Peat permafrost microbial communities from Stordalen Mire near Abisko, Sweden - I_Palsa_E3_2 | ecosystem: Environmental > Terrestrial > Soil > Palsa > Peat permafrost | place: Sweden... | reverse complement strand
CTCCGTCCCGACTACGACGACGCCATGGCCTACCTGAACCTGATGTACCGCGAGAAGGCTGATGTGGAATGCGACGACCTCACTGCCCGCCAGGAAGATCTGAAGACTGCCGATCATTGGGTGGATCAGACTCTGCTCACCAAGAAGGCCAAAGCCGAGAAGCAGCCCGGCCAGCAGGGCATCACCATGGACCAGCCGAAATAAGCCCGATAAGCCGCATCGCAGCGACAGAACGCAACCCACAGCCTGCCCTTTAGCTGCCGAAGGGGGGCAAAGCCGTGGGTTTTCCGTTTGGTGTGTACCGCGGTCCCCGCTGGTCTGGATGATCTTCGGCCAGCGCGCGAAATCGAAATGGTATATGCTAGAACCCCGCAATTCAGCGGGTTTCGCGTGATCAGTATGGCATCGTTGGGATCATCGGCGCGCAGCAACCGCACCTCCCCCGCTTTACCAGCAAAGGAGCGGTGGGCGGGATGCGTGTCCGTCATCGTCCCCGTCTACAACGAGATTGCGCACGTGGATAAACTTCTGCAGGCCATCCACGCCTCGCCGGTCAAGAAGGAAATCATCATCGTCGACGACGGTTCCACGGACGGCACTCGCGAGAAGCTCCAAGACATGCCGCGCGCCAACGGCGTCACGGTGGTCTTCCACAAGAGTAACTGCGGCAAAGGCGCGGCTATCCGCACGGCGCTCCGGTACGCCCGCGGAGAATATATCCTGATTCAAGATTCCGATCTCGAATACGATCCGCAGGACTATCCCGCGCTGCTGCGGCCACTCGAGCGGCGCGAGACGAACGTAGTGTACGGCGTGCGCCCAGACCTCCCCGAGCGCGGTCTCCGATTTTTCCTGGGTGCAAAGCTTCTCACCCATCTCACGAACCTGCTCTACAGTGCGGGCATCCACGACGAAGCCACCTGTTACAAGGTCTTCCGGCGGTCGCTGATCTCACAAATTAGTTTGGAATGTCGTCGCTTTGAGTTCTGTCCCGAAGTGACCGCAAAGCTTTGCCGCATGGGAGAGAAGATCGCGGAAGTCCCTATCGCCTACGCCCCACGGTCGGCGGGAGAAGGCAAGAAGATTCGCCACGCCGATGGCTGGCTGGCGATCTGGACCCTGCTCCGCTACCGCTTCACCCGCCGCGCACGCTGGGCGAAATCAGACCGCGATGCTGACGCTCCGTTCGCGGTAAGTTTTTGCCGCGGGCCCGCGGAGGTGAAGAACATCCGGTAAGGAAGCGTCTGATGCGATTCATAGACCGCCAAGAAGTCGCCCGGCGGCTTACCTACGATGTGTGCATTCCGATCGTGCGCGATGCGATGATCGCATTCTCGCGCGGTGAGACCAGGCAATTACTTCGATCCATCATCCCGCTCGCCGACGGCCGGATGTTCGGCGTGATGCCCGGTGCCATGGGCGTGCGTGCGCCGTTTGGCGCGAAGTTGATCAGCGTCTTCCCGGAGAACTTCGCTCAGGGAATACAGTCGCACCAGGGCCTCGTCATTCTGTTCGACCCCGAAAACGGCGCGCCAGTTTGTGTCGTGCACGCGGGCGAGATTACGGCCATTCGCACTGCGGCGGCCAGTGCGGTCGCCACCGACGCGTTGGCGCGCAAAGACTCCCGCCGTCTGGCGATCCTGGGCTATGGCGAACAGGCCGCGACCCATGCGCGCGCGATCGGCAAGGTGCGCGACCTTGAATCCATCGCGATCTGGGGACGTTCGCCCGAACGCGCCAGCGCCTTCGCCGAGCGGATGCAGGCGGAACTTGCGGTGCCGGTCTCGAGCGCAACGACCGTGCAAGAGGCAGTCGCCAAGGCCGACGTCGTCTGCACCGTCACCTCAGCGGCCGAGCCGATCTTGAAGGGCGCGTGGGTGCGGCCGGGCACGCACTTGAATCTTGTCGGCTCAAGCCATGCCGGGCCAGTGGAGGTTGACAACGGTTTGGTCGTGCGCTCGCGCTTCATTGCCGACAGCCGGGAGGGTGTTCTAAACCAGGGCGCAGAGTTTCTCAGGGCCAAGGCTGCGGGTTTAATCGGCGACGACCACATCGTCGCTGAGATTGGCCAGGTCTTGGCGGGCGAAATCGCAGGCCGCCGCTCGGCGGAGGAGATCACCGTCTACAAGTCTCTTGGCCATGTTATCCAGGATTTGGCAACCGCGTGGGCGCTCTATTCGCAGCCCGAAAACCCGTCCTGAAGAAGGGAAGACCATCACCGACGTAGATCACGGACCCATGGCCAGGTTTCCTGTAGAATCTGGGGTTCGCCGGGCCGGCGCCGACGTTCCAGGGAATGTTTAAGAAAATTCTCATAGCCAATCGAGGCGAGATCGCGGTCCGCGTGCTGCGCGCGTGCCACGAAATGGGGATTGCCGCGGTCGTGGTTTACTCTGACGTGGACCGCGTCGCGCTGCACGTCCGCAAAGCTGACGAAGCCTATCCCATCGGCGTTCCCGCTGCCTCCGAATCCTACCTCAACATTCGCAAGATTCTCGACGTAGCCGAGCGATCCGGCGCTGACGCCATTCACCCCGGTTACGGGTTCCTCTCCGAGAACGCGAAGTTTGCCCAGGCCTGCGCCGATGTGGGACTGAAGTTCATCGGCCCAACCCCTGCAGCCATGGAAGCCATGGGATCGAAGACCCGCGCCCGCCAGGCCATGGAGAAAGCAGGAGTTCCCTTCGTGCCGGGTACATCACGCGCAGTGGAGTCATTCGACGAGGCGGAGCAGGTGGCTGCGAGAATCGGCTATCCCGTGATGTTGAAGGCGGCGGCGGGCGGCGGCGGCAAAGGCATGCGGCTGGTGCACGCTCCCGATCAACTCAAGTCTTCTCTTGAAGCAGCCCGCAGCGAGGCGGAACGCGCTTTTTTCGACAGCGAAGTTTACATCGAGAAGGCTATCGTCAATCCGCGGCACATCGAGATGCAGGTGCTCGCCGACGAGCATGGCAACACCGTCTACCTCGGCGAGCGCGAATGCTCACTGCAGCGCCGCCATCAAAAGGTGCTTGAAGAAGCCCCTTCGCCGATCGTCGACGCCGACATGAGGCGCAGGATGGGCGAGGTTGCAGTCCGCGTCGCGCAGGCAGCGGCCTACACGAACGCCGGCACGGTCGAGTTCCTGGTCGATGAGCAGAAGAACTTTTATTTCCTGGAGATGAACACGCGCTTGCAGGTGGAGCATCCCGTGACGGAACTGATCACCGGCCTCGACCTGGTTCATCTGCAGATTCGCATCGCGGCGGGCGAAAAGTTGCCCTTCAAGCAAGACAATGTGAACATCCGCGGGCATGCCGTCGAATGCCGCATCTACGCGGAAGACCCTGATAACAACTACTTTCCCAGTCCCGGCAAGATCAGCCTGCTGCTGCAGCCTTCAGGGCCGGGAATCCGGCTCGACGACGGCATGTACGAGGGGTGGAGTGTGCCCATTGATTACGATCCGCTGCTGGCCAAGCTGATCGGCTACGGCACGGACCGCGAGCAGGCCATCGCGCGGCTGACGCGAGCCCTCAGCGAATACTTTGTGGGCGGAATCAAAACGAATATTTCGTTGTTCCGGCGAATCTTGCGGGATGCTGATTTTCGTGCCGCGAAGCTCGATACTGGATTCCTCGACCGCATGTTGAAGCGGACCGAGGACGAACGCGTAGATGCAAGGGCAGCGGAAGTAGCGGCCATTGCTGCCGGTATGTTCGCCACACTCGGCTCAACCGCGGCCGCGACAGGTGAGCGCACGGCCGAGGGCGGCTCGCGGGCCACCGGCAAGGCTGCTTCCAACTGGAAAAATGCCAGCCGCAGCGAGGCTCTCCGTTGAGTATTTGATTCAACTGGCAACTGGCTACTGGCAACTGGTTTTCCTCATGCTTTACGACGTAACCATCGACGGCAAGAATTACCGGCTTGATCTCAACCGCTCTGACGGACGCTGGTCCTGCCGTCTCGATGGCCGGGACCTGGAGGTCGATGCCGTTCTCGCCCGCCCCGATGTACTCTCGCTTCGCATCGGAAACATGGCGTATGAAATTAAGTCCGAGCGGGTGGCGAACGAGTTGCATTTGTGGGTGGAGACCACACGCTTCACCGCTGAAGTCCGCGACCCCCGCTCTCTGCGGGGCCGCGCGCGCGCCGGAGACGACCACGGCCCCAAGAAGATCACCGCCCCAATGCCCGGCAAGGTCGTGCGCCTGCTAGTTCGCGAAGGAGACGAGGTAGAGCCGGGCGCAGGCGTTGCCGTAGTCGAAGCCATGAAGATGCAGAATGAAATCAAATCGCCGAAGAAAGGGACGATCCAGAAGATTCTAGTCAGTGAAGGTGCGACCGTGAACGCGGGTGATGTTCTGGCGATTGTCGAGTGATCGCGTCGACAGGCAGCGGCGTGTAAGAGTCTGAACCGCCTACTTCGTCAGCCCGTTACTATCGAGCACCTTTTTGGCGAAGTAGTTCTCCACCTTGGCCGAGTCGCGCAGCACTTCGTAGTAAGCCGCCTTCAGCAGCTGTTCGCGCCGGTCGTGGAGCTGCGACCGGATCGCTTGCTGCACGCGCGGATCGGACAAGTCGCGCTGTCCCGCGGGCTCCTTCGACACCAGCTTCACGATGCGGAATCCCATCACCTGCTTGTTCGCGGGGTTGGCCAGGGTGACGATCGTGCTGTACTGCCCCGGCTTCAGTTTGATCACCGCGTCGCGCGTGCCCGGATCGGTGTTACGCAGCGAAGACTCGGGAAGCGTTCCCAGGTCTCCGCCGTTGCCGGAGGTCTCCGGATCCTCGGAATAATTCATCGCCAGAGTTGCGAAGTCGTCACCGCTGTCCAGCCGGTTGTTGATCATCTGGATCTTCTTGCGGGCGTCGGCCTCGTTCTGCGCCTTGTTGTTCTGGTTGTGCACTTGCGGATTCGGAGCGGGTGTCACGAAAATCTGCGCCAGGTGGTACTGCGGTTCAATCAGATTGAATTCCGACTTGTGCGCGGCGAAGTAGTCGTTAATGTCCTGGTCGGTCACCGTGATCTTGGAAGACACTTCCTTGTTCATCACCTTGTCCACCGTGATCGAGCGGCGGATGTCGCGCTTGAAATCTTCCAGGCTAATCTTTTTTTCCTGCAGTCTCTTATCAAACTCCTGCTGCGTGTACGGGGACTTGATCTCGTTGAGTTTTCGGTCTACTTCCTCCTCGGTGGCGAGCAGGCCGAGCTTTTCGGCTCGGCGCATTACCATTTCGTCGTCGATCAGTTGGCGAAGAATGTTCAGGCGGAGAATGGTAGCCTGTTCCCCGGTGGGGGCTTGCTGGGCGCTGGCCACCTGATTGTCGTAGTACTTGTCGACGTCGGAACGGAAGATCTTGCGGCCATCGACTGTGGCCATCACGTCGCCGCTTACTTGTGACTTGCAGCCCAGCAGCGCTGCCAGCAGAATGGCAGCAGCCAGCAGTACCGCAAGCCGGGCAAATTCCGCGTTTCTTTTCAAACGAGTTTCTCCCTCACACCGATGGTCCGTGGAGCATCTGGAACGTCGACAGCTTCAACCACCATCTCCCGATTCGCCGCGCTCACTTGGAAGCCGGTGCCGCGGCCGCGGCCGCCGTGTGCTCAGGCACGGGCAGATTGGCATCTTTCAAGGCGCGATCCAGCGCGGCGCGCACCTGGCTGATCGGCACCGCGCCGTCCACCTTTTCTCCGTTGATGAACAACGTGGGCGTGGCTTCCACCCCGATCCCATCCGCCTCTTTCATGGATGCCTTCACCGCACTCTCGTCTTGCGCTTTGATGCAGGACTGCAATTTCACGACGTCAAGATTGTGTTTCTGGCCCTGCAGCAGGGTGAGCCGGTCGAGCGCTTCCAGCCGCGCCCCAGACGTTTTTTCGCTGTTCACCTCGTGCTGGTTGGCATGAATGTAATCCGCGAAATCCCAATAGGCATCGCCGCTCTGCGCCCCCAGACAATTGGCGTCCACGGCGGCGTGCGTCGCCCAGGGATGAATTTCCACCAGCGGGTAATCCTTGTAAATGAAAGTAACCCGGTCGCCGTACTCCTTTAGAATTTCAGGAAACAGCGTCTGGTGCATGCGCGAACAGAACGGGCACTCTAAATCGTCGAAATTCACCACCACAACCTTGGATGCCTTCGCTCCGCGGGTGGGCCGCCCGCCGACATCGATCTTGCTCATCGTCTCAGCGAGCGGATCCTTGGTCAAGTCAAACTTGGTCAGCCGCATCATAGAAGAATGGTCTTTAGAAACCAGAAAGGTGAGGTCCTGCTTCTTTCCCGCGCTATCCACCGTCACCACAACCGAGTCGTAGTTGGGAAAGTCCGGACTGGGCGAAGGCATCCCCACAGTAACAAGGACCTCCGGAGGCAGCTTGTAGTAGGAACGGACCTGGCGCTCGATCTTCCTGGTTAAGTCGGGCGAAGCAGACTGGGCTATACAGCCCAAGCAAACCACAACCAGTAGAAGAAAAGAGCGTCGAATTAGAGTCACCAAAAACCGCCTCAACATTACAGGTTGAACCTTGATTATCTCATAGCGCGGGGCGGGACGCCGGGCATGTCATCGCCGGGAACCGCTGGGGAATGGGAAATTTTCGCGCGGTGAGAACGCCCGTCCTTCTTGCCGGCCTTTCTTCAACCCGCCCGGCGGAACAACTCCTCCGCGGGCAGCAAAGCGTTCATCGAGCCGGAACGGAAGCCTTCGAGATCGAGGGTCACAAACTTAAAGCCTAGCGCTTTGAATATGCTGGTGAACTCCGCCGCCATGGCGGGATCGAGCGCCCGCTGAAACTCCTCGCGAGAGATTTCAATGCGGACGATCTCCCCGTGGTGCCGCACCCTAAATTGCCGGAAGCCCAGCGCGCGCAGAGCGTCTTCTCCCTTTTCCACCGCGTCGAGCGCCTCTCGCGTAACGGGACGGCCATATTCGATGCGGGACGAAAGGCACGCGGACGCGGGCTTATCCCAGATGCGCAGGCCGGCAGCCCGCGCCAGTGCGCGGATTTCCTCTTTGGTAAGCCCCGCATCGAGCAGGGGCGCCACAATACGATGTGCGCTCGCCGCCTTTTGGCCGGGCCGGAAGTCGTCCTGGTCGTCCAGGTTGACTCCGTACGCGATGGCATCGAAGCCGCGCGCCAACCGCAGTTCTTCCATCAGACTGAAGAGTTCATCTTTGCAAAAGAAGCAGCGCTGCGCATCGTTGCGCACATACTCCGGGCGATCGAACTCCGAGGTCGCGATCACCTCCACCGGAATCGCTTGCTCCCGGGCAAAGGCAATCGCGTCAGCAAGTTGAGTGCGCGCGAGGCTGGGAGAGTCGGCGATGACCGCCAGCATATTGGCTCCCAGCGCCTGATGGGCAGCCCACGCTAGATAAGCGGAATCCACACCGCCGGAGTAGGCGACGAGGAGACGACCAGGTTTGCGCAGGTGGGCCTCTAGAGATGAGCGTTTCGCTTCGGTAACCGCATCCACAGCTGACATTCGTTCACCATGTTAGCAGGGCCGCGACTCTGCGGGCTGACCCGGTCCTGCGAAGTATGCAACTTGAAACATGTATGTATTGTAATTACATTATGACTATGTATAATAGTCTTAAGAAGTTATGACATCAAGAGGATAAATATGACAGTCGCGTCAGGAATAGGAATCAAGGTCGCTGATGAGGTCTGGATTGCTACCGCGCTTCTTCATCGAGAACATCCGGACGCGGCTGATTTCGCGATCGAGGAGATTATGCAGCGTGCCACGGAAGAAGCAGGCAAGCATCCTCTTCGTCCCGGAGTTTACGTTCATGTCGTCCAGCATTGCGTGGCGAACCGTCCGCCAAAGCCCGGCCGTTATCGGATGCTCTACGAAACCGCTCCGGGCCGCCGCCGACTGTTTCGCAGCGGAGACAATTACGATACTGCTCGGCAAGGCGCCAAGATAGTCCCAGCCACAGAAGACATTCCCTCTGAATACGCAGCCTTGCTGGACTGGTATCGAGAGTGGGCTCGGGACAATGAGAAAGACAGAATCAAGAATGACCCCCTGTTGGCCCTGCGGGGTTCGGGGAAGAAACTCTGGGCCGATGAGCACGCCGACGAGTACGTGCGCAGGCTTCGGGAGGGCTGGGAATGAGCCGCATCTTCTGGGATACCAACCTCTTCATCTACCTGTGGGAGGACTACGGCGCGCTGTCGCACGCTGTGGCAGAGCTGCGGGCGAAGATGCTGCGCCGCGGAGATCAACTTCTGACGTCGACTCTTACGCTGGCTGAGATTCTCGTTAAGCCAACGGATGCCGGAAACGCCGAACTTTGCAGGAAATATGAAGAGGCAATTTCGAGTGCTGCGTTGCTAATTCCGCTGGATGCCAAGGTGGCGAGGATCTACGCCGCGATCCGGCGCGATCGTTTGTTGAAAGCGCCCGACGTAATCCAGCTTGCTTCCGCAGCCAGCGCGGCCGCCGATCTGTTCGTCACCAATGACGCACGTTTGCAGGGCAAGCACGTCCCCGGCATCCAGTTCATCGTGCCCTTGGCTCGCGTCCCCATCTGAAAAGTGGGCAGTGGCCAGAAAGGCCACTCGTCTTCGCTCTTACTGGCCACTAGCCACTGACCACTGCTTTCAGTACAGCCGCTCCTGCGGCCGCATACTGCCGAAACCGCCGATGTTGGCCAGAGTGAAGGTAAAGCGGAACAGGTTTTCGGTGCGCACGTTGGCAACCGTGTAGCTGCGGTATTCCATGGTCACGCCACAGCAATCCCAGTTGTATGTGGTCTGTGCGCTGACGAACTGCAACGACCCGTTATCCGCATCAAAGCCAACACTGCCGGCAGCACTGAAGCCGCGCTTGACGGGGCGTCCATATCCCAGAGCCGCACGAAATTGGTTGAAGTGGGAAGTCTCGGCCGAACCTGAAAACAAAGCTGACTGCCCGGGGATTTGCAAGATAGCGTCGCCGCCGCCAATGGTCACCTGACCGAAGTGGTAGTTGGCGAGTAGCGTGCTGGCGTTGACGCGATTGCCTTGAAAGTCGTAATCCAGGTCCCACTCCGCGTCCGTGCGTGCGCTGGTCTCAACCCGCAGCCGCGAAACAATAGGCGAAAGATGGCGCGGTTCGTTGAGAAACGCAATCCCGGTGAGGTCGGCGGTAGTGGTGAACACGTTGCGCTGGCCGGAAATCAGCGCTCCGCCGAATGTGGGATCAAGAAAGTATTTCTGGGTCAGTTCCCAGGTCACGACCTCGCGAACTTGCGGCCCAGCCTGGCAGGGGGCGTTTGCCAGCGTTCTGGAGCTGGGATGCTGCCAGGGGATGATCGATTCCGGCGCAGGGCCGCCTACCATGAGAGCCTTCATGATGACATCGCAATCTTCCGGCTTCTCCGAAGCGCGCTTGGCGTAGAGGCGCGTCACGAAGCCATACTCAACCTCATGGGTATCGGTAAGAATGTCGCGCTCATCGAACTTCAGAACATTTGCGAAGTTGTTCACCCCAGTCACAAAGCGGTATACCGCGCGCGGCTCAATGACGTGCTTCCACTTTTGCCCGAGGAATTCTTTGTCGAAGACGCGCTCCAGTGCGGGTGGCCGCAGTTCCACAGCCGTCTCCAGGGCTTGGCGGTTAATGGCATCGCTGACTGCCTGCCCGGGATTTTCTCGGCTTTCTCCAACCAGCCTTTCTGTGTAATAGGTTTCATGCAATGTCAGCGCGGGACGCAAAGACCATCCTCGGAATAACAATGGCAAGAAAATCCCTGGGTTCAGGTCGAATCGCCCGAGCAGATTCCCCGTCCGAAAAGGCGGCGTGCAAAACTGAAACACGGTTGAGGTCGAACACTGCTCGGGCTCGCTACGTGACAAGCCGGCCCCGGACGCATCGAACGACCAGTAAAGCGGCGTGCGCCCCAACCGTTGGTCCACGCTGGAGGAATCAAAGCTGGGGGCGTGCGAAATCGTAATCACTTGCCCCGGAGTCGTGCTCAGGAAGTTCTGGTAGCGTTCCAAAAATCCATTCACGTTGAAACCGCCGGCGGACTTCGAGAGAAAAGCCTGCGATTTCACTTCCGAATATACCGCCTGGCTGAAAACCTCGTTGAAGGCCAGCCGGAAGAGAAACGAACTCAAGTAGTCGATGTTGGCCACGGCGCGGAAACCATCGATGGTTCCGACTGAATTCAGACGCACATTCTCTCCGCCTTCTTTGAGTGGAGGCGAGCCGATACCCCGGTCAATCACGCCGAAATAGTTCAGGTCTACGTAGGAGGTTTCGCTGGGCCGGGCCCGAAACTCTCCCCTCTGCGACCAGCCCCGCAAGGAGAAGTACTCGGCGCCCAAGGTGGCGTCCATCATGCGGTTGATGGCCCAGTAGTAGGCGTCGCCCACCACGTTGCCCTTGGTCGAAGACCGAGCCACTGAGGGCATCAGAAACCCGGACTGCCGCGACTCCTTCTCAACCGGGTGGGTCGCGAACGGAAAATAGAGAATAGGAATGCCATGCAGCAAAAAATTGCTGCGGTAGATCTTGGCATTGCCGCCCACGTCCACACTCACCTTGCGCGCGTCGAATTCCCATTTGGGATGAGGCAATTCGCAGGTGGTGATTGTGCCGTCGTAGACCAGGTACTGATCGGGACTGGTTTTATCGACAATTCTGCCGCTAAACGCGAAGGGAGCGGTGGAAGTCAAGATCACCTGGTTGCCGCGAAAGCGCAGCCCGGTCGTCCCGGTCACATCGTAGAAGCGTCCCGTTTCCAGATCCAGGTTGTACGTTCCGTGCGAGGCGCGAATGTGGTCGTCATTGGGGCCGCCGTCGAGCGCGAAGTGTCCGGTTGCGGTCACCTCTTTGGTATCAGAGTTGAAGGTTGCTTCGTCGGCCCGCAGCACATAATTATCGTAGTAGATTTCAACCGCCCCGTGCAGCTTGTAAACGGAACCTTGTTCTTCCTGCTGAATGGCGCAGACAGTGTGTACGTTCCCGTTTTCCTTCTGCGCCGCGGCCGCCAGGGCACAGGGTGTTGGCTGAGCGGTCGCCGCCTGAGCGGGGGACGGCTTTTCCAGCGGCGCGGCGGCGTTCACAGGCGGCAACTGGCTGGTTACTAATGGCGGGACGAGAAGAAGGTGACAAAGCACCGCCGCCGTGATAAGGAATCTGTTGCGAAGAGTCATCGGAACAAGATCGCCGGAACCAGATCGTCGGAACGAAGCCATCCAAAGCGCATGCAAGCAGCGCTCGGAAGCTCACACCGGCAGCAGTCGTGTGAACTTAGCACGGCTGAGCCTCGGGAGGCAAAGCCGCCCGAAGACTTGGATTCCGATGGCGTCTTGGCGGTTATCCGAAAATGGTTATCCGGCGTGGTTATCCGGCCGGCCCTGAGCTCTGGCATTCTCGTAAGATCGTGATTCATGCCTTGTCCGCTTTGTGGTGACATCTGCCGCTGCTCCTCCGACGCGCGTTCCGCCGCTCCGCCGCGCTGGCTATCCGACCCCGCCCCCCGCCCAGCCGATGCCACGCCAACTGCCGAACCGGAGGCGCCGGGAGCGGAGGCACTGAGCCGCCTTTCGTCGGCTGAAGACTCTACGCCTAACAATGACGACAGCAACCAGCCTGCGCCTCCTGAAGATTCCACTCCCTGGCGCCAGGAAGTCGCCGCCCGGCTGAATCGTTATCAGGCCCGGCGCAAGCCACGCCCGCCCCGCTATCCGTCGCTGCGTCTACGCTTCGACGAGGAGGATCATCATCGCACCGCAAGTGGCATTCCCGTCGAGTCCCCGGCTTTTCAGCAGAGAATAACGACAGTTTCGAACCAAGCTCTGGCCTTGGATGGATTCGCCGACAGCGCCGCTTATGCGGTTGAAATTCCAGCACCCACGCCGTCGGCCTTGCCTGCCGAATCGCCTCGGCCTACGACTCCGCCCATAGCGCCAACCACAGCGCCAACCACAGCAAAGATCATTGAGTTCCCGCGCTCCTGGACGCCTCCGGCGGCTCCGCTCGACGAATTGGCCGAGCCGGTAACGGACCGTCCTCGCATCCTGGAAGCGCCGGAAGTGGTCCCGCCGCCGCCGGCTCTTGGCGGAATCACGATTGAGCCTGCTCAGCAGCCGGAAATGGAGAAGCGTCCGGGTATTGATATCCCGCTGCAGAGTGCGCCCCTGGGGCGGCGCATTTTCTCTGCCGCCATCGACGATGTGATCATCGCGGCCGCCTGCTCTCTCTTCGGCTTCATTTTCTGGAAGTTGACTGCCATCCGTCCGCCGCAATTCCAGATTATCGAGATCGCCGCCGGGCTCTCCGGCCTGTTCTGGGCTGCCTATCAATACCTGCTCGTGGTTTACTCGGGCACTACGCCCGGATTGCTCCTGGCGCGGCTCGAATTGGCGCGCTTCGATGGGAGTCCCGCGGGCCGCCCGCTGCGCCGCTGGCGCGTTCTCGCTTCATTTCTCTCGGCCGTTTCTCTCGGTATGGGATACGCCTGGGTATTCCTCGACGAAGACTCGCTTTGCTGGCATGACCGCATAACACATACCTACCTCGCTCCCAGGAAGCCCACGCCGAAGATGCCTAAGCCCGCAGCCGCGAACGATTAGCTTGGGATGGGATTGCCCCAGGGCCGCCCTGTGCTATCTTCAAGGTTTGTGTCGAATTCGCGGTTCGCGTATTTATTTTAAGAATGGCCACCTCCGCAGGTTCCAAACCGGCCATAAAGGTCTTCGTCGCCACCACGGTGATGTTGACCTTCATCTCCTTCTGGCGGGCCTCCGCCATCGTCCTCTCCGATCTTGCATCGTCCGCCTATTACGCCGGCGGCGACGCCGAAAAAGTGATTGGCAAGAGCGCTCCCTGGTTCATTCTCGCGGTCATGCTGTTCAGCTATGCCGTGCGGGCGCTCTACATCGAATCCAGCAGCATGTTCGTTCGTGGCGGCGTTTACCGCGTTGTCAAGGAAGCCATGGGCGGGACTCTGGCCAAGTTTTCCGTCTCGGCCCTGCTTTTCGACTACGTGCTGACCGGCCCCATCAGCGCTGTCTCGGCGGGCCAATACCTGGCAGGGTTCATCAAGGACATGGGCGTGTACCTGCACCGCCCGCTTCACTTTTCGGACGACCACTTCGCTGCAGGATTAGCCGTGATCGTGGTGCTCTACTTCTGGTGGAAGAATACTCAGGGCATGCACGAGTCCAGCCAGAAGGCGCTGCAAATCATGGCGATCACCACGGTGATGGTGGTGATTCTGCTGATCTGGTGCACCATCACGGTTTTGCGGGCTCCCATTCAATTGCCGCCGAACCCGCTGCACGCAGGCGTAATCCCGCTGAACAAGGAATCGCTGGGCTGGCTCAACGGAACCTGGTTCGGCCACATCACCTGGATCATCCTTTTCGTCGGATTCGGGCACTCCGTGCTCGCCATGAGCGGCGAAGAAACTTTGGCGCAGGTTAACCGCGAGATCGAACACCCCAAGCTGAAGAACCTGGAGAAAACCGGGCTGGTGATCTTCATCTACAGCCTGCTGTTTACCTCCCTGGTCTCGTTCTTCGCCGTGATGATCATCCCCGACAAGGTTCGCCCCGACTACTTTGCCAATCTCATCGGCGGCATCGCCATGTTCTTGGCCGGACCCGAGAGTCTGAAGCTGCTCTTTCACGGCTTCGTGGTCCTGGTGGGCGTGCTCATCCTGGCGGGCGCGCAGAATACTTCCATCGTGGGAGCCAATGGCGTTCTGAATCGCGTGGCGGAAGACGGCGTGCTCACCAGTTGGTTCCAGAAGCCGCACGATCGCTACGGCACCAGCTACCGCATCATCAACTTGATCGTGGGCATGCAGCTGCTCACCATCTTCCTCAGCCTGGGCAACGTTTACGTGCTGGCCGCGCTCTACGCTTTCGGCGTGATCTGGAGCTTCGCCATGAAGTCCATCGCCGTGCTCGTTCTGCGCTTCACCGAGCCTGGAAACCGGGCATGGAAAGTGCCTGGCAACCTGCACTTCGGCAAAACCGAATTTCCGCTGGGGTTGATTCTCATTTCCGCCGTGCTGCTGACCACCGCTGTGGTGAATTTATTCACCAAGTACGAAGCCACCATCGCCGGAGTAATCTTCAGCGCCGTGTTCTTCACCATCTTCTCGCTCTCCGAGCGCCACGTTGCCAAAGAGCGCCACGGAAAGCCGGAACAGCTTGACCAATTCCGCGTCTATGGCAACCAGGAACTGGGCAGCGGCGCCATGGGCGTTCGGCCGGGAAACATTCTGGTCGCGGTGCGCGATCCCCGCAATCTCTATTACCTGCGCCATATTCTTGGGCACACCGATACGACGAAGCAGGATGTGGTGGTAATGAGCGCGCGCATGTACCACCGCGAGCACAGTTTCAGCGGCAGCGCAGTCATGGAAGCCAGCCAGGTTTTCGACCACTACGAGCAGGAACTCTTCACCGCCGCCGTAGCTGTCGCCGAAAAAGAGGGGAAGCCGATTTCTCTGCTGGTGGTCCCTGCAACCGACGTATTCGATGCCATCATGGTGACCGCGCAGCGGCTCGATTCCACGCGCGTGATCTGCGGCCTCTCGAACAAACTCACCGCCGACGAGCAGGCCAAGCTCACCGGCGACGCCTGGGAGCGCATGCCCGAGCCCCGTCCGCGCTTGTGCCTGGAAGTCTGCGCTCCCGACGGAACCGTTCGCGAGTACACCATTGGCCCGCACACGCCCAGCCTCCGCCCGCAGGATGTCGAACTCATGCACAAGCTGTGGCTCAACATCACCACCGATCCCAAGTTTGCCGGAGCGCACCATTACCACATCGTGGCCCTGGCACTCGAAGAATTGCAGCGTGAGTTGAGCACCGAACAGCGCGCCCAGCTTCTGCAAAAGCTGCAGGAAGAAATGAACCGTTCGGGCGACAAGTCAGGCCCGCCGAATTAATAGCAGGCTCATCTCGCTTGTCATCCCGAGCAAAGCGAGGGACCTTGGTGTTTGCCTGAGGCGGCAGCAAGGAGGTGCGGGCAGGAACCAAGACCCCCCGCTTTCGCTCGGCATGACAAGCGGGATGACAAGCGTGTGGTCTGCACTGTATCCTAGGCCAATCCGCCGTCTGACGGGTTTTTAACTGCCCAACAACCCCTCCAATGACTCCCTCAACTCCCGATACCGAAACGGATACCCGCTCGAGATCAGCTTCCCAGGTTCCACCTTCTGGCTGCCCAGCAGCAGTTCTTCGCCCATCTCCCCGAAGACGGCCTTCACCGCGAACGCAGGCATAGGAAAAATCGCCGGACGCGACAACACGCTGGCCAGCGTCCGCGCAAACTCCGCGTTCCTTACCGGCTTGGGCGCAACCATGTTCACCGGGCCCTGCAGCAGGTCGTTCTTCAAAATGTGGAGGATCGCGCCCACCATATCCTGCACATCAATCCAGCTCATCCATTGCCGCCCGTCTCCGGTTCGGCCGCCCAGACCCAGCTTGAACGGCAGCAGCATAGCTCCCAGCGCGCCGCCCCTTGGGCTCAGCACGATCCCTGTCCGGATGTGTGCGGTGCGAATGTCGGCTTGCACGGCGGGCGTGGTCGCTTCCTCCCACTCCTGGCAAACCTCAGCCAGAAATCCTCTGCCCGGCGCACTTCCCTCTCGCAACACTTCATCGCCGCGGTTGCCGTAGTAGCCGATCGCAGACGCGCAAACAAAAACCCTCGGCTTCTCTTCCGCCCGCGCCAGAGCTGATGCCAGATTCAACGTCCCGGCCACGCGGCTGTCGTGAATCTTCCGCTTCTTGGCCGCGCTCCATCGTCCGAAAATACTTTCGCCGGCAAGGTGAATCACGGCGTCAAATCCCGACACCGCTTCGGGCGCAAGCGGCACCGCCGGATCCCACGCGATCTGCCCGCCGCCCGCAGCCGTGCCCCGCACCAGCCGCACTACGGACCATCCACTGGTTCGAAGGGAAGGAAGAAGCGCAGCCCCAATCGGCCCCGAAACGCCACTGACCAGAATTCTGGAATTCATGACTTGCCGAATGTCACTCTACCAGTTGGCGGAGCGCCCGAACAAATTGCAGACGGATTTGAAATCTTTGAAGTGCCAGAAAAAGCTCATGTAGAGACGGCCGCCTCGGCCGTCCAAGGAGCGAAGCGACGCCCAAGCAGAATGCCCGTGTGGATTCCTCATGTGGAGCGGGCACTCCTGCCCGCTTCTTTCCATCTCTACAACGGCGAATCTTCCGAACCGTTGTCGAAGGGGACTCTAGAAGACCTTGCTCGCCACAGGGAAAACACGGTTGTCATCCTGAGGCCCGCGCTCTCTGCGGGCCGAAGGACCTATGCAACTTGCTGGCTGCACCGCGCCCGGCACCCATCCAATCGCGCTTTTGCGAAAGGGTGGGAAGGTTGCGGGGCCTAACCCGAAGATCGGCCCCATACGCACAGCCCAAGCAGTGCTCGGGGAAACCGGGGGGGGAACCGAGGACAGTGGGACGTTTCCCGATTGTTCGCCTCTAACTTTCAGGATTTCCCGCTAGCAAAGCGTCCCGAGGCGTCCGCGGACCCGTACCTTATAAAGTACAATCGGCGGCTGTCAAGTCTACTTTAGTAGGCATTCGACCCCCTCGAAAGTAGACATTTCTTCCACAGGCTAATCCGTTGATTCCGTTGGCCCGCCCAAAAGCCCCCACGAAGTATCAACGACTTACAAAAAAACTTTTCTGCAAAGTGAAATGTTCCAGTTGGAACATTCAGCGATATGTTCCGGTTGGAACACTCAGCGCGTTTGCCAGCAGCGCGGGCTATAATCCTGCATGGCGAGCTTGCGCCAACAGATCGCGACCACCGCTCTTACGCTCACCAAGTTCCGCGAGCTGATGAAGCGGATCCAGGACAACCGTCCGCAGGACGATCTGTCCATCGTTAAGAAAGCCTACGACTATTCCCTGAAGAACCACGAAGGCCAGAGCCGCGCCTCGGGCGAGCCTTATCTGGTTCATCCCCTGGAAGTGGCGCTGGTGCTGGCCGAGATGAAGATGGACCCCGTCGCCATTGCCGCCGGCCTGCTGCACGATTCGGTCGAAGACACCTCGGTCACCATCGTCGACATCCGCAAGGAATTTGGCGAGCAAGTCGCGCACATTGTGGAGGGCGTCACCAAGATCAGCAAGATCGACTTCGCTACGCGCGAGGAAGCGCAGGCAGAGAACCTGCGCAAGATGATGCTCGCCATGGTCGATGACATTCGCGTGGTGCTCATCAAGCTCGCCGATCGCCTGCACAACATGCGCACGCTCGAACACCTGGAGCCCGAGCGCCAGCACAAGATTGCGCAGGAGACGCTCGAGATCTACGCTCCCATCGCCCACCGCCTGGGCATGGGGAAGATTCGCGGCGAGCTCGAAGACCTCGGCTTCCGCTTCCTCGATCCCGCGGGCTACGAGCAGGTGGAAAAAGCCGTCAATGCGCGGCGCAAACAGGGCGAAGCCTTTCTCGCGAAGATGCAGGTGATCATCAACGACAAGCTAAAGGAGGCGGGCATCCAGGCCAGCGTGGATAGCCGCATCAAGCGCCTGTTCAGCATCCATAAGAAGCTGCAGCGCCAGCGCATTTCCGTCGATCAGGTCTACGATCTGTTTGCCATGCGCATCATCACGCGCTCGTTGCAAGACTGCTACGCCGTGCTTGGCATTATTCACAACATCTGGCGACCGGTGCCGGGGCGCATCAAAGATTTCATCGCCATGCCCCGGCCCAACTTCTACCAGTCGCTGCACACCTCGGTGATCACCGAAGACGGAACGCCATTTGAGATCCAGATTCGCACCGAAGAGATGCACAAGATGGCTGAGGAAGGCATCGCTGCTCACTGGAAATACAAAGACGGTCCCGTTTCCGCGCAGGATGAGCAGCGTCTCGCCTGGCTGCGCCAGGTGGTCGAGTGGCAGCGCGACGTCAGCGATCCCAACGAATTTCTTACGGCGCTGAAAGTGGATCTTTATCCCGAAGAGGTTTACACCTTCACACCCAAGGGCAAAGTTGTGGTGCTGCCGCGCGACGCGACTCCAGTCGACTTTGCTTACACGATCCACACTGAAGTCGGCCACACTTGCGTCGGCGCGAAGGTGAACGGACGCATGGTGCCGCTGCGTCATAAGCTGCATTCCGGCGACATTGTCGAGATCCTCACGCAGGCCGGGCACAAGCCCAGCCGCGACTGGCTTGGGCTGGTCAAATCCTCGCGCTCGCGCAACAAGATCAAGCACTGGCTGAACGTGCACCAGCGTGAGCGGGCCATTGAGATTGGCCGCAAGGTGATCGAGAAAGAAGCGCGCAAGTACCGCATCGCTCTGAAAGAGATCAAAGATGACGACTTGCTGAGGGTCGCGAGCGGTTACGGACTGGGCAAGGTCGACGATCTTATGTCCGGCATCGGTTACGGGAAATATTCGGCGCGGCAGGTTCTGGCGCGGCTGTTGCCGGCGGGCGCGACGCCTTCGATGGCGGGCGACATTGAAGCCGAGGGACTCTCGAACACGCCGGGCGCGATCGCCAGCGTTGTGCGGCGTGTGTTTGGCGACCACAACGCCATCATGGTGAAGGGCCAGGGAGATATGCTGGTCTACCGCGCGCGCTGCTGCAATCCCATCCGCGGAGAAAGCATCGTAGGCTACATCACGCGCGGCAAGGGAGTGGCAGTGCACGCGGTGAACTGCCCTAACGTGACCAATCTAATGTATGAACCGGAACGCCGCATCGACGTGGAGTGGGCCCGCGACGAAAGCACGCCCACGGCTTATCCGGTCAAGCTTACGGTTTACTGCGATGACCGTTTCGGTATGCTTAAAAGCATTACAAGCGTAATTGGAGATGCTCAAAGCAATATCCGTAACATTGGAGCACGCACCGAAAACAGCCAAGCCAGCGTGGAGATTGTCCTCGACATCTCGGACCTGAAACACCTCGAACAGATCATGGCCGGGTTGCGGAAGATTCCTGGCGTGCATGAGGTGCAGAGGCTGCAGAAGATTTAGGAGCAGTGGGCGGTGGTCACTGGTCAGTGGCCAGTAGAACCTTGTTAGGAGGTGCGGGGGAGGATTTGCGGGAAAAACTCGCCACGCGCGCACGCACGCGAAAAGCGTACCCCGGGCGCTGAAGCGCGGACACATTTTCAACGACTTAACGGCACGATTGAAATCGTGCCCTTCCCGAGCCCGTTTATGAACAGATTTACCGACTCGGACTACAAAGCTTGGTTGAAGAACACAGGTCGCCAGCACAGCACCAGCAACCTGTTCCATTTCCTTGGTTGGATTAGCAACAAGATTGATGACCCCGGCACGGCTCCATAATTACAGTCAGTCAGCTACATTAGTACCCTATGTAGTACCCTATGTAGGGCCGCGAACTCAGGGGCTGAAGCCCAATTCAAGAAGGGCTGGCTTAGCGCAGGCCTGGAAGGCCTGCTCCACCCGCTTTACTGGCCACTGACCACTGACCACTGCTTGTCAGCGTTTTAGGGCGGCGGTTTCGTCGGGTAGATATTCCTCCAGGCGGGCGGCTAGCCAGGAGACCAATTGTTCCTTTACCGAGGCGGAGACTTGAACGAACTCCATCCCCGCCTGTCCTGCGGGGTCGCACCAGCAGACTTCCGCGCTTATTTTCGCGGCGGCCTGAGTGTGGGGCAGCGTCAGGCGCAAGGCAACTCTGTCTCCAACCCGCAGCGCAAGCGAGTTCGTGAGGGCAATGCCGATCTCGCTGATATTGACGGAAGTGGCCATGAACTCAGGCTGGGAACTAGTTGAAACATAGACGGGGATCTGCACGGGACAACGAAAGGAACGCCTTTTTTCGTTCACCATGAGCGGATAGGATACTCGGAGAGTACGCATCAGGACGACCGGAGACAGCGGTTTGACAAGTACGAAGCTGGCGCCGGCGCGGAACGCACTGGGCATTTCGTCGTTGCTATTCAAGATGGCTAACACGACGGCGGCCTTGTGAGACGTCATTTGACGTGATTTTTTGAGCAGGTCGAGGGCTTCGGCTCTTTGCTTGAAATCCACTACCAGCGCTTCGAACTTGGAATGGCAAAGTTTGCTGGCAGCGAAGGCGAAGTCGGAGCAGAGGTCGACGTGCATCGCCATCTTTCCCATAGACTCGCAAAGGGTATCGATGGTCTGAATGTCGCCACTTACGAGCAGGACCCGGACCCCGGTGGTCGTCGCTGCGGCTGACGTATTTTTTCTCGATGCAGTCGTTTCTTGTACAGTCTTCTCCTGTACG
>Ga0302180_10001275_pt1 | contig 20230 bp, 14 predicted proteins | sample I_Palsa_E3_2_FD_200575 | JGI IMG/M metagenome (GOLD analysis project Ga0302180, IMG submission 200575) | Peat permafrost microbial communities from Stordalen Mire near Abisko, Sweden - I_Palsa_E3_2 | ecosystem: Environmental > Terrestrial > Soil > Palsa > Peat permafrost | place: Sweden... | reverse complement strand
GACCTGGCGGGCAATCTCTTCGGCGGTGCGGTGCTTGGTCCCTTTGAATACCATGTGCTCGATGAAGTGGGAAATGCCGTTCGATTGCGGGGTCTCGTCGCGCGAACCGGTTTCGAGCCAAATGCCGATGGAAGCCGAGCGGATGTGCTCCATCTGCTCGGTGATGACGGTGAGGCCGTGGGGCAGCACCTGGCGGCGAATATTGCGAACTTCTTTGACCATGATGGCGGAATTTCTCAGAAGGTACCCCACTATTCTTACACATCTGGCGGGGTGGGGCGGGGTGTGCGAGAATAAGATAGTTAGTGATTTAGAATCAGCGAGTTGCAGCCATTCTGTGGAGCTCTCGCTAGGCTGGGAAGGAGATCTCTTAACTGATGGGCGTACCTCCGACATCATCACTGCTCGGTCTGGACCGCGGGGAGATCACTGCTCTGGTGAGCGAGGCAGGTGAGCCCAGCTATCGCGCCAAGCAGATCATGGATGCCGTGTACCGGCAACGGGCGGAAACACTGGCGGAGATTTCCACGCTGCCACAAGAGTTTCGCGAGCGGCTGGCGCAGAGCGGGGTCACCGTTGGGGCGGCGCGGATCGAGAAGAAGTTTGTGTCTGTGGATGGGACGGTGCGGTATCTGATCGCTTTTGCCGACGGGCAGAGCGTGGAAACAGTTTGGATGCCGGAGGGGGATGGCGGGGAAGCGGGGGATGGGTCGGAAGCTGGGGTGGAGGCTGAGGGTTCGGGCATAAGTACCTCGGGGGCTAAAGCCCTTTCCGCAGAGAACGAGCCTATCGCAGCGTTGAAACGCTGCGCCACCCAAAATCGCGCTCCCCAAAATGAGAGAAGACAAACCCACGGCCGTTCGACGATTTGCATTTCAAGTCAAGTGGGTTGTGCTGTGGACTGCCAGTTCTGTCTGACGGCGTTGCTGGGGGTGAAGCGCAACCTGACGGCGGGCGAGATTGTGGGGCAGGTCTGTGCGGTGCTCAAAGATCAGAAGGTTTCGCCGCCCGAGGATCGCATCAACCTGGTTTTCATGGGCATGGGCGAGCCGTTTCTGAACTATGAGAATTTCGTAAAGGCGGCGCGTCTGCTGGTGGAGGGTGTGGGCATTGCGGAGCGGCGGATGACGGTATCGACGGCGGGAATCGTGCCGCGCATCCGGGACTTTGGCGGGGAGACGATCCGGCCGAAGCTGGCGATTTCGTTGAATGCTTCGAACGATGCGCTGCGTACGCAGCTTATGCCTGTGAACAAGAAGTGGACTCTGGAAATGCTGATGGCGGCGGCGCGGGAGTTTCCTTTGCGCACTCGCGAGTGGATCACATTTGAGTACGTGTTGCTCGGCGGCGCGAACGACATGCCGGAGAATGCCCGGGAAGTTGCCGAGTTGCTGCGGGGGCTGCGCTGCAAGGTGAACCTGATTGCGCTGAATCCGGGGCCGGGAATTGACTTTACGACTCCGGACGCGGAGCGGGTGGCGGCATTTCAGAAGATTCTGCGGGAAGCGGGCATACCGGCTTTTGTGAGGCGTCCGCGGGGCCGGGACATCTACGCCGCCTGCGGCCAGCTTAAGAGAACGGTTGAGGTTGCCACATCACCGGAACTCCAGATTCAGTCGATTTCTCTTTCTCCAACGCCGGAGGTATGACCGGAATCTCGACGCGGATGTTGGTTCCCATATTCCGGTGTTGCTGCCAGAGAATCCGCCCATGATGCTGCCGCAGGATGCCCTGACAGGCGCTGAGTCCCAAGCCGGAGAGAGTCTGGTCTTCTTCTTTTTCCGTGTTTTCGGCTGAGCCGCCGCCGGCGAGGCTGGTGTCGGAGATGTCGATGAAGGCGATGCCATCTTTGCTTTCTGCGGCGATGGTCAGAGTCCGGCTGCTGAGCTGGTTCACTGCATGCAGCGCGTCGTTGATGATTTGCACGCAGACCTGGAGCAACTGGTTGGAATCTCCTCGAACGAGCAGCGGTTCTTGCGAAAAGTCAGTGCGCACTTCGATTTTGAGAGCTTGCCACTGCGGTTGCGAGAGCTTGACGGCGGTGCGCAGCAGAGTTTTGAGATCCACGGGGGCCATCGCAGCCGGGCCTTGCCGGGCAAAACTGAGCAGGCTGGCGACCAGAGACTTGGTGCGCCGGACATGCTGCCCGATTTTCCCCGCAAGTTCGTACTGTTCCGGGTTGAGAGGCGTGGTCAGCAGCAGATCGGAATAACCGAGCATGGCGGCGATGGGATTGTTTAGTTCGTGGGTTACGCCGCCCACGAGTTGTCCGATCGAGGCCAGTTTTTCCGACTCGGTGATCTGTGCCTGCAAACGCTTCAGGTTGGCCAAGGATTCCCGCGAGTGGGTCAACAGGCGGAGCAATTCCCGGTCGAGCAAGCGTTGCCGCACGAAAACCATGACGCCCATAAGAATTGCCGCGGCCAGAGTCAGGACCAACCGGAACGAGCGGATAGGCGGCGGAAGTACCGTATCCAGCAAAGCCCAAGCGGCAAACAGCGGGAGCGAGAAGGCCGCGATCATGCCCAGCCGCGCCAGCCACACGCCGTGAGATGTGGAAGTGGAGGGGACTCCGGCTTGAGGTTCGCGCTCGCGAGTCCACAGACCGATCACTGTAATCCATGCCATGGAGACGGCGAGCGGAATGTCGTAGAGACTTCCGCTGTAATAGGCATGGCGGCTGAGCGCCCAGTTGGCGACGTAAGAACTGGCGGCATAAATCAAGCTGGCGCCGAAAAGACTGGCATAGAAAATCTTCCAGCCATCTTTGCTGCCCATCCAGGCCAGGAACACGGCGCCCAGAAACGCCAGTTTCTCGATGAGATACAAAGAATTAAGATTGTTAGCGTAAGCCGGAACATTGGCGACGATGTATTGCCATGGAATCACGATGAGGACGTAGAGATAGGCCCACCAAACCATCATCAGGGCAAAATCGAGGCGGCGCAGGCGGGCGGCGTACTCATCCTGCGGGGCATGAGGGCGGAGCGCTAGAGCGGCCATCAGGGGCACAATGTGCAGGAAGAGGATGATGTCGGCCGCGCACAAGTCTGGGACATCGGTGCGCAGCCAGACTTCGTGGTAGGTCCAAAACAATTGGTAGGAAAACCAGAGGGCAATGCCGGTCGCGATGAGCGTCCAGAACAGACGCAAGCGCCCGCGCGACCGCGCCGCGTGAGGGATGAGGGAAACCGTTCCGGAAAACAGAAGGAGGCACTGAATCACATCGCTGAGGGCGGTAAGGCGAAAGGAGTGAGGCAGGATCAGGGCAGCCAGTACCAGGGTCGCCAGACAGGCTGCGACTGCCGCGGTCCAGGGCTTGCAATAGGTGCGCAAAAAGACGATCCTCCCTGCCATTTTAGACTGGGGCTGGAGAAGGTCTCGGTTACGGAAGTAATCCGGGGGATTTGTAATTGGGTAATCGGGTAATTTAGTAATTGTAAGACCTTGCTCAATTCCTTGGTTGCGAAGAAAAAGGAGAGTGGGGCAAAGTTTTGCTTGCTCCCGATCTTTCTTATCAATAATATGCGAAGCATTCCGGGGCAGCTGACAAATTCGTTCTCCAAAATCGTTCTGCAGCGGGAAGTGACTCCTCTTGCACGCTGACGCTAAACACCGTTTTCCGGGCGGGTCGCAGGCTGCAACCGACCCCAGCGAAATTCGCCGCACTGAGCGCTGGCTGGCTACGGCGCGGGTGTTTCTGGCTATATCGGCGCTGGCTGCGATTTACATGGATCCGACGCAGTTGGGACAAGCGCCGGTGGCATACGGCCTGCTCGGACTTTACCTCATCCACGGCGTGCTGGTGATGACGCTGTTGCGGCGAAGACAGCAGTCGACACCAGCGTTTCGCATCCTGGTTCACACTGCCGATATCGTATGGCCGGCGTTCATCTCGGTGTTTGCCGAAGGGCCGCGAAGCCCATTTTTCCTTTTCTTCTTTTTTGTATTGGCTGCTTCCGCCTACCGGTGGGGATTGTGGGAAACGTTGGGTACGGCGGCGGCCGAGGTGGTTTTGTTGTGGATTGAGAGTTTCGTGCTGCTGCACGTGTGGGCAACGCGCGGCGGAAGCCTGCCGTGGCGTGTTTTGTCGGGTCTGCAAATCAATGTAACGGAATTCGAACCGAAGCGCCTGTTCATGCTGTCGGTTTACCTGCTGGTGATGGGGTTGCTGCTGGGTTATCTGGCGCAGCAGCAGAAGCGCCTAAGGGCGGAGAAGGCGGCGGTGACCCGCATTCTGGCAAAGGTGCGGGTGGAAGCGGGGCTGACGGGAACTCTGCAGCAGATTTCCCGTGAAGTCGCCAACCTGTGCGGAGCGGTGCGACTGCTGGTTGCGTCGCAGGAGATTCACAGTCAACGAGTCTTTCTGGGGGAACTGCGCAATGGCGATGGGGCGTCTTCCGATTTCGTGTGGTTGGACTCCAGCCCGCGGGACGCGCAGAGCTATCTGGAGGATTTTCCGGGAGAAGTGTATTACGGGGCGAACGAAGGAAAGCGCTGGTCTGTGATCGCACTGGACCGTGAGGGCAACCCCGTGCCTTCGCCGTCCAGCGAGCCGCTGGCTCGACTGAAAGAACGGCAATCCTTCCGGTCGCTGATTACGATTTCCTTCACCTTCGGAGGCGAATGGCGGGGGCGAGTCCTGGTGTTTGACCCTTCGTGGCACGGGGAGATTCAGGAAGAGCTGCGTTTTCTGCTCGATTTGTTCCATCAGGTGGGGCCGGCCGTGTACAACGTCTACCTGCTGCATCGGCTGAGGCGGCGGGCTGGAGCTGCGGAGCGCGCCCGCTTTGCCAGAGAACTGCACGATGGAGCGGTGCAGTCTCTGATCGCAGTGGAGATGCAGGTGGATGTTCTTCGGCGCCAAGCGGAGACTGCGCCGGCCGTGGTGGGCGGCGAACTGGGCCGGATCCAGGGTTTGCTGCGGGAGGAAGTTCTGAAGCTGCGGGAACTGATGCAGCAGATGAAGTCGATCGATGTGGATTCTCGAAAATTTCTCAGCGTGGTGACCGACACGGTGGAACGGTTTGAGCGCGAGACGGGAATTTCCGCGCGTTTTGTGACCGACATTGAGAAACTGGAGATGCCGGGGAAGGTCTGCCGGGAGATGTTGCGAATTGTGCAGGAGGGACTGGTCAACGTGCGCAAGCACAGCCAGGCGCGCCATGCGCTGGTGCGCCTAAGTTCGAGTCCCAGCCAATGGAGCCTGACGCTGGAGGATGACGGCAAAGGCTTTCCGTTTTCCGGCCGCCTGACGCAGGAAGAACTTGACCAGATGAGCAAGGGGCCAATGATCATCAAGGAACGTGTCCGTTTAATTGACGGCGCACTCACGGTAGAATCGAATCCCGGTCTGGGGACGCGCCTGGAAGTCAAAGTTCCGAGAGGTGGAGAAGTTTCCGATGAACTTTAAGAAGTCACAAATAGTTCGTATCGTGATTGCCGACGACCATCCAATTTTCCGGGATGGACTGCGACGTCTTCTGGAAGCGGAACCGGATTTGAAAGTTTTGGGCGAGGCCTCGGACGGCGCTGAGGCGGTAAGACTGGCGCGGCAGTTGAAGCCTGACATTCTTTTGCTGGATCTGGCGATGCCCAAGCATCCGGGGCTGGAAGCTTTGCGGGACCTGGGGACGGTGGCGAATGCAACTCCGGTTCGCGTGATCCTGCTGACAGCGGCGGCGGAGAAGAGCCAGATTGTGGAGGCTCTGCAGTTGGGCGCGCGAGGAGTGGTGTTGAAGGATTCCGCCACTCAGTTGCTGTTGAAAGCGATCCACACCGTGATGTCAGGGGAGTACTGGGTGGGACGGGAGAGCGTTTCCAACCTGGTGCAATATTTGCGCACGCTGGTGCAATCGTCCAGCGACGAAGCGCGGCAGAAGAAGTTTGGCTTGACTCCGCGCGAACTGGAGATTGTGGCTGCGGTGGTGGCAGGATACTCGAACAAGGAGATTGCGGAATACTTCAAGATCAGCGAAGACACGGTCAAACACCATCTGAGCAACATTTTCGACAAGCTGGGAGTGTCCACGCGGCTGGAGTTGGCGCTGTTTGCCGTGAACCAGTCGCTTCCGCTGAAAAGCATTGGCTGAATAATAACCCTAGACGCTCACTCGAAAGTAACCCTGATAGCACTTACGAGCTATTGGCGGGCGCGGCTGCTGCACTTATCATTTCTTCAAGACCAGCCTCGGGACCGAAACGATCCACACAACATTTGGGTGATCTTGCCCCAGTTGGAGCGAGCGGGGTGGGGTACGGTCAAGACAAATTCAAGGAGACGGAGCCCGTGGCAAGAACTCTACAAAATCTTTGGAATGATGAGAGTGGTCAAGACATCGCAGAATATGCGGTGATGCTCGCTGTAATTCTGGTGATCGTGGTCGGCACGATCCGGCTAATCGGCTCGAACGCCAACAACGTGTTCTCGAACGTTGGCAGCGCCATCCAGTAATCGGTGTCAGGTCTTAGGCAAAACCGAGGACCTAAGACCGCCGCCCCAACCCATTTTCTACGCAGGCAAAAAGATTGCTCCCCTCATTTCGGGGCGGGAGCAGTAAGCGCGACCTTCTCGCTGCCCGTCGCCGCGAGTCTGGTGAGGTAAGGGAAGAAAGGCGTGATGGCGAACGGAATGTTCTCCCGGGCTGACGCCAGGGCTACCGGTTTTGCCTTTGCCAGTTCCACCTGGTCCGTCCAGGGATCGAGCTTAATGCGTCCTCCTAGGGGAAGCGCGGCAATCTGATCGGCGCGTTGCGGCTCCAGTTGTGGTGCGGAACCCAGCAGCGCCGACATCCGGATGCTCTTGCCGCTGGCCACACTATTGCCCAAGTGCGGGCGAATCAGATTGGGCAGATCGGGAGCACTTTGTTGCACTGCCTTTAAGAACAGCCCGGCACTTCCCAGTTTGTCCTTGTAAGGAGAATTCTTCAACAATTCCAGAGCCTTGGTGTCGGCCGCTTCCTCGTCGGCCGGGCTGCGTTTGAACTCCAAGCGCCGGAACGAGTCTTCATCAGGGAAGAACATGCGGTCATTGAATGCCAGCTTGGTATCGAACGGGTGCCCTAGAACAATGTGACTGAGTTCGTGGGCCAGGACCATGGCGAGCGAGGCCTCATCGGGGAGGACATCGAGCAGGCCACGACTGATCACGATGGTGTGTCCGATGGTGAAGGACTCCAGAGGAGAAGTGAGCAGCACGCGGCAGCGGACATCGGATTGCAGATCGATGTTATTGGTCACCAACAGATTGTTGACCACGGTCTGAAGAATCTTGTCCACCTCGCCGGGAGGGGCCAGCAGGCCGATCCTCTGCAGGCGCTCGATGGCGTTATCTTCGCCCTGGCGTTCCCACATGCGCTCGGCGACCACGGGAGTTGCGTCGGCGGCTACATCGCTCTGATCTTTTACCGACTGAGGAGAGTCCACCAGAATCTGGGTGAACTCTGAATTCTTGTTCAAGCCCTTCAAGTCGTATCCCCAAAGACGGGTCTGCGCCCGGAAGTGCAGGCTCTTGGCGACGTGATATTTCATGTCGCTCTCCTCGCTGTAGATGTAAGCGGGCAGCCACATGCCGGGACGAAGGTTCAAGCGCCAACTGTCGAAGTGAAGGTAGTAGCCGGTCTTGGGACGGGGAGCATAGGTTCCGTTGAAGCGGACCACGTTGTAATCCTGATCCTCGACCCAGATTCTGCCCAAGAATCGGCCTGTGCCCGAGTCTGCCCTGGGTTCGACATCGATGACCAGGCAGCGCACTTCTCCGAGAAACTCACGCCGCACGAAAGTGAATTTGTAGTACTTCTTCTGGAAATCGGTATCGAGGACCACCATCTGGGCGAACCCCAAAGGCAAGAATCGCATGGAGTAAAGCCCGGTGAGCCGGTTGAGCATGCGGTGGCCGAACCCGGGTTGGCCCACGAACGAAGTGTCCTCGGGGCCGTCGCTCATGTCGAGGCGTCCGAGATAATACTGGTCTTTGACCGGCACGGCGTTTCCGTCCTTGTCGGTTTTGAGATCCTGCAGATAAGTTTCAATGAGCGGCCGCATGCGGCGCATCTGGGCCACGAAGAGATGCTCTTTCTGAACCACCAGGTCCATAACGTCACCGAAGGACGCCGGAGGAGGAGAAAGAGTTTCTGCTCCTCGTCCCCCTGGGGCCGCATCGATTGAGGCGGCCGGTGGTGCGGAAGACGCGGCTGGTGGCGCGGAAGGCGTTGGATCCTGTGACACTGCGGGCAAAGCCCAGACCAACAAAAGGAAAAACGAGAGCGAACCTACCTGAAAAATACGCATTATTAAAGACCTTCTGGGAGCAACTTATGCCAACTGAAAGATAATGTGCAAGACGACCGTGGAATCGGTTGGTTGACCGTCCCTCATGGCCGGCTTGAAGTGAATCTGTTCGGCGGCCTTGACGGCATTGTCATCGAGGCCATGACCCAATCCGCGCATGACACGCACGACATGGAGGCTGCCGGATGCCTCCAGAACCACTTCCAGGAGAACTTCCCCTTCAATCCGCAGACTCCTAGCTTCTTGAGTATAGACGGGAGTTGGCTTGGAAAGGATTTCCGCGGGCGCTGCCCGGGCAGCGGTTTCTGCTGAGTGAGATCGCACGGTGGGTGGAGCGGGAACATCGGCGCTGGCGAAGCCGCTTGCTTGAACCGTGGTTGACGCGCGAGGGCGGTTGTCCGCGGTGGCCGTGCCATTGCCAAATCCGGAACTTACGACCACACCCGGCACGCCCTTGGCGCCGCCGGTGCCGTTTCCATAGCCCGGTCCGGAGGGTAGATCGAAGGATCCGAGGGCTGCGATGTTGACCGCCTTGCCTTGACCTGCCTTGGCGGGAATTCCATTGGGATCGCCGAAGCCCCCGGTCTGCACCTGCGAGGGAGCGAGCGCGATAGTGGGAGTGGCCGAACTGCCGGTGGAAAACACGTTGGTCTTCACCGCCTGTTTGGGGATGACGGGGGCGGGGTTAGGTAGCCGATCCAGTTTCTTGGGTGCGATGATGACCGTGGGAACGGGATTGTCTTCCACTTTCAGTGGAGCTTTCGGCTGCGGCGCGGGAAGACGCAGGACGCTGGGGGGCGGGTCAAACTGCGCGATGAGCGCGGGCTGCGGTAGCCGACGCACTGGTTGGGGTTCATGATTGACTGGAACCGGGGTGCTCACGAGCTGAACCGAACGGAAAGTGTGCTCCGGAGGCGAGACCACCGCGGGATACAACAAGCGCACCCCGATGAGGGCCACAACCACCAGCGCTTGCGTGCCGGTGCTAAGAACGAATTCCGTCCAAGGGGTTCTCGTCTCCGGTAGCAAGGAGAAGAGATTCTCTCGGGGGGCAGAAGTGCTCATATTCGCGTTCACTCGTCAGCTACTGATAACACCTGTTTGGGACTGAAAGTTTCTGCGGCCGTTGCGATGATGCCGGTACAGCAGAACTCTATAGTTTACAACTCAGAATCTGCACGGCAAAGGCCATTTCTCCGGCAACCTGCAAGTCTATGTGATTGATCTTTCAAATACTTACCGAGCTGCGCCCGGCGACTGCCGGTGCCAGCAGGAATGAAGACAAAATTTACACCCCTAGCCCGCGTCTTTTACTCCCGGAGGGAGCGTGCACCCCGGTCTCGAGACCGCCGACCGGTTGAGCCGGGCAGCAAGATTTCGCGCCATTGACGGATCGAAAGGCTGCATTTGTTCGGCCAACCTGGTTCCTGAAGGCACTCCTGGTTAACACCGCACCACTTTGGGACTGTCGATACCCTTGGTCGCATTGCGGGTGTCAACGACCAACTGGCTCTCCCGGACGATCGTCTTGTAGTCGTAATCGGAGTGATCGGTGACAATCACGATGCAATCGTACTGGCCCAGTTGCTCCAGTTCCGTCCGCTTCATCTGCAAGTCGTATTTGCGTCCCTTGCCGATGAACGGGAAGTAGGGATCGTGATAGCTGACCTGGGCTCCCTCCTTTTGCAAGAGTTCGATGATGGTGAGGGCCGGAGACTCGCGCAGATCATCGATGTCCTTTTTGTAAGCCACGCCCAGGATGAGGATGCGCGACCCGTTCACCGATTTCTTGTGCTGGTTCAGTGCCCGGCCGATGGATGCGAGCACGTGATACGGCATGTTGAGGTTAATCTCACCTGCCAGCTCAATGAAGCGAGTGCGGAAGTCAAATTCCTTGGCCTTCCAAGACAAGTAGAAAGGGTCGACGGGAATGCAATGTCCACCCAGGCCAGGTCCGGGATAAAAAGCATGAAAGCCGAAGGGTTTGGTGGAGGCAGCCCCGATGACTTCCCAGATGTCGATCCCCATCCGCAGGCAGAGCAGTTTCAGTTCGTTGACCAACGCAATGTTGACGCAGCGGTAGATGTTTTCCAAAAGCTTCGTCATCTCGGCCGCGGCGGGCGAGGAAACGGGAACCGTGCGGTGGAAGATGGATCCGTAAAGAGCTCCCGCCAACTCCGCGGCTTGCGGGTTCACTCCCCCTACAACCTTGGGGATGTCGCGGCGCGCCACCGTGGTATTGCCAGGATCCTCACGCTCCGGAGAGAAGGCCACAAAGAATTCCTTCCCCGCGCCCGGATCGCTGGAGGGGTTGCCAGAAGAGGTTCCGCGGGCAGCCTTCAGACCTTGCTTGTTCTCCTTCTCGAGGATCGGCAACATGACTTCTTCGGTGGTGCCGGGGTAAGTTGTACTCTCGAGAATCACTAACTGGCCGGCCTGGAGATGGGGAGCGAGGGCGTGTGTTGTATCGGTGATGAAGCTGAGGTCGGGTTCGTGATATTCGTTGAGAGGAGTGGGGACGCAGATGATGATAGCGTCCATCTCAACCAGGCGGGCATAATCAGAAGTGGCGGAAAAGCCCTGGGCCTGGGCGGTCCGGATTTCTTCTTTGGTGATGCGGTAAATGTAAGATTCTCCCTTGGCGAGGATGTCAACTTTTCGCTGATCAATGTCGAAGCCGGTAACGGCAAACTTCTGTTCGCTGAACAGCAGGGCCAACGGCAAGCCTACATAGCCCAGGCCGATGATGCCAACCCGCGCCTGGCGCTGCTGAATCTTCTTAATGAGTTGAGCAGGTGAGCGGTTGATTGCAGAGTGACTCGTCATCATGTCGGCAGGGTTTGTCTTCCGTGGTATTTGAATTTCGTTTTCGATTCTAGCACGCGTTACGGGTGAGGCGGCGCTGCAGGGCTGCGAAGTCCTGAGGGATCAGGTTCCGGTTCCGAAGTTGGAACTTATGAAGTTGGGAACTTATGAAAAGGCACGGAGCAATGAAGCGCGCGTGGTTGCTGGCCTTCGCGGTACTGGCAGGATTGTCTGTAGGGTTGGCTGCGAAAGCCGGGAGCTTTCTGGTCGTGGATGAGCCGCGCCCCTCCGATGTGATCCTGGTGCTGGCAGGGGAAACGGACCGGCGTCCGGAGCGCGCCCTGCAACTTCTGGCGCAGGGATACGGGCGCCGGGTGGTTCTGGATGTGCCGACAAACTCGAAGCTCTACGAATTCACGCAGATTCAGTTGGCACAGAAGTACGTGCAGGATTTGCCGCAAGGAGCGTCGGTCAGCGTATGTCCTATCGACGGGCTGTCGACCAAGGATGAGTCGAACGACGCGGAGAAGTGCCTGGTACGCGAAGGCGGCAAGAACGTGTTGATCGTGACCTCGGATTTCCACAGCCGGCGCGCGCTGAGCGTGTTGCGGCGGGAGGTTCCCGGACATGAGTACTCGGTGGCGGCTGTCTGGAACGGAGAGCAATTTGGCGCGAGATGGTGGACGCATCGCCAATGGGCGAAAACCTTCGTGGATGAATGGCTGCGATTGATATGGTGGAAGGTGGTCGATCAATGGCGCTGAGATAGTGTCCTGGGAAAAAGGTTTTTCACCAAGAGACGCCCTTCGGCTTCGCTCGGGGCAGGTAGAGACACGGAGAAGACAGAAGGGAAACAAGAACAATTTAGACATGGTCTCTGTGTCTCTGTGGTGCAAGGGCGTTTGGCGTCTGTAAAGTTTTCCACAGAAGCAGGTACTCAACAGCACAAATGGGATTGACTGCCAAGAACCTTGGAGGTTACGATGCGTTAACGGTCTCCAACTTAGTTCGCAACGGAGTGTGGGATGGGCATGTCTGCTTTCCGCAAGATGGTAAGTTGCGTGCTTCTCTTGATCGTGCCTGCTTCGCTGTTTGCCGCCGACTCCGGTGCGGCTATGCTTTACGCCAATGGCGCTGCCTGGTTGAACGGCAGCCATGTCCCTAACTCCTCAGCGATTTTTGCCGGTGACCTGGTGCAAACCAGGTCCGACTCCGCGGCTAATATCCATGCGCCCGGCTCCAGCATCACCGTTCTGGGTGATTCTCTGGTGCAATTTGAAGGCGTCTCATTGAAGGTGGAACACGGGGGCGTGAGTGTCTCCACATCCAAGGGCGTAGCCACTACCGCTGGCGATGTACGGGTGGCGCCGGTCTCCAATGCGTGGACTGAATTCAATGTGACGGACACTGACGGAACTGTGCGAATCGCCGCCCATAAGGGAGACCTGACGATCACCGATGACAACGGTACGGTTACTCTGGCTCAGGGTCAGGAGACTACGCGGGACGAGCAATCTGACCAAGGCGACAACAAGGACAAGAAGAAAGACAGGAAGCGGGCGGCTGGCGCCATTCCGGCGGCCGGCGGCGGCGGCCTGAACTCTCCCATCGCCATCGGCGTGGGGGCAGCAGCGATTGGCGGTGTCACCACCTGGGTGCTGTTGCAGAGCACCAATCCGGTCAGTCCTTCGACACCTCAGTAAGCCGGCCCCAGTGATCTGGCGTTTTTCCATTCAGTTCTGGAACAGTTCGAGCCGTCCGGCGATGCCGGGCGGCTCCATGTTTTCGGGGGCGAAGTCAGAAGTTTGTGGCGGGCTGTTGTAAGTCCTGCGGCGCCGCCAGAACTCCCTCGGGAGGTTTACTTCGCGCCACGCGGCGTTTGCGACCGGGTTGCGCGAAGGGTTCTGAAGCTGCAATGGTGCATAGCACGTAGAACAAGGCGGCGTTGGCGGGAATCTGCATGTTGAAGTCGACCGCGCTGTGGACGAGGATGCCGCTCAGGCCGAGCACACAAGCTAGAGTTACTGCTCCGCTGATCTCGCTGGTCCAGTGCCCCATCTTCTTGATGGCCCGGTTATAGAGCGTCAGCAGAAACCAGAGCATCGTTCCAAATCCGAGCAAACCCATTTCCACAAGCAGTTGCAGATAATCGTTGTGCGCTTGATTGACGAAGAAATTGGTGTAGAAGGTGCGGAATTGCGGATACACGACGGGAAAAGTTCCCAGACCCCAGCCCAGCACAGGTCTCTTCAGGAACATCTTAAGGCCATCGTGGTTGATGTAGTGGCGAATATCGCTGGAGATATCGGAGTGTGTTGGGCCAACGGTTGCGAGGCGCTTGTTGAGTTCGCCGCCGCCGACCCAGGCGAGCAATCCCACGACAATTACTAGAAATACGCCGATGCCGATGGCGGTGCGCAAGCCGCGTTTCTGCTTGATGAGCAGGACCGCCAGAATGAGAAGTTCGGCGACAATCGCGAGCATGCCACCACGCGATCCCGAAAGAAAAATGGTGCCCACCATTACGGCGGCCACGGCAGCAGCGGCGGTGCGGGTTTTGCTGGAAGCCAGCCTTGTCAGCGACAACACCAGGGGAATGGGAACCAGCATCTCCATCAGGCCGGCGTAATGGTTGTGGTTTACGTAGGGACCGTAGATCCAGCCTCCATTGCGGGGCACCCGCCACCAGTACAGCTTGCCGTTCGAGGAGATGCCCTGGATCAACGAAAAACTGGCCAGGGCTGCTCCGTACAGCGAAAAAACAACCGCGAGACTGCGCGCCTGCGAGCCCCGAAGCAGGGTTTGCCCGGCGAGGAAGCACAGCATGGCATAGGAGAAATAAAGGAGCGCCAGAGATGCCGTGTCGTGCGGATAGGCGCTCCTGCGGAAGAGGAGTTGCGAAAGGATGAGCAGGCCAAATACTGCCATGGGAAAAAACAGGGGATTCCACCTGATCTTCATTTCGCCTTCCAGAGCCTGCTTACCGATCCACAAGAGAAACAAGGCGGCGGAGCCAGCCTCCATCAGGAAGATCGACCAGGGTTCGACCGCGCCGAATGCGAGCGGTCCAAGGAGGAGGAGGCCGAAGATCCCGTACAGCAGGGCCGTGCCGGCTTGCGCCGCGCGCTCGCTGCGCTGGTTCGCGGTAGTGCTGGTCGCGCTCATGAGATTGAATCTACCCAATTCGAGGGCCTACCGCCGCTTGGCCACGAGGCGGAAATCGTCGACCCAGAGCTTACCACGGATCGGACTTCCTTCCGGCAGGCGCCGGACATGCAGCACCAGCAGTCTGCAATCGTCTCCGGTGGTGAACTCCCCGGTGACAGACTTCCAGAATCCGGCCTCTTTCAGTTCGTCGCTGTCATACAGCACAGCCTGGGTGTACACGTCCTGAATCGTAAAATGTGGGCCACCAGCGCCCCCAATTTCGCCATTCTTATAGTAGGCAGAGAACTCATAGGTAGTACTGGGCTGCACCGCGATGAATTGACGAATCCCCGCATCGGTTACTCCCGGTCCGTCGAAGGTGATCAGCAGCGAACGATGCCCGCCGTGAAAATCGCTGGGATCCAGGGTCAGAGTCACGCTCTGCTGTTTCTGATACTGCCAGTCGAAACCTCCGCTCAGAACATCCAGACTGAAATCGCCGTTGACAATTAAATTATTCCTGGTGGGCAAGTAGGAGGACAGGCCGAAGCGCGTGGCAGCTTGCTGCCACACTAAACTGGCTTGATCCACATCCTTGTGGTTGAGCAGATACTGGAAGTATTCGTAGACATAGCGCCGTTCGATGGTCTGCGAAGTTGGAGTTGCCATCAGCTTGGCCCACACTTTCGCGGTTGCCGCCGTCTGCTGTTTGGTCATGAGCAGATCGAGAAACGCGATATAGGCCGGGGACTGGGCGGGAACAACCTCGCGCAAAAGCATATCTACATCCGGATTGATGCGCCAGCAGAATTGAATCGCAAGGTTGGCCATGGACGGTTCGCTCTCCAGGACCACGTGGAATTCCCGCAGGGCCTTCTCATTGTCGCCTTGTACGAGGAAGAAGTTGGCGGCTTCCCAGGCGACGTCGGGCGTGGTGGGATCGGCATCGATAGCGCGTTCCAACGCCCATGTCTGGTTCGAAACATCGCCCAGCACCTGGTAAGCGGAGGCCAGATCGAACCAGTAGCGGGCGGAATGCGGATTGAGTTGCACGGCGGCGCGGTAGGGGTCGATGGCAGCGCCTGGGTCCCTGGCAACCAGCGCGTAGTAGCGTCCCAGATGATCGCGGTAGTCTGCGTTTCCTGTGTCGAGACGAGCCGCGCGCTCCAGACTCGCGAGCTCCGGTCTTTTGCCGAACACTGAGGCGACAAACAGCCGGCCCGCCAGAAGCACGTAGATCAGGCAGAGCGCTGCCGCCACGGCAATGACGAGTCTTTTCCGGGAAGCGGAATTGAGGACTATTTTCATGTTGTCCAACGGGAAGCGCAACCAAAAACCCGCCGGTATTGTTCTACTGTTCCCTAAGCGCTATTGGGCGATGCCTCAGCCGTTTCTTCGGTGTCGGCATCCTCATCATCGTCATTGTGCGATTCGTCGTCGCGATAGTACCGGGAATACTTGCCCTGGTATTCGTAATAGTAGTAATAATCGGGCGAGCTTAGATCGACTGCATTCAAGAGCACGCCGGAGACCTTCGCATTAACTTGCATGAGGATATCGCGGGAACGGCGGAGTGCTTGCTTGGTGGTATGTCCGGAACGGATGACCAGTACGATGGCATCGGCCCGAGGCGACAGTACTACAGCATCGGTGACCGACAGAGTCGGAGGTGTGTCTACCACGATGTGGTCGTATTGCCCGCGCAATTCCTCCAATACTTCCCGCATGTTGGTGGAAGCCAGCAGTTCAGCCGGATTCGGCGGGGGCGTTCCTGCGGGCAACACAGACAGGTTGGGCAGGATGGGGGACTGCGTGATCGTTTGTTGTAAGGTGGCGCTACCGGTCAGGACATTGCTGAGGCCACTGCGGGGGCCCATCCCCAGCGTCTTATGGATGCTCGGCCGCCTGAGGTCGGCGTCGATCAGCAGGACTCGAATGCCCTTCTGAGCCAGCACCACCGCGCAGTTGATGCTGGTGGTCGTCTTTCCTTCCTGAGGCAGCGCGCTGGTGATCATGATCACCTTGGGAGGGGCTCCCAGATTGGAGAGCAGCAGCGAGGTGCGCAGGGCGCGATAGGACTCCGCCATCTGCGACTGAGGCCTGACCTGGGTGACCAACTCCACCGCCTCCTTGGAAGTGGCGATCACCAGGCGCTTCGTGTTTGCGCCTTCGCGGGTCGTCCTCGACCCCATGGGAATCATGCCCAGCGGCGGGAGGCCGGAAATCATTTGCGCTTGTTCGGTGGTGCGGACGGTGTTGTCTAATCCCTCGAGCAGGAAGGCGAGTCCTACACCAGAGGTCAAGCCCAGCATGAAGGCGAAAGCGAGATTCCGTGGGATATTCGGTTCGATGGGCGAAGTGGGGACGCGGGCGACGTCCACAATGCGGAAGTTGTTGGATTTGAGCCCAGCTGAGACCCCGGCCTCCTTCATTTTCTCCAACAGTCCTTCGTAGAGCGTGCGGTAGCTCTCGAGATCGCGCTTCAAAATGCTGTACTGAATGGCGCTCTCGTTGAGCTTGTTGGCCTCCTGCTTCTGTTTTTCGAGAGCGTCGTGCAGCATGTTTTCCCGTTGCAGGGCCGCCATATACTGTCCGCGGATTTTACCCGCGATCTTCCTGGTTTCCGCCAGAATTTGCGCCTCAATCTCCTTGATCTGGGTATTCAATTGCGCCAGTTTCGGATACGACGGTCCAAACTGGGTGCTCAGTTCGGCCGCCTGGATCTTCACATCGGCCTCCTTGGTGCGGAGCATCTCCAACAGTCCCGAAGCGGACTGGGTTCCAGTGCCCGCCGCGTCCAGGACGCTGGCAGCGGACGCGATGGTGTCCGCATCCCCCGACTGCACCAGGCGATACACGGATTCCTTGTCCATGCGCTCCGATTCCGCGGCGGTCAGCGCCTTGTTCAGTTCATCAAGCTTCTGGGTGGTGATGTTCTGCTTTTCGTCGATGCCCAGAATTTCGTGCTCTTTCTGGTAGCGCACCAGTTTTTCCTGGGAGGTTTCCACTTTCATCTGCAAGTCTACAAGCTGCTTGGAAAGCCAGTCGGAGGCCTGCATGGTGGAGTCGAAACGGGACTTAAAGTTGTTCTCGGTGTAGGTGGTCATCAAAGTGTTGACCACGTTTTGGGTTAACTCCTTGTCGGGACTGCGGAAGGACACCTTGATGATGTGCGTGTTGGGAGAGAGAGTAACCTTCAGATTGCCTCGAAAACTGGAGAGCAGGACAGAGGTTCGGCCGGGGTCGCCCTGCAGCGGATCGGGGGCAAGATCGAGCGCGGAGGGGAGATCTGGCGTTTTTCCGCCGAACTCGGGCCGGCGGTCCAGGGCCAGTTCCTTCACCACCTGCAGAGCCAGAAGATCGCTTTGCAGAATCATCACTTCCGTTTCCAGCTCAGTGGGATCGTAATAGTCAACGTTGAAGGTTGGAGAATTGCTGAAGTTGACCAGGCCGGAATCCGGCTTGTTGATTTCGATGCTGCCGCTCGCCTCATAAATAGGCGTCATCTTGAGGCTGGCGATGGCGACCACGGAGAAAATGGTGACCAGGCAGGAAAGAACCGTCCACTTGCGCTTGAGCAAAACGCGGATGTATTCGCCGAGAGCCGATTCGTGAGAGAGCAGTTCAGGGTCGACGCGCGGGCTGATCGACCTCCCAAAGTCCGCACCCGCCGGCTGCATTTCGCGAACGGTTGCGTTATTGGCCTGCACCAGCGGTCCGGAATCCATGCATTCTCCTCAACAAGTTTTCAAAACCTTTTTCGGGCTGAACGGGCCGGTTTGGTGCCCGTAGTCCAAAGAGAGCCCGGCGACTCGATGGCTGGTTCATCGCCTAGGAACTTCGTGCATTAGTATGTAGCGGTTTCGCCGATATTTTAGCATTGCTAGCGAGAAAACCACGGATGAATCTGGGACGCAGCGCTTTTGGTGCAATGGCAGTATCCCCGCAGATGCAAGCAAATCCGCTATACTACCTTGCAATCGTCAACCCCAGCCAGGAATGGAGCCGCATTTTTTTCTTTCCTTAATCCGAGCGAAGAGTGATCGTCATCGGGTTGGACTGAACCGATCCTGAACTGCCGTTTGGCCGCTGGCGCTTGCGGCTTGACTGGCACCTGATTGGCTGTGAAGCACGGACGAAGTGATTGAGGCAGGTTTGATGAATTGGCGGGAACAGGTCGTTCTAGTGACGGGCGGGACGGGCTCGTTTGGCAGGAAATTCGTCGAAATCATGCTGCGGGAATATCATCCCAAGCGGCTGGTGATATTCAGCCGCGATGAACTCAAGCAACATGACATGCGCGGCTCTGGCTTCGATCATCCCAGCCTGCGCTATTTTATCGGAGACGTGCGCGATCCAGGCCGGCTGCAGCGCGCTTTTTCGGGTGTCACCGTGGTGGTGCACGCGGCCGCGTTGAAGCAGGTTCCCGCTTGCGAATACAACCCATTCGAGGCCATCCAGACCAACATCATGGGCGGACGCAACGTGATCGACGCGGCCATCGATCAGGCAGTTGAGCGCATCCTGGCGCTGAGTACCGACAAGGCGGTGAACCCGATCAATCTCTACGGAGCGACGAAGTTGTGCGCCGAAAAGATGTTCGTACAGGCCAATGCTTATGCGGGGGCGCAGCAGACTCGCTTCAGTTGTGCGCGGTATGGAAACGTTGTCGGCAGCCGCGGCAGCGTAATCCCGGTGTTCCTCGAGCAGCGTAAGCGGGGCCGGATCACGATTACCGATGCTCGCATGACCCGCTTCTGGCTCACTTTGGAACACGGCGTGCGTTTTGTGATCCGCTCGATCGAGCAGATGCATGGAGGCGAAATCTTCGTGCCCAAGATTCCCAGCATGCGCCTGGTCGATCTGGCCGAGGCTGTCGCTCCGGGATGTGCGGTGGAATACATCGGCATTCGGCCCGGAGAGAAACTGCATGAGGTACTGCTCTCCGAGGATGAAGCACGCAACGCCATGGAATTGGATGAAATGTATATCATCCAGCCATCGCATCCCTGGTGGAAGCGAGGAAACTGGGTTCATGCCCGGGAACTACCGCAGGACTTCCGCTACACCAGCGACAGCAATGAACAGTGGCTGAGCCACGAGCAACTCCAGGATTTGATTGGGCCCGTAGCCGCGGCGAAGGCTCGCGTGCCGGCATAGATGTTATTCCGCAACCCGAATATCCAGTCAGGACCGCTGCGATGCGCCTAACACCTGCCACTCATACGCTGGTTGACGGCGCTTGGCGATTGCCATTTTCGTGGTCAGAAAAGAAACCCAGATTGAACTGGAAGGCATGAGAGTCATTGTCATATTGCAGGCGCGTACTGCCAGCGGTCGATTGCCTGGGAAAGCACTGCTTCCGGTCGCGGGCTATCCGAGCGCGGTGTTGGCCGCCCTGCGAGCTGCTAATCGAGGTCACGAGCTTCTGGTTGCCACCTCGGACGAGTCCTCTGACGATCGTCTGGCACAAACAATTCGGGCCCATGGCCTCGAAGTGTTTCGCGGCCTGCTAGACGATGTTCTGGGGCGCTATTACTTCGCCGCGCTGGACCTGCCGGGTGATTGCGTTGTGATCCGGCTGACCGGCGACAATGTGCTTCCCGACGGCGAATTCGTGCAGGAGTTGACATCTGCCTTCCTGCAGTCTGGGTCCGAGTATCTCTGCGTAGGCTCGCCGCTGAGTCGCCTGCCTTATGGTTTGGGCGGTGAGGCGTTCCTCGTCGATACGCTGCGAAAAGCCCATGCCGCCGCGACCAATGCGTACGACCGGGAACATGTAGGGCCGTGGATGGCCAGAAATTGTCGTTCGGGAAGTTATTCTCCCCTCGGCCTTGAACAATCTGACCTCAGCCATCTGCGCTGCACTATCGATGACGACGAAGATTACCGCAGAATTCTGCGTCTGTTTAGCGAGGTGGACGATCCTATCCATGCGGGTTGGATGGACTTGGCGCTAAGACTGAGCGCGCTTCCCGGCGAATCGACC
>Ga0302180_10001274_pt1 | contig 20231 bp, 14 predicted proteins | sample I_Palsa_E3_2_FD_200575 | JGI IMG/M metagenome (GOLD analysis project Ga0302180, IMG submission 200575) | Peat permafrost microbial communities from Stordalen Mire near Abisko, Sweden - I_Palsa_E3_2 | ecosystem: Environmental > Terrestrial > Soil > Palsa > Peat permafrost | place: Sweden... | reverse complement strand
AGAATCCGGACGTCCGAACCATCGGCTGCGACAGCATCTCGTGCCTCGGGAAGTGGCATGGTGTCAAAGTCCTGGTTCACGACCCCTCCGCTCTCCGTCCCGCTGACCATGATGCCGCCGCCGACGGTCGGATGCTGAACGTCCCCGGCCGCGGGGCGGTGTGCTTAGCAGTTCACCGGTGTCGACGAGGTGCAGAGCCGGCGAGGCGTAACCGAACGGCCGGCCCTGCGGATGCATAAAGCAATGTCTCAGGTGCAGAAGGGAAGATGTTCAGCGCGCCCAGGAGGAACCATGGCCATGACAAGAACCAGACGATCCGGGTATACCCTGCTCGGCATCTACCTGAATGATCATCTCGCGGGAGCGACCGCTGGCACCGAACTGGCGCGCCGGATAGCGGCCTCACACGGCACCCCCGCCGACGGTACCTTGCAGCGGCTGGCCGCCGAGGTCGTCCAGGATCGCGTCACGCTCCTGGACATCATGCGCGCCCTTAACGTCCCGGTCCGCGGCTACAAGGTCTACGCGGCGTGGCTCGGGGAGAAGGCCGGGCGGCTGAAGTTCAACGGCCACCTGCTCACCAGATCGCGCCTCAGCTACCTGGAAGAGCTGGAAATGATGCGGCTGGGCGTTGAGGGTAAAGCCGCCGGATGGCGTACGCTGCGGGTTCTGGCGGACAGTGACAAGCGGCTGGATTCCGTCCAGCTGGACGGGCTCATCGCCAGGGCCCGGAATCAGGCGGATGTTCTTGAAGAACTCCGCGTGCGCGCTGCGGAGCAGGTCACCGGAACCCCGGGCTCCTTACTGAGCATCCGTACTGAGCATCCGTACTGAGCATCCGTACTGAGCATCCGTACTGAGCATCCGTCCCAGAGGGTTATCAGGCTAATTCAGAGGGTTAGCAGACTATTGCCGCAGCGAAGCCGCAGCCACGGCGGGTGTCCTGAGCCTAGGGCCATGACCCGACCGCTAGGAGGCGGACACGTTGAAGACCAGAATGGGCAAGATTATCCTCGCCAGTGCAATCGGAGCCGGGGCGCTAGGCGTGGGGTTCGGTGGCAGCCTCGCTGCCGCCAGCGCCGCGACAGCGCACACAACGTCGCCATCGTCGTCATCAGGATCGGCGACGACGGCGGTCAGCGCCGGGTCTGTGAGCACGGCCGCGACTCCCTCGCCGGCCGCGTCAAGCAAGCCCACGCACAACTGCCAGAACATGAAGGGCGGCAGCCGGGGCGTGCAGGGCACGCCAGGGAGCAGCAGCACCGGCAGCTAGGGCTGCGGTAAGTGGCCGGCCTCTCCTTTCCAGGCCCGGGAGGGGCCGGCCCCCTGAAGCCCCTTAAACCGTCGCGGCCCGCGACGGCCTCAAAAGCAGGCGTTTCCTGATCAGGAAATACCCAGCGTGCTCGGCGGCAGGCCGCGGATGGAGGCGTCGAGGACCTCGGCGGTGTGCGCGATCGCGACGTGCTCGCCGCGTTCGGCCAGAGCCGATGCGATCTGCAGCGAGCAGCCGGGATTGGCGGAGATGAGCAGCGGCGCGTCGGCGGCCAGGACCGCTTCGGCCTTGCGACCGCCGAGCTCGCTGGCCGCATCCGGCTGCAGCAGGTTGTACACGCCCGCCGAACCGCAGCAGGTGCCCGCGTCGGGCACTTCGACCAGGTTCAGGCCGGGGATTGCGCGCAGCAAGTCCCGGGGCTCTTTGGTGATCCCCTGGGCGTGCGCCAGGTGGCAGGCATCGTGATAGGCGGCGGTGACCGGCAGCGGGTGCCGCCGCGCCACCGGCCCGATGTCGGCCAGGAGCTCAGCGAAATCCCTGACCTTGCTGCTTATCTCGGCGGCCCGCTCGGGCCAGCCCGACCCGTCGCTGGCTCGCTCCGTTCCGGCCAGCAGCCGTTCGTATTCCTTCATCGCCGAGCCGCAGCCGGCCGAGTTGACCACGATCGCGTCCACCCCGGCCTGCTCGAACATGGCGATCGTGCGGTGGGCGAACGCCGCCGCCTCGGCTTCGCGGCCCGAGTGCAGCGACAGCGCGCCGCAGCAGCCCTGCCCGGGCGGGATGATCACGTCGCAGCCCTCCGCCGCGAGCACCCGGGCTGTCGACGCGTTCACCTGCGGGAAGAACACCGACTGCACGCACCCGGTGAGCATGCCGACCACGGCCCGCCTGGAGCCGAGCGCGGGCACCCGTTCCGGTAGCTTTCTCCAGGTCGCGGCCAGTGGAGTCAGGCGCAGCGCGGCGCCGAGCGCGGGGGAGACGCGGCCCGGCAGCCTGCTGCTGGCTAGCCGCCGGTCAAGCCCGGTCCGCTGCACTATCTGCAGCGGCGCGGTCAGCGCCCGCAGCCGCCGGGGGTAAGGGAACAAGGAGAAGATGGCCGCCCGCGCCGCCCGGTCCCGGACCGGCCGCTTCCCGGCCGGCGGCACCCGCGGCACGGTCGGCGCCCTGCCGCCTGACGCCGGACCCGCCGAGGCCGTCCCGGCGGCATCCGCCCCGCGCACGTCCGCCACCCCCGCACCCGCCACACCAGAACCCGCCACACCAGAACCCGTCGAGCCAGAACCCCGCGAGCCAGAACTCCCCGAGCCACCATCTGCCGCACCGGCAGCTACCGTGCTCCCGGTCCTTGCCGCCACGGCAGGCTGGACGCCATCGCCCGATCGGGCTTCTTCGGTCCAGGCCCGGGCCGCCTCGATCAGCTGGTCATACTGGACGCCTGACGGGCAGGCGGTCATGCAGGCCATACAGCCGAGGCAGCGATCGAAGTGCTCGGCCGCACTCGCGGACAGCTCGGCGCCGTCCAGGATCTGGTTCACCAGGTAGATCCGGCCCCGCGGCGAGTCCATTTCCTCGGCCCACAGCTGGTAGGTGGGACACGCCGGCAGGCAGAACCCGCAGTGCACGCAGTCCTTCGCCACGTCGCGCAGCGTGTTCTCGTCCTGCATGTGATGCCTTTCTCTAGATGGCCGCGAGCCGGCCGGGGAACATCCGGTGGTCCGGATCGAACTGGTCCTTGATCGCCCGCATCAGCGCGGCCCCGGGGACCGACCCGTAGACCCCGTACGCCCCGGCCGCCGCCATCACCGGTGCGGGCGCGGCCAGCACGACCACACTGCCCCGAGGTCCCACGGAAGCCGGCGGCCCCCCGGACGCGCCAGAATCCAGCCGCTCCCGGAGCGCCTGTACGAACCGCACCGCGGTGTCGTGTTCGGTGCCCGGATCAAGGCAGGCGTACAGCGCGCCCGCCCCCGCCGAGCCGGTCACCGCGGGCCGCACTCCAGCGCCCGCCCCGGCCGCCGCTAGCGCGTCGAGCACTCCGGCCAGCCTGCCGACCCAGAACGTCACCCGGATCACCGTGCTGGGGGAGGGCAGCTGGCCCCACCGCGGCGGCACGGCCTCCGCCACGGCGACCGCCGGTGATCCGCCCGCCGACGCCAGCAGCTCCGACATCTGCATGGCTCGTTCCGCCACTCCTGACGAGGTGCCCTCGAGCAGCACCCCGACTCGCAACGCCCGCTGAGACTGCGGCGAGCCCGGCGGCCAGTCCAGTTCCACCGCCGACGGCACCAGCGTCGACCCGGCCGCCGACTGCAGCGCGACCGCCGCTGCGCCGCGCTGCGCCGGGCCGAACTCCGCCGTCACGTACGCCACCGCGTCCGGCAGCGGATGCAGCCGGAACGTCGCCTCGGTGATCAGGGCCAGCGTGCCCTGCGAGCCGGCCAGCAACTTGCCGATGTCGTACCCGGCCACGTTCTTGACCACCTTGCCGCCCGCGTGCGCGGCCACCCCGTCCGCCCGCACCGCGGTGACCCCGATCAGCAGGTCACGCGGGGATCCGTACCGCAGCCGGCGCGGTCCGGCCGTCCCGGTGGCGACCACCCCGCCCACCGTCGCGTCCGCCGGGACGTCAAGCGCGAGCTCCTGGCCGGCCGTGGCCAGCACCGACGCCACATGCCCGACCGTGGCCCCGGCCTGTACCCGCGCCACCAGGTCCCCGGCCGCGTGCTCGATGACCTGATCCATCGCGCTCAGGTCCACCACCAGGTCGCAGGCCGAAGGCGGCAGGCCCCAGCCCAGCCCGGTTCCGGCGCCGCGCGGCACCACCGCGAGCCCGGACGAGGCCGCGGCCCGCAGCAGCGCCGCCGCCTCCTGCGTGCTGGCCGGCGAGGCGACGAACGACGGCGTCAGCCCGCCGACGGCATCGGCAGGATCGCCGTCTCGCAGCGACGAGCAGGCGGCGGTCAAGGCTGACCGGACTTCAAGCACCAAGGCCCGTTCGGAATTCATCAAAAGATCTCCGCCTGTCCTGCCGCCACGGCCGGATGCCCCACCGCCGGAAGCCCGGCGCGCCGGTGGCCAGGGACCTCGCCGCACAGCCGGGGCGTGGGGAAGATCTTGCCCGGGTTGCACAGGTGAGCCGGGTCGAACGCGCACCGGACCAGCTGCATGGTGTCCAGGTCGTCGGCGTTGAACATCTTGGGCATGTACCGGGACTTGTCCACGCCGACGCCGTGCTCGCCGGTGATCGAGCCGCCCTGTTCCAGGCACGCGTCGAGGATCTTTCCTGACAACTCCTCAGCGGCCAGGGTTTCACCAGGCGAGGCATCGTTGTAGAGCACCAGCGGGTGCAGGTTCCCGTCGCCGGCGTGGAACACGTTGGCCACCCGGACGCCGGCTTCGTCCGCCAGCGCCGCGATCGTGGCCAGCACGGCGCCCAGCGAAGTCCGCGGGACCACGCCGTCCTGCACGATGAACGACGGGCTGATCCGGCCTACCGCGGCGAAGGCGGACTTGCGGCCGGCCCAGATGACGGCGCGGTCGGCCGGGTCGTCGGCCGCCCTGATCTCGGTCGCGCCCGCGGCCTCACACAATGTAAGTACGGTGGCCAGCTCGGCTTCTACCTCAGCGGCCGGCCCGTCCAGCTCGACGATCAGCACCGCCCCGGCACCAGCCGGATAATTACACTGCACAGCGGCCTCGGCTGCCGTGATGGACAGCGCGTCCATCATCTCGATGGCGGCGGGCACGATGCCGGCCGCGATGATGTCGGAGACCGCCCGGCCGCCGTCGCTGGTGGTGGCGTAGGCGGCGAGCAGCGTGTGCACGACCTCGGGCAGCGGCAGCAGCTTGACCACAATCTTGGTGACGATGCCGAGCGTGCCCTCGGAGCCGGTGAACGCGCCGAGCAGGTCGTAGCCGGTGGTCACGCCGGTGCCGTCGCCGAGCCAGGTCAGCTCACCAGAAGGCGTGACAATCTCCAGCCCGGTCACGTGGTGCACGGTGAAGCCGTGCTTGAGGCAGTGCGCCCCGCCGGAGTTCTCCGCGACGTTGCCGCCCACCGAGCAGACCACCTGGCTGGACGGGTCAGGCGCGTAGAACAGTCCGAACGGCGCCGCCGCCTTGCTCACGGACAGGTTCGTCACCCCGGGCTCGATGACGGCCCGGCGGCTCACCGGGTCGATCTCGAGGACCTTCCGCATCCGGGACATCACGATCAGGACGCCGCCGGAGTGCGGCATCGCGCCGCCGGACAGGCCGGTGCCGCTGCCGCGGGCCACGAACGGCACCCGGGCGCGCGCGCACTCGGTCACCACCGCGGCCACTTCGCCGGCCGAGCTCGGCAGCACCACCAGGGCCGGGACGCTGCGGTGCGCGGTCAGGCCGTCGCACTCGTAGGTCCGCAGCTCGAGCGGATCGGTGATGACGTTGCCCGCGCCGCAGATATCCCTCATCCGCGGTACCAGCGCCTGGACCTCCATGTCCCACCGCCTAACTGCCAACTCTTCCTGATTGTCCCCTTTTCCTGTTACGCCGAACGCCAATCCCCTTACGGCATCCGCTCGTAGGCCGGGATGGTGAGGAAGTCGGCGAAGTCGTCGGCCAGCGCGACCTCGGTGAACAGCGCGGTCGCCTGGCCGTACCGCTCCGCGTCGAAGCTGTCCCCGGTCAGCGCCCGGATCTTGGTCAGCTCCTCGTCGATGAGCCGCTCGACCAGGTCCCGGGTCACCAGGGTCCCGTCGTCCAGGGTGACGTCGTTGTGGATCCACTGCCAGACCTGGGAGCGGGAGATCTCCGCCGTGGCCGCGTCTTCCATCAGGTTGAAGATGCCCACCGCGCCGTTGCCGCCCAGCCAGTTGGCCAGGTACTGGAGCGCGACGCTGATGTCGTTGCGCAGCCCCGCCTCGGTGATCACGCCCGGGGTCTTGCTCACCGCGAGCAGGTCCTGGGCGGTGACGCCGACGTCCTCGCGGAGCTTGGAGATCTGGTTCGGGTTGGCGCCGAGGACGCCGTCGAAGACCTCCTTGCACAGCGAGACCAGGTCGGGGTGGGCGACCCAGGAGCCGTCGAAGCCGTCCTGCGACTCGCGGGTCTTGTCCTCCCTGACTTTGGCCAGGGCCTGGGCGTTGACCTCGGCGTCGCGTCGGCTCGGGATGAACGCGGCCATGCCGCCCATCGCGTGCGCCCCGCGCCGGTGGCAGGTCTTGACCAGCAGCTCGGTGTAGGCGCGCATGAACGGCGCGGTCATCGTGACCGAGTTGCGCTCAGGCAGGACGAACTCGCGGCCCCTGGTGCGGAACTTCTTGATCACGCTGAACAGGTAGTCCCAGCGACCCGCGTTCAGGCCCGCCGAATGATCCCGCAGCTCGTACAGGATCTCCTCCATCTCGAACGCCGCGGGGATCGTCTCGATCAGCACCGTGGCCCGGATAGTGCCGCGACCGATGCCGAGCGCGTCCTGGGCCAGGTTGAACGCGTCATTCCACAGCCGCGCCTCGAGGTGGCTCTCGTTCTTGGCCAGGTAGAAGTAGGGCCCCTTGCCCTTGTCCAGCTGGCGCTGCGCGCAGGCCGCCATGTAAAGGCCGAAGTCGACCAGGCTGCCGGAAGCCCGCTTGCCGTCGATCAGGATGTGTTTTTCGTCCAGGTGCCAGCCGCGCGGCCGGACCACGATCGTGGCCAGCTCGTCGTCCTGGCGCAGCGCGTATTCCTTGCCTTCGTCGCTGGCGTAGTCAATCGTCCGGTCCAGCGCGTCCTTGAGGTTGAGCTGACCGGTGATCATGTTGTCCCAGAGCGGGGTATTGGCGTCCTCGAAATCCGCCAGCCATACGTTGGCCCCCGAGTTGAGGGCATTGATCGTCATTTTCTTGTCGGTCGGCCCGGTGATCTCGACCCGGCGGTCGACGAGGCCCGATGCGGGCGGTGCGACCCGCCAGCTGGGGTCGTCGCGGATCGATTGCGTCTCGGGAAGAAAGTCGAGCATCGCCCCGCCGGAAAGCTGGGCCTGGCGCCGGCGGCGCGCGGCCAGCAACTCGGACCGGCGCGGTCCGAGCTCGGCGTGCAGCGCGGCGATAAGGTCGATGGCCTGCGGCGTCAGGATCTCGTCGTAGCGATCACCGTAAGGACCTGTGATCTCCACGCGTTCTGTTCCCGGCATGTCTGAACTCCTCCCGAGTCGTTCCCTCATCCTAGGCGCACGGCCGCGCCCAGGCTGCGGCCGGCTCAAGGTGAGAACATAAACCGAGGGTGCCCGCGATGATACCTATCGCTATTTCCCGAAAGGACCGCAGCGCCGAACGAGAAAAGGACTTTTACCATTGGAGGTTTCGCTAATTCGGCGGTCGGCCGGTCAACGCCGACCCGACAGACCGGCTCCACGAGGGCTGAGGTTACCGCGGGCGGACCGGAGTGATAAACTCGAATGTCCCTGTCGCCGCATCCCCGTAACCAACGCCAGACATAAATTAGAGTTCAGTGAAAGTATACCAAGAAATATGACGCTTAGTCAAACCAATTCGGCCGGCCCGGCGGCCGTCGCCATCGGTCAGGAGCAGGCTTATCTCGATGTGCTTTATCGCCTGCTGGATGCGGCGAGGGAGCGGACTGAGCGCGCGCTCACCCAGACCCACGCCCGCGGTGTCGCGGGCGGTACGTTCCAGGCCCGGGTAGAGCGCGAGGTCACGGCGGCCGAGCAGAGCTGGCGGCTGGCCCAGCTGAACGCGGTGGAACACGGCCTGTGCTTCGGCCGTAGCGACGCCGAGCCCACGACTGAGCGGGCGGGCACCCTGTATATCGGCCGGATCGGGCTGCGGGACGAGGATTACGAGCCGCGCCTTATCGACTGGCGCGCGCCGGCCGCCCAGCCCTTTTACGCCGCCACCCCGAATGACCCGAACGGCCTGATCAGGCGCCGCCACATTTACACCAAGAATCGCACTGTCACCAGCGTGGACGACGAGGTCTTCGACCTTGACCGGCTATCGGAACCAGACAGGAAAAGCCTGTCAGGCGAGGCCATGCTGATCGCCAGCATTACCGCCGGGCGCACCGGCCGGATGAGTGATGTGGTCGCCACCATTCAGGCCGAACAAGACCGGGTGATACGCGCGACCCTTCAGGGTGTGCTGGTGGTCCAGGGCGGCCCGGGCACCGGCAAGACGGTCGCGGCGCTGCACCGGGCCGCGTACCTGATGTACACGCACCGCCGGACCCTCGAGCGCCGCGGCGTCCTGGTCATCGGGCCGAACGCCATCTTCCTCCGCTATATCAGCCAGGTGCTGCCGTCCCTCGGCGAGACCGATGTGGTGCTCAGCTCGGTCGCCGAGCTCTTTCCCGGAGTCAAGGCGGCGCCCGACGACGATGCCGAAGCCGCCGTGGTCAAGGGCGACATCAAGATGGTGAACGTGCTCCGCCGCGCGGTGCGCAACTACCAGCAGGTGCCGCCGGGTGACCTGGATATCACCGTCGACGGCCTGGCGATGACGGTGCCGAGGGAGCGCAGCCTGCGCGCCCGGGACCGGGCCCGGGGATTGCGCAAGCCGCACAACGTGGCGCGCAAGGTGTTCGTCACCGAGATGCTCAGCGCGCTCGCGGCGGCCGAATCGGCCGCCCTCGGCCGCGACCTCGACCCCGAGGACATCCCGCTGGCCCGGGCCCGGCTGTGGGACGAGCCGCCGGTCCGGGCCGCGTTCGACGCGCTGTGGCCGTTCCTGACCCCGCAACGGCTGGTCGCCGGGCTGCTCGCCACCGAAGGTGCGCTGCGCCGGGCCGCTCCTGGATTTTCCGCGGCCGAACGGGCCTTGGTGCTTCGCCCCGATGCTCCTGACGCGTGGACCGTGGCGGACGTTCCGCTGCTCGACGAGGCGGCGCAGTTGCTCGGCATCGATGACTCGGCGGACAAGGCCCGCCGCCGGGCCGCCGAGCGCGAACGCCGGGCCGAGGAGCAGTATGCCCGGGAGGTGCTCGAGATCACCGGGCTGGCCGGGCAGGGTTTCGTGGACGCGGCCACGCTCGCGGAGTGGAACCGCGACGCCGGCCAGCAGCTCACCACGGCCGAACGAGCCTGGGCCGACCCCTCCTGGGCCTACGGCCACGTGATCGTGGACGAGGCGCAGGAGTTGTCCGCGATGGCGTGGCGGATGGTGATGCGCCGGATCCCCAGCCGGTCGCTGACCGTGGTCGGTGACGTGGCGCAGCGGGGGAGCGCGGCCGGGGCCCGCTCCTGGGCCGCGGTCCTGGACCCGTACGTCCACGGCCGCTGGCACGAGGAGCTGCTGACCGTCAACTACCGGACGCCCGCCGAGATCATGGTGGTAGCGGCCGACGTGCTGGCTTCGGTCGCCCCCGGCGAGCGCCCGCCGGAGTCCGTCCGCCAAGAAGGCGTCCCCCCGCGCGCCGTCCACGTCGCCACCCGCCCGAATACCCCGACCCCGCTCCCATCGGCCTCCTCCGCCTCTCCCGCCTCTCCCGCCTCTCCCGCCTCTCCCGCCTCTCCCGCCTCATCGGCCTCTTCCCTCGCGGCCGGCGCTGCGGAGGTGGTCGACGCCGAGCTCGCCGAGATGGGCGACGGCGGCAAGCTCGCGGTGATCGCGCCGGTGACACGGATTGCGGAACTGGCGCAGGCGCTGCCCGCGGCGGTGCCCGGCGACCGGGCCCAGGTGCTCGACTCCGCGGTCGCGCTGCTGACCGTCAACCAGGCCAAGGGACTTGAGTTCGACCGGGTGGTGCTGGTCGATCCGGCCGGGATACTCGCCCAGTCGCCCGTGGGCGGGCATGACCTCTACGTCGCCATCACCCGCGCCACCCACCGCCTCACCGTCGTCTACGACGGTGAGCTGCCCGCCTCACTGCACCGCCTGGCCTCCTAGGGTGGCCCTTGCGCATGAGGTGCTGCGGGTGCTGGCCGCCCGGTCGGATACGGGCGGCCGCCCTTACGGTGACGGCCTGCGGGTGGCGCTGGCCATCGAGGGCGGTGGGATGCGCGGCGTCATCTCCGCTGGCATGGCCCTCGAACTGCACGAGCGTGGCCTGGTGCCCGCCTTCGACGCGGTCTACGGCGCCTCGGCCGGGGCGATCACCGGCGCCTGGCTGCTCAGCAGCCGGCCGGAAGGCCTGCTCGGCTGGACTGAGACGGCGTACGCCAAGACCCTGATCCGCCGCTCCGGGCTGCTCCGCGGCCGGCCGGCGGTCGATGTCCGGACGCTGATCGAGGAGCTGTACCAGACCACGTTCCCGATGGACTTCGCCTCGGTGCTCGCCAGCCCGGTGGAGTATCACCCGCTCGCCACCGACGTGGCCACCGGCGAGTCAACAGACCTGCGCCCGTTCGTCAGCAACCCCGCGGAGCTGCGGCTGGCCCTGCGAGCCAGCGCCGCGATGCCGCTGCTCGCCGGACCGCCGGTGGAATTCGCCGGCCGCCGGTTCTACGACGCGGGCGTGTCCGAGTCGGTCCCCTACCGCACCGCGCTAGCTCAGGGCGCGACGCACATCCTGGTGCTCCGCTCTCGCCGTGACCCCCTGACCTGGCCAGACGGTCGCGCCCCGTCGCGTTCGGTCCGGCTGATCACCCGCACCACCCTGCGCCGCGAGACCCCGGCCCTGCGCGCCACCTTCCTGGCCCGGGACGCCCGGCTAGCCGCCGACGACCGCCGCCTAGCCGCCTACCAGTCCGCCTCCGTCGGCAACGGCCCCGCCGTGTTCTCCATCCGCCCCGCCGCCGACTCGCCCGACGTGAGCCGCTTGGCCACCGACGGCAAGCTGCTGCGGGCCGCGTTCGAGGCCGGCCGCGCCGCCACCCGCGCCGCATTCGGCTGAGCGCTCCTCCTCGCCGCCCCCAGCGCTCACCAATCTCCGCGTATTAGCCGCGCCTTCTGGTACTGCCACTTCATGGTCCGGCCGACCCTATGGAACATAGGGGCCGGGCGTATTCAGGGGGTCCGATGTTCCACAGGTCCGGGCGGGACGATACGGGGGACAACTGGCCAGCCCGAGAATCACGGGCCTGGTGCTGCCCTACCAGGGGAGGGTGCCGTAGGCGCCTCGAGGGCGCCACAGGTAGCCCCACAAGGTGCCGGTGGGACCGGAGGCATCCAGAGTGGCCAGCTGCACGCTGACCTCGGCGCCTTCCGCGGCCGAACGGAATCCGCTGTTGCCGTTGAGATCCGTCGCTGTGTACCCCGGGTTAGCCGCATTGACCTTGATCGGCGTATCCCGCAGCTCCTTCGCGTACAGCGCGGTGATCATGTTCAGCGCGGTCTTCGACGACGGATAGGCCAGCCCGGCGGGCATCTGAGCCAGCGGGCTGCCCGGATCGGTCATCGCGGCAATCGAGCCGACCTCGCTGGACACGTTGACGATCCGCGCGGCGGGCGCCCGGCGCAGCAGCGGCAGCATCGCGTTGGTCACCATGATCACGCCGAACACGTTGGTCTGGAACACCTCGTGCATCGCTTCTAGATCTGTCTCGCTCGGCGGGCCGCCGCCCACCGCGATGCCCGCGTTGTTGACCAGGATGTCCAGCCGGCCGTACTCCTTCTCGATCCAGTCGGCCAGCTCTCGTACGGAGGTAGCGTCGGTCACGTCGAGCGGGACGAACCGCGCGTCGGCGCCGACCCGAGGACCCCGAGGACCCCGAGGACCTTCCTGAAGACCGACCTGTAGACCGTCCCGCAGCGCGCGTTCCGCGGCGACGCCCCGGTCCTTGTCCCGCGCACCGGCCAGTACTGTGACGCCGCGGGCGCTCAGCTGGCATGCGGTCTCGAACCCGATTCCCTTGTTGGCCCCGGTGATCAGGGCGATAGTCGTGACCATGCCACCGACGTTAGGCGCGGGCCGCGTCAAGCGGCAGAGACCGGCCATGCCTGGGACTGGCGATACCACCCTGGGCGCTGCCGCGGGCTGCGAGCAGGAGCGACACTAGAGGACGTGACCCCGATCAGCCGCGCCCCGACCCGCCGCGCCCCGACCCGCTGCGCCGGCGCCGCCGAACTGGCCGCCTTCCTGCGAGCCAGGCGCGCCCGGCTGACCCCGCGCCAGGCGGGCCTGCCCGAAGCGGGCACCCCGGGCCGCCGGCGGACGCCGGGGCTGCGCCGCCAGGAGGTGGCCCAGCTGGCCGGCATCTCCGTCGATTACTACATCAGGCTGGAGCAGGCCCGCGGCCCGCACCCGTCGCGGCAGGTGCTGTCGGCGCTGGCCCGGGCGCTGATGCTCACCGCCGACGAGCGCGAGTACCTGTTCCGGGTGGCCGGCGAGTCGGCGCCCCAGGTCGCCGGGCCGAGCCGGGAGATCACGCCCGGCATCAGGCACCTGCTCGACAGCATGCCGGACACTCCCGCCTACGTGGTCGACGCGGCCTACAACGTGCTCGCCTGGAACCAGCTCGCGACCCATTTCATCGGCGACCTGTCCGGGTACACCGACCGCAACATGATCCGCTGGACGTTCCGCTGGGCCCAGGACACCTTCTGGGCCGATGCGGACTTCGTCCGCTTCACCCGGTCTATGATCGCCGACTTGCGCGTCGCCTATGCCCGCTACCCTGGCGATCCCGGCATCGACGCCCTGGTCACCGAGATGCTCGCGCTCTCCCCGCGGTTCGCCGAGCTGTGGTCCGCGCACGAGGTCGAGGCGCGCGGGCCGATGCTCAAGCACGTCCACCACCCGCAGGCCGGGCCCCTGGAGTTCGAGTGCCAGGTCCTGCACGTCGCCGCCACCGGCCAGCGCCTCATCGCCTACTGCGCCGCCCCCGGCTCGGCCACCGCAGCCGCTTTCCGCCAGCTCGCCTCGCGCGCCCCGCTGCCGGCCTGACCCGGTGTCCGCCATGTCAGGAATACACCCTGGACCCGCGGAAGGGTTGGCCGGGAAGGGGGCACCAGTGTCCGTTCCGTAAAAAACAGGCGGGTACCCCGGGGCACATATGACGCGGCCCGGGTGTTAATCAAGTGCGGTACCGCGTAGCACGTGGCACCATCGGGGGACGAGTAAGCATCAATGTCGGAGGACAATGAGCACAGTCTTTGACGACCAGCACAACCTGAGTGACATGGACCTGGAGGAGCGGCACGCGCTGCGGCGGGTGGCGGGGCTCTCCACCGAGCTGCAGGACGTCAGTGAGGTCGAATACCGCGCGCTGCGGCTCGAGCGGGTCGTGCTGATCGGGGTCTGGACCGAAGGCAGCCTGGCCAGCGCGGAGAATTCGCTGCGTGAGCTGAACCGGCTGGCCGAGACGGCGGGTTCAGAGGTGCTCGACGGCCTCATCCAGCGGCGCAGCCATATCGACGCGGCCACCTACGTGGGCTCGGGCAAGGCCCGCGAGCTGGCCGGAATCGTGGCGTCGACCGGCGCCGACACCGTGATCTGCGACGGCGAACTCACCCCGAGCCAGCTGCGGCGGCTGGAAGGCGTGGTGCAGGTCAAGGTCATCGACAGGACCGCGCTGATCCTGGACATCTTCGCCCAGCACGCCCGGAGCCGTGAGGGCAAGGCCCAGGTGGAGCTGGCCCAGCTGCAGTACATGCTGCCCCGGCTCCGCGGCTGGGGCGAATCGCTGTCCCGGCAGGCAGGCGGCCGGGTGGCCGGCGGAGGCGGGATCGGGACCCGCGGCCCTGGCGAGACCAAGCTGGAGACGGACCGGCGGCGGCTGCGGGCGCGCATCGGCAAGCTGAAGCGGGAAATCTCAGCCATGTCGACCGGCCGTAAGGTGCAGCACGCGCAGCGTCACCGCCGCGAGGTGCCGTCGGTGGTCATCGCCGGGTACACCAACGCGGGCAAGTCCAGCCTGCTGAACGCGCTCACCGGAGCCGGGGTGCTGGTAGAGGACGCCCTGTTCGCCACGCTCGACCCGGCGGTCCGCCGCGCCCAGTCGCCGTCCGGGCGCGATTTCACCCTGACCGACACCGTCGGATTCGTCCGCCATCTGCCGCACCAGCTGGTCGAGGCGTTCCGGTCCACGCTGGAGGAATCGGCCGACGCGGACCTGATCCTGCACGTGGTGGACGGGGCCGATCCGGAGCCCGAGGCGCAGATCGCCGCCGTCCGCGGTGTGCTCGCCGAAATCGGCGCGGCCAAGGTGCCCGAGCTGGTCGTGGTCAACAAGATCGACGCGGCCGATCCCGTGGTGCTGCAGGGGCTGCGGGCCCGGGAGCCGGGCAGCCTGTCGGTCTCGGCGAAGACGGGCGCGGGCATCGCGGCCCTGCGGGACGCGATCGAGGCCGCGCTGCCCCGGCTTGACGTGCAGGTCAAGGTGGTCGTGCCGTACAGCCGCGGTGACCTGGTGGCACGCACCCACGCCGAGGGTGAGGTGCTGGCGGCCGAGCACACGCCGGATGGCACGCTGCTGCAGGCGCGGGTCCTGCCCGGTCTGGCCCTTCAGCTGGAAGCGGCGGCCCTGGCCGCGCCTGCTCCCGTGCCGTAATCGTGACCCCCGCCTTCGGGGATGGACGATCGTGTCTATCAAAGAGTGATAGTGGTCACGTTTGGCTGCTTTTTTCGTCCTGACTGAGGGCGGGTTAGGCACCCAAGCCGATATGGTTCGGCATTTTGCCCAAAGGCTTGTCTGCGGCGGTTGTGGTGCAATAACGTGTCTGGATCGATACGTTTGTTGCCCCACCCGCCCGGCATTGACCTCTGGCGTGGTGCGCAGCGTAGCTAGTCCAGTGCAGGCCGGTATCCCGGCGTGCACGTGTCATAGCAGGTGAACGTTCATGGCGGGTGGGATGGCCAGTCCCTTGGGGTTCCTGGGTGACTGCTGGTGACAGTTCGCTTGCTGACCAACATCGGCCGCCTGTGGACCGGATCCGAGATCTTGAGCAATGCCGCCATCGTGACCGGCGACGAGCGGATCGCCTGGGTCGGTCCCGCGGCTGAACTGCCGCAGCGTATCCCCGGGGTCGTCGACGACATCGTGGACGTGGACCAGGTGGAAAACCTGGGCGGCGGCCTGGTGACCCCAGGGCTCATCGACGCCCACACCCATCCGGTGTACGCCGGTAACCGCTGGGCTGAGCTGGCCATGCGCTCCAACGGTTCCTCACCCGCGGAGATCACCGCGGCCGGCGGCGGCGTCTCCTCGACCGTCACCGTCACCCGCGGCACCGATCCCTGGACCTTGTGCAACGGCGTGCGCGAGCGGATGGGCCGCTGGCTGCGGTCCGGGGCGACGACGATCGAGGCCAAGACCGGGTACCACCTGACCAGGGACGGCGAGTTGGCCGACGTCCGGATGCTGCGCGGGCTCGAGGGCGAGCCGGGCATTCCGCGGGTGCACGTCACCTTCCTGGCCGCGCACGCGACTCCGCCCGAGTTCTTTGGCCGCCGCACGGACTACGTCGACGCGGTGAGCTCCTGGTGCGCGGACGCGTCCGCGGTCGGCGCGGACAGCGTGGATGTGTACTGCGAGGAAGGCGGGTTCTCCGAGGAGGAGGCGCGCTGGATTCTTAACGCTGGCCGCCGGTCGGGCCTGCTGCCGCGGCTGCACGCCTGCGGCTATTCGCGGACCGGTGCGGCCCAGCTGGCGGCCGAGCTCGGCTGCGCGTCCGCCGACCTCCTGCACGAGGCGACCGAGGAGGACGTCGCCTCCCTGGCGCGGGGTGGCGTGGCCGCCGTGGTGTGCCCGGGCACGGCCCTGCAGACCAGTGCCCACCCGCCGGTGCGCGCGCTGCTCGACAAGGGCGTCGCCGTCGCGCTCGGCTCTGACCACACCCCGGGCGGCACTGGCATTACGTCGATGGCGCTGGTCATCGCGCTCGCCGTGTCCTATCTCGGGATGAGTGTCGAGGAGGCGCTGCGGGCGGCCACCATCGGCGGCGCGCACGCGCTGCGGGCGCCCGACCGCGGCGCGATGGTCCGCGGCAGGCTCGCTGACATGGTTTTGTGGGACGCCGATCATGAGGGCGCCTTCGTCTGGTCCTACGGCCTGCAGCCCCGCCGCGTCTGGCTCGGCGGCGAGCCGGTCACCTGAGCCGGTCACCTGAGCCGATGCGGTTACCCGTTATGACACACTTATTGCAGTCCGCGGTTGGAGTCGTTGCCGCCGTGCTAGCTTGGGTCGCGGCCAAAGGTCGTCCGTGCCGGGTCCTGGGGGGTCACCGCGAGGGGGTTATCCGTGACCGATGTTGTTCGTCTGTACCACTTAATTCTGCGTGACCCGCGCCCCCGTAGGCGGGTGCTGACTGGCCTGTCCCGACTGTCCGCTCCCGCCCAGCCCGACGGTAGAGGAGGACAGTGGAGGGCTCGCGTGCCCTGGAGGCGTGATGGGCGATGAGACGCCCGGAGCTGAGGGGTTTCTGCCTGGTTTCTCTGCCGGTTCGCGGATCGCTGGGTACCGTCTGGAGGAGCAGATTGGTCACGGGGGCATGGCGGTTGTGTTCCGTGCCCGTGACGAGCGGCTTCAGCGGCAAGTAGCCCTCAAGATCCTCTGGCCGGCCTTCGCGGCCGATGAGGCATTCCGGCACCGTTTCGTGCGCGAATCCCGGTCTGCGGCGGCGGTCGATGATCCGCACATCATCCCGGTGTTCGAAGCAGGCGATGCGGACGGGGTGCTGTTCATCGCGATGCGGTATGTACCTGGCGGTGATGTGGGAACGCTCGTGCACCGGCTGGGCCCGTTGCCTGTCGCGCGAGCGGCTGCGATTATCTCCGCGGTGGCCTCAGCCCTAGATGCCGCCCATGCCGCCGGCCTGGTGCACCGTGATGTCAAGCCGGCCAATATGCTTCTGGACGCCCGGCCTGGCCGACCCGATCATGTGTATCTTTCGGATTTCGGGCTGACCAAAGGCACGCTCTCGTCGGCCAGCCAGACAGGAACGGGTCATTTCCTGGGGACGCCGACGTATTGTGCGCCTGAGCAGATTGAAGGCTGGCCAGTCGACGCCCGTACGGATGAGTACGCATTGGCGTGTGCGGCGTTCGTGCTGCTATCTGGCGAGCCGCCATTTCCTCGCGACGAGGGCATGGCGGTGCTGTACGCGCACCTATCGACGCCGCCGCCGCGGTTGACCTCGCGGCAGCCGGGTCTTCCTCCGGCTGCGGATGACGTCATGCTGCGAGCCCTGGCGAAGACCCCCGATGATCGTTATGCCAGCTGCGGGGAGTTCGCCGATGCGCTGCGTGTGGCGTTCGGGCTCCAGCGATACGACTCGGACGTGGCCGTAGCGCTGCACCAGCGGTCTTTGGTCGATCAGCAGCACAGACTGGGGCTGGATCACGCCGACACGCTGGCTACTCGTGCCAGCCTGGCGGCAGCCCACCGGACGGCGGGGCGTTCGGACGAGGGAATCGCGCAGTACCAGCAGGCTTTGGCCGATCAGCAGGACAGCCTGGGGCCAGATCATCCAGACACGCTGGCCACGCGGTTCAGCCTCGCGCAGGCGATGGCGGCGCGCGGCGAGCACACCGCGGCGCAGGACGAGTTCCGGGAACTGCTCGCGGTCCGGCAGCGGACCCTGGGCCGGGATCATCCGGACACGCTGGCCACCAGGTTCAGCATGGCCCAGCAGATGGCGGCCCGCGGGGAGCATGCTGGCGCGGAGAAAGGGTTCCGGGATGTGCTCGCGGCCCGGCAGCGGACCCTGGGCCGGGATCATCCGGACACGCTGGCCACGCGGTTCAGTATTGCGCAGGAGATGGCCGTGCGCGCGGATCATGCCGGCGCGGAGAAAGGGTTCCGGGATGTGCTCGCGTCCCGGCAGCGGACCCTGGGCCTGGATCACCCCGATACGCTGGCCGCCTGGTTCAGCATTGCCCAGGAGAGGGCGGCCCGCGGCGATCATGCCGGCGCGGAGGACGAGTTCCGGGATGTGCTCGCGGCCCGAGAGCGGATCCTGGGCCTGGATCACCCCGATACGCTGGCCACGCGGTTCAGCCTCGCCCAGGAGATGGCGGCGCGCGGCGATCACACCGCGGCGCAGGACGAGTTCCAGCAGGTGCTGGCCGTGCAGACGCGAATCCTGGGGTCGGATCACCCGGATACGCTGATCGTCCGGTTCAGTGCTGCCCGGGAGATGGCGGCCCGAGGGGATCACGCCGGAGCCGAAGAGCAGTTCCGGGACATGCTGCCTGACCTGGAGCGTCGGCTGGGCCCCGATCACCCGGACACGCTGGCCACTAGGTTCAGCATCGCCCAGGAGCGGGCGGCCCTCGGGAATCACGACGGAGCCGAGGACGAGTTCCGCGAGGTGCTCGCGGCCCGGCAGCGGACGCTGGGCCAGGATCATCCGGATACGCTGATCGCCTGGTTCAGCATCGCCCAGGAGATGGCGGCCCGCGGAAATCACGCCGGGGCCGAGGACGAGTTCCGGGGAATGCTGCCCCAGCTGCGGCGACGGCTGGGCCCCGATCATCCGGACACGCTGGCCACCCGGTTCAGCATTGCCAGGGAGATGGCGGCGCGCGGGGATCATGTCGGGGCGGAGGACGAGTTCCGGGATGTATTGCCACATCTGGAGCGACAGCTGGGCTCGGATCACCCGGCCACGCTGCTCCTCTGGTTCAGCATTGCCAGGGAGATGGCGGCGCGCGGGGACCATGCCGGGGCTGAGGCCCAGTTTCAGGACATGCTGCCTTTCCTGCAGCGCAGGCTAGGGCCGGACCACCCGGACACGCAGGCGGCCGCTGAATGGATCGACTACATCCAAGGGAAAAAGAACGACCGGTGAGGGCCGCACCCGCACCCCCACCCCCACCCGCATCCGCCGCGCCCTTCGCGTCGATTCGGCGTGCGTGCCGCAGACATGGCATGCTGCCGTCATGGCTGCGCGTACCGCGGTAAACCCGCCCGTCACGATCGTGGTCGGCGAAGAGGAATTTCTCGTCGACCGGTCCGTTCGCGAGCTGATCGCCACCGCCTCCGGCGGGGACGTCCACGACCTGGACGGCGCCGCGCTCGGGCCGGGTGAGCTGGAGGCGCTCACCTCACCGTCGTTGTTCGGCGGCGGCTGCGCACTCGTCGTCCGGTCCGCGCAGAACGTCAGCAAGGACGTGGCCGCCGAGCTGACCAGATACGCGGCCAATCCCGCACCGGACGTGATCTTGGTCCTGACCCACGCCGGCGGGGCCAAGGGCAAGGACCTGCTGGCCGCGATCAAAGCCGCGGGCGCGCGGGTGATCGAGTGCCCCAAGGTGGCCAGGTTCGCCGAGCGGCTGGACTTCATCCGGGCCGAGTTCCGGCGGGCGGGCACGCGAGCCGATGACGGCGCCGCCCGCGCCCTGCTGGACGCGGTCGGCTCGGACCTGCGCGAGCTCGCGTCGGCCTGCGATCAGCTCGCCGCCGATACCGAGGGCAGCGTGGATGAGGCCATCGTGGCCAGGTACTACCGGGGCCGGGCGGAGGCCACCGGGTTCACCGTCGCGGACCGGGCGGTCGAGGGTCACCTCGTGCAGTCCCTTGAGCAACTGCGCTGGGCGCTGTCCACCGGGGTCTCGCCGGTGCTGATCTGCAGCGCGCTGGCCCAGGGGGTCCGACTGCTCGGCCGGGTCGGCTCCGCGCCCCGTGGCGTGAACAGCATGGCGCTCGCGGCCGAGGTGGGGGCCCCGCCGTGGAAGATCGACCGGGTGCGGCAGCAGTTGCGCGGCTGGCAGCCGCAGGGGATCGCCCGCGCGCTGCACGCGGTCGCGGAAGCGGACGCCCAGGTCAAAGGGGAAGCGAGCAGCGCAGGCTACGCCCTTGAACGGGCGGTGCGCCGCATCGTCGCCAGCCGGGCTGGCGAGGCGGACTACTAACCGCGCCGAAACCTCGCCCCCCGGACTCGGCCCGAGGGCCCGAGGGCCGCCCCCAGGGAACACCGCCAGCCGGCCCGATGGAACATCGGGCCGACTGAGGGGCCGCGGAGCCGGAGAGCAGCGGAGCCGGAGAGCAGCAGAGCCGGAGAGCAGCAGAGCCGGAGAGCAGCAGAGCCGGAGAGCAGCGGAGCCGCGTGCCGACGCTAGCTGGCCTGCGCGAGTTCGGCGTAGCGCTTGGCTATCGCCGACT
>Ga0302180_10001271_pt1 | contig 20250 bp, 19 predicted proteins | sample I_Palsa_E3_2_FD_200575 | JGI IMG/M metagenome (GOLD analysis project Ga0302180, IMG submission 200575) | Peat permafrost microbial communities from Stordalen Mire near Abisko, Sweden - I_Palsa_E3_2 | ecosystem: Environmental > Terrestrial > Soil > Palsa > Peat permafrost | place: Sweden... | reverse complement strand
CAACAGCGCCGAGGGCAACGCGGCGGCGTGGGATGCAGAGGCGTGGTATGGCGGCGACTACAACAAGATCTGGTTGAGATCGGAAGGAGAGCGCGTCGGCGGCACAACGCAGAACGCCCGGGCCGATCTGCTGTGGGACCGCACGTTCGCGCGCTGGTGGAGTGTGCAGGCGGGGGGACGCCAGGATTTCGGCGCAGGCCCGGGCCGCACCTGGGCGGCAATCGGTATTCAAGGACTGGCGCCCTATTGGTTCGATACTGAGGTGACGATGTATGTTGGTGGGCAAGGACGCACGGCCTTGAGGCTCAAGACCGAATACGACCTGCTCGTCACACAACGGCTGATTTTGCAGCCGGAAGGCGAGGCCAATCTGTACGGCGAAGCAGATCCCGCGCGTCAACTGGGCTCGGGCTTGTCCGATCTTCAGATCGGCCTGCGTCTTCGTTACGAGCTACGCCGAGAGCTCGCTCCCTACATTGGGGCCGTTTGGGCGCGCCAATTTGGGGCGACCGCAGATCGCGTGCGGGAATTCGGCGGGGACCCGAGCAATGTGCAGTTCGTCGCGGGCATCCGCGCATGGCTTTAGCGAAACTCATGTTGTGCCGGCATCATTCAAGCAATTCGGAGATTGAACATGAAGATCTCATCCCTCCTGTCCGGCGTTGCCCTGATGATGTTTGCCGTCACGGCCGACGCCCACGCTCAGCTGCAGAAGTCCAGTCCGGCGGATAACAGCGTAATTACGACGTCGCCGCCCAACCTGGTGCTGAATTTCTCGGAGGCCGCGCGACTGACTGCCCTGTCGATTCAGAAAGGCAATGAGCCCGAGCAGAAGCTGAAACCACTGCCCAGCATCGCTGCGGCGCAGATCTCCGTGCCCCTGCCCCAATTGACGCCCGGCGCCTACATGGTCTCGTGGCATGTGTTGAGCGAGGACGGCCATGTGATGTCCGGTGCGTTGCACTTTACGCTCTCCGCCGACCATGCGGCCGAGCGCCCCGGCTAGTTGCACGTGCCCGACATCCTCTCGGTAGTCCTGCGAGCGTTGAGCTTCGTCCTGCTATTCCAGGCGGCTGGCGTCGCAATCTTTATCGCACTCTTCAGCCGCCGACTCGATCGCTCGCACAGTGCGGTACGTCGCATCGGTCGAGCGACAGCGCTCGCAGGCATGGTGTTGGTCGCAGGACACTATGCCCTGGAAGCCGCGCGGATGGCCGGGGAAATGTCCGGCATCTGGGACCCGGCGCTACAGGAAATGATGTGGCATTCACCGAATCGCACGGCGTTGTTATGTCGGCTGCTCGGCCTGCTGCTCGTCGCCGTTGGGCTGCACGAGGGAAGCAATCGCTGGACGATCATGGCGCTTGGCGGAGCCGTGCTTGCCACGGGCGCATTCACGCTGATCGGACACACCTTCGTTAATGTGCATCGTGCGGCGTTAGCGACGCTGTTGATGGTGCATCTGCTAATCGTTGCATTTTGGTTCGGCGCGTTGGGGCCGCTGTATTTGGCGAGCTTGAGGGAAACGCCGGCACGGGTTTCCGAGCTCATCGAGCGGTTCACCGCCGTAGCCACCTGGCTCGTGCCGGTGATCTTGTTGGCCGGCGTGGCCATGGCCGCGCTCTTGATTCCGAACGTGGCTGCGTTACGCGAGCCCTACGGCAGATTGCTGATCGCCAAGGTCATTGGCTTTGCGTTGCTGATGGGAATTGCGGCCGCCAACAGGTGGCGGCTCGGGCCGGCCTTGTCTGAGGGGACGATTCGGAGCGAGCGGCAGTTTCGCCGGGCGGTCGCCGCCGAGTATGTGCTGATCGCGGCGATACTTACAATTACGGCGGTTATGACGTCTTTCTTCTCACCGGAAGCGTGAGGGCGCAACAGCCGTCGGGGTTTGGAATGCGTATTGCCTGAAACCGGCTCCTCAGGGCATCCTCGCCTGGCGTGCCCGGGTGCCGGTTGGACAGTTGCGGAGACTGCTATGCGTGAACTGATGTTCGTTACATGTTTGATGATTGCAACGGTCTCCCAGGCGGCCCCGCCAGCGGAGAAGCAACAGGTACTCTGGGACCAATTGCGCACGACGATAGGCGACGTTGAGCGCCGACTCGATGGGGTGCTCGGCGTTGCGATCCTTGATCTGACGAGCGGGCAGCAGCTGCTGATTCGCCCGGACGAGGTGTTTCCGCAGGCGAGTTCGATCAAGATTACCGTGCTCGCTGAGCTCTACCGGCAAGCCGAGCAGTCCGCGCGTGGCACGAGCGGCAATGTCGCTCTGACCGATCAGTACGTCGTGCGCAGCGAAGACTTGGTCGCCGAAAGCGACATCATGGGCGGGCTCACCCCTGGGACTACGCAGCTGACGCTCAAGGACCTGGCCACGATGATGGTCGCGGTCAGCGACAACTCAGCCACCAATGTGCTCATTGATCGCGTCGGCATGGCAAACGTCGAAGCCTTCCTGGATCGACAGGGCCTACGCCAGACGCACCTGCGGCGCAAGATGATGGACCTGCAGGCCGCCGTGGAGGGTCGCGAAAACGTGTCGACCCCACGCGAAATGATGACGTTACTCGAGCGCTTGTATCGAGGGCGTGTCATGTCGGAGCCGTGGCGAGATAGCTTCTTTCAGATGCTGTCGACCCACAAAACAGCCTACCTGACGCATGATCTGCCCGACGATCTGCGGGTGGCGAACAAGCCCGGTTGGCTTGAGGGCGTGCGAAACGACTCTGGCGTCGTCTTTTTGGAGCGCCGACCGTACGTCATCTGCGTGATGACCACGTACCTTGCCAATGAGCGCCGTGGCGAGGAAGCCGTCGCGAGCATCTCGCTGGCCACCTATCAGATGTTCGACCGGCTCGCGCGAGCATCCGAGTACGGACGAGTGATCGCTCCCTCGAACAGTGGCCCGCACTGAACATCTGACTCATCAATAAATCTGGTACGCCACTACCTGAGCAGAGCCACCGGGCCGCAATGAGGCACAGCGGCCGGGTCAGTTGCGCAACAGCGGCCGATGCTTTTCCAGGCAGGCTTTCAGTGTTTGCAGCAACCGGGCGATCTCCTCATCGGTAACGGCTAGCGAGAGCGCAATCAGCCCGCGTGACGCCATGTAGATACCGGAGCCGAGCAGGTCAAAGAACAACAGTTTGCGTAGGTCTGCAACCGTCGCCGGCGGTCCCAGGGGATGAATATTCATGATCGATCCTAAGCCAGTGACCGTGAATGGCACAGCCAAGGTCTCGAATAGCGAGAGTATGGACTGGCGTAAGCGCTCGCCTCGCTCGTTGAGGCGATCGAGGTTCTCAGCGGTCAGCGCGCGCAGGGCCGCCGCGCCCGCAGCCATTGTGAGGGTATTGTTGTTAAACGTCCCGGAATGCGATAGGGCATTGGGCCTGCGGGGATCAAACAACTGCATGATGTCGCGGCGGCCGCCAAAGCAACCGAACGCCAACCCGCCCCCGAAAAACTTGCCAATCGTGGTCAGATCGGGGGATAGGCCGAGCAGCTGTTGCCGTCCGCCGAAGGACAGTCGCGCGGTCTGAATCTCATCGAAAATGAGCACGACGCCGGTCTCGTCGGCACTGCGGCGCAACGAATGCAGGAACTCCGATGTTCCCGGAATACAGCCTCCGGCACCGAGCATCGGCTCGACCAGAATGGCCGCCAGCGTGCCCCTGTGCGCCTCAATCAATGCCCGGGTCCGCGCCTCGTCGTTGTATGGTGCAATGACAAACTCGTCGGTTCGACGTCGGTGACTGGTCGGTCCAAAGGCGAGCCCGCATCCGTGATAGGCCCCCTCGAACACCAGCGTCTGCGTGCGCCCGGTAAAGGCGGTCGCGGCTTCCAGCGCCATAAGGTTCGCTTCTGTCCCGGAATTGGTGAAGCGCAGCAGCTGCATCGAGGGGAATCGTGCGCCGATCATCGCGGCCAGGTGGCTCTCGCGGTGATTGTGCGCCGAGAGGTTCAATCCGTCCTGCAGAGCCGACACGATTGCCTGCTTCGCTACCGGCGACGAATGGCCATAAATTCCCGCGGTGAATTCACCGAGAAAGTCGACATACTCATGGCCATCCGCATCAACGAGATGACTGCCCTCGCCGCGCACCATGCACAAAGGAAAAGGGTCATACCAGAGTGAACTGCGGGTGGTGCCTCCGGGCAGGTATATGGCGGCCGCGGCCGCCATCTCGGCGCTGCGAGGATTGCGACGCACGTACTCAGCCTGCTCAAAGGCGAGCGCAGCCTGCAGCGACGCCGGGTTCATAGAGACTCGCGAATTCATGCGGATCATTCCTATCGGCGAATCCAGTATGACACCCAGGCCGTCTTCAAAAGCGCGCCAGGCTGAAGTCATCGACCATGGGTTGCCTTTCCCCCACTATTTCTGCAGCGGCCAGTTCGGCGCTGCCGCACGCCAAAGTCCAGCCCAGCATGCCGTGCCCGCAGTTGAGAAATAGATTCGCAATCGCTGTGGGACCAATGATTGGACGCGAGTCAGGTGTCATGGGTCGTAGGCCCGTCCAGGACTGCGGATCAGCGCTCCAGTCGGCCGCGCCTGGCAAGCACACCTGGGCGGCCGCCATCAGCAGATCGATCCGCTCGCGCTGGATGATGCGATTAGGTCGCCCGAGGTCGGCCATGCCGGCGATGCGAACATGTTTTCCCAGTCGGCAGAAGACAATCCTGCCACGGGCATCAGTGATGCTGATGAGGGGTGCGTCAGCTGCTGCGGGTAATGTGACGCTATACCCCTTCAAGGGGTAGATCGGCAGGCCGATTTCCACCGTCCGCGCGAGCGCAGGCGCATCGGTCCCCGCCGTCAGCACGAACAAGTCAGCCTCGACCAGCCCGCGCGGAGTTTCCACAGCGCGAATCCTTTGGCCCTCCACGATGAAGCGCTCCACCGCCATGCCAGTCAGGATGCTCAAGCCGTATTCACGCACGGCAATCGCGGCCAGCGATTGCGTGAACCCATGGGGGTCCCCGGCCTCATCGATGGGAGAATGGATGGCTCCCGCGATGTGTCTCCCCCAGCTGGCCACCGCAGGTTCGATGGCAACGGCTTGGCTGACTGTCAATGCGCGCTGATCGCACCCAAACCTGTTCTTGAATGCCATCCCTTCTTTGGCCGCCTCGAATTTACCGGCATCGTCATACAGGTGAAGCTTGCCTGGATTGCTGTGGTCAAAGTTCAGATCGGGGTGCCGGGCTCTTAGCGCGGCGAGGGCCGAGCGCGAGCGCAGCGCCAGACGAAGAACGGCCAATGTGTTTGCGCTGAATCGAGCGGAGGCACAGTTCGCCAGGAAACGTCCCACCCAGATCAAGAAACCCGGGTCCAGGGTCACATGAATCCGAAAGCCCGGATCGAGACCGCAAAGCAGCCGCGGCAGATCAAACAGCACGCCATGCGAGCCGAGCGCATCCGCATAGCTGTACGAAAGCTGCCCACCGTTGCGGGCGGTCGCGCCGGCGCCGAGTGTCCCCGATCGCTCCAGCAACGTCACTGTCAGGCCGCGACGCGCAAGCTCAGCGGCCGTGGTTACGCCGATAACCCCGCCGCCGATGACCACGATCCGCGTCATCTTCCGCTGCGGCCAGGCGGCGCCACCGCCAACGATCCGGCGTATGTCGATTACACGGCGGCGGCGGTGCGGGCCGTGTGAGGCCCGCACCGCGCTCGCTTAGTTGAACCTGTACGACACATCGACACCCACGGTGAGGGGTCGATTGACCAGATAGCGCACGTATGCCGGGATCTGCAGGACGATCTGCGGCTCCGGATCGAGCAGCACTTCCTTATTCGTGAAGTTGTTCACGAACAGGTTAGCAGACCACGACTCGCCGGCTGTGCCGACGCGAAAGTTGGCAATGGCATACCCAGGCAGATGCACCAGGTATGAATTGATGTTACCGAGTGTGAGGGTCTCACCGTACGGCGCATCGGTGCGCGCGCCGACGTAGTCGGCCTCGAGCGCCGCGGTCAATGCGAGGTTGTTCGCTATCGGGTGCCTCCAGCGCAGAGTCCCCGCCGCCGTGACCTCCGGGATGTCAGGAACCTTATAGCCGCTGGGGTATCCCGATATGGCGCTGGCCTGGGTGAACTGCGCATTCGTATAGCCGAAGTTCACGCCGAGATTCCATTCCCGCGTGAGCAGCGCCTGCATCTCCGCTTCCACTCCCACGATACGCGCAGTACCGCCGTTGACGGTGAGGCCGTATCCCGACAGGTTGGTCGCGATCTGGGGATTGGTCCACCGCTCGTAGTAGGCGGACACGTTGGCGATCAGCCGGTGGTCGAGAAAGGCTGACTTCTCGCCGATCTCGTAATTCCAGACCGAATCAGACGAGAAAGTAGCGGGGGCCTGCAGCAGGGTGGTGGCACTGCAGGGTGCAGCTGGATTATATGGATTGAGGACTTTCGACTGCAGAGCGCACTCGTTGGCCACCAGCACGCCATTGGGATTGCCGGGCGCTGCCGTCGGAATCGGCTGGTTCGCGCCACCGAGACGAAAGCCTTTGGCGGCCGTCGCATAGAGCAGGATGTCCTTATCGAGGTTGTAGCTCAGATCGACCTTCGGATCGGTGCCGCTGGCGCTGCTTGAGGCCGCGGTGTTGAACGGCACGGTGTCTCCCTGCGCGCTATACACGGTGAACACGCCGTATTCCAGGTTCGTCTGGGCGAGGGTGTATCGGTAGTGGCGCAGGCCGACCGTGGCCTTGAAGTCCGGGGTGAATTGCCAGGATGCCTCGCCGAACACCGAGTTCTGAACGATGGTCTGGGGCTGATAGTCCACGTACAGTTGGGTGCCGCCCAGTGTCGGCGTGGCCTGCGGTGCGATGGACCACTCGTCCCATTCGGAATACAGGTCCTGATAGAAGTAGCCGAGGATCCACTGGAACGGGCCCGTATCGGTGGATGTGACGCGCAGCTCCTCGCTGATCTGCCGCGTGAAGTCTTTCTCAGTCGTGGCCGGTCCATTGGGCGCCGGGCCTGTCGGACCGATGCCCGCGGGCGCATCGTAAACTGCAATGCCGATGGCTCCGGAGTTCTCCTCTGAGGAGTCCTGCGACACCAGCGTGTTGCGGTTCCAGTCACCGGTGGCCGAAGTGACCAGGAAGTGCTCAAGCTGATACTCGATCTTCAGGCTCACGAGCGTGAAGCGGTCGCGCTGCGGCTCCGGGGAATCGTAGATCTCCCAGTGAGCATTCTCGGCAGGCACTGTCGGATGAGTCGAATATCCGTTCACGTCCACGGCGTCCGGCCCGGCCTGCTGCGTCAGCTGCCACATGACCGCTGGCGTAATCGAGAGGTTATCGATCGGCTTCCACAGCGCCGACATGCGCACCGTATCCAGGGTCGTGGAATTCGCGCCGTCAATTTCCTCTTGCAGTGGTGCAGTGTAGAAGCCGGCCGGGCGCGTCAGCGGATTAGCCGGATTGCCATATTGGCCCGGATCGACGCCGACTGCTCCGTCCTGAATGACCAGGCGCTTGATCCAGCCGCTGTCGGAGGTCTCGCTGCCCACGAGGCGCACCGCCAGGGTGTCTCCGATCGGCAGGTTCACCATGCCGTTGATCTTGTGGTTGATGCCGCCGCCGGACGCTGTGTCAGAGACGACGTCTTCACCCGACGCCGAGAACTTGCCGAGTTCGGGGGGATTGGGTACCAGTTTGACGGTGCCACCCATGGAGCTAGCGCCGTACAGCGTGCCCTGGGGCCCGCGCAGCACCTCAACACGGCCGAGATCGTAAAGGCTCGGATCGATCTCCTCCTTGCCCAGCTGCGCCGAGGCGGGTGAGGACAACGGCGTCTCGTCCAGGTAGAAGCCGACCATGGAAGTGTTGCCGCCCGCTGAATTCAGACCCCGCATTTCGAATTCGGTCTGACCCGGGCCGGAGGTGCGCATGGCAATGCCGGGAACCGACTGGGCGAGCGAATTGAAGTCAACGAGGCCGCGGTCGGCGATGTCTGTGCCTGATACCGCCGTGATACTCGCGGACGTCTCCTGCACGGTGGTCTCACGCTTGGTCGCAGTGACGATCACTTCGGCAAGCTGGTCCCCGGACTCGCTCACGGCATCGGCATAGACGGTTGCGGCAAACGCCGACCCGACTGCCAGCGCTACGACCCACGTGAGCTGACGCGCTGCACTTCTTGAGATCATGTGTCAATGCTCCCTGTTTGATGTGTTTTGGATACATGCCCGAGCCGTGCGGGCGATCTTTCTAGATTATACATATAACTGCGGGCGATTCGCGCGGTGACATTTGTTGTAAGTTTGCTACAGGTGAGGTGTCGCCTTTGAACTCCCGCCCCACTTGAAACGACGACTTTATTCAACTGGACGTGCCACGACAGTGCACCTGGTGCACCGAAATAGGCCTGCGTGGGAGACCAGCAGCGCCCAACCGTGTCGATCCGGGAGCCCGCTGACAAGATGTTCCCTACAGCAACTCACGCAGAGCGCCTAGCTCGCCGCGAAAATGCTCGGCGTGGCCCGGAAGCGAGGCGACGAAGCGAAAGCCTGAATACTCGAATCCCGGTCCGACGCTGCAGCCAACGAGCGAGTAATCACCCTGGGTGCGCGCTGCCTGCCAGACAGTTGCCGGAACGACCCCGACCGGCTCACCGCCCTCACCCGCGGCCGTCAATTGGCTGTGCACGAGCTGTCCAGACGCGGGATCGTAGGCGAACAGATCAAGTGGCGCGCCGCCATAGAAATGCCACACCTCGTCGGCATCGACCACGTGCCAGCGGCTGAGCTGCTGGCGCTCGAGCAGGTAATAGATGGATGTCAGGGCGGACCGCGCCGCACCTGATGTGAGCACCTCGCGGCCAGAGCGATACAGCTCGCGATACCAACCGCCTTCCGGATGCGGTTGCAGCCGCAATTGTCTGACGATGTCCTGTGCTTGCATGAGCGTCCCGAACGCCGAGTGATTCGCCGGCGCGCTGTGCGAGTGTGCTTCAACCCGCGCGTGGCTCAAAGCGTGGTGCGATCTTTGTGCCAATGCTGGCGCCGCCGCGGGTGATATCTTAAGAGCCAGATGACTCGCATTTTGCATCGACAAATTGGCTCACAGCTACCTGTTGTTGTCGGTGGCAGAGGGGTCGAACTGCAGGATGCCGCCGGCCGAACCTATATTGACGCCTCCGGAGGTGCCGCCGTCTCCTGCCTGGGTCACGGCCATCCCGATGTCATTGCCGCTCTGCATGCTCAACTTGATCAGATCGCTTACGCGCATACGAGCTTCTTCACGTCCGTAGCCGCAGAACGCCTGGCCGATCGGCTGATTGCCGACGCACCGGGGAATCTCGATCATGTCTATCTCATCAGCGGTGGCTCAGAGGCGATCGAAGCGGCGCTGAAGATGGCGCGCCAGTACTTCGTTGAGAAGGGCGAGCCCCAGCGTCGGCATATCATTGCGCGCCGCCAGAGCTATCACGGCAACACTCTCGGGGCGCTCGCCGTGGGCGGGAACGAATGGCGCAGGCGTCAGTTCCAACCCCTGCTAATCGAAACCCACCATATTGACCCCTGTTACGCCTACCGCTTCCAACTGCCCAATGAGAGCGATGGCGCGTACGCAGCCCGCACCGCGCAAGCGCTCGAGGATCAGATTCTGGCTTTGGGTGGGGATTCAGTCATTGCCTTTGTTGCAGAGACTATAGTCGGAGCCACTGCGGGCGCAGTGCCCCCGGTTGCAGATTATCTGAAGCGCGTGCGCCGGATCTGTGATCGCTACGGCGTGCTTCTGATCCTGGACGAAGTGATGTGTGGCATGGGGCGCACCGGCACGCTCCACGCGTGCGAGCAAGAGGGCGTGGTTCCCGACCTGCTGGTTATCGCCAAGGGCCTGGGCGGAGGCTACCAGCCGATAGGGGCGGTATTGCTGGGGGCCCACGTTTTCGAGGCCTTTCGCGACGGTTCCGGCTCCTTTCAGCACGGGCATACCTACATGGGCCATCCGATGGCGGCGGCGGCCGCATTGGCGGTACAGGAGGTCATTCGACGCGACGGGTTGCTCACCAATGTGGTCGCAATGGGTGAGCTGCTGGATCTTCGATTGAAGGAGCGGCTCGGTCAACATACCCACGTCGGCGATATCCGCGGGCGTGGGCTGCTTCGGGCAGTGGAGTTCGTGGCCGATCGAGACACCAAAGCACCGTTTGATCCGGCGCGCAAATTGCACGCCCGTATCAAGGCGCAGGCCATGTCGCGCGGGCTGATGGTCTATCCGATGGGCGGAGCGATCGACGGTGTAAACGGCGACCACATCCTTCTTGCCCCTCCATTCATCGTGGAGCACAGGCATATCGAAACTATTGTTGATCGTCTCGGGGACGCCATCGATGCGGCACTCGCTGACTGACACGCTGACCGCACCGACAGAACTCGCACACACGCTTAAGTCGCGTCATGTCGCGATGATTTCATTTGGCGGCATCATTGGTGCCGGGCTGTTCGTCGGCAGCGGCGCCGCGATCGCTGACGGTGGCCCGGGCGTCATTTTAATTTACGCTGCCGTCGGACTGCTCATTTTCCTGATCATGCGCATGCTGGGTGAGATGGCAGTAGCCACGCCCGGCCTGGGATCCTTCGTCGAATATTCGGCTCTGGCGCTCGGGCACTGGGCCGGTTTTCTCACCGGCTGGCTCTACTGGTATTCCTGGGTCTTTACCGTCGGGGCTGAAACGGTCGCCGGCGCCAAGCTGTTACACGCGCAAGGTGTCGATGCGCCGGTATGGACGATTAGCCTGGCTGTGGTTGCGGTAATGGCCGTGATCAATCTGTTTTCGGTGAAAGCCTACGGTGAACTTGAATTCTGGTTCGCGATGATCAAAGTCTCCACGATCGCTGCCTTCATCGTCATTGGCGCCGCCTTCATCGGCCTGCTCCATTCTCACGCCGCATTAGACAACTTGCTCGGGCACGGTGGCTTGCTGCCCATGGGCATCAGCGGGCTGTTCGCTGCAGTCCCGGTGGTGCTTTTTTCGATGATGGGAAGCGAAGTGGCGACCATCGCTGCGGCCGAGTCAGCCAATCCGGCGGACAATGTCGCGCGTGCATCGCGCACCGTAGCTTTGCGCATCCTGCTCTTCTATGTACTGAGTATTGTTGTCATTGTCGCGATTCTGCCTTGGAACTCCATCGTCGTCGGGTTATCGCCCTTCAAGCCGGTGCTCGACCTGATTGGCATTCCTGGAAGCAGCGCGGTGATGTCCATCATTATCATCACCGCCGTTCTGTCCTGTCTCAACTCCGGGATCTACATCACTTCGCGCATGCTCCACGAATTGGGTGCTCGCGGAGATGCCCCCAGGTTCCTTGCTGGAACCGCGACCAACAAAGTGCCCACGACCGGCATCCTGATCGGTTGTTCCGCCGGCCTGCTGGCGGCACTCGCGCAGCTATACCTGCGTCAGGACATTTTCACATTGCTCGTCAGCACGTCGGGCAGCGTCCAATTGTTCGTCCTGCTGATTGTTGCCATTGCTCAGATCCGCCGACGTCGGCAACTTGAGGCCAAAGGCATTCAATTGACATTCAAAGTGTGGCTATTTCCTTGGCTGAGCTACGCTGTGGTCGCGGCCATCGTCGGCGTATTTATGGTGTTGGCCTTCATACCTGCAGAGCAAACCAATCTGTCCATGAGCGCACTGACAGTTTGTGCGGTGCTGGCAGCCACGGGATTGCGAAACAGGTACTGCCGTTCACGCGTATCCAATTCGCCCTGAGATCTCGCCTGAGCGCGCTGGTGGCGCTTTTGGGGCGCTCGGGTGCGGCTGGCAGCCACTGTGAGGCGCTGATCGATCAGCACAGCATTTGCGCTTACGCTGATCCGGCGCGCGATCCGACAGCCAGGAACTGCAGCTGCGGCTAAAGTGGCGACTCTCGAACATCAGGAGGCGCTCATGGCACTGAAGAATTCCTTACTCGCCGTCGCGACATCACTCGCGCTGGCAGCCGCAATAGGCACGATAGTCGAGGTTTCTGTGGCTCAAGCCGCGGCACCTGGCGGCGGCGGCGCGGCGGCGGCCCCAGGCGGCGCGCCTACCGGTGCGGCAACGCCTGGCGCGCCTGGTGCGTCCACGGCTCCGGGCGCCCCGATGGCACCTGGTGTGACCAACCCGGGCGGCAATCAAACCGGCCCGTCCTCCTCGGGAGGCTATGGTTCGTCGTCGGGCAGCAGCTCGGGAATGAGCAGCAGCTCGGGAAGCAGTTCCGGGATGAGGAGCTCTTCCTCCTCTGGCAGCCGGCACTGATTGGACGTGCCGATGCGATGATGGCCGCACGCGCGGCGACGGGATAACTGACGTCGTGCCGCGTCGGCGCTGCATGAGAAAACCAAAATCAGCGTGTGCTGCGGATTTGCACCGGCGGCACGGGGCAGCTGCTTCGCACACCGCGACCGCAGGATCTGACGGCAAGGGCGCGGCTCAGGCAGATGCGCACCTCGGACAGCTGGCCTCGATTGCAGACTACCGTGAGACTGTCTTCGGGCAACGTGGGGTTGGCTACTCGAAAAGCAGAAGCAATCTGCTCGCTGCTCATCAGCAACGTGGTGCGCGGCGCCTCGAACACCTCGGGTATCCGGACTACGGCGGTGGCACGGTCCGCAGTACGAAAATAGGTCATCGCATCCATGCCGCTGCAGGTGCCGTGCTCCGCCCATTCGTGCTGGACGAGCTTCGGACTGGGATACAAGGTCTCCGCCAGCGCCTCAGCATCCGCGGCTGGTGAGCTATCGGCGCAGTTGCGCGGGTAGCCGCCCGAATCGTATTGCGGCCACAACCCATGGAGCACGAAGCCGTAACCCTTGCCGGCGCATTGCGCTCGATCGTACGGGTGCGTCAGACAATACGCGGGCGACCAGGAGAGCGAGAGCAGGTAGTAATCGAACTGTCCAGGTACCCCATCCTGAGCGGCGTCCTGATGATGGTTCCGTGCCACCGCAACGGAGGACGCCATGCACAGCAGTACCAGAGCAAATAATCGAGTGGATCCACGCCGACGATGCCGTTGCATTTTAAAAGTCCGGGTAAGCCGAGGTGCGACCCCGGTCACCTGCTTCCGGCGCCGCCATTCACAGGTAGGTACTGTATAGACATACGGTATCCGATTCGGCAGTCTCCCAGCAATGAGCCGGCGTGCCTTTCCGGCACGTTGGCGCTGATTTCCACCGACCGGACGATACTGAACGTATGGCGCACGCACGATACTTCGACGACTTCGTCATCGGCCAAGTCTTCCCATCGGCCGAGTATCAGCTCACCGAGAGTGAGATCGTTACTTTCGCGCGCCAATACGATCCACAGCCGATGCACACTGACCCGGACTTCGCCCGCGGAACTGAGTTCGGCGGCCTCATCGCGAGCGGCTTTCACACCGCGGCCATCACGATGCGTCTGTTCGCGATGAGCGACGCATCCACCGCGCAGGGATCGGTCGGCGTCGGCATCGACCGGCTGCGTTGGCGTGCGCCGGTGCGCTCCGCAGACCGCTTGCGGGCGATCTTCACGATTGAAACCCTCACGCCCAGCAGTCGGCGGCCTGGCTGGGGCACCGTGGGCACGCACGCGCAGGTTCACAATCAGAACAATGTCGAAGTCTTCGACGCACTCATGTTAGCGCTGGTGCCGGGCCGGGAGCCCGCCGCAATCCCCGGGTAGACCGCCACTGCGAGAGACTCGCATCGGTTCTATTCGGCAGCAGCAAATTCTTCCCTCAGGGCGAAGCCGCCGAGACCCGCCACACGCTGTTGCCCGTATCATCGGCGATCAACAGCCCTCCCTTGCCGTCCACTGCAAGGCCGACCGGTCGCCCGAGCGCCTTGTCGCCATCGACCAGGAAACCTGTCACCACGTCTTCCGGTGGCCCCGCGGGGCGGCCATCAACGAACGGTATGTAGACGACCTTGTAGCCATTCAGTACGGCGCGGTCCCAGCTTCCATGCTCGCCAACGAAGGCGCCGCCGCGATAGTGCGCCGGCAGATTGGTCCCTGAGTAGAACACCATCCCCAATGGCGCTACGTGCGAGCTCAGCGCGTAGTCCGGCGCTATGGCCTTGGCGACCAGATCCGGTCGCTGCGGTTGAACGCGTGGATCGAGATGTTGGCCGTAGTAGCTGTAGGGCCAGCCATAGAAGGCGCCGTCCCGGACTGAGGTCAGATAATCGGGCACCAGATCCGGGCCCAGCTCGTCGCGCTCGTTGATGACGGCCCAGAGCGTATGGGTCTGTGGCTCAAACTGAAGTCCGTTCGGATTGCGCAGTCCCGTGGCGTATTCGCGGTGTGCGCCGGTCGCCCGGTCAATCTGCCAGATTGCCGCGCGACCCACCTCCGCCTGGATACCGTTCTCCGTGATGTTGCTGTTGGAGCCGACACCTGCGTATAGCTCGGACCCGTCCGGGCTCGCAGTCAGACTCTTGGTCCAGTGATGGTCGATCGGTCCGCCAGGCAGATCGCACAGCTTTACGCCAGGATCGGTGATCTCGGTTTGTCCGGTGGTGTAGGGATAGCGGACCACCGCATCGGTGTTGGCCACATACAGATCGTTACCGACCAGCACTATGCCAAAGGGCGAGTTGAGGTGATCGAGGAACACGCTTCGCTGGTCCGGGACGCCGTCGCCTTTCGTGTCGCGAAACAGCAGAATGCGCTGCCCAGGCTTGGTGCGGGAGTGTGCCATCTTCTCGACCCAGCTCATGACGATTTCCTTCGGCCGGCTGACCGGCCCCGGAGGGCCCCCGGTCTCGACCACCAGGACATCGCCATTCGGCAGGACATAGAGTGAGCGCGGGTTCGCAAGGCCGGTAGCAAACGCCTGCACTTTCAAGCCAGCCGGGACCGTGGGTGTCGCGCCGTTCCAGCCCACCACCTTTGCGACATGCATCGGCGGCAACAGGTACTGATGGATCGGCGGAAGATAAGGGTCGGAGCCGTACTGACGGCTCGGGTCGCCCGGCGCAGGCCCGCAACCGGCCAGCGCGAGTAGCACGGCGATCGCTGCGGCTTCGACGCGAGCGAACTTCACTGCTGCTCCGGCTGGCGCACACCCACGCCGTGGCGGTACACCAGGCCCAGGCCATTCCAGCCGGTCACCAGCAGAATCACGACAACCAGTGCTGACAGGATCAAGCCAGATGGGACCACCGACGTATAAGCATCACGCGTGTGGATCATGCAGTTGAAGATCGAAAGAATAACTGCTGTGACGTTGCCAATACCGTGAATCCAGGTGGCGCGCAGCTCGCGGATTCGAGGATCGCCGAAGAAGTCGATCATTCCCGCCAGCGCTGCGAATATCGACACAATCAGCCCTACGAGCAGCAGCCACGCGGACATGTCCGCCCACAGTATCGCCGCCGATTGCCAGTAGACGATGTCCGTGATCAGCGTAGCTACGAAGCAAACGTACGGGATCGGCACCAGCATCGCGTAGAGGGGCCGACCGCCGAGGGTCGCCGTCGACTGAGGATTAGCACTTAGCACCCGAACTCTCCCCTGATCGACTTGCAAAGTTGAAGGACACAAAGCACTTTAGCCGCGCGCTCAGTTGGCTGGCTGTAGGCCGAGCGGCATTGTTTGACCTCGACGGCAGGACCGCCGCGCTCGTCCTTGGACGAGAACCTAACCACCGTGGCTGTGCGTGCGCTCCTACAGCCCGGCGCTTGCGCCAAATGTATAAAACCAGCATGCCTGCCCGCAGCCCACCGCAACCCCCATCCCCGGCCAAGGGTGAAATTCCGCAGACCTGCCGGCGCTGTGAGCTGTGGGAGCGCGCCACCCAAGCGGTGCTGGGTGAGGGGTCAAGCACGGCTCATATCTTGCTTGTGGGCGAGCAACCGGGCGATGTTGAAGACCGCGAGGGACACCCATTTGTTGGGCCGGCAGGTCGATTGTTGGATGAACTGCTCTCTGTGGCCCAAATTTCTCGGGCGCAAGTATTCATTACCAACGCGGTGAAACATTTCAATTGGGAACCGCGCGGCAAGCGGCGGCTGCACAAACGACCGCAGCTGCGCCACATCGAGGCTTGCAGTGTCTGGCTCACCGCCGAGATCAGCGCGCTCACGCCCCGGGTCATAGTCGCGCTCGGCGCCACGGCGCTGCGGGCTGTGAATGGCGCCTCGCCACCGATCGTGCAGGTCCGCAGCAAACCGTTGGCCCACGCGAGCGGCGCACGCATAGTGGCCACCTACCATCCTTCGGCCATTTTACGTGCCGACGAGGAAGGTGCCCTGCAGCTGCGGCGCGCTCTGCTTGAGGATCTGCGACTCGCCCGCAAGCTCGCCGCGTTGGCAGATGAAGCTCGACCGGCAAAGAGAATTCGCGGTAAACTACAACCGTTCATTGGGGAGTAGCCGCCCTTCGCATAGGAGGGGGACGCGTCAACATACTTGGCCTTGAGGCCATGGCGCGCCCAACCGCTCGGTCTGGCGAGACCTTTGACGCATGGCCTGGTCCTGGGTTGGACGAGGGTCGTGTGTCATTGGCCATACTCGTCCGACCCCGGAGCTGCTGAAATGCACGCCTTCATCATTTCCACCGCCTCGGTTGCGGTGGGCGAACTAGGTGACAAAACCCAGTTGCTGTCCCTGATTCTTGCCACCCGGCTTCGCAAGCCGATGTCGATCATCGCCGGCATCTTTGTGGCCACACTCCTCAATCATCTGGCTGCGTGCCTGCTCGGCGAATGGTCGAGCAAGCTCATCACCCCGCAGATCTTGAAGTGGCTACTCGGCCTCTCTTTCCTGGCGGTCGCGGCCTGGGCACTGATCCCCGACAAGCTGGACGAAGAGGTGAAAACGCACGGCCACTATGGCGTCTTCGTCTTGACCGCGGTGACCTTCTTTCTGGCTGAAATGGGCGACAAGACTCAGATCGTCGCTCTGGCGCTGGCCGCTAAATACGACGATCTGCTCGCCGTGGTCGCCGGAACCACCCTCGGCATGATGATCGTCAACATCCCGACGGTCTTGTTTGCCGAGCGCGCGATGCAATGGGTACCACTGAAGCTGGTGCGCGTCGCTGCGGCAGCGGTCTATGCCGTGCTAGGCATACTGACCCTTCTGGGCTATTCACGTGTGAGCCTGGGGTGACGCTCATGCATGCCAGACATTTCACAAGGGTCACGACCGGCGTCCTGTGGTTGCTCTTGGCGTCTGCCGGCTTTGCTCAGCAGACGCCGATCGATGCACCCGACCCGACGCTGAATCCACCTGCCGAGGACGCAGCAGCGGCGGATGCATCGCTGGAAACCGCCAGCGAAAGGTTCGCGATCCACGGGCAGAGCACCTTCCTGGAGCAACTGACGTCGCCGTTTCACGCCCCTTACAGCGGCCCCAACAGCCTGTCGCCGCGTCACGGGGCAGAGACTGTCGACGTGACGCTGTTTCTAGGTGCGCGCCTGTGGTCGGGGGCGGAAGCGTGGGTCAATCCGGAAATTGACCAGGGGTTCGGCCTCAACGACACGCTGGGTCTTGCCGGATTTCCCAGCGGCACCGCCTATAAGATAGGCCGCAGCCACCCGTACTGGCGGCTGCCGCGGCTGTTCTTGCGTCAGACCATCGATCTGGCCGGGGATCGGGAGCCGGTCGAGGCCACTGCCAATCAGCTCGGCGGGACTCAGAGCGCCAATCGCTGGGTGTTTACGGTAGGCAAGCTCAGTGTATCGGACATCTTTGACACTAATGGATATGCCCACGATCCGCGCAACGATTTCCTGAATTGGACCGCGGTCGATGCCGGTACCTGGGACTACGCGGCGGATTCCTGGGGTTACTCGGTGGGCGCCGTTGCCGAATGGTACCAGGGCCGTTGGGCGCTGCGTGTCGGGGTGTTCGATCTATCGGACGTGCCGAACAGCGAAACCCTGGATCACGGATTCCACGAGTTTCAATGGGACGGGGAGTTGGAGCGGCGCTATGAGCTTAAGGCAATGCCCGGCAAGCTGCTGATCACGGCGTTCGACAGTCGCGGGCGCATGGGACTACTTGATCAGGCCGTGAGCCTCGCGCAGGCCACGGGCCTCGATGTCACGACGGCCCTGGTCGACGTGCGTCACTATCGCAGTCGCGCCGGCGTGAGCCTGAGCCTGGAGCAGCAACTGACAGGCGATCTGGGCATGTTCGCGCGCGCCGGCAAGGCGGGCGGCAACGTCGAGCCGTATGAGTTCACGGATGTCGATCGCACGGCAGTCGTTGGGCTGTCACTGAACGGCAAGCGTTGGGGGCGCCCCGAGGACACCGTGGGCCTGGCGGGCATCGACAATGGTATCTCTGCCGCCCGTGAGCAGTATTTGAACGCCGGCGGCTTGGGCATTCTGGTAGGCGATGGTCGGCTGCCACACCCCGCGGCGGAACAGATCATGGAAACCTACTATCGGTGGGCAGCGGTGCGGTGGGTTCAGCTGACGCTGGACTATCAGTACGTCATCAATCCCGCCTACAACACCGAACGAGGGCCGGTATCGATCTTCGCTTTGCGCATCCACGCGCAGTTCTAAGCACAGCACAAGTACCGCGCATTTCCATCATTTCGGCGCCGGAGCCACGTAGCTCGAATCTTTAGTCCGACCCTGCGAAATCGCTCTAAGCATCGCGTCCTCGTCTCGAACACCATCGAGAATTGTCTGACACTCGAAGTCAAACAGTCGATATCGGCCGACCATCAGATCGGTTTTCTTGATCAGCGCGGCAATCACACTGAGGTATTCGACGAGCTCAGCCCGAGATAGCTTCGTGAGGTCAGGCGCAGTAGTCACCCCGCCCATTTCGAGGTTTCCCGTCGAATCCGTGCAGCGCTCGTCGAATGCGGCTAGCGCCGCAAACCCATCGAACCAATGCTCCCGAACGGTCGCCATTGGTTCGCGTTGAAATGCAACCCGGTTATAGATGCGAATCCGTGCAGTCGGAAGGTAAGCCACAGTGCCGTTTTCCTTCGCCGCCTCGTAAGGGGCCAAATTCGGAAAGATCGTAAACGAGGCCATGCGGGGATCGTTCGCCGCGGGTGGCAGCGGCTCCTCTTTGTCATCCAGGCGCGCGATGATTGCCGTTCGTACTTGCGACAAATATGCACGTAAGTCGCCCAGTTTCTTCAAGCTATCGGCGTCGGATCTGAGATCGCCGGCGAAGACATCCCTCATTTGCCCTTCCAGCTGCTCCCTCAGATGCCGGTGGTGCATTTGAGACCGCCCGCGATGGGTAAGCTTTGATCAGACCAGCCGCCAGCCGATAAAATGTGGATAATCCTCCACCGACCTGGGACAGCGCGATTGCTCATTGAAACGGACTTTCCGGATTTGTTAGAGACGCGGCGCTTGGAGGTGCGCCCCTATACCAACGCCGACGCGCCGATGCTTCTGCAGTTGATTGACGACAACAGAGAGCTGCTGCAACGCAATTTCGGGCCACTCACGAAGGGCGTCACTCAGCTGACTGGCGCCGCAGGCTACGTCACCGAAAGCCTGGAGAATTGGAAGGCCAGAAAGGAGTATATCTACGGTGTTTGGTGCAGGCCGTCCGAGGAACTTGTCGGCCAGATAAAAGTCAAGAATATCGCCTGGGACATTCCTGCATCTGAACTTTCTTACTTCATCTCGCAATCGGTTCAGAGACAGGGCTTTGCTACGGAGGCAATCGCAGCGGTGTTGGCTGCCGCCTTCGAAAAGCTTCACTTTGAGCGAATCTTCCTTCGAATCATCGCTTCCAATGTCGGAAGCCTGGGTCTGGCGGAGAAGCTCGGCTTTAAACTCGAAGGACTACATAGAAGCGCGTTCAGGTGTGGCTTTGGCGAGCTTCACGACGTTTACCACTACGCCATTCTTGTTGGCGATCCCGATCCACGATTGAGCTGACTAAGCCGCGGTCTGTAAGCCGACCTTCGCGGAACCCGCCCATGAGCGGTCATTCGCTGCTTAAGGTACGCTGTCGGAAGGTCAAATTAAGAGTCCGTGAATGGCCGAGCCCTTCCAACCGGAGGATTCTCACAATCCTGCCAGCGGCCCCAGGACGGCGATGGAGCCATCACAGGTATTCATCAGCTATTCTTCGCCCGATGCGGCCATTGCCGCCGAAATCTGCGGTGCGCGCGAACGCAACGGTCAGAGTTGTTAGATTGCCCCGCGCGACGTCGTGCCCGGCGAGTTTTATGCCGATGCGATCGTGGGCGCGATTGATGCCGCATCGGTCGTGTTGCTGGTGTTGTCGCAACATGCAGCCGCTTCGCCGCACGTGGTCAGG
>Ga0302180_10001269_pt1 | contig 20256 bp, 14 predicted proteins | sample I_Palsa_E3_2_FD_200575 | JGI IMG/M metagenome (GOLD analysis project Ga0302180, IMG submission 200575) | Peat permafrost microbial communities from Stordalen Mire near Abisko, Sweden - I_Palsa_E3_2 | ecosystem: Environmental > Terrestrial > Soil > Palsa > Peat permafrost | place: Sweden... | reverse complement strand
GCCAGAACAGCACCCCGGCGGCGAAGAAGCTGCCGTGCATCAGCCAGATGTGGATGGCCTGGTTGCGTTCGGCCAGGTCGTAAGGACCTGGCAGGTGCCAGAAGATCATCACCGCGTCGAAGATCCCGACCGATACCCAGGGCCGCAGCGCCAGTCCGCCCAGGGCCCGCAGCGGCCGGGACCAGGCACCGGCCAGCACCCCGCGGGTCACGCTGCGCCCGGACCGGCCCGGCAGCGCGGCGAGCAGCGGCTGCCACGGTGCGCCCGCGACCACCAGCGACGGCGCGGCGAACATCAGCAGCAGGTGCTGGATCATGTGCACCCAGAAGTAGTCGCCGGCCCAGTAGTCAATCGGCGAGGAGACCGCGAGCAGCAGCACCACCAGCCCGGCGTAGAACCACAGCGACCTCAGCCGCCGTTCCCGCGTTCGTTCCGGCCGGGACCGCCGGGCCATCCGCCACAGCCCGATCTCCTGCCACCCGGCCACGACGATGGCCAGCGCGAGGAAGGGGTCGAAGGACCAGTGGCCGGTGAGGTAGCTCATGCGCCGTCCTAGCTCGAAGAGCCGTACTCGATCGGCACCTTGATCAGCTGGGCCTGGACCCAGGCTGCCTTGGTCAGCCGCCAGACGGTGAGCTTGGACCCGGACACGGCCAGCGCGTCGTAGCCGCCCCCGGGCCCTGACGCCAGCGTCGCGGTCCCGGCCGGCGCCAGCGTCATGGTGCCTGGCGGCACGGTCGGCAGCTCCTGCCAGGCGGCGCCCGGCCCGCTGACGGTTTCCGCGCGGCCCCCGCTGAGCAGCAGCCACGCGCTCCCGCCGGGCCCGAAGCCGGACGCGCGCACCGAGCCGGCCCCGACGGACCCGACGCCCGTGACCGGGGCGGACACGGTCCAGTGCGTCCCGTTTGACCACGCGGCGAGCAGGCTGTGCCCGGCGAGCAGCAGCGCCACGTCGCCGCCGGAAGCAGCGGCCAGCCTGAGCACCCGCGCCCGATCGCCGCGGTACTGTTCGGGCAGCGTCAGCCCCGCCGACCGCCATGTACCACCGGTATCAATGAAAACCCCGGCCACACCCGGCCGCTCACAGCTTCCCACCGCCATCGGAGTTTTATCGACGCCGAACGAGACCGCATCCAGCCCTTGCAACCCGCAGCCGCGGCCCGGGGCCGACGCCGCCAGGGCTGGCCGCGTCGTCAGCTCCGACCACTGCCCGGCCGCCGCCGCGCTCGCCGTGGGCGCGGTCTGGATGGTGCCGTCTTGCAGCAGCGCGAGGGCCTGGCCCGACGGGTCGACGGCGATGGCTCCCGGGTCGTTGGCCAGGTCGGCGTCGAGCAGGCCAGGCGTCCAGTCCTTACCCGTGTCGGTGCTCGTCGCCAGCGGCGAGAAGGCCAGCTCCTGGCTCGGCCGGAAACCGATGACCAGGGACTTCCCGGTGCCCGCGGCGACCAGGCCGCCGTTGTCGGCCACGCCAGGGGGAGTGGCAAGCGACCACCGGCTGGCGCCCGCGGGCCTTACGAAGAGCTGCCAGAAGTTGTTCTCCGAGGCGGCCGACCCGCCCATGACCGTGATCGCCCAGGTGCCCTGCGCGGTGACCAGCGAGGTGCTGAGCGGCACCGTCACCGCCGGAGCGCTGGGGATGGCCGGCTCGCTGCGTGACCCGGACGCCCTCGGTGACCCGGACCCGCAGCCGGCCGCGAGGCCCGCGCAGGCCAGGGTACTGAGGACCAGGGCCGCCCGGGCCCACCCCGAGAACCCCGAGAACCCCGAGAACCCCGAGAACCCCGAGAACCCCGAGAACCCCGAGAACCCCGAGAACCCGGAGTTCATGACCGGCCCAGCGCCTGGCGGGCGTACTGGGTGAGCAGGACGGAGAACGAGGACTGGGTGCTCGTGGTGGCGGGCCCCGGGTCGGCGCCGACCTCCGCACGGATGTCACCTGACCCGTCGATGACGATGGCCAGGTCGTTGTGCGCGGACATCGCCCCGGCGGGCAGGTTCGTCACGCTGACGCCGTATTGGTTCCAGACCGCGCCCAGCGCTGCGACCGAGCCGGTCAGGTACAGCCAGTTGGGCACGCCGCTGAGCCCTTCCTGCCGGTCGAATGCCTGGGTGAACGTGGTCGACCGGTAGGTCGGGTTGGCCACGATGGCGACCAGTTCGACGTCCTTGTCCTTCGCGCCGAGCAGTTCCCCGGTCTGCTTGAACTCCTGGGCGATGATCGGGCAGTCGGTCGTGCACACCGGGTCGAGAAAGGTCATCAGCACGACCTTGCCGTGCAGGCTCGCCAGGGTGACCGCCTGACCGTCCTGGCCGGTGAGCGAGAAGCCCGGAGCGGGAAGGTCAAGGCTGGTGCTGCCACCCTCGATGGCCAGGGCCAGGATCGGATCCGCGCTGTGGTTCGCCGCCGCCGAGGCCATCGGCGCCGCCCCGAGCACGATCACCGCCACCGCGGCGACCGCCGCGACCGATCGAGCGCTCGCGCTCGCGACCACACCGCCCAGCGTCCGAGGCCCGAGGCTACGCACTCGCTGCCCCCGACCAGCTCCTGCCGCCGTCCCGCCCGCCGCCGTCCCGCCCGCCGCCGTCCCGCCCGCAGCGACCCCACCGGCCACAACCGTCGTAGCCTGCCCAGCCGCCTCGTGCGGCAGCGGCGTAAGGGCCAGATAGCCCGTCAGGAACAGCAGCGCCATGGGGATCATGCTGTTCGGGTCGGTCCCGACCCCGCCGAGGAAGCCGAGGTCCTGGACGAGCACCCAGTCGGCGAGACAGAACGCGATGCCGAACCACACCGCGTACCTGACCAGACGGGCCCGGGCCGTCAGGAAGATCGCGCCGAGCACGGCGAGCGCGATCACCACGACCAGGTTGACCGCGAAGCCGTGGCTAGCGACGAAGGAGGCGAACGCCGACAGCAGGGCGGAGAGAAAGCGCGGCTGAGAGGTCGAGACCATCGACTGCACCATGTCGGTGAGGGATCCGGGCCGACCGCGCACCGTACCCTGCCAGAAGCCGCGGCCGGGCCAGGCCTGCAGGACCGCCATGCCGACGAAGAAGACCCCGAAACCGGCCAGCACTAGCCGGCCGAGCCTGGGGCTGCGCCAAGCACCTTCGGGCAGCGCGATGAGCGCGCCCGCGACCACGTAGAACAGCACGCCTCCGGGGGCACCGGTCAGCCAGCTCAGGCCGGGCGCGAATATCCCGCCGAACGACTCCCCGAACACCCAGACGATCAGTCCCCAGCCCACACTGGCGGCGCCGGCGAGCCTGGACCACCGCCCGCGTCCGGCCACGATGAGCCAGGCACCGATCCCGACCTGGATCCAGACGCTGGCCGCGCCGGCCTGGATGGGGTGGTAGGACCAGATGGTGCCGCCCCAGTTGACCAGGTGCTGTACCCATGCGGGTGAGCTAGCCGCGGTCGGCTCGATGATCAGCGACGGCAGCCCGGCCGCCATCTTCGGCTGCGCCTGCAAGATCCCGTCGAAGACCCAGAGCACCCCGAACCCGATCCGGAGCAGCCACCGCCCCCGGGCTTCTCCCGGGCCGCCCCGCTCACCGTTCGCGGCGTCACCTCTGGCAGCGTCACCTCTGGCAGCGTCACCCTCGACAGTGTCGGTTTTGCCCGCGTCGGTTTTGCCCGCGTCGGTTTTGGCAGCATCAGCCGTCTCTTCGGCCTCGCTGGCCGCACCAGCACCGCCGGTATCTGGTGTCGCGCTCGGCGTGGTGAGCCGCCAGGTACGTGCCGTCGCCCAGATAAGCCAGAGGAGCACGACGGCGATAAGGGCGATCGCGCCCTGGTGAAGCAGCGCCGACCTGAACGCGGCGACCAGGGTCGGGTCATCGGGGCTCAGGCCCGAATTCATGCCGGGCACGGAATCCGCTCCTCTCGTTCCGGGCGCGTCGGGTTCGCGTGCGGCCAGGCTCGGTGTGCCAAGGGTAGTCGGTTACAGCACGGCGGGACCCAGCCCAGCGGCAACATGATGAATATGTAATGCCCGAGGCGGATCGCCGCCGGGTCGGACCGTTTCCGTGGTCTCCCACCGGGTGTCGTCAGGTGTGTCGCTGAGATCGAGTCCGGCCGCCGCCAGAGCGTGCCTGATGGCGTCGGCCGCGGCGAAATTGCCCTCGCCGCGCAACCTATTCCGCAGCGCGATGAGTGGCTCGACCGCAGGCCGCAGCCGGTCCCTGGGGTCGGCGAGCCCGTCCCGCGCCGTCCGCCCGAGCCGGCCGATCAGGCTGCGCAGGAGCGCGCGCGCCTGTTCGGTGCCCTGGTCCTCGTCGGTGTCGGCCTCCCACTGCTTGATCGCGGTCTCCAGGGCCAGGATCACCGCGGCCATCGCGTCGCCGTCCCGGGCGCCGGCCGCCACCCCGAACCCCCGTTCCGCCTCTGCCATGACCTCAGGCAGCGGGGCCGGCGGCACTGGCACCGCCTGCGCACCCGCGGCCTGCCCCGCCCGGGCCCCGACGCCACTTCCGCCCGCCTCCCCGCAGACCCCGCCTTCCCCGTCCGCCCCCACGTCCGCCCCCACGTCCGCGCCGCCGTGCGCTCCCACGGCGGCGCCGTCGTGCGCTCCCACGTCCGCGCCGTCGTGCCCTCCGTCTCGGGCCGACCGGGCCCGGTCGGCCCGGGCCGTCGGCTTCGCGCCCAGGACAAGACCTCGCAGGTCCGCCACGGACAGTGACGTGCCGGCGGGCAGGATCGTGCTGCCGCCAGCCCGGCGCACGGTAACGCCGCCGCGGCCGCGGATCTCAATGCCATCGGTACGCAGGTCGATCAGCATCGCGGTGTGCTCATCCACGCCGAGAACGGCCGCGTCGGCCGGAAGTTCGCCCTCCATGACCGCTAGCCTTCGCTCCCCGAGGTAGCAGTACCTGGTGTCGTAATGGCCGCCCTCGGCGTTGTCGTAATGCGGTATGACCGCGACCCTGAGGCCGAGCGCGCCCAGCAGGTCAAGCCCGGCGAGCCAGCGCGGCGCGCCGCCCACCTTGTAGATCTCGTACACCGGCAGGGTGAACTGGCCCGCCGTGGCCGCGGCCGCGGAGGCCAGCACGGTCAGTCCGTCGCCCGCCAGGATCCGCTCCCGCAGCGCGGCGCCGACTGGCCCGGTCCGCCAGTGCGCGAGCGCGTATGACGGGCTTCCCGGCCCGGCGAATACCCAGTCCCCGGACCTGATATCGGTCGCCTCCCGGCTCTGTTCGCCGTCGTGTCCCAGGCCCCGGCCCGATGCCCCGGCCCCGTATGCCGTCTTCCCGACCATGGGCGGAGCCATTTCGGGGCCCGCGTTATGGCTCGTACCCGGCGCGACGCGGACTTCCAGGCCGACGCTGTCCGCGAAGTACCGTCGCGCCCGCGCCGACACGCTGGCGGCGTTTTCCTGGAACGCGTAGGGAGTAGCGAGCAGCAGCGCCTGCGGACGGCGCCGGCCGAGCCGCGACAGGAGGTCCCTGTGCACCGTGACCATCGTCGGGCTAGTCTCACCGGAGCCGATGAGCGCCAGCATGCGGCATCCCGGGTAATCAGTCGTCCCTGCTTCGATAACCACGCGCCGCACCCTCTTACGTCTCGCCGCGGACGATCCGCTGAACCGATGATTGAGGCAAGCTGCCTGGTGCCTGCGGTTGCCGTGAGGCGAGAGCGTGCCGTGGTGCGTCGTATCGGGGAGGATTTCGGCTCCTGGGAGCTCTTTGTGCACAATAGACCCCCAAATACTCCAGCGAGCCAAAATCCTCCCTGGTAAAGACCGATATATGGAAATCATGAGCTATCAGTTGCGGGTGAGGCTGACGGGCCCGCAGTGCGTACGCAGCGCCCGGCCGCGCGGGTACGGCGCGGCTGCGATAGGCCCCGGTACCCACAAGTCTCCGCGAAGCCGAAAAGTCCGCTCTCGACAGCCCGTCATCATCAGTGATGCGACAACCGAAAAATAAGCCCCGACCTGGCTTCAGCTCGTAGCCTGCCGTGCCGGTCGCTGCCCACGCAGGTTCCGCGGCGTCAGCCTTTGCGGCCAGGCCGCTCCGGGCTTCAGGCCCCAGGCCGCGATCGCGAACATGGTCAGCACGAACAGCAAGAACGTAATGACGTGCACGCTGGTGCAGTACAGGCAGATGCTTCCGATGATGAAAAGCTCCGCATACAGCAGGTAAAGCACGAAGCCGACCCCGACCACGAGGGAGGCTATCCGGACCAGGTGAACCTCGCGCCGGGCCGCCCGCCAGGCCCACGGGCTCATGATCGCCACCGCGAACAGGTAGAACGCCAGCCCGAGCACGGCCACCGGAATTCCGAACACGTACGACTGCGCGCTGGTCGTCACCTTGGTGCAGTTCACCAGGCCTTTGGTCTCCGTGCACCCGGCCAGGTGCGACTCGGTGAAGTGCGCGATCGTCAGGTAGATCGACACGCCCAGGCCGAAAAGCGCGAGCGCGAACGTGGTGAGCTGCACCCACACCGCTGGTCCGGTGCTGGCCGCCCTGGTATCCAGGCCGTCCCCGGCCCCCGCCCGCCCGCGGGGTCCGCCGGCCGTCTTGGCCGTGACACCGCCCTTGGCCACGGGACCGTTCTTGGCCGCGACACCACTCCTGGCCGCCGCGGCGTTCCGCGCAGCGGCGCCGTTCCCGTTCTTGACCGCCACGTTCCTGTCAGCGGTGGCCCCGTTCCGGGCCGCGGTAGCCCCGTTTCTGGCCGCGCTGCCGTTCCTGGCCCGGCCGGCCTGGCCGCCGCTTCGCGCGTTCCGGGCGCGGCTTGACTTCGAAGCTGTCATCAGAGCTTCGCCTCCGGTGGGTTCACGGCTGCTCTATGCGGTCCAGTGCTGGCAAGCTGGAGGCCTGCACGCGACCGGCACCTGCCGCCAGAGTGTACCGTGCCGGTCACGCCCACCGGCCTGAGCGTTCGCTGCCGGTTAGCTGAACGTCAGATCTGACTCTCCAGCGACTGGACGACCGAGGTGCACGCGCTGGCCGGCTGGTTACCCGTCAGCTTGCAGATCGCCGCGGTGATGTAGTTCGCCGTTCCGCCGATGGCCTTGGCGACCGGGCTGCTCGGGTTGTGCAGGTCCGTCGCGATCGTGGCCCAGCTGAGCTTGGCGAGCAACCCCGCGTCGTAGCTCGCCCCAGAGATCATGTACTTGTTGCCGAAGTCGATGAAGGGTATCGCGCCCCCCGAAGCGCCGTCATATTTGGATTCCAGCGCAGTCTCCGCCGCGTTCGGGGTCTGCAGGGGCACGTAGCCCATCGGGGCAGTGGAGTCCGGCACGTTCGTCGTCAGCTCGACCGGCTTGAACGTCAGGTACTTGCTGGTGTACGTGACGTTGGCGAACGTCCAGGTGGGTGTGTTGGGGTCGACGTCGGTGCTCGAGGAGTGGACGGTGGCGAGCCCGGTGAAGGTGCCGAACCGGCTCAGGGCCACGATCATCGCCCAGCGCTCGGCCCCGCAGTACGGGCAGTACTCCGCTCCTATGTAGAGCATCTCGGGCTTGCCGCCGCTGGTCAGCGCGCTCCCGCTGATCGTCGTGGGCTTAGCGGTGACCGCTCCGCCGCCTTCTCCTACCGAGTCGAGCACGCTCGCGGGCACGCTGGTGACCTTGGCGACCACGCTGGCCAGGGCCGAGCCGGTGGGGCCGTTCGCCGACGAGGTGGTGACGGGCTTCGGGGAGCTCGAGTTCGCCTTGATTACGATGAAGGCCACGACGACGATGATGACGGCCAGGATGCTGCCCCCAGCGATGAAGATGCGCCTGCGCTGCTCGGCCCGCTTGGCCGCGGCACGCTGCGCGGCGATCTTTTCCCTGCGGTTGACCTCAACCTTGGTTCTGCTTGCCTTGCCCATTGCTCGCTTCGTCCAACCCTTGCCTCAGCCAGCCCGTGGTCAGGCCGCACGTCGCTGGTTCCAGTCCTGCGCCGGCGCACAGGGGTAGTCGTCGTCCCGGTACCGGCCCTCACGGCAGGTAGTGAGGGGGGTGCCGTGAGGGCCGGCGGCTCCGGGGCATGCGGTGCCCGGAGGTTTCGGTCGGCGATGCCTGGCCAGCGCCGGTAATGTGCAGGTACGAACGACCGGTAAGCGGGCGGGGGGCGGGACAGGTAGCGTAGAGAAACGCGGCTAACCGCATCTGCTGATCCCCCAGGAGTCCGACCCACTATTAAGCGGCGTTCTCTATACGATCTAGATTTTTTCTGGATGAGCAGAACAAATCACTGTAGCCTTAACGAAGACGCTCCGCCCGGGGGGTGGGCGCAACCTTGGGGTGGGTCTAGCGAGCGGAAGGTCGGCGATGCCGAGGTGTTGCGCGTCGGCGTACTTGGTCCGGTAACAGCATGGTATGGCGACCAGGAGTTGTCCGTGGGGCAACCCAGGCAGCAAGCTGTCCTGGCCATTCTGGCGATGCGGGCCAATCGGGTGATTTCCCGGGGCGAACTGGTCGATGCGGTCTGGGGCCACGATCCGCCCGCCAGCGCCGAGGGCGGGATCTACACCTATGTGGCAGGCCTTCGCCGCATCATCGAACCTGACCGGTCCCTGCGCGGGCCAGGCCGGGTCCTGGTCTCCTCCGGGGCCGGCTACGTCCTTCACCTGGTGCCAGGTCAGCCGGACGCCGTCTCCTTCGAGCAGCATCTGGGCCGGGCCCGTCAGCTGCGCAAGGGTGGCGACGCGGCCGGCGCGGCGGCCGAACTCAACTCCGCGCTCGCGCTGTGGCGAGGCATCGCGTTCGCCGGAGTGCCCGGGCCTTTCGTCGAGACCGAGCGGGTGCGGCTGGGCGAGCTGCGGTCCGCCGCCGCTGAAGAGCAAGCCGACGTGCTGCTTTCGCTAGGCCGGCATGAGGAAGTCGTGCCTGACCTGACGGCGATGGTGGCGGATCACCCGCTGCGGGAGCGGATGCGCGGACTGCTGATGATCGCGCTTTACCGCAGCGGCAGGAACGCGGAGGCACTGCGGGTATTCCAGGAGGGCAGGCGCGTGCTCGCCGAGGAACTCGGCATCGATCCAGGCGCTGACCTGTCCCGCATTCACCAGCAGGTGCTAACCGCCGATCCCGCGCTCGACGCGGCTGACGCCGCGACGGCACCAGACGGAGCCGCAAATCCGGTCATTACCATCGTTGAGCCGGATGACGGCTACCGGCGGCCACGTCATGAGGTCGCGGGCATGGGCGTACCGGCTCAGCTGCCGCTCGACGCGCAGGGCTTTTCCGGTCGCCGCGACGAGCTCGGCATCCTGCAGGACACGCTGGCCACCCGGTCGGCCGGGCCAGATGAAACGGTGCCGATCGTCATCATCTCGGGAACGGCCGGTATCGGGAAGACCGCGCTTGCCGTCCGCTTCGGCCGCCAGGTGGCGAAGCGCTTCGGCGACGGGCAGCTGTACATCAACCTGCGCGGCCTGGATCCGGCGACGCCGCCGATCGAACCAGCCGAGGCGCTGCGGTTCTTCCTTGACGCCCTGGGCGTGCCGCCGCACCGGATCCCGGCAGGCACCGAAGGCCGCGCGGCGCTTTACCGCAGTCTGCTCGACGGCAAGCGGATGTTGATCGTGCTCGACAACGCGCGCGATGTCGTCCAGGTGCGTCCGCTGCTGCCCGGCGCGCCCGGATCCCTGGTCGTGGTGACCAGCCGCAACGAGCTGACCGGGCTGGTGGCCGCCGAGGGAGCGGTGCCGGTCACCCTGGACGTGCTCGGCGAGGATGAGGCGCGGGAGATGCTGGCTCGAAGGCTCGGCCAGGATCGGACCGCGGCCGAGCCCGAGGCGGCGGACGAGATCATCTCCTCGTGCGCGCGGCTTCCGCTGGCTCTCGGCATTGCCATCGGGCGCGCCGCGGCCCGGCCTAAGCGCTCGCTAGCTGAGCTGGCCGCCGAACTGCGAGATGCCAGGGGCAGGCTCGACGTGCTGGAGGCCGACGCCGCCACCAACGTGCGGGCTGTCTTCTCCTGGTCCTACGACCAGCTCAGCGAGACCGCGGCCCGGATGTTCCGCCTGCTCGGCCTGCATCCGGGCCCCGACATCTCACTGTCGGCGGCGGCGAGCCTGGCCGGGATGACCCGGGCGCAGGCGGGCGCCGCGTTCCGCGAGCTGACCAGTGCCCATATGGTCGCCGAATACCTGCCCGCTAGGTTCACCTTCCATGACCTGCTCCGCGCCTACGCGGCCGACCAGGCGGAACGGCACGACTCCGCCGACGAGCGGCGGGCCGCCGTGCACCGGGTTCTCGACCACTACCTGCACACGGCGATGGCCGCCTCGCAGCGGTTCAGCCCGTTCCGGTCGGCGCTGCGGCTGACCTCGCCGCAGCCGGGCGTGCTGCCCGCTGACGTGGCCGACAAGGACCAGGCTATGGCCTGGTTCGACGCCGAAGTGGCGGTCCTGCTCGCACTGATCGGCTACGGCGATGCCGATGGATTCGACGTCCACGTCTGGCAGATCTCCTGGACCCTCGGCCCGTTCTTCCACCGGCGCGGCCGGTGGCGGGACTACGCCGTCGCTGGCGAAACCGCGCTGGCGGCGGCGCGGCGCCTGGATGACAGCCTGGCCCTCGCGCACGCCCACTACCTGCTTGGTCACGCACAAGCGCAGGTGGGCGACTACGATGCGGCCGACCCGAACGTCCGGCAGGCACTAGAGAAATTCCGGAAGCTCGGCGACCGGGCCAACGAGGCCGTGGTGCTCAATGGCCTGGCGGGCATGCTGGAAAAGCAGGACCGCTACCCGGAGGCACTGGCCGTCGCGCTGGACGCGCTCCGGATGCTCAAGGCCGTCGGGCACTGGTGGACGCAGGCGACCCTGGAGAATGGGGTCGGCTGGCTCTATGCCCACCTCGGCCAGTATGACCAGGCCGTGATCCACTGCCAGCGAGCCCTGAGCCTGCACCGGGACTCCGGTCACCGGGGCGGCACCGCGGACACGCTCGACAGCCTCGGCTATGTGTACCTGCACTTGGGCGATTTCGTTCAGGCCAAGGCCCACTACACCAAGGCCATTGAGGCCTACCGCGAGATAGGCGCTCCCTTCGGCGTGGGTAACTCGCTGGCCGGGCTCGGCGATGCCCTTCTCGCCGAGGGTGCCCCCAGCGCCGCCGGCGCGGCCTGGCGGGAGGCCGTGGCGATCCTCGACCGCCTGCCGCACCCGCTCGCGGACGAGGTGCGGGTCCGCCTCCGCGATCTTGAATCCCGCGCGGACCAGCACAATGCGGGTCACGACCATGCGGGCCAGGATGATGCAGAACAGGACGATGCGGGCGCAAGCAAGGCGGAATCACCAGGCAAGGCGGAACTATCAGGCCACTCGGAACCATCAGGCCGCGCGGAACCGGGACGCCTGACCGGCGCGGCCACCACGGCTCGTTAGCAGTCCGGTCCGGCTGCCACCAGGCCGGTCGTCCGCGCCCGCTGCAACCCCGGCAAAACACCAGGTCAGACCGAAGAATCGCGTAACGAACTGAGCGTAACTTCCGGTATAAAGGAAGCGAGCTGCGGGGATCCCGTCCCCGCATCCCACAAGGGCGGGGCCGATGCCCGCGAATCACGAAAGGTGGATGCTGGTGACCATGAGGGCACTGCTGCTCGAGAACATCCATCCCGACGCGTCGCTGCGACTGGCCAAGGAGGGCTACCAGGTCGAGACCCTGCCGAGCGCGCTCGGCGAGGACGAGCTCATCGAGGCCATCGGCGGCGTGAGCCTGCTGGGCATCAGGTCGCGGACGCTGGTCACCGAGCGCGTCCTGGCGGCCGCGCCCCAGCTGGCCGCGGTCGGCGCGTTCTGCATCGGGGTCAACCAGATCGACCTGGCCGCCGCGACCAAGCGCGGCGTCGGGGTGTTCAACGCGCCGTTCTCCAACACCCGGAGCGTCGTCGAGCTCGCGCTGGCCGAGATCATCGCGATGGCGCGGCGGTTGCCAGAGAAGAACACGCAGATGCACGCGGGGACGTGGGACAAGTCAGCGACCGGGAGCCATGAGGTGCGCGGCCGTCGGCTCGGCATTGTCGGCTACGGCAACATCGGCAGTCAGCTGTCCGTGCTTGCGGAGAACCTGGGCATGTCCGTCTACTTCTACGACGTGGCGGACAAGCTGGCCATCGGCAATGCGCGGCGGTGCTCCACGCTGCAAGCGCTGCTCGCGTCGGTCGATGCCGTCACCCTGCACGTGGACGGGCGGGCCGGCAACCGCGGCTTCTTCGGCGCTGCCGAGTTCGCCGCGATGCAGCCGCGTTCGCTGTTCCTCAACCTGTCCCGCGGCTTCGTCGTGGACCACGCGGCGCTGCGCCGCAACATCGAGTCCGGGCACATTGCCGGGGCCGCCATCGACGTCTTCCCGGCCGAGCCCAAGGGTCGTGGCGATGAATTCGTCTCGGAGCTGCGCGGGCTGCCGAACGTCATCCTCACCCCGCACATCGGCGGCTCGACCGAGGAGGCGCAGCAAGATATCGGCGAGTTCGTCGCGGGCAAGCTCGCCGATTACATGGCCTCCGGGGCCACCTCGCTCAGCGTGAACCTGCCGGGGGTCACGCTGCCCGTGACCAGCGGCACGCACCGGCTGGTGCACCTGCACCAGAACGTGCCGGGCGTGCTGGCCTCGATCAACCGGGTGCTCGCCGATCATGGCGTCAACGTCGAAGGTCAGCTGCTGCGGACCAAGGACGACGTCGGCTATGTGCTGACCGATATCGGCTCCGAGTACAGCGAGGCCGCGCTGGCCGAGCTCCGCGCGATGCCGGTCACCATCAGCCTGCGGACCCTGCGCTCACCCTGAGCCCAGGCCACACCTCGCTCATCCCTACGGAAGCGGCTCGTCGGCGTACTTCACGCAAGACATCATGATCCGTAACACGCAAACGATGTCTATGCCTCGCCTGTATCTGGCATACTCGGCCGGTGGCGACTGTTCAATGGGGTGACGTTGCGACCTGGGTAGGCGGCATTGCGACCGCTGTAGCTCTACTCCTTACCTACGCCCTATTGCGTGTGACCCGTCGCGAGCAAAGAACCGCTCAAGTCGAGAAACGCGAGGCCCAGGCGCGTCTCGTATCAGCATGGACGAACCAAATTCAGCAGGATCCCGGCAGCTCGAAGTACTCTGTCACTATCACGCTGCAGAACTCTAGCCACGAACCGGTCTACGGACTTAGAGTGGCGGTCGGCGCCGAATGGTCTGGACCGGACATAGCGTACGTCGAGCTTGACCTGGACTATCTAGTGCCACCGAAGTACAGCCAGGAGAAGGAAATTGTGCTCCAATTTGCCCGGACCACGGCTGGCACGGCTAGCACGGCTGGGTCATCGCTGCCGGTCGAGCTACTCTTCACCGATGCCGCAGGAAAACACTGGCACCGCGACCGGTACGGTAGCCTCATCCAAATCACCGAGAGATTGCCGCCAGCTGGCACCAAGTATTTCTTCAAGCCTACTGCCAGTACCGGCTTAAAATCACGCAGCTTCAGCTGCTAAAAATGCTCTTCAGCCGCTCAAATTCTTGTGCCGCGGACATCACTTCCTCATCAGTGCGAATACCAGACACGAATTTCGTAAGCTGAGAACACTCCGTTTCCAGATTCCGGCTCATGGCTTCCAGAGCCTCTAGCTCTTTTGCGGAATCCTCAGCTCTCTTCCCTTCACGCGCCGCATCCGAAACGTCATTTCGCAGCGTGCGCGAACGCTGATCCAGTCCCAGCAGGATATCCTCTTTCCAAGAGCGCACACTGGTCAGCATTTCCGACTTCATAGCCCTCAGTTCACGCGGAACATCGTTGTTCGTTCGTCCAAGGGCCACCTCTACCACTTCACGCACTACCGCCAGGTTAATAGTCTTATCCTTGAGCAGCAAGTCGTCGACGTCAAATCGATCGAACACGGTTCTCACGGAGGTAAGACGCCTACCCGTAAGGGCGATCCGGCGTATCGAGGGATAACAGTCTCTCATAATTTCGAGAAGCGCCCCGCCGAGCCCGTCTGAACCTATCCCGAGAAGATTCAGGTCCACAATCGCGACGTCATACATCGCACCGCCGCCCAGCAACGCCAGCGCATCATCGTACGACTCCGCTTGGTCGACATCGTACTCCGGCAACGCCCGGCGGATGAGCTCCAGCCATTCCCTCTCGTCGTCTATCAGCAATATGCTCGTCATTTGACCCACGCCTAGACAGATGTAACCTAATCGCGCATGACAGTTGGCCGGGTAGCGGACGTTGACACAGACGCCCGCGTCTATCAGCCCGCCTGAAACTCGTCCCGTTGGCTCCCCTCCACTCGGAATACCGCGCCCCTGACGCCATGGCTCGCCAGTTCCTTGACCGGGACGCTGTCGCTCAGGATACCGCTATCTGCAGATATGGCGTTGATGCCCTTATCAAATACCTCGGCGGCACCAAAGCAAATGAGCATGCCTGCGCCAATCGCCCTGCTCCAGTAGTTACCGTAGACGAGCTTATTCTGATTATCAATACGTGCCTGCTCCGTGCCGATCCTATTGACCAGAGGCAGATACTCGCCGAATAGCTTGTCAAGAAGGCCGTAGAAGTCCCTGGCGCTCCCTCTGAAATCAATCGCGTCGGTGACCCGGCGATCCCAGACCATCGGATCGGCCGCGCCGCGAATCGAATTACGAGCGTCCACCAGCTGAGAAGTCCGCGCGTTCCTATAAGCCTCGAGGCCACCAGTGAGCAGCCGCCTGATGTCGGAAGGCCCGGCACTACCCTTACCGATGGTATCGAAAGCGCCATACTTCTTCATGGCGTCACGAGCTATGGGCAGGACATCCTGACCACTCCGGCCCGTCACCACGACGATGCTAGTGTCATCACCCGTGTCGCGGATCTTCTGCATTACGCGCAGTCCGTCTACATTATGATCATCTGATATATCCAGGCCAACGTCCACAAAAGCTACCGCAAATTGCGTCGAATCGATCAGGCGCTCCGCGCCGGTGAGATCTTCGGCGACCTTGATAGTTTGTCCCGGCTGTTGAGAACTCACGGCACGTTCATATATCTTGCGCCATTGCTCTTCATCTTCGACTATGAGAACATTCTTGTCAGATCCCACGCTTTCTTCCCTCCAATCTATGCCCAGCGCCTAGACCTCAGCACTCGATCGATTTATCGGTATCTTGACGACAACGTCGGTCCCGGATCCGATGGTGCTCCGGACTGTGATATCGCCACGAGCGCGCCGCACGAAATTACGCACCCACCAAAGCCCGAGTCCGAGCCCCTTCCCCTTCTCGCGTTTGGTCGTGAAGTTCAGTTCGAACATACGCTTCTGCACATCAGGCGGAATTCCTTGACCTGTATCGCTTATTGATAGCTGCAGGTAGCCTGTCAGGAGTTTCTTATCAAACACCATCGAAGTACAGACGGACAGCCGCCCGCCCGCTGGCATCGCATCGAGGCCATTCTGCAGAAGATTCTGGACGACAATATCAAAGCAGTACAAAGGTAGCCGCGGTATATTGTCGGCGAGCTTCAGATCTAGCACGATGCGCTGCGGACGCTCGATCTGGCTAATAGCCCTCCTGATGCATTCATTAACGTCAACACTTGTGCCTTCGCGGCCGAGCTGCAAGGTAATCTCATCCGGCATTCTCAAGGTGCGCTCAGCGAGCTCACGCAACGCGTCAAGAGATTCTTTCAGAGAATCTTCGTCCAAGCTTCCGTTACCCTGCATATCCTGCAATTCCATGATCCGGAAACGCATCGCTCCTACGGTATTATTGAGTCGATGAATCATATGACTCGTCTGGTCGCCGATGGCCAGAAGCAAGTCATCAGCGCTGCGCAATTCCAAGGCCTCGGTGACATCGCCGCGGAGCCTGGCAAAGGCGAGGAGAGTCCTGACTTTCTCCGCGAAACTCTCCAGCAATACCTGATAGAAGCCGTAGAAGGCATCCGACTCATCGCTTTCGACGTTCAGGATCCCTATGACCAGTTCCTCTTCACCGAATAGAATCGGAACAGCAATCTCGCTGCGAATTGAGTCGCCGAGCAGCCGGACATATTCCCCTTCGTTGTTGACGTCTCCGATTATGACCGTCCTTCGCTCCCGGACGGCCCGGCCGCTTATAGACTTGCCAATCGGCAAAATCAACCCTACATCCAAAGGGTTCGTGCTATGCATGATCTCAAGCTCATCTTCGCCGCGAACGAACATAATCTGCGCGCCCGTATGTTGAACATGTTCGAGCCGCCTGAGCTCCGCCATGACTTTTTCCAGCGCTGCCTGAATAGCGTGCTCTGAGTACTGTACTACATTATGCGGGTCATCATCACCCGCGAACATCAGGCGGTCGACATCCGCGAGGAGTATGTCGCTGGCCAGTGTTTGAGTTCGCTGCAGTGCTATCGAAATCTGAGCAGCGATAGCGCGCACGATTCGTTCATGCACTGTTTTAAAGGCATTCACATGCCTGCTCTCGGCATTCAAGACGCCGACGATAGTATCGCGTATCCTGATCGGGGTAGCGAGGAGGCTGCGCATGCCCGGGCCTCGGTAACCTCGCAGCGGCGCATATCTCGTCTTAAGCTCGCTGACCATGAGATCTGGGACGTTGACCAATGCATCAGTCTCAAGGCTGTAGCCGGTCAAAGATTCGGAGATCGGGACGCGTTGCCCTATTACGGACTTCAAGCTGGAGTACATTGGCTCCAGGAAGGTGCTTCTGCGCAGCAATATCGTAGTATGGCTGGCTTCGAGTAGCTTCTTAGTATTCTGAACGATGAAGTTGAAGATCTCGTGAGGTGATAGCTCCGGCTCCAGCAGCTGCAGGTCGATGCTGTGAAGCAGATCAAGTTCCCGTTCGCGCAGGGAAAGCTCCCCATGGAGCTCATCGAGGAGGCGCTCCCATTCTTCCACGGCGAGACCACTTCCCAAAGTTGCGGGCGAGAGGACGAACTGGAGACAGATTATAGCGCGGGTCGTGCGGGCACTGCACGCTTGCCGAGCCGTCAATCAGTGCCGCCTAGGGCGGACTTGGCCTCGAGGGCAGTAACGCCTGGCTGAGGTGATGCTGGTGGTGCCTGCGAGCCGGGAGACCATGACGGCTATCTATGTTCGTGAGGTCGTGCACGTTCGTCTTGAGTTTGATGCGTTACGGGGCACGCTGCTGGGTAATTATCAACTGACGGGTGATGGTCGCCAAGCGATGCCAAGTTATGGGGGGGTTATGGGGCTTGGTCCGCCGCAGTGAGCGGGACCAGGAGCCGGTTGCGGGCCTTGGTGTCTGAGCGGCGAAGCGCACGCCGTCGGCGGTTAGCCATCAACCACACGCCAGGCAACGTAGCCCCAGGCAGGTCCACAGACCTGCCTCGCGGGCGCATCACCTCGAACCGCCGAAAGTATACTTGACGTTGCGGGCGCGGAGGGAAGCTGGTGAGGATCATTGGCGCGGATTCTACATGTGGACGACGACGAGTCGTGGCGTCAGATCATCAAGAGAAGACTCGGCGATCACCACATAGATTCAGCCGAATCGCTGCAGCAGGCGATCGGTCTGCTGCAGACAGAATCACCCTATGACGTTGCGCTGGTCGATCTTAATCTGGCGACCGATAGTGACCAGCAGGGCGGTGACCTGCTCGACTTGATAAAAATTCGGTATCCTTCTACGCGTCGCATACTTGTCACAGGAAGCCCGCCCGCCGGCTCGGTGCGAAAGAATCTCTTTGAGCGTTATGACGTCGACGAGATTATTATCAAACGCGACATGGATCTGCCGGACCTTCGAAGAGTGGTCGAAGAGGCGGTTGCCCGGGGACTGGCTGGGCCTTCGCAGTCACTCAGGCTTAATCGATCGGCTTTGAGACAACGGTTCCGGGACTGGCAGAAGGTTCAGTCGGATCGGCTGAAGAATGAGATACGAGTGGCTGACGAGCGCGTGCATGATGCAGAGAAGGCAAGCGGGCAGAGTCGGCAGCGGGCCCAGCTGGCCATGGAAGCGGTAACGCAAAAGGAGATTGAGTTCCAGCTGACATGTGTCCGGTTGCGCAGGCTACTTGAGGATATCGATGATGAGGACCAATTTAATGCCGCGCTAGAGGCATTGGATGCCGCCGAAGATCATTTCGCTGAGAAACTGGCTGGACATCACACAATCCATACCATGCGGGAACCGGCCGCGGGCGGCAGCCTGTCACTCCCTGAGCCTGACCCGGCAGAGGTGCGGTCATCGAAGGGGACTAAAGCCGCTGACTACGCGATCGGTGATATCTTCGACGATCGTTTCGAGATCCTGGACCTGCTCGGGCAGGGCGGGCTTTCGAACGTCTATCGCGTACTCGACGAGGTCGAGGGCGAGGAGCGAGCACTCAAGCTCTTCTATAGCGCGGCCGGCTATCAGGCGGTGCGGCGCGAGATCGGCGCGCTGCGAAAGATTCATCATCCCAACGTGGTGGAGGTCTTCTGGGCAGGCAGGACCAGCGCCGGCGAGTGGTATCTCATCACCGAGTTCATTGACGGGGAGTCACTCCATGACTTCGCGGTGGGGAAGAGGCACCTTCGCGACCGGGAGGCAGTCGATGTGGCACTGGACCTGCTGGCTGCGCTCGTCGCTTTTCATCCTGACTCGGCCCGCCTCGAGCAACTGGATGCTCAGCGCCGCCGTGGCGATCTATCGGAAGCCGAGTTGAACGAGTGGACTGAACTGAAGGACAAAGGGCTGGTTCACCGCGACATCAAACCGCTCAACGTGATGCTCACCCGCAGCGGAGCGAAACTGCTTGACTTCAACATCGCCTCCAGGGTCGGCGACCCCGTGTATACCCATTCAGGCACACCGCCCTATCAACCACCCGACGCCGGCCTCACTCGCTGGGATGTCTCCACCGACCTATTCGCCGTCGGCGTGCTGCTCTATCAGCTAATCTGCAACGGCCACCACCCATATCCGAATGCGATGCCCATAGCCGACGAGCAAGTGATCGACCCGAGAACGATCCGCTCCGATCTCGGCCCCGACCTTGCAGAGTTTCTTATCAAGGCATGCGCTCCGACCCGGGCTGATCGCTTCTCCACAGCTGCTGAAATGCAGCTCGCCCTGCGCAATATCCGCTCTTACCTCTGAGCTGCTCTCTCTGGCATCATCGATACGTGACCAGCCCTCTCGAACGCCTCGCACAAACTGCGTACGAAGCCCACTGCGCTGCCCTCCCCACACCTATGCCGCCATGGGAAAGCATCACCAAGCAGGAGCAGGAAGCCTGGACGGCCGCCGTGTCCGTCGTCGCCGGACAAGCCGGCCATACCCTCACCGAGGCGCCTGACACCCGGCCCTTGGTCATCCAGGTCGGAGACCAGCGCCGTACCTTCCACACCGACTTCACGGCCGGCCGTGAAGGCAACCTCGCCATTGACGACGACTTCACCTCCAGTCACCACGCTCGCTTTCAGACTGTTCGTGGCCTGTGGTACGTCGAAGACCTCGGTTCAACCAACGGCACCTCGCTCAACGGGCGCCGCATCCATGCGGCCCAGTTGCTGAAGAAGCGCGACAAGATCAGGATCGGTCACACGGTCATGACCGTGGTGTCGGCGTAAACCCTGATCAGCCCCCAGCGGACCCTGCGCTCACCCTGAGCCGACCTGTGGCTGGTTTGTCGCTGGCGGCGGTGTCGCTGGTGGCCGTGTCGATGGCGACGAGGAAGTCGCCGCGTGCTGCCGCCGCCAGCTGCGGCCCGGCTACCTGAACCATCCAGGTGCGGAGCGCCACCTGGTCCGCGGCGAGCAGGCTCGGCATGTGCGGATAGCCGCGGACCAGCGCCGCCACCCGGGCCTGATATCCGGGCATCTGCCCGGCCGCGTCCCTGAACGGTGCAACCTGCGGCAACACTTAGAGCAGCCTAATGTTACTCAAAGTGCATGGATGAGACAGCCGACCCGGAATCGCTAGAGCGGCGTCACGTACGCACCGCTGATTCCGCCGTCGACCAGGAACGTCGAGGCGGTGATGAACGAGGCGTCGTCGCTGGCCAGGAAGGCGACCGCCGCCGCGATCTCGTCGGCCTCGGCGAACCGGCCCATCGGCACGTGCACCAGCCTGCGCGCGGCCCGCTCCGGGTCGGCCGCGAACAGCTCGCGCAGCAGCGGCGTGTTCACCGGGCCCGGACACAGCGCGTTGACCCGGATCCCCTCGCGCGCGAACTGCACGCCGAGCTCCCGGGACAGCGCGAGCACGCCGCCCTTGGACGCGGTGTAGGAGATCTGCGAGGTGGCCGAGCCCATCACCGCGACGAACGAGGCGGTGTTCACGATGGCGCCCCGGCCCTGCGGCCGCATGTAGCCGA
>Ga0302180_10001267_pt1 | contig 20294 bp, 16 predicted proteins | sample I_Palsa_E3_2_FD_200575 | JGI IMG/M metagenome (GOLD analysis project Ga0302180, IMG submission 200575) | Peat permafrost microbial communities from Stordalen Mire near Abisko, Sweden - I_Palsa_E3_2 | ecosystem: Environmental > Terrestrial > Soil > Palsa > Peat permafrost | place: Sweden... | reverse complement strand
CCTGGAATTCACGCGTAATCTCAGCATCGCGACCGACGATTCGTTCTTCGTCGGCCTGATCGACCTCACCGCCGGCTCGAACATCGTCAACGGGCCCATCGACCTGGTGACCGGCGATCCGAATCTTGCGCATCACGACTATGTGAACGGCCAGCTCGCCTTCTACTACAAGGGATTGATCAAGGGCCAGTGGCTGCTGACCGCGGCCGCCGACACGCAAGATCAGCCGGTGCGCGACCTGTTCAGTAATTTGTCCAGCAAGGATCCGGAGTACCTGTTGCGCCGGCTCGATCCCGACAAGTATTACCCGGTGTACGGCGACGACGGCACCACGGTGCAGGATGCCCCCACCTCGGGCAAGTTCTACGTGCGCCTGGAGCGCGGCGACAGCCAGGTCCTGTGGGGCACTTTCAAGACCCAGATGACCGGCACGGAATTCATCCAATACGCCCGCACCCTGTACGGGCTCGACGTTCGCTACCGCTCGCCCGAGGCCACTTCGTTCGGCGAGAAGAAAACCAGCGTCGATGCCTTCGCGGCCGATCCCGGCACGCTCGGCTCCCGGCAGGAGTTTCGCGGCACGGGCGGATCGGTGTACTACCTGCAGTATCAGGACGTCTCGGTCGGATCCGAGCAGATCTGGGTGCAGGTGCGCGACAAGGACTCCGGAATCGTGATGTCGCAGACGCTGTTGGTGCCGGCGCAGGACTATGACATGAACTACATGCAGGGCCGGATCCTGCTGAACAGCCCGCTGCCGGCGACCGCCAACAGCGAGACCTTCGTGCATTCCGGCGGCCTCGACGGCGATCCGGTGTACCTGGTGATCACCTACGAGTACGTGCCGGACTTCTCGGGCATCAGTTCCCTGTCGATCGGCGGCCACGCGAGCGAATGGTTCGGCGATCACTGGCAGCTCGGCGTCTCCAGCTTCCATCAGGGCGATCCGGGCGAGGAACAGGACCTGCGCGGCATCGACGGAACCTGGCGCTATATGCCGGGCACTTACATCAAAGCCGAATACGCGCATTCGGACGGAGCCGGCGCGCCGACGCTGACCTCGATCACCGGCGGACTGTCATTCGAGAGCCTGACCTCGAGCGGCGCCCCCGCGAGCGCCGATCGGGTCGAAGCCGCCGTCGACCTTGCCGAGGTCACCGATTCGATGAAGGGAAAGATCACGGCCTACGATCAAAATCGCGACGGAAGTTTCTCCGGGCCCGGCCAGATCAATATCCTGGGCGTCGGCGAGCACCAAGCCGGCGGCTCGGTCAATGTGCCGGTCGACTCCTCGACGCAGATTGTCGGCAAGTACGACAGCACCAATTCCGAGGTTCAGACTCTGCACAGCGGTGAAGTCGGGGTCGAGCATAAAGTCGACGACAATTGGCGCGTGGCGGTCGGCACCCGCGTCGACGATCGCGAGAACGCGGTGGCGAACGCCAGCCCGATTCTCTCGCAGAACGGCCAGCGAACCGACGTGGCATTGACCGTGGGCTATCAACCGACGACGCCCAAACCGCCGGTCCTCACCCAAGTCGGTCCGGAAAAACCCGCAAAGCCCATCACGCTGCAGAGCATGCTGGGGACCTCGCAGGCGCCCTGGGATGTCTACGGTTTCGTGCAGGATACCGTGACCCGCACCGGGGACCGTCCTGAGAACGATCGCGCGGGCGTCGGCGGCAGCTACCAGCTGACCGATGCCGCGCGCCTCGGCGCGGAAGCCTCGGATGGCAGCCTGGGGGTAGGCGGCAAGCTGTCGACCGACTACAAGATCGACGCGCGCAGCAATGTGTACGTGAACTACACCCTCGCCGCGGACCAGCCCGATGCGTTGAACGACGGCCGGTCCGGCACGCTGACCACCGGCACCCGCTATCGCTTTGACGACGCGACCAGCGTGTACGGCGAAGAGCGCATGCAGAACGGGACCGGACCCGACAGCCTGACGCACGCCTACGGCGTCGATTTCACGCCGAGCAAGCAATGGACCTACGGCCTGAAATTCGAGCGCGGCGTGGTCTCCGATCCGCTGGCCGGCGACATGTCGCTCACCGCGGCCTCCGCGACGGTCGAATACACCAAGGGCAAGATCAAGTACGGCGGCGCCATCGAATGGCGCGACAACGATTCCAATATCAGCGGCGCCTCGCGCACCGAGCTCATGCGCAACAGCCTGTCGTATCAGATCGATCCCGACTGGCGCCTGTTCGGCAAGCTCAACTGGTCGCAGACCGACGGCGCCGCCTCCTCCACGCTGAATGCGGAATTCCACGAGTTCATCTTCGGCGCGGCCTGGCGGCCGGTTCGCGACGATCGCTGGAACGTGCTGTTCAAGATCACCTCCTTGGACGATCAGCCGTCCAGCTCGCAACTAAGCTCGGTGGGCAACACCATCGACTACGCGCAGCAGAGCAATGTCGCCGACATCGACGCGAATTACCAAGCCCTGCGCTGGCTGTCGCTCGGAGTGAAGTACGCCATCCGTACCGGCGAGGTGAAGCAGATTGAACCGGTCAGCGAAACCGTCGCCCTAGCGGCCGGCGAGCCGGTCGGCGAAGCCATGGGCCAGTGGTACTACAGCCAGGCTCAGTTGTGGGTGCTGCGCGCGGACTTCCTGTTCCCGCGCCAATGGGACGGCATGCTGGAGCTGCGGCGACTGTCGATTCACGAGACCGATGATGAGCGCACCGGCCTGCTGGTGGGCGGCTACCGCCACTTGAACAATAATTTCAAGATCGGAGCCGGCTACAACTTCACCAACTACTCCGACAACCTGACCGACATGTCATACCGCAGCCACGGATTCTTCCTCGACACCATCGGCAAATTCTAAGCGCCGGCGGCCTCGAGAAGGCCGCGCTCAGTGAGCCACGCGCGGTTGAACAGCCGCGACTGATACTTGGCACCGCCGTCGCACAGGATCGTGACGATGGTATGTCCCGGCCCCAGCTGTCTTGCCACGCGGACCGCCGCGGCAACGTTGATGCCGGATGTGCTGCCGAGCATCAGCCCTTCTTCGCGCAGCAATCGATAAACAAACTGCAGACTCTCGGCGTCGGCAATGCGCACGGCGTCGTCGATGGGCGCGCCGGCGAGATTCGCGGTCACCCGCCCGGTGCCGATGCCTTCGGTGATGGATGAGCCGCCGTCGGATTTCAATTCGCCGTCCTTGATGTAGTGGTACAGCGAGCTGCCCGGCGGATCGACCAGCACGATGCGAATCGAGGCGGACTTGGATTTGAGGTAGGCAGCAACGCCCGCGAGCGTGCCGCCGGTGCCCGTGGAGGCGCAGAAGGCATCGACCCTGCCCGCGGTATCGCTCCAGATCTCAGGCCCGGTGGACTCGAAGTGCGCGTCGCGATTCGCGGTATTGTCGAACTGGTTGGCCCAGATGGCGCCGGGCAACTCCTGCGCCAAGCGTCCGGCGACCTTCTGAAATTGGTTCGGGTTGCTGTAGGGAACCGCGGGCACCTTGCGCAATTCAGCACCCAAGGCCTCGATGATCTGATACTTCTCGGCCGCCTGATTGTCGGGCATCACGATCACGCAGCGGTAGCCGCGCGCATTGCACACATGTGCCAGCCCGATGCCGGTATTGCCGGCCGTGCCCTCGACCACGGTGCCGCCGGGTTTGAGCGTGCCGCGCCGCTCCGCATCGAGCACGATCCAGCGGGCCGCGCGGTCTTTCACCGAACCGCCGGGATTCATGAATTCAGCCTTGCCGAGAATCTCGCAGCCGGTCTCCTCGCTCAGGCGCCGCAGGCGAATCAGCGGAGTGTTGCCCACCGCGCCGACAAATCCTTCCCGTACCGTCATTTTTTTTTACTCACTCCTTATTCGGGTGCGGCAAAGGTAGCGCAAAAAACAATCCCCGGGCTGGCCGGGGAGTGGGAGTGGAACAGGTGCGGGTAAACACCCAGCACGTCCGTATTTGGAGGATACGCGGCACAGAGGTGCCCTTAACGTTCGACCTTGTGTGTTTTATCTCTGTTGCGGGTATGTAACGCCGAGGTGAATTCGTGCTCAAGTCTCACGCCGCAAAGATAGCAGATAAGGTAGACAAATCCAACAGTTAAGGGACGGTGCCTGAATCAAACCGGACTATGTCAATTGCGTTGTTATTATGTGACAGATAAACCACAGCCGGTTTTCATTTCCATTGCGTGGCCTGGCGGCCGAATCCGCTCGATTTTACCGGCACCACGCAGAATCTCTGGCCGGTGGGCGCTTCCAGCACCCACCAGGTGTGGACTTGCCGGATGCGTTTCGCCCCGAGTTTCTCCAGGCGCCTGACCTCGGCGTCGATGTCGTCGGTTTCGATGTCCAGATGCACCCTGCTGGGATGATCGACGATCTGCACTTCGATATCCAAGCCGTGTTGCGCATCATCCAGTGCCTTGTAAGTTTCTCCCTCGGTGCCCGGCAGCTCGCGTACCGGCATGCCGAGCGCGCCGCTCCAAAAATCAGCGGCGCCATTCAGATCGCGCGTTTGGCAGTCGATGATGAATCCGCCGAGTTTGCTTTTGTGCATTGCTTGCTCCAAATTTGAGGTCATTCACAAGGAATCGCGCGCATGAAATACCTGCACACTATGGTCCGAGTCACCGACATCGATCAATCGCTACGTTTCTATCGTGATGCGCTTGGGCTGACGGAGGTGTCGCGCAGGGATTACCCTCAAGGGCGCTACACCTTGGTGTTCCTCGCGGCTCCGGGGGATGAGCACGCCCAGGTCGAACTCACCCATAACTGGGATCCCGAGGATTATTCCGGCGGCCGGAATTTCGGCCATCTCGCCTACCGCGTGGAGGATATCTACGCCACCTGCAAGCGCCTGATGGATCACGGCGTCACCATCAACCGGCCGCCGCGCGACGGCCACATGGCCTTCGTCCGGTCGCCCGACGGCATATCGATCGAGTTGCTGCAGCAGGGCGGCTCGCTCGCGCCTGCGGAACCGTGGCAGAGCATGCCGAATACCGGCAAGTGGTAGCGGCGCTCTAGAACATCTCCGAGGCGTCGGGTTCCTTGACGATGACCTTGGTGCGCGAGGGAATGTGCTCGCCGGTGATCATGTCGGCATAGGCCTGGCCCGGACCCACCATGGGATACACCCCGGCGTCCGGGTCGATCATGACCTCGAGAAATGCCGGGCCCGGGAAGTGTATGAACTCGCCGACCACCCGCGGCACGTCGGCCTTCTTGTCGAGCCGCGCGGCATACTTGAAGCCGTCGGCCTGCGCCGCCTTGACGAAATCCTTGGTGTGCAGGCTCTTGTCGCTGGCGCTCAAGCGGCCGTTGTGGAACAGCTTCTGCCATTGCTTGACCATGCCGTCGCCGCAATTGTTGAGAACCAGCACTTTGATTGGCAACTCATAGGTGGTGACGGTCTCGAGCTCGCCCACGTTCATGCGGATGCTGGCGTCCCCATCGCAGTCGATAACCAAGCGCTTGCGCTGCGCAAACTGCGCGCCCACCGCGGCCGGCAGGCCAAAGCCCATGGTTCCCATGCTGCCCGAGGTGAGCCATAGCCGCGGACTTTGGAAATCAAAATACTGCGCCGCCCACATCTGATGCTGCCCGACGCCGGTGGTGATGATGGCCTCGCCTTGCGTCAGGCGGTTGATTTCCTCGATCACGGAATAGGGTTGAATCAGCGCGCTGTCGCGGTCGTAGTTCATGGCGTACTTCGAGCGCAGCTCAGCGCACGCAGCAAGCCATTTCGACCAGTCGCGCTTGAAGCCGGTGCGCTTGCCGTGGTCCAGCAGGGTCAGAAGCGCGTCCGGCATCAGGCCGACATGGCTCCAATCGACATTCTTGACCTTGTTGATTTCCGATGCGTCGATGTCCAGGTGCGCGATGAACTTGGCGCCGCCGGCGAATTTCTGCGGATTTCCCGCCACCCGATCGTCGAAGCGCGCGCCCAGCGCAATGAGAAGATCGCAGTCATCGACGGCATAGTTCGCGAATGCCGTGCCGTGCATCCCCAACATGCGCATGGACAGCGCATCCCGGGTGTCGACCGCGCCGATGCCCATGAGAGTCGTGACCACCGGCACCTGGAACTCGCGCGAGAATTCCCTCAAGGCGAAGGCCGCGTTGCCGTTGATCACGCCGCCCCCGGCGTAAATCAGCGGCCGGGACGCCCTGCCCAGCGCCGCAAAGAAATCCACGCAGGCCGCTTCCGGCAGCTTGTTCGCCTCCAGCCGGTTCATGCGCTGACGGTAGCCCGGAACCGGCAGGCGGCCCGAGCCATGAAATACGCCCTTCCAGTTCTGCACATCCTTGGGAACATCCAGCACCACCGGGCCGGGCCGTCCAGTGCGGGCGATCTCAAATGCGGTGCGCACCGTGGCTTCCAGTTTGGTTGGATCCGTGATCAGAAATACATGCTTGGCGACCGCCCCCATGATGCTGGGCACGGGCGCCTCCTGAAATGCATCCGTGCCGATCGCGGTGGTGGGCACCTGGCCGCAAATCACCACGATGGGAACCGAGTCCGCCAGGCTATCGCGCACCGGTGTCACCGTGTTCGTGGCGCCCGGTCCGGAGGTGACCAAGGCCACTCCCACCCGGCCGCTGGCGCGCGCGTAGCCCGCGGCCATGAATCCCGCCCCCTGCTCGTTCGCGGGAACGATCAGCGGCATCGGCGAATTGTGCTCCTGGTTGAAGCGGAACACGGCATCGTAGATCGGCAGTATCGCGCCGCCGCTATAGCCAAAAATGGTGTCCACACCCTCGTCCGCCAGCACCTGCACCAGCATTTCCGCGCCGGTCATACTGGCGCCCGCCAATGGGTGAGCGGCTTGATTCATCATGTCAAATCGGTCTTTCACTGCGAAAGCCTAGCAGTTCTGACCCTGGCGCCCAAGTGCCGCCCTCCCGTATCCTCACGTCCCATGCGACACCTCATTGCCATCCTGCTGCAAAACGAAGCGGGCGCGCTGACGCGCGTCACGGGCCTGATCTCGACGCGCGGTTACAACATCGAGTCGCTGTCGGTGGCGCCGACCAACGATCCCACGGTATCCCGGGTCACGCTGGTCACCATCGGCTCTGATCACGTCATTGCTCAGATCAATGCGCAGCTTCTGAAGCTGGTGGATGTCGTGGCGGTCGACGACATGACCGGCGGCGACACCCTGGCGCGCGAGCTTTTGCTGATCAAGCTGCAGCTTAACGCCGGGCATGTGGAGGATGTGAACACGCTGCTGCGCAGAATGGGCGGCCGGGTCCTGTCGACCAACCCTTCGAGCTTTATCGTGGAGCTCACCAGCACCGAGATGGAGATCGGCGAATTCATCGCCAATGTCGCCGCCTTCGGTGAAGTCGTGGAGGTGGTCAGAAGCGGCGTGCTGGGCATGTCCCGCGCCAATCCCCGGCTGCACGCCGTCAAGTGAATAAAAGAGGCCAACAATGACTGAACTCGAAGTAACTCCCGAACACGCCTCCGATCCGAATACCCGGCGCGTCGGCATTCTGGTTGGAGTGGTGGGCATCCTGTTGTCGGTGGTCACGATAGCCTCGCACCGCGCGCACACCGACGCTGTCATTCATCGCACCGAGTCGAACGACCAATGGGCCTATTACCAGGCGAAGAAGATTCGCGAAAGCGGCAACGATGTGGCATTGACACTGATTCAAAGCCTGGGAACCGATCCGGCCAAGACCGAATCCGCCGGGCACAAGCTGCAGGCGGCCCGGGACAAGTACTCCTCGGAGGCGGAGCAGATTCAGAAGGAGGCCATCGCGAAGGACGACGAAACCAAGATTGAAGAGCATCGCGCCCTGCGCTACGACCTCGGCGAGGGATTTCTGGAGCTAGGCCTGGTGCTGTGTTCCTTGTATTTTTTGGCGCGCAAGAGCTTCTTCCCGATCTTCGGCATCATCGCTGCCGTTGCCGGTGCCTGCATGGGTGTGTGGGGGATGATGCTTTGAGGCCATCGTTCTGGATGGCACGCGCCGCGGCGCTTGCCGTCTCGGCCGCGGCCGGCCTGGCAGCGGCTCAGTCGGCGCAAACGCCGCAAGCGGTACAAACGGCGCGGATCGAAGCGCGCTCGGCCACCTATCTAGCAGTTGGCCTGGTGCACGGCGACCGCATGAGCATTCACTTGAGCCGGCTCAGCGACAATGCGCCGGTTCGCGACGCGGTCGTGAGCGTGGCGCTGCGCGGCGAATCGCATGCGACCAGCGCCGAGGCCGACGGCAGCTATAGCTTCGAGTCGAAGGATTTGCTGGTGCCGGGATCGGCCGCGATCGAATTCCGGGTCGATCAAGGCGAGCTGCACGAACGCCTGGTCGGCAAGTTGGAGCCGGCCGGCAAAGCCGACAAGCCGGAGGACAACAAGACCAACGCGCGTCAGCTTTGGTGGTGGGTTCTCAACTTCGCCGTATGCATCGGCGTGTTGGTGCTATTTTCGCGCAGGCGCAAGGCGGCGCAGGACTAGGCAAGCACCATCTACAGCGCCGCGTTGTCGGTCTCACCGGTGCGGATGCGCAGCACGCGCAGGATGTCGGTGACGAAGATCTTGCCGTCGCCCACCTTGCCGGTCTTGGAAGCGCCCACGATCGCCTCCATGACTTGATCGACGAGTTCATTCTTCACCGCGACTTCGATGCGCGTCTTGGGCACGAAGTCGACGACATACTCCGCTCCACGATACAGTTCCGTATGGCCGCGCTGGCGGCCAAAGCCCTTGACCTCGGTGACCGTCATGCCGGACACGCCGATTTCAGAGAGCGCGGCGCGTACATCGTCCAGCTTGAAGGGCTTGATAATGGCAGTGATCAATTTCATTCCGGACTCCTGTCGAGGGCGCACCGGCAATTGTATGCTCGAAGGCGACCCGCTATAAAGGCCCGATGACTTCCACCATCGTCATCGTCGGCGCCGGCCAGGCGGGCGCTCAGGCGGTCGACACCCTGCGCCGCGAAGGATTCGCCGGGCGGCTCGTGTTGATCGGCGATGAGCCGGAATTGCCCTATCAACGGCCACCGCTGTCCAAGAAGTACCTAGCCGGGGAACTGGCGGTCGACCGCCTGCCGTTTCGGCATCGCTCTTTTTACGATGAGCATCGCGTCGAGCTGAAGCTGGGCGTGCGCGCCGAGCGGCTCGATCCCAGGACACATCGCGTTGCGCTCGCGGGCGGAGAGGAATTGACATACGACCGGTTGCTGCTGTGCCTCGGTGCCGAAGCGCGCCGTCTCGCCTGCCCGGGCGTCGAGCTTGGCGGAGTGCATTACCTGCGCGGAATTGCCGACGTGGCGGCGATCCAGGCCAAGACCAAGCCGGGCGCGCGCGTGGTCATCATCGGCGGCGGTTATATCGGGCTGGAAACCGCGGCCACCTGCCGCAAGCTGGGTTGCGAGGTGACCGTGCTGGAGATGGCCGACCGGGTGATGAATCGGGTGGTGGCGCCCAGCGTCTCGCAGTTCTTCTCCCAGGAGCATCGCGCTCACGGCGTGAATCTGATCTGCGACGCGCGGGTGGTCGGTCTCGAGGGTCGCGAAAGCGTGCAGCGGGTGCTGTGCGCCGACGGCAACCATCACCAGACCGACTTGCTCATCGTCGGTGTCGGCTGCGTGGCCACCACGCGCCTGGCGAGCGATGCAGGCGTTGCCTGCGACAACGGCATTCTGGTCGATGAGTACTGCCGCACCAGCGACGCTGCAATCTTTGCGGCGGGCGACTGCACCAATCATCCGTCGCCGCATTTCGGCCGGCGCATCCGTCTGGAATCCGTGGACAATGCCTTCGAGCAGGCGAAAACCGCCGCGCTGAACATGCTGGACCGGAATGTCGCGCACGACCGGGTGCCTTGGTTCTGGTCGGATCAGTTCGACAACAAATTGCTGATCATCGGACTGTCGCAGGGTCATGATCGGACAGTGGTACGCGGCGATCCGGCGACGCGCAGCTTCAGCGTGTGCTATTTGCAGGACGGCGAGCTGCTCGCGCTCGAAGCGGTCAACCATTCCAAGGATTACATGGCGGCGCGCAAGGTGATTTCCGAGCGCGTGCGCTTGGATCCTGCGAAGCTGGCGGATCCTTCGGTGGCTCTGAAAGACGCGGTTTGATGCCGCGCATCGTCTTCATCGAGCCGGACGGCAAGCGGCGCGAGATCCAAGCGCCGCTCGGCGTCACGCTGATGGAGGTGGCGCGCCAGAACAACATCCGCGGCGTGGTGGCGCAGTGCGGAGGCGCCTGCGCCTGCGCCACCTGCCATGTGTACATTGGCGCATCGGGTTTGCCTAAGCTCGAGCCGCGCGAGGAAATGGAAGAAGGCATGCTTGAACTCGCCTGGGAGCCGCGCGGCAACAGCCGCCTCAGCTGCCAGATTCACATCAGCGCGGATCTCGACGGCCTGGAGGTCACCGTTCCCGCCCATCAGCGCCTGGCCTAGTCGAGAATCATCAGCAAGTCCTTGGCATCGACCTGCAAACCCGGCCGCGCAAGGATTTCCTTTACCGAGCCGTCGCGCTCGGCACGCACCGTGGTCTCCATTTTCATCGCCTCGAGCGTCAGCATGACCTCACCGCGGGCCAATTTTTGACCGACGCGCACCGGAACCGTGGTGATGGTGCCGGGCATGGGCGCGCCGACATGGCTGGGATTTCCCGCTTCGATCTTGCGCAGCGGCGGCCGTTTGGCCACTTGACTGCGGTCGGCCACGCGGATCGAGCGCGGTTGTCCGTTGAGCTCGAAAAAAACCGTGCGGGTCCCGTCCTCGTGCGCCTCGCTCATGGTCACGTAGCGCACGATCAAGGTCTTGCCGCGCTCCAATTCGATGTTGATCTCTTGGCCGGCCTGTATGCCGAAAAAGAACACGGCAGTCGGCAACGTGCTGACATCGCCGTACGCGGCGGCGTCTGCCGCATAGTCGATGAACACCTTCGGGTACATGAGATAGGAGGCGAGCTCCGTTTCGGCGATGGGCCGGCCGACCGCCGCCGCCGCGGCGGCGCGCGCCTTGGCTAAATCCGCCGGCGGCAGCAATTCGCCGGGCCGCGCCTTGAGCGCCGGCGTTCCATTCAGAATCTTTTTCTGCAGGCCCTCGGGGAAGCCGCCCGCCGGTTGGCCCAGCTCGCCGCGAAACAGCTGGACCACGGATTCGGGAAATGCCACCTCGACCGCCGGATCGAGCACGGCTTGCCGGGTGAGCCCGCTGGTGACCATGGTGATGGCCATGTCGCCCACCACTTTCGAGGTGGGCGTCACCTTCACGATGTCGCCGAACATCTCGTTGACTTCCGAATAGGCGCGCGCGAGCTCCGGCCAGCGAAGTTCGTCGATGCCGAGCGCGCGCGCCTGTTCGCGCAGATTGGTGTACTGGCCGCCGGGCATGCCGTGCACGTAAACCTCGGAAGCCCCCGCGCGAATGTCGCTTTCGAAGGCCACGTAGCCGCGCCGCACCTGCTCCCAGTAGGTCGAGATGATGCGCAGCTTGTCCGGGTCGAGCAACGAGTCGCGCGGGCTGAAGCGCAGCGCCTCGACGATGGACCCCAAATTGGGCTGGGAGGTGAGGCCGGAGAGCGCATCGATGGCGCCGTCTACCGCATCTGCACCGGCCTCGATCGCGGCCAGCACGCTCGCCGCGGCGATCCCGCTGGTATCGTGGGTGTGAAAATGCACCGGCAGGCCGACCTCCTGCTTGAGCGCCTTCACCAGCGCGGCCGCGGCGCGAGGTTGGCATAGGCCTGCCATGTCCTTGATGGCCAGCACATGCGCGCCCATGGCGCGCAATTCCTTGGCCAGAGTGATGTAGTACTTGAGCCCGTACTTGGTCTCGCGCGGATTCGACAGGTTGCCGGTGTAGCAAATGGCGGCTTCGCACAGCGCTCGCCCGGTGGCGCGCACCGCCTCGATGGCGACTTTCATGTTGTCGGCCCAGTTCAGGCAGTCGAACACGCGAAACACATCCACGCCGGCTTGATCAGCCTGCGCGACGAAATGCCTGACGACATTGTCCGGGTAGTTGGTGTAGCCGACCGCGTTCGCCGAGCGAAACAGCATCTGCAACAACAGATTGGGCATGGCCTGGCGAAACGCCGCAAGCCGCGCCCAGGGATCCTCCTTCAGGAATCGCAGCGCCACATCGAAGGTTGCGCCGCCCCAGCATTCCACCGAGAACAGCTCCGGCAGCAGGCTCGCATAGTAAGGCGCGATCAGGCGCAGGTCGTGGGTTCGAAAGCGCGTCGCCAGCAACGACTGATGCGCATCGCGCATGCTGGTATCGGTGAGCAGCACGCGCTTCTCCTCGAGCATCCAGGCCGCGAACCTCTCCGGGCCGAGCGCGTCGAGCTTCTGCTTGGTGCCCGGCGGCGGTGGCTGCAGCGCCACGCGCGGCAGCCGGGGAAACACCGGCTGCGCAGGTGCCGGCCGGCCCTTCACCTCGGGATTGCCGTTGACGATCACGTCGCCGATGAAGCTCAGCAGCCGGGTTGCGCGGTCGCGCTTGCGCGGAATCTGAAACAGCTCCGGCGTCTGGTCGATGAATGTCGTGGTGTAGTCGGCCGAGGCGAAGCGCGGATGCATGATGAGCTGGTCGAGAAAGCGCAAATTGGTGACCACGCCGCGAATGCGGAACTCCCACAGCGCCCGGTGCATGCGCGCGATGGTCTCCTCGGGAGTCGGCGACCAGGCGGTCACCTTGACCAGCAAGGAGTCGTAGAAGCGCGTGATGATGGCGCCCGCGTACGCGGTGCCGGCGTCGAGCCGGATGCCGAAGCCTGCGGGACTGCGGTAGGCGGTGACGTGGCCGTAGTCCGGCACGAAATTGTTTTCCGGATCCTCGGTGGTTACCCGGCACTGCAGGGCATGCGCATTCACGTGGATATCCTGCTGCAGAGGCACGCCGCTCCCGGGCGTGCCGATGCGCGCGCCGGCGGCGATCCTGATCTGCGCCTTCACCAGATCGATGCCGGTCACGCATTCGGTGACCGTGTGCTCGACCTGGATGCGCGGATTGACCTCGATGAAGTAAAACCTGCCGCTGTCCGCGTCCTGCAGGAATTCGACCGTGCCGGCGGCGCGATAATTCACCGCGCGGCCGATCTTGAGCGCCGCTTCGCATAGCGCGCTGCGTTCAGCGCCGGTGAGAAAAGCCGCGGGCGCGCGCTCCACGACTTTTTGATTGCGCCGCTGAACGGTGCAGTCGCGCTCATACAAATGCACCAGATTGCCGTGCGAATCGCCGAGTATTTGCACCTCGACGTGCCGCGCCCGGCGGATCAGCTTCTCGAGATAGACCTCATCCTTGCCGAAGGCCGCCTTGGCTTCGCGTCTGGCCATCGCCACGGTCTGCGCGAGCGCCGTTTCATCCTCGATGACCCGCATGCCGCGGCCACCGCCGCCCCAGCTCGCCTTGAGCATCACCGGAAATCCGACTGCGCGCGCCATCGCCAGCACTGCGGCATCGTCAGCCGGCAACGGCGGCGTGGCGGGCATGACCGGCACCCCGGCGCCGGCGGCGAGATTGCGCGCTTCGACCTTGTTGCCAAGCTTGCGCATGGTGTCGGGCAATGGGCCGACGAAAATAATCCCGGCGGCCGCGCACGCCTCGGCGAACTCCGGGCTCTCGGATAGGAATCCGTAGCCCGGATGAATGGCGTCGACCCGCGCCTCCACCGCGATGCGGATGATGTCCGCGATATCCAGATAGGCGTCGATCGGCCCCTTGCCCTCGCCCACCAGATAACTCTCGTCGGCTTTGGTCCGGTGCAGCGAAAAGCGATCTTCGCGGGAATGGATGGCAACCGTGCGAATGCCGAGTTCAGTGGCGGCGCGCATCACGCGAATGGCTATTTCGCCGCGATTTGCAATGAGCAGGCTGTTGATCGTGGCGGGCTCGGGCAATGGATTCATCTGCAAATGATGATAGCCTTAGGCCTATCCTGCGACCAGAGGCGATTCCTTAGATGTTCGGCTTAAGCATTCATGGCGGCGCCGGCACGTTGCCGCGTGCCGAGATGGCGGGAGAACTCGAGCGGCAGTATCGCGCCGGACTCTCGCAAAGTTTGGCGGCGGGATTTGCAATTCTGGAAGCCGGCGGCACCAGCCTCGACGCGGTGACGCGCGCGGTGGTGATGCTCGAGGACAATCCGCTGTTCAATGCCGGCAAGGGCTCGGTGTTCACCCTCGAGGGCAACAACGAACTCGATGCCGCGATCATGGACGGCGCCACGCTCGCCGCCGGCGCGGTTTGCGGCGTGGCTCACATCAAGAACCCCATCGAGCTGGCGCGCACCGTCATGGAGCACTCGGAGAGCGTCATGCTCGGCGGCTCAGGAGCCGAAGAGTTTGCGTTGAGCCGGGGCTTCGAACTGGTGCCGCGCAGCTACTTCTACACCGCCGAGCGCTGGAAGCAGCTGGAACGCATTCGCCACGGCGATGCGCAGGTCTCCGCCTTCACCATCTCGCATGTCGGCACCGTCGGTGCCGTCGCCCTGGACACCCACGGCCGCCTCGCAGCCGCGACCTCCACCGGCGGCATGACCGGCAAGCGCTTCGGGCGCATCGGCGATTCGCCCATCATCGGGGCGGGAACCTACGCGGACAATCGTTCCTGCGCGGTATCGGCCACCGGACACGGTGAAATATTCATCCGTGCCGCCGTGGCGCATGACATCTGCTCGAGGATTCGTTTCGGCGGCCGCAGCCTTGCCACGGCGGTTCGCGAGGTGGTGCTGGAGGAGCTGCCGGCCATGCGCGGTGAGGGCGGCGTCATCGCCATCGACCGGCACGGGCAGATCGCCATGGAGTTCAATTCCGAGGGCATGTTCCGCGCCAGCCGGCGCGCCGGCGAGGATCCGACGATCGCGATTTACCGGCCTTGAGCGGTTGCGCGGCGCTTGTCGAAGCGCCCGGTTCTCAGGCTCTGGTATTCGGCTTCCATCACCACGACGCGATTTCTGCCCTGCTCCTTCGCGGTATATAGGGCTTCGTCGGCGAGTTGCACCAGCCCTTCATAGGTGCGGTCGGAGCCGGGCAGCACGAATGCCGCGCCGATGCTGACGGTGAGCCGGTTGGCCACCTTCGAGGCTTCGTGCGAAATGTTCAGTTCGGCGACGGAGCGCTGGATCCGGGTCAATACCGCGGCAGCGTACTCGCGGCTGGCGTCGTACAGCACCACCGCAAACTCCTCGCCGCCGTAGCGCGCCACGAAATCCAGGGGGCGACGCGCGCAATGGCTCAGGCAAACCGCCACGGCGCGCAGGCATTCGTCGCCTGCCTGATGCCCATAACGGTCGTTGTAGTCCTTGAACCAGTCGATGTCGATCAACAGCACCGCGATCCGCTGCCGAGTCCTCGCTCCTTGTTGCCAGACACGCTGGATATGCTGGTCGAACATGCGGCGGTTTTGGATGCCGGTGAGGCCGTCGTGAGCCACCATCTCCCGCAGCAAGGCCTGCTCGAGAAAGCTCCTGCGGCTGGTTTTCTCATGCATGTAGACGATCAAGGCGCAAAACAGATTGACCGCCACGAAGGCCATTGCGTTGTAGCCGAACTCGCGTCCGGGCAATTGCAGCGCGCTGCCGACGGCCAGGTAGGCGAACAGCACGATGCCATTGGCCGCCAAGGCACGGTAGAACAGCAGGCCGGCCATGAAGTAGATGAAAATCGCGGTGATCAGCAGATAAGGAAACAAGAACGACACGCCGCCAAGCGTAACCAGGATTTCGATCGCGACCACGCTCAAGCCCGCGACGGTTGCCGCCATCAGCGCGAGCGGCGGGAAGATGCGATGGCTGTTTCGGGAAAAACTCGCAGCCAGGCTGATCAGCAGCACCGGGGTCATCAACAATAGCTGCAGCATGCTGGGAATGCGGTTCAGCTCCCTTCCCAAAACCACCGCATCCATGACCGCAAATGCAACGGTCACGGTTATGGCCAAACTCAAGTTGATGCGGATATGAGCCAGCGATGCATCGAAATGAGTGCGCTTGAATTCCTCTTCCAGCTCATCGCTGAAGGTCAGCAATGGGAATCCCGACTTGAGCTCGCGGGACAGCGGCAGGTCGGGAAGGTCCTCGATCGCGTATCGATTGGCAATGCTCATTTGGCTTAACCGTAGCCAGGATTTGCCGGGGATTCCAAGCGCTGGGCCACAGCTTTCGACTGAATGCCTCGGTATTATGTCAAATAGAGCCCTGTCCTGATTCAATCCGCCAAGTAGTTCGCGAGATAGGTATCGAAGTCCTGTTTATCCGCAGCCTCGATGCGCCGCTGCGCCTCATGCGACTCCTTCGCCGCCGCGCCAAATTCGCCCAAGCGCTGTTCATTGGGCGGGTACAAGCCCAGAAAATAATCCTTGTGCAGCTTCGACATGCGCCGGGCAAGCTGAAAGAAAGACTCGCCGCTTTGGCGCATTTCCGCGAGCAATCGCGCCGACGGGGTGCGCTCGACATCGTCTATCTTCGTGCGTTGCTGTTCGAGCGCGGCGCTGTACGGGCGCGCGGGCTCGCCATGATCCAAGAGCTCGCACAGGCCCTGCATCGAGTCCAGCAGTTCGCGCGCCCAATCCGCCATTGGAAAATCGCGCCCCTCGCGGTTCAGCAGCAGGCCGGGCTCGCGGCCGCGCCGCGCCACCTTGAGGTGATTGGCATCCAGCGCGTCTTGCTCGCCGCGCGATATCGGCTCGCTGTTACGCAGCAGGCACAGCGCGACAAAGGCTTCGAGGAATCTCAGCTTGTTCTGGTTGACGCCCACCGGATCGAATGCGCTGACGTCCAGGGCCCGGACTTCCACGTATTCCACGCCGGCCCGCTGCAATGCCTTCGTCGGCCTCTCCCCCGATCGCGCGATGCGTTTCGGCCGGATGAAGCTGTAGTACTCGTTCTCGATCTGCAGGATGTTGGCGTTGAGCTGCAGATACTCGCCGTTCACCTTGACGCCGATCTTCTCGTACGGCGGATAGGGCGTGCTGATCGCGCGCGACAGATCGCGCACATAATCGTCCAGGCCGTTCACGGAGATGCTCACCGTCGCCTGATTCTTGTTTCGGTAGCCGATGTCGCTCATGCGCAGCGAGGTCCCGTACGGCTCGTACAGCGTGTCCTCGTCGAGCGACGGCAGGGTGATCTCACGGCCCGCAAAGAAACTCCTGGATACCGCAGGCGAGGTGCCGAACAAATACAAGATCAGCCAGCCGTAACGGCGGTAGTTTCTCAGCACCGCGTAATACTGCTCGGAGATGAAATCCTGGCGCGCCTGGTTGGATTTTTCTACCGCCAGGAATACGTCCCACAGGCGCGGCGAAAACGAGTAATTGAAATGCACGCCGGATATGGCCTGCATGATGCGGCCGTAGCGCACTCCCAAGCCATGCCGGTAGATGGTCTTCATGCGCCCGACATTCGAGCGGCCGAATTGCGCCAGCGGAATGTCGGCATCGCCCTCGATGGCGCAGGGCATGCTGGTCGACCACAGCAGTTCGTCGCCCAAATGCCGGTAGACGAATTGATGGATGTCGCACAGGTACTGCAACAGCTCCCACGTTTCCCCGAACGGCGGGGTCACCAGCTCAATCAGCGCTTCGGAATAATCGGTGGTGATGTGCTCGTTGGTGAGCGGCGCTCCGAGTGGGGCCGGGTGGCTGGTGTGCGCGATTCGCCCGTCCGGCGACACGCGCAGGGATTCCTTTTCGACCCCCTTGCGGCCGCCGCGCAGCACGCCGCGTTCGCCGGAATTGATGAGTCCCGCGACACGGCTTTCGAATTTCCTGTCGACCACATTGCGCACGCCGGCTAGGATACTTGAACTGCGGTCTACCCTGGATGGTTCTGCACGAATTCGGCGCGGGCGCGCAGGGCGCGCAGCATTTTCGGCAAATCGCGCTTCAAGGCGGCGCGCACCAGCCAATGCGGAACCCAGAAGCCGGGCGCCAGCTCGACTGCGTAATGCGCGATCGTGTCATCACCGTCGCTTTGCAGCGCCCAGGAGCTGCGCAGGCTGCTCAAGTCCCCGGAAACGCGCTCGATCGACACCCGCGCAGGCCGGTCGTAGGTCGCGCGAATCTCGTAAATCAGCTTGGGCACGTACCACGAATAGTCGAGCACATGGCGGATGCGCTGCCAGGACTGGTCCGGCGCGGTCTCAAGCACCTGACAGCCGACCAGCCCCGGCACCAGATGCAGCGCCTCCGGGCAGCTGGTGATCAGCGACCAGACAACCTCGCGGCGCGCGTGAATTCTGACCGTGGCGGTCGCACTGCCGGTCTGCTCGGCCGCATCCAGCAACACGGCCACGTCGACTTCGCCGCGCGCGGCATCGTCCTGTGGAGGGGCGGCATCGGCGCCCGCCACATTGGCCGACAGCGCCAATAAGAGTGCCAACGATGCGCGCGCAGCAATGTGGCTCATCGCTGCGCGGCGATCCAGCGGTTGATCTTGACCTCCAGAAAATCCACAGGCATGGCGCCGTCCTTGAGCATCTCGGCATGAAATGCGCGGATATCGAAGCGGCCGGCAAGTTCCTGCTGGCTGCGGGCGCGCAATGCCTGGATCTTCATCGCGCCGATCGCGCATGCCAGAGCCTGGCCCGGCAGCGCAATGACGCGCTCCACCGCAACTCGGGCCGCGGCGTCATCCATCGGCAGCTGCGCATGCAAATACTCGAGTGCCTGCTGCAGCGTCCAGCCCTGCGAGTGCAGTCCCGTGTCGATCACTAGCCCTACGACGCAGCGCAACTGCTGCAGCAAGGCTTCATATTTCGCATCCGAGTCGCGGTACACACCCAACTCCTCGCCCAATGACGCCGCGTACAGGCTCCAGCCCTCGACGAAGGCGGCATCGCCGCCGAATCTGCGGAACTTCGGTATCTCGGTGAGTGCCCGCTGCAGCGAGATTTGATAATGCCGCCCCGGCACCCCTTCGTGAAGGAACAGGGCCTGCGCGGCACCTGGGGAATATTTCGCATAGGCGCCCGCATCCACGTACAGAATGGCGGCGCGCGCGCGATCCGTCGCGGCCGGCAGGTAGGACAGCAGCGGGCGCGGCGCGCCCACTCCTGAGTCCGCGCGAATCTCCAGCTCCGCCGGCACAGCGGCGTCGAACAAGGCCGGTACGGCGGCCACGGCCTTCGGCGCGACGTCGTTCAATGCATCCATCAGCTCCTCGGGCTTTTGGAATTTCTGCGCACTGCCGGCGTTCGGAGCCTCCGCCAGCAAGGACTGGATGCGCGCGTGTATGCGCTCCGCTTCGGCCAGGCCTTGGCGGTGAAGCTCCGCAGGAATGGCGGCGGCGCCGGCTTGCGCCTTGACCAGGTAGGCGTACCAGGACTGGCCGAGCGGCAGCGAGGACAGGGCCAGGTCAGCCCGGGCCCGCGGCAGGTATTCGCCCTGCAAGAAATCGTGCAGGGCGCGATAGGACGGCAGCACCTTGTCCTTGATGGCGGCAGTGAGGCGTGAATCGCCTGCGGGCAGGGCGCGCAGCGGCCGATAGAACGGGTTGGCGGAGTTGTCCTCGGACAGGCTGGCCAGTATCGGCAGGATTCTCTGCACGAGGACGCGCGGCACAGTGTATCCGCGCCGCATCCCCTCGCGCATATTGAGGATGGCCTGCTGGGTCCACGCCTGATATTCGTCGATTCGCACCAGCCAATTTTCAATATCCTTGGGCGTGGCGAAAGCCTGCTGGCCCGATCCGGATCCCAAGACCGCGAATTGCAGCGGCATGCTGTCGAACGGGTTGACCGGCAAGAGTTCAGCCGGATAAATATATCCCTCGATCTTGAGCTCGCGCTGCCGCTTGAACAGGTCGTAGGTCAATCCCGCTCCGGCATCCAAGGTGGCGCGCGGGATGCTCAGCAGCTCGCCCAGATAGCGCCGCTCCAGCTGCAACGAATCCGCGAGGAATTGCGGCGAAATGTCGCTGCCGAGATGGGCATTCGCGTGCGTGTCGCCCCAATACCGATCGACGATACGGCTCAGCTCCTCGCGCGGCGCCGGCGGCTTGGGTGCGGCCGGGGGCGGTGGCGCGCCGCCACAGGCGGCGAGTTGCAAAACTACCGCGGCAATCGAGATCTGGTGCGAAAATCGGGCCACAAATCGATTATAAGCCTGTGGGTAGGTTCATAATTCGCAGCCTGGTAATTTCGGGAGGCTAAGTATGCTGGTCGGAACTAGTGCGCGGCGGGTCGCGATCGTCGGTGGCGTGCGTATTCCATTTGCGCGCGGCAACGGCGCCTACGCGCAGGTGGGCAATCAGGAAATGTTGACTGCCGCGTTGCACGGGGTTGTCGAGCGCTACGCGTTGCAGGGCCAGCGCGTGGACGATGTGGCGGCCGGCGCCGT
>Ga0302180_10001266_pt1 | contig 20302 bp, 19 predicted proteins | sample I_Palsa_E3_2_FD_200575 | JGI IMG/M metagenome (GOLD analysis project Ga0302180, IMG submission 200575) | Peat permafrost microbial communities from Stordalen Mire near Abisko, Sweden - I_Palsa_E3_2 | ecosystem: Environmental > Terrestrial > Soil > Palsa > Peat permafrost | place: Sweden... | reverse complement strand
TCACGACGCGAACGCGGGATTCACGAAGGGCACGCCGTGGCTGCCGGTGCCGCCGAGCTACACGACGCATAACGTCGCCGACGAGCTGAAGGATCGAAATTCAATTTTGAATTTCTACAAGGCGCTGCTGGCGCTGCGGCACACGAATCCGGCGCTGCTTGAGGGAAGCTACACCGCTCTCAATGTGGATGACCCGGATATTATTTCGTACTTGCGGCGGTACAAGGATCACGCGGTGCTGGTGGTCATCAATATGTCGCTGAATGCGCGATCGGCGAATTTTGATTTGTCAGCTCTCGGCCTCACGGCGCCGAATGCGAAGACGCTTGTCACGGATTTGAACTCGGCGCCGAAGGCGGGAAAGCTCGGAATCGTCAACATGGAGCCGCTATCGGTTTATATCGCAGAACTTTCGAAGTAAGGCGCGAAGTGATGCGACATCCAGATGCGGCTTAGCTCGCGGCGGCGATCGGATGGCGCTTGGGCGGGGCCATCGGCCACCGACCGTCGATTATTTAGGTGGATTGCAGCTCGGCGGATTTGCGGCGAGTCGTTGCTCTAGCGTTTTTGCCACGCCGAGATCGGGATTGAATTCCAGGACGCGCCGGACGTAAGTGCGGGCTTCATCGAGCTTGCCTGCCGCGCAATAGGCAAATGCGATATTCATGCCGATCTGGCTGGTTCCGGGCGAATTCTCGAATGCGCCCTTCCAGAGCGCGACTGCGGAAGTGAGATCGCCCGCCTTTGCTTCGATGACGCCGAGATTCGTGGCTGCGTCGCGAGTGCTCGGATCGATGGCTAGCGCGCGCTCGTAGCTTTCGCGCGCGCCATCGAGCGCGCCGCTTTGCTGCTCGGTGTATCCGAGTGCTGCCAGGAGAACGGCGTCGTTCGGCGTCCGCTCGACCGCTGCTTGCAGCAAACCTCTGGCTTTTGTTCGTTCCGCTTCAGTTCCGTTCGCGGCAATCGATTGCCAAGCGAGCGCGAGATCGCGCGCGTCGGCCGTGCCGGGCGGAAACGGGACCAGATCACGCACGCGTGGCGCACTTAAATCTTCAAGCTGCATTTCAGGAACGCGCAGGATGCGGTGATCGGTCACTTGGGTGTGCGCGACATCAGAGCTCGCGGCGCGTGCCATGTGGCATTGCGTGCAGTCACGCTGATTGGGGTGGTGTTTTTCCGCGAATGCGACATCGCGGTGGCACGCGACACACCTCGCGCGGTAATACTCGACTTTTTGCGCCGCCGCTGGTGTGGAGTGCGGGTCGTGGCACGAGATGCACCACATCGCGTCGCCAGTTTTCTTCTTGCACACACTTTGCGCCAGAGCTTGCACTTGGCTGAGCGCACCCATTCCGCGGCGGTCGTCGCCGGTGTAAACAAAATATCGAATAAAATCGGAGAGGTTTTTGCCGGGCTCGAATTCATAGAGATGGCGTCCGGGCTGCTCGATCGCGACGTTTCCTTCGAGATGGCACTGCATGCAAATTTCATCGCGGCGCTCGGGAGGGAGTTTCGCGGGATTGACGATCGGGCCGGCATTCGCGGCGTGGAGACTTCCGGCGCCGTGGCAGCGCTCGCACGTGATCCCGCTGTGCGCAAAAACGGGCGACGGATATTTATTCTGCGTGCCGGGAAGCGGCGGCTGCAATCCGCTGGTGTGGCAAGTGAGGCAGTCGGGCAACGCCGGCAGGTTCATCGGCGTTTCGCGGGCTTGCTGGTACGCGGGCGCCATATCCCAAACGCGACGTTGGCCGTACCAATTGATTGGTGACTCGAAGAGAAATCCATCCAGGGAAAATAGATAGCTTCTGCCGCGGCCTCCCGAGCCGATGAAATAGAGAAGCTCTCGTTTCCCTTGCAGCATCGGATCGCCGGGTCGCTCGAAACTGAGCCAGACTTGGCCATTCTCGGCGGAAACTCGGTAATGAACTCCGGAGGGCTTGTGCTCGAAATCCCCTGCGATTACGCCCTGCGAAGCGGGGCCACTTGCGTTCGCCATCGCCGTGTGGCTGTAGGATTCGTAGATGGATGCGTGGCATTTCGCGCAGGGCTCGCTGCTGATATAGGTATCGGAGCCAGAATGAGGGGCAACATTTGAACTGCTAGAGATGCGGCCAACGGCCGATCCCGGCGCAGTAGAAGATTGGGACCGCAGCTTCCGAGGCGCAATGCAAATAACGAAGATCAATACCGCAAGGCCGCAAATGAGATTCTCGGAGCGCACAGCGTAGGAGCGAATCGCGGGAAAAGGAGTTCGCATCATTTGCCGACTTGCGCGCGTTCGAATCTGAAGAGTGCGTCTTCGGTGCACGCCGTCCACCGTTGTGGTGATATCTTTACGAGAACCTCCGCCGATGAAACCCGGCTGAGGTGAAATACGTTTCAAGCATATCAGCAAATCGGAAACATCGATTCTCGCGAACAATTCGGATAATACAGCGAGCGGATGCGGAGCGAACTTAGGCAGATGAACTGGGCGCAGAGTCGCGCCGTCTCGCGCCGTGGGATTCGTTGAGGGTGTCTCGCTTTGGAAGGAACATTTTAGGTGCAACTGATCTTTCGTGCGGCAATTCTTGGATGGGCTATCGCTCTAGTAACCGGGCTAGTTTGCTCGATGCGATATTCCTACCGGCCTTTAACGGAGCAGCCGAAATATTTCAAGCAAGCGATCTGGATCATTCGCATTGTTGTTCTCATGTTGACGGCTGCAATCGTATATATGCTATCTGTCGACGATCAGGTTTTGATTGGCCTCGCATTCGTGGTTCTCACATTGGGCGGTGGTTTTTCCGTGCTGCGCTTAGCCTACCGCAGGGCTGTCCGCGTGAAAGCTGCACTCATGACTGATTCGGACGACCCTTTTGAAATCGACCGCTTTCGACGGACAGCCGCATGGATGATCGACCTCGAAATAAAGGACGGCCACAGGCCACGCTAGGCGGTGATATCTGCGTTGAGGCGATCATCGCGGCATTTGGAGAATGCGGTTACTTAAGTGCCTTACGTCTCCTCGCGACTGCGCCGCGCTGGGGACCCTTCGAAGCCCAGGGCAGGCGTGAGCTACAAAGTCACGAGATTGGAATTTGACGCGCCCGCGTTATATTCTCGGACGGTGCAACGCTCGCCGGCTCCCTCTCCAACGCCAGTTCTCTTCCTCGGCTTGATCATCACGCTCATCGTGGTAGTGACGTATTCGATCTACGTGGAGCGGCAAATTGCGGGCCTGCGCGAATTGCAACATGATATCGCCGACCGCAACCGCAAAGATTCGCTCGAATTGCTCCGCATCCAGAACGATTTGAATTCGCTCGCGCTCGCCATGCGCGACATGCTCGACAACGATGAACCGTACCCCTTAACGGCGTGGTCGGCGCAATTCGATCGCATTCACACCGATCTCGACGATGCCTTAACACTGGAAGAGAAAACGGCAGTGGCGCCACGCTCCTCGGACCAGCGGCAATACCTCGGAAGCTCCGTTCAGCAATTCTGGGACGCGGTGAATAGGACCTTTGCTCTCGCCAAAGAAGGCAAGGCGGACGAAGCACGCGCCCAGATTCGACTTTCGCTGCAGGCGCGGCAGGAAGCCCTAAGCACGGCGGTCGCGCGGCTACTGGTGGAAAACAACGAAAGCGAGGAACAGGCCGCCGAGCGCGTTGCGGAGATTTACAAGCATGTACAACGCCAGGGCTATCTGTTTCTGACTGCCACCCTCCTCGCGATTTCACTCACGGGCCTTTATATGATCCGCTCCAACCGTCGCTTGTTTGCCGAACTCGCATCGCTTTCAGAACAGCGCAGCGATCTGGCACAAAAATTGATCGCGACGCAGGAATCGACGCTGCGCCACATCTCACGCGAGCTTCACGACGAATTCGGCCAGATTCTTACGGCCGTGGGCGCCATGCTCGCTCGCGCCGAGCGGCATTCGCCGGCCGACTCGCCCCTGCGCACCGAGCTGCGTGAAGTCTCGGAAATCGCACAATCCACGCTAGAAAACGTCCGCATGCTTTCGCAGGCCCTTCATCCGGTGATGCTCGAAGAATCGGGCCTCGAGAGCACGGTAAGCTGGTACATTCCGAGTGTAGAAAAGCAGACCGGGCTCGTCATAAGCTACGAAAAATCGGGGCAGCCATTTGCAGTAGATGGGAGCTCAGGAATTCATATTTACCGCATTCTGCAGGAGGCGCTGAACAACGTCGCGCGGCATTCCGAAGCGCGCGAGGCCTGGGTGCGGCTGAAGTTCCAGCCCGATTCGCTGACGCTCGAAGTGGAAGATCACGGCAAAGGATTCAATTCTCAATCCGTGAGCCGGGGGATCGGCATGGTGGCGATGCGCGAGCGCGCCGAATTGCTCGGCGGGAGCATCGAATTCATCACTCCGCAAACGGGCGGCACGCTCGTTCGGTTGATTGTTCCTCAAGGAAGGGCGGAAACGGATGCCTAAGAAAATCTCCGTGATGCTGGTTGACGATCATAGTCTCGTCCGGCGCGGATTCCGGCGGATCATCGAGGACGAATCCGATCTCGAGGTAGTCGGCGAAGCGGGAAACGGCGAAGAATCGATTCCACTTGCCCTTCGGCTTCGGCCGCGCGTGATCGTCATGGATTGTGCGCTGCCGGGAGTGAGCGGATTGGTGGCGACACAAAAGATACTCGAAAGCGCTCCTGAAACGGCGATCCTGATGCTCAGCATGCATTCGGAAGATACGCTTGTGCGGCAAGCGATGGCGGCCGGCGCTCGCGGTTACATCCTCAAGAATGCCATTGACCTCGAACTCGTGGATGCAATCCGGCGGGTGGCTGCAGGTGAAAAGGTCCTCGCGTCGCAATTGACCCGCGAACCCGGATTGAAGGGCGAGCGCGGCGCAAGCCTGACTGCGCGGGAATTGGAAGTTCTTCAACTCATCGTCAGCGGAAAATCAAACAAGGAAATCGCCAGCCAGCTCGATCTCAGCGTCAATACGGTGGCGGTGCATCGCGCGAACATCATGGACACTCTCGGGATCCATAAGACGGCTGAGCTTGTTGTCTACGCAATTCGACACGGACTGGTAAGCGTTCCGTGAAGCGACGGTCTTTCCTGCTCGGAATGGCTGGCGCGGCGTCTGCTTCAGCGATTCTGGCGGCCGATATTTGGCCGTTTGTATCGCCAGCATTTGCCGCGCCTGCGCCGAATCTTGGTTTTCATCTCACGGATGCGACCGCGCGCGCCGGAATTGAATTTCATCACAATAGCGGCGCCTTTGGCGGGAAGATGCTGCCGGAAACCATGGGCTCGGGCTGCGCCTTTCTCGATTATGACGCCGATGGCTGGCAGGACATTTTGCTCGTGAATGGCATGGACTGGCCAGGCCACAAGCGCGAGCGGACCACGCTGAAGCTCTATCGCAACAATCGTGACGGCACATTCTCAGATGTGACGCGAAGCGCCGGCCTCGACGTTGAGATGTACGGGCTGGGAGTCGCCGCCGGCGACTACAACAACGACGGATTCCCCGACATCCTGATAACTTGCGTCGGCCAGAATCATCTCTTCAAGAACACCGGCAAAGGCGCATTCGTGGACGTCACGCGCGCGAGCGGCCTCGCGGGCCGTGAGGGTTTCAGCACGTCGGCGCTTTGGTTCGATTACGATCGCGACGGTCTCCTCGATCTCTTTGTTTGCAATTATGTGAAATGGTCACCGGAGCACGACGTTTTTTGCAGCCTGGACGGCAAACACAAGTCGTATTGCACGCCGGAAGCGTATCGCGGCGAGACCTGTTGGCTTTTCCACAATCGCGGCGACGGCACATTTGAAGACGTGACCGCCAAGAGCGGCATTTTCGACAGCAGCTCGAAGTCTCTCGGCGTCGCCATGTTCGATTACGATCAGGATGGTTGGCCGGACATCATCGTCGCGAACGACACACAGCCCAACAAGCTCTACAGGAATCAGCGCGACGGCACGTTCAAAGAAGTCGCGGTCGAAGCCGGAATCGCCTTCAGCAGCGAGGGCAAAGCGCGCGCGGGAATGGGCGTGGACGTGGCGGACTTCGATAACTCCGGCGCGCCCGGAATCGCCATCACAAATTTCGACAACGAAATGATGGGGCTGTACCACGCGAGCGGCAAAGGCACGTTCGACGACATTGCCACGCGCGCCGGCATTGGCTTGCCGTCAAAAAGCACTCTTGGCTTTGGCTGCGCATTCGCCGATATGGATCTCGATGGATATGTCGATCTCATCGTCGCGAATGGACACATTGACGAAACCGTGCGCAACATCCGCGGCAACGTGGGTTACGCGCAGCCGCCGCATCTTTTTCTGAACGATGGAAAGGGCGCGTTTCACGACGTCGCGGCGGAAGCCGGCGGCGGATTCGACCAGCCGAAAGTTGGCCGCGGCCTCGCGTACGGCGATTTCAATCGCGACGGCAATCTCGATCTGCTATTGACGACGAACAACGGCCCGGCCTATTTATTCCGCAACGAGCAGCTAAACGGCAACCGCAGCATTCGCTTGCATCTCATCGGAACGAAATCGAATCGCGATGCCATCGGCGCGAGCGTGCGTGTCGAATACAACGGCACCGGCCAATCGCGGGTCGTAAAGGGCGGCTCCAGCTATCTTTCGCAATCGGAATTGCCGGTGACCTTCGGCGTCGGAAAGCGCGATTCCGTCGATCGAATCGTAATTCAATGGCCCAGCGGGCGAGTGGAAGACTTCAAAAGCATCGCGGCTGGGCGCGCCTACGAATGCATTGAATCGCAAGGAATGAAGCCGCTCTCGCGCTGATAGTATTTTTGCAGTATTGCGCCGCAGGATATTCGCTACTAAATTGCCGCCAATCAATAACCCTAGCAAAGCTGTTAAACGATTCGAGTTAGGACTCCCGGAAAGCCGCCCAAATTCCGGGAGTCCGCATTTGGAATGAAAAAGTTTTAACGTAATTTGCCAGGTCACAGAAACACATCTGACTCAAAGAGGGAGAACCTCCATGAGATTGAAATTGATGCTCGGAGCAGTAGTCCTGTCGATCGCGCTTTTCGCGGCGCTTAGTCCAGCCGCGGAAAAGACGCTTACGGTGAAAGGCTACGTCATCGATTCGGCTTGCACCTTCACGAAGAATCTCGGAAAGCCGATCAGCAAGGAATGCGCGACGAATTGCGCGAATGCTGGCTCGATGCTCGTCATTCTGGCGGACGATGGCACGATCTATTGGCCGATCGCCGATTCGATGCCGGCAACTGGACAGAATTCCAAATTGCTGCCATTCGCGGCCCAAAAAGTCAACGTGACCGGCAAGGTGTACGAGCGCGGCGGATCCAAAGCTATCGTGATCGAGCACATCGAGCCGCAAGCCGCTTCGAAATAACAAGAGCGCCGTTATAATTGGCGAAGAGCACGCGCCAGTAGCGCGTCTAAAATATTTATGGCCACCAAGAAGCGCCGCAAAGCGCCAAACCAACAGGCCAAGGACACTGTTCAGCCGAAGTATCCTCCGCCAAAAATCATGATTATCGAGGATGCCGAAGCCAAGGGCGACGTCGCCGCGGCTTACGATTTCTGGCGCGGATCTTCGGGCCGGCATCAGGTGCCCGGCATCATCAAATGCTTCGGCGCACGGCCTGATTTTCTACGTCAAGTCGTCCAATTTTCGAACACTGTTCACTTCTCGGAAGGGCATCTCATTCGGCGCCACAAGGAGATGATCGCCAGCTACGTCTCCTTCCTGAATAAATGCCCGTATTGACTGGACAGCCACGCACACTTCCTGCGTGTTCAGGGAGCCTCCGACAAATGCGTTGCAGCGATTCTGGAGGGAAAGCTCGGTGAAGCCGGGCTAACTCGGGCGGAGCGCGCATTGATGGATTACGTCGAACTTGTGACGCGCGCGGCTTATCGAACGACTACGGCGGACGTCCAGAAGCTCAGAGATGCGGGTTGGAGAGACGAGCAGATTGCCGAGGCCGTCTACGTCACGGCGCTCTTTGCATTTTTCAATCGGGTTGCAGACGCTTTCGGTGTGCCGCCGCAGGACTACCTGATCACCGGGAAGCTAACGCCCTAATCAAACTTTCGCTTTCGTCAGTTCTTCGAGGAACCGGCGCACATCCGCAGTTGTCTCGACGTAGAACCTCGCGGCCGTGTGGCGGCGTTTTCCGACCGCAACCGAAATCCCACGCATTCGCGCAAATACATATTCATCGGGGACGTCGTCACCGATGTAAACCAGCAACGATTTTGCTCGATCCTCAAGGGCCAGAAGGAGACGGATGGCGGTCCATTTGTCCACGCCCGGCCCCGGCAGAATTTCCCAAACCTTTTTGCCAGTGATTAAATGCAGGCGGCGGTTTGTCTTGACCGTTTCTTGAATCACCGTCCGCGCGCGCTTGGCATCGCGACGCGTCGCGTTGCGGTAGTGAATGGCGATCCCGGCTTCTTTCGTCTCCACGCGTATCCCCGGCAAGTCCTTCAGGCGCAGCCTGAGCGTCCGGTTGATGGACGGCAGCAGAGCTTCCTCCGCGCGGTTCATCAATGTGACCGGACGGCCGCCGGTTGTCTGGAAGGAATAACCGTGGCACCCGACGTAGCATATGCCATCGAGGCCGACGCGCTTGCGCACATCCGGAAGGCTGCGGCCGCTCACGATTCCAACCAGCACGTCTTTCGCGACGAGTTGAGCCAACGCGGCGCGCACATGCGCGCTGAGGCGCACTTGTTCAGGTTGCGATCGAATTGCGGCGAGAGTGCCGTCGAAATCCGACATCACCACGAGGCTGGTGGCTTCGCAGAGTGCGGCCTCGATTTCGTCCCATGCCGCAAACAGCGGCCGCGGACTTCCAAACTTCCGTCTGGCGTTGATAGGGACCACCCGCCGGGCGGAGGGTCCCGCCAGGGCCTTCTTACGGCTCAATTCGACTACATTTCCACGGCCTGAATTTGAACTGCTCATGCCTCAATTTGCTCCGCCGGTTTTTCCAACCGGATTTCCGCCAGCGCCGAAAGAAGATTGCCGGCCCAACGAAAGACATTGTGCTCCCGCACGACGCGCCGCATGTGGGCCATCCGGGTCTCCTGCTCCTCGGTGCTCATTTTCAGGGCCGTGAGGATCGCTGACGCGACTTGCGCGACGTCGTATGGATTGACGATCAGCGCGTCGGGAAGCTCCCTTGACGCGCCCGTGAACGCACTCAAAATTAGCGCGCCGCGGTCGTCGTCGCGCGCCGCGATATATTCCTTGGCGACGAGATTCATTCCGTCGTGCAGCGACGTCACCATGCAAACGTCCGCGGCGCGATAGAATCGTTCAATCTCTTCATGACTGTGATGCCGCTCGAGCAGGATGATCGCTTTGGATTTCTCCGACTTGAATTTATTGTTGATTCTTTGCGCTTCACTGCGGACTTCCTCGAGAAACTCGCTGTAGCGGCGAATGTTGGTGCGGCTTGGAGCGCCGACTTGGACGAAGCTGAACTCGCCGCGGTAACTGGGATTTTCATCGAGGAAGCGCTCGATCGCCCAAAAGCGCTCGAGGATGCCTTTGGTATAGTCCACGCGATCGACGCCAATCCCGATAAAGCGTGAGTTGATGCCGAGTTCATCCATCACTTTCCACCGCTGTTCAGCGCGTTCGCGCCGCGATAGCGAGTCGGGCTTCGCTTCAGTAAATGCTACGCTGATGGGGAACGGCCGGACGAGGGTCGTGTGACCTTGGCGCTTAACAACAAACCTCTCCCGGTCGGTCATAGATTCGAGGGCACGATCCACCGTCTCGAGAAAGTTGTTGCAGTGCGCCTGAATGTGAAAGCCGATCAAATCGGCGGCCAGCAGGCCCTCGAGGAGTTCACGTTGCCAGGGGCAGATTCGAAACGCTTCCGAGTTGGGCCAGGGAATGTGCCAGAAGATGGCGACGCGCGCGTCGGGCCGCTGTTCCTTGATGAGGCGCGGCAAAAGCGCGAAGTGATAGTCCTGCACGAGAACGATGGGCGATTCCGTGCCCGCCATTTCCTCGCAGAGAGCTTTCGCGAACTTCTCGTTCACGCGCTGGTACTGCTCCCAGTCCGCGGGGCGAAAGAGAGGCCGGGTGTGCGCGATGTGGCAGAGCGGCCACAAGCCTTCGTTCGCGAAGCCGGAATAGTAGCCGTCGTCCTCTTCCTTCGTTAGCCAGACACGGCGCAGCGTATATCGCGGATTGTCCGGAGGAACGCGTAACCGATCGAATTTGTCTACCGTCTCGAAATCGGCGTTGCCCGAACCATGCGCGATCCACGTACCGTCGCAGGCCAGGACTACTGGCTCGAGCGCGGTAACAACGCCGCTTGCGGGCACAATTACTTGAATCGAGTTGTCTTTCCACACGTGCATGTAAGGTTCGCGATTCGAGACGACGAATAGCGAGGCCGCTTGAAGCTTGCTCTTGACGCTTACGTGCAAACGCTCCGCGGTCCACGTGGATTCCCCTGCCTCGCGCAGCCGCGCCTCTGTACCAGCGGCGGCGATTGCCGCGTCCAGGCTTTCCGCCATTTGGGCGGCCTCGTGCGTCAGGGGCTCGAGCAGGCTCGATCCAGCGGGAGGAGCCTGCGCGGAAGCTTTGCCCTGCCTGAGCGATCGCATCCATCCCGCGATTTGAGTGATCGTGTCTTTGAAGACCCAACGAACCAGGAGTAGTGCCAGCAAAGCGATAAGCAGGGTCTGAAGGGCGGCGTGAACCAGGGTATCGCGCCACATCCGATGGGTCGCCGTTTGGATGTAGCTCGCATTCGTCAGGAAGACGAGAGTGCCGTTTGTCTCGTCGTTCGCTTCGAGCGGCAGGGCATAGGTATGAAACAGGGCATCGCCGGAGTCGAAGAATTGGTGGCAGCCTGTGGCCTTGGTGCACTGCGTCGCGGCGTCGCGCATCCGCTCGCGCAACGAGGCGTCCAGCCCCGAGCCCGCAGCGAGCAAGTTTCCGGTCGTGTCAAAAACGGCGATTCCGTCAAGATGGTCCCGGTGGACCACCCGCTCAATCGAGCGGCGAAGGCTGGCATTCCCGTGAGTGGCGACCTCGCCCTCGACCGTTTCGTCCATGCTATCGCCGAGCGCCTCGACGCGGCGCTCGAGATCCCGACGCAGCGACCGATCCTGGGTGCGAACTTGATACGCAGCGAATATCAGAGAGATTGCCGCGACGCTGGCGATCAGCGGCGTCACCAACCTTAGGCTGACGCGAACTAGCGATTTGTGATCGTTTTCAGCCATCTCGACACAAGAACTTCTAAAGTGGACCGGGGCTCGCGCCGACTTACATCTGGCTACCGCATCACGAATCCCGTTCGAGCGCGAAGGAACCTTCGCTCTGCGCCGCTCGCCCGCGCAGAACTCTACGTCTTCGAGGGCCAGGGACTTCCATAATACCGAAGCGGGCATGGTGCGGCAACCGATTCACGCAGTTTGATTTACGACGGAGTTCGCATTTCGCGCAGGCCCGGCCTATCGCGGATGTGGTTTAGTGCTCGGAGATCTGAAAATCAACTGAGGCGCGTCCATTTGCCGGCACGCTTACTTTCTTCTGCCATGTAACCGGGTCAGTAAAGTAGTAACGTTTCGTTTTGGTTTGGGTGCCGACATCCAGCACGGACTCCTCCCGCGCGACTTTCCAACCTTCGTGCCAGGCTACGATTTCGTAATCGCCCGGCGGCACCCCGGTGATCTTGAATTCACCGTGATCGTCGGTAACCGCGTAATACGGATCTGGGACCACCATGACGACCCCATTCATCCAGATGTGGCCGGCGTTGCATTTCAAATCAACCATACCGCCTTTGTGCATCGTCCGCGTGAGAGTCACGTCCGTCATCGGAAACGGCAGGTTGTAATCAGCCGCACCGACCATATGGACCGTGTGCAGAATCGGATCGCTGCTCTTGATCGCTAAGTCCCCGCCTACCGCCACCAGTGTGATGTGCGGTAGATACCGGCATTGCTTCTGGTCAAGATGCCTGCGCGAATCGGGTAGGTCCCAAGCCTTTCCTGAGGTGATTCCCTTAAGGTAGACAACCGTGTTCTCGACGCCACCGTCTCCGCCGATGTCGAGGCGCCCCAGATCGCGAATCCCGGTGTGCTCCGGATCGCATGTCGCCGCATCCTTGGTGATCGGAAGCGTAATAGGCTTAGGGCGTTCTCCGGACCACTTGACTACGCCCGAAATTGTTCCTCCGTCCGGCACGCTGATGACTTGATACGAATTCTGAGCGGATGCCGGAATGGCCATCGCGAAACTCGCCAGCAGCGCCGCTTCAATTAACAGTCCGCCTGCCCGCATCTTTCTTCTCCTCAATCTCCGGGAATCCCTGTGGTTTACCGGTGCCTCAATCGCGCGCATTCGCGAGGTCATAAGGAGGCCGAAGCGCCGGTTTCCTTTTTGCCGTTTGTTCGTCGCTGGTACCGTGCTTGGGCTTGTAATTGAGTTGGAGTGTGCGCAGGTAATGCACCAGGTCCCAGGCCTGATCGGGCTTCAAATAATCTGCAAAGGATGGCATTGGAGTGCCATCGAGGCCGGTCATGAAAATCCGGTAGAGGTCCTCGTTTGTAATGCCGCATTTGAATCGCGTTCTCTCGGCGAAATTGTACGGGACGATCGGATAATCCTTATTGTCTCGGAGCGTTGATGCTGACGGTCCGTCCCCCGCGCCTGTTGCTCCGTGGCATTGCACGCATTTCAGCGTCTCTTGGTACAAGACTTCGCCGCGCTTCACGCTTTCGGCTGTGTTCGGAGTTTCAGAAGGAATCGCGACGGGAGCGTCAGGCTTCTCATCCTTAAACCGCGGAGAGAAAGTCTTGATGTAAGCCACGAAGTCGGCGCGCTGTTGATCCGTGAGAGGACTCCACGCCGGCATTCCTGTTGTGTCAATCCCGCGCTTGATAGTCTGGAATAGGTCTACGTCGAGTGGAATGCTGCCAGTCGGCGTCGAGCGGCATTTAAACGTGCCGGCGGTAAAATCCCGTGGTTTCGGGTCGAGATAAGGCGCGTTCTCACCCTGCCCATCGCCCTTCGGCCCGTGACAACCGATGCAGTAGCGACGGTAGTAGTCCTTGCCCTTCTTTGCGTTGCCCGTCAAATTTCCGATGTGGCTGTCCTGAGCAAAGGCGCTGGCCGCCGTGAACAAAACGAACGCGCCGCACGCCAGCATCATCGCGGTTCGTAATTTCCTTGTCATGGTTTCGTATTTGCCTTCGAGACGCGCGCCGGAAGAGGCAGGCGCAGTGCGTGTCATGAACATTGGCGATATTGGCGCAGTCGCAGGGGCACACGCCCGGAGTGCTCGAACCGAATTGCTAAAAACTCTGCGCACCGTCTAAACCCATTAATGGAATTCTGCGAGGGCCCTAAGTTGAATTTACAGCCTGCGGGAAAATCAGCAAGGCAGCATGGAGCTCCTGTTTCCAGACGAGCACGTCAATAAGGATAGGTAATTCCTTAGTAACAGTTATTTCGGAGGTTACCAGACAGACCAGACGCGCGTTAGGAGGGTCCTGCCATGAAAGTGCCCAAAAACGTCTCGAAATGGCTCAAAAACGCTTCAGAGCTTCATTAGAAATGAATGAGGCGCGCCAGAAATCCGGCCAGCGCGCCGCCGGCCAGGGGCCCGGCGATCGGAATCATCGCGTAGCTCCAATCCGAGCCGCCCTTCCCAGCAATCGGCAGCGCCGCATGCGCCAACCGCGGGCCCAAGTCACGAGCCGGATTAATTGCGTAACCGGTGGTTCCGCCGAGCGAAAGACCAATTCCCCACACAAGCGCACCAACCAAATATGGCCCCAGCCCGGCAGAGATGCCGTTGCCAGCGACCGCCTTCGAAAAAATGGCTTCGACCACGAATACGAGAACAAAAGTTCCGGCGATTTCACTTAAAACGTTCGCCGCCGTATTTCTTATTGCCGGCGCCGTGCAGAAGCATCCTCGCTTGAGATTCACGTCAGGCGTCTCCTTCCAATGCGGAAAATAGTGCAGCCATACAAGCACGGCGCCGGCAAAGGCGCCCAGCAATTGTGCCGAGGCGTAAGGCAGAACTTTTTCGAAATTGCCGGACGAAAACGCAAAACCAAGCGTTACGGCCGGATTCAAATGCGCGTCGCGGCTTCCGCACGCGATCGCCGTAAACACTCCCGCCATCACGGCGAACGCCCAGCCCGCGGTGATGACGATCCAACCCGAGCCTTCCGCGTACGAGCGTTTGAGCAACACGCCCGCCACAACTCCATCGCCGAGCAAAATCAAAACAAATGTGCCCATGAATTCTCCAAGCCACGGAGATGCCATCGGGACTCCTTTACAAAGTGAATTGCTATACGAGGGATACGGGTTCCGTTGCCGTGTTCAATCAATCCAGTCGTGAGATTTCGTCACCGCGCGCTTCCACATCCGGTAAAGCTCGGCCCGTTTTTCAGCGAGCATGTTCGGCGTCCACGTCTCGTCCACAGCCCAGTTCGCGCGCAGCTCGTCAAGATCGCGGAAGTAGCCTACGGCGAGCCCCGCGGTGTAGGCCGCTCCGAGTGCGGTTGTTTCTTTCACGGCGGGCCGCACAACCGGCCGGCCTAAAATGTCCGACTGAAATTGCATCAGCAAATCGTTCTCAACCATTCCGCCATCCACCCGCAGCACGTCCAGTTGGATGCGGGAATCTTTTTCCATTGCTTCGAGAACTTCGAGAGTTTGAAACGCGGTAGCTTCGAGCGCCGCTCGCGCCATGTGTCCTTTATTCGCGTAGCGGGTCAATCCCGCAATCACGCCGCGCGCGTTGCTTTTCCAATGCGGCGCATAGAGACCTGAGAATGCAGGGACGAAATAAACGCCGCCATTGTCTTTCACCGTCCTCGCCAGCACCTCAACATCTGAACTCGTTGCGATGAGACCAAGATTGTCGCGCAGCCATTGAACCAGCGCTCCGGCGATGGCTACGCTGCCTTCGAGCGCATACCGCGCCCGCTGCTTCCCCAACTTGTAGGCGACGGTCGTCAGCAATCCGTGTTGCGATTGCACGGCTCTTTCGCCCGTGTTCATCAGCATGAAGCAGCCCGTCCCGTAAGTGTTCTTCGCCTGTCCCGCGCCGAAGCAAGTTTGCCCGACGAGCGCCGCTTGCTGATCGCCGAGAATTCCAGCGATGGCAACACCAGCCAAGGCTCCCTCTTTCGCGTGTCCATAGATTTCGCTGCTCGAGCGAATTTCAGGCAGCATCGCTCCAGGAATGCCGAACGCCTCCAAAATCTCGCGATCCCACGCGAGCGTTTCAAGATTCATCAATTGCGTGCGGCTCGCGTTGGTCACATCCGTCGCGTGAACTCCGCCGCTGCTGCCGCCAGTCAGATTCCACAGCAGAAACGTGTCAACGTTTCCGAAGATAATTTCGCCGGACTCCGCCAGCTTTCGAACTCCCGGGACATGATTCAGAATCCAGCGGATTTTCAGCGCGCTGAAATACGTGGAAAGCGGCAAGCCCGTTTGCGCGCGAAAGCGATCCTGGCCGCCATCGCGCGAAAATTCCTCGACGGCATCGCCGACGCGCGTGTCCTGCCAGACAATCGCGTTCCCAACCGGCTTGCCTGTGTTGCGATTCCAAACGACCGTCGTCTCTCGCTGATTTGTGATTCCGGCGGCTGCCAAATCGCCCGCCCGCAGCGACCGCTGCTTCATAGCTCCGGCAATCGCTTCCTGCGTATTTCGCCAGATTTCTTCCGGGTCGTGTTCGACCCAGCCGGGCTTCGGATAGATTTGCTCGTGTTCTTTTTGCGCGACGGCCACGATTCGGCCCGTGCGATCAAACACGATAAACCGGGTGCTCGTGGTGCCCTGATCAATCGCGCCAATGTAGCTTGCGTTGCTGTTCGCCTTGCTGTTCGCGATCATGATGATGAGTGTGTTTAGTTATCGCGCGCGGCCGCGGCTCTAATCCGACCAACGCTGCGGCGTTCGATCCCAGCGTTGAGGTTTAAGCGCCTCAAGCAAGTTTGCGTCAAGCGCCCCGGCATCGCTCGTCGCCAGATTCTCTCGAACGTGCTGCGGCCGGCGCATTCCGACGATCGTCGTGCTCACATCGGGATTCGACAGAATGAAGCGCAGCGCGAGTTCCGGCATGGTCATCGATGCCGGCAGAATTCGCTTCAATATCTCCACGCGGCCTACTGTCCTCGAAAGATTTTCGGGCCCGAAATATCCGGAGCGCCAATCGTCCGCGGGAAATTTCGTCGTGGCTGTCAATCTTCCGCCGAGGCTGCCTTCATCGAGCGGAACTCGCGCGATCACTCCGATATTGAGCGTGCGGCACACAGGAAAAAGATTGTCTTCCGGCGCCTGATCGAAAATGTTGTAGATCACTTGCACGGCGTCCACGAGCCCCGTCTGGAGCGCTTTGATTCCGTTATCGGGCTCCCATCGGTTCAGGCTCAATCCGAAATATCGGATCAGGCCGTCGTCTTTCAGTTTTTTGATCGTCTCGTGGAATTCCGGCTCGTTGATCCAGCTATCGTCCCAAACGTGAAATTGCAGCAGGTCGATCGCATCCGTCCCGAGTTTTTCGCGGATGAGCACAGTGTGCTCGAAGACGTGCGAGGTCGGAAATACTTCGCTGTATTTATATTTCGGCAACGCGGGCCATTTCCCGTTGAGCGGAGGAATTTTCGAGGCGGCGTACAGCCGCTTTCCGCGATTCTTTGCCAGAATTTGGCCGAGAAGCTCATCGCTTTTCCCGTTGCCGTAAGCCCACGCGGTGTCGAAAAAATTGCAGCCGAGATCAACGGCCAATTGCATCGCCTCGAGCGATTCCTGATCCTCGGAGCCGCTCCAACCGCCCATCCCCCAAAGCCCGTGGCCAATTTCGCTGACGTCGAACCTGGTGCGCCCAAGCCTGCGATATTTCATGGATTTCCTCGCGAGTAGTTGGTTCCGAATGCCTGAAACTCTATCGCCTGAAACTCGTTTGCCTGATGGAGCCACGATTTGACAGCGCGTCTGTGCGCCAGGCTCGTTCGCGCAGGGGTTATATCACAGGCGTCGCGACGGCACGCGAAGCATTTCTCGCACGGAACGCGCATACCTTTCCTCGTCGCGCGGGCATCTTGCCCGCGAATTCGATCGAGCGCCATCGCGGGGAAATGACAGGCGGGATGCCCCCGAGAGGATTCACCGGGATGTTTTGGGATTAGAGTGAAGTTTCGAGATTAGCGTGCAGCAGTGAACGCCGAAGCGGGCAGAGATTTTGCCTGCCCGAGTTCTGAGTCGAGATTTTTCTTCACCGCAAGGGCGTCGGCCCCAAGCTGCGTTTCTGTCTTTCGCCTCGCGCTCTCCACGGTATTCAATTCTTCTCCCGGCGTTGGCGCCAGCAATTGCTCTGCACGCAGATACGACGCGTACGCCAATCGGCCGGGCAAACTATGCCGCGCCAGAAATTGCCCGTAGTTAAACCAATCCACAGCTTCCGCGCGCGGATCTCTTAGCTGCTCATCGAGCGCGATTGCTTTTTGGTACGCCATCGCGGCATCGCTTGCTTTACCCGCAGAATCGAGAGCATCGGCAAGATGCGATTGCGCGAGACTCTGATCGCGCACGTCGCCAGCCTGCTCGGCGAGCGCTGCGGCTGAGCGATACTCGGTCAATGCCTGGTCAATCTGCTTCGTCTGCCGCAGCGCATCGCCTAGTTCGATCATAACGGCCGCGCGCTGCCTGGGCGTCACTCTCGCTTCTGGCGGCTGCGCGTCATTCGGTGTTTGGGAGATTTTCAGAAACGCCTCGAAGTGCGTCGCGGCGGAAGCGAATTGCCCCGAGCGATCGAGCGCTTCCGCCAAATAGAGCTGCGCATTCTGCTGCGAAGGGTCCACGTCAATCGCGCGCTCCCAGCTTTCGATGGCTTCGTCGCTGTGTCCCAATCGGGCGGCCAGCAAGCCAAAATTCACCAGCGCGTCCGTGTTCTTCGGAAATCGCTCGAGCATCTGTTTGTAGTGGTCGTAAGCCTCGTCGTAGCGCCCTGCCTCAATCAGCGCCCGCGCCCGCGTCTCTTGCACCGCCGGATTCGATGGATTCACTTCTACAGCGCGAGCAAGCGCACTCAGTTGATCGTCCGCGCGGCCCGCTTTGGCATCCGCGCGCGCGATCCGCATTTCGAGCGCGCTGTCGTAAGGATTCATGCTCGCCGCATTGAGAAGATGCGCGAGGTTTCCTTCGTCGGTCCCCACGAAATAGCGGACCAAATCCACGCCGCCCCAGAGAAACAGCGTCAGCGCGACAGTCACGCGAAACGCATTCGCTCCGAAACTTTGCCCGCCAAGCCAACTGGTCGCCGCGCTTCCGGCTTCGGTTTTGCCGCGCGCTCGCTTGTCGCTCCGCTCTTTATCAACCAGCACTGACGCCACGCGCGAATCGCGCAATTTCCAAATTGCGCCATCGAGCAGGAAGTGATGGATGTTCACCAGCGCGGTAAAAATCAGGAAACTGACAGTGAAGTCGTAATGAAACGTATAGCTCACGATCCACGGCCCGCAGATAAAAAGCGCGATGCCTCCAGCGATCAGCGTCGCGAAATACTTCCCCATGCGCCACGCCGCGCCTCCCGCGGCAACAGCCTCGCGCCGCGCGTAATAGCTCGTAATCCAAAGATATTGCGCCGAATGCAGCACCGCGAGAATGCCGCTGCTGTAGCGCGTCTGCGGCACCGCCATGCGATAACCAAGCTCCAGCGCCGTCGGAAGCACGAACCAGAGAAATTGGGTTATGAGTAGCGTCAGCGGCGCCGTCATCGCCCGCCAGCCTGTGCGCATCGTCCACCGCGCCAGAACCCAGCCGGCAATAAACAAGAACAACACTCCGGACGCCACGCGCAGCGGCACTGAAATCACTGGCGGAAGCCCCAGCGAGAGAATCAGCGGATCATTCGACGGTCCCGCATTGAAACTCGCCAGCAGCATCACGTACGAGGAAATGAATGCTACGCGGAGCATTCGCCGCTCGATGTTCGTCACCGTGGCGCCGCCCCGCCGGACAAACATCATCAGCAACCCGTAGTTCTGTCCGGAGTAATGCCACGGGCTCCAAAAAATGTAGAGTGTAAACACCCACGGCACGAGGCGAAAATTCGCGTGCGCGAGAATTGCAGTAAGCGCGAGAAGCGCCGTGAGATGCAGTGTAAAAATCCGGTACTTCTGGAATTCCGCGCGCGTGTGATAAGCGCGGTAAACCGTGGCCATGAAGTGCGGATAATTGAAGATCAGCGCGAAAAAATAGAAACCGAGCGCCCAGCCGCGCGCATGCGACGACGCTATCCACGCAAACAAAAGCAGCGGCGCGGACCAGCCGCCGCAGCCAACCAGCCAATCAAGCCACGGCTTGTAGATCCATTGTGTCGTGCCGGCCGGTGCGGCCGCCTTTGCCGCCGATTTCGGCGCTTCGATTGTTGCAGCACCTGCCATCGCCAATCGATGCTAGACACCGCTTCCGCTGCGGTCAACGCAGCGAATCGCGCCCATGCGCTAGCGGTAAACCACCTCTTGACACGCGACCGTGTCATTCCGAATCGCATTCGATGAGGATGCGCTGAGGAATCTGCATTTCGCTTCGCACCATCGCGCGCTCCTGCCCTCACATCGGGACGTTAGCGTGTCGGAATGCATCAGAACAACAAAATTGAGGAAGTCTCAAAAAAATTAGGGGCGCGGCCCCAAAAATCAGAGTCGCGCCCCATGTCTCGAAGGAAGGAACTACTTGTGGCCGAACCGGAAAACCAGCCCGCCGCCAAACGTGAGGTTATCCTGCCGCAGTCCGAGAAAATGCGAGTACATATAGTCAGCGTTCAAGCGAACCGCGAGCCTCGGCGCCACCTTGATATCCACGCCGCCGCCGGTAACGAATCCAAATTGGAAAGATGACGCGGAAGTCCCAAGATACCCCTGGCTGTTGTGGACGATTCCGAGTTGCGCACTCGCCCACGGTGTAAACGTATCCGACCTGCGATAGGAGAAAACCGGCCCATAGTTCGCTGTCACCGCGGAAACCGTCGTGCCCGCTTCAGCGCCGTGATAAACGTTTACTTCCGCTCTGCCGCCGAACCAGTTATTCAAGTTCTCGGTGATCGAGCCGCCGCCACCCTGCAAGCCGAAGCTGCTCGAGCCGCTCGAGTTGCCGATGTTCGCGTACAGGTAAGAGTACCCGCCGGCGACTTCCCATGCGGGAGTGTCCTGCGCTTTGGCCGTCAGGCAAAAAAGGAATATCGCAGGAACCAGCCATACGAAGCGTTTCATCTAGTTATCTCCTTAAGCGCGTCCGCGCTGCGCGATCAAAATCGTCCCGCG
>Ga0302180_10001265_pt1 | contig 20306 bp, 20 predicted proteins | sample I_Palsa_E3_2_FD_200575 | JGI IMG/M metagenome (GOLD analysis project Ga0302180, IMG submission 200575) | Peat permafrost microbial communities from Stordalen Mire near Abisko, Sweden - I_Palsa_E3_2 | ecosystem: Environmental > Terrestrial > Soil > Palsa > Peat permafrost | place: Sweden... | reverse complement strand
AGCCGGTTTATCGTCCGCCATCGCGCTTCCCCTCAACCTATCGCGATCTGGCGGTCGTCGTCGATCTCGACGTCGAGGCAGAGCGCATCCGCAGCGTCGTGCGCAACGCGATCGACGAACTGTGTACCGGCGTCACGGTCTTCGACGAATACCGTGGCCCGCAAGCCGGCGAAGGTCACAAGAGCGTCGCGGTGCGCGCGATCATGCAGCGCTACGATGCCACCATCACCGACGATGAAGCCGACGCCGCTATCGCTCGCGCCATCAATGCCGTCCGCGACGAACTTGGAGGCACGATCCGCCAGTGATCCTTGGCATCCCGTGGCCCGACATTCTGATCGCAATCGTTCTGCTGATTTCGACGTACAAGGGCTTTTCGCGCGGCTTCGTGTCCGAACTCGGCGGCGCCGTTGCGGTCGTCGCCGCCTTGATTACGCCGTGGTATTACAACGGTTCGTTCGACGGATGGATCGAGAGCGTCACCAAGCTTGGCGCGGGATCCGCGCACGTGGTCGGCATGTTCTTGTGCGGGTTCATCACTTATGCAATCGTGCTTGCGATCGCCTGGGTGCTCAATCGTTTTGCCAAACTGCCCCTGCTCAACATCGGCAACTCGCTCGGCGGGGCGGCGATCGGTTTAGCGAAAGGCGCGGTGCTGCTTTGGCTCGTGCTCTTCATCGCCCTCTACTTCCCACTTTCGCCCGATATTCGCGACGGCTTGCACCAGTCGCGGCTGGCTCCGTACTTGGTGCAGCCGGATGCGCAGATCGACGGCGTGATCGAATCGGCGATTCCCTGGTTTGCGCGACCCGCATTGTGGCCGTACTTCCACCGTCACCATCTATAGCTTGCCTTAGCGAATGGTTGCTGCGGCCTTTGCGTCGGTGAGGATTTTCGCGGCCGCAGCGACGCCGCTGCCGAGTTCGACGCGCGCACCGCAATCGGCGAGCGCGAGTTCGAGCGCCGCGATCGCTCCGAGCAAGTCATTCTCGGCGACATCGCCCATCGTGCCGAAGCGCACGATTTTTCCGGTAAGCTCGCCTTGGCCACCGGAGATCACAACACCGTAGCGCTCGCGCAGCGTCTTGAGCAGCGCGGCCGCATCGACGCCCTCCGGAGGATACGCGGCGACGACGGTGACCGAATGCGCATCGGGGCGCGAGAAGACCGTACATCCGAGCACCTCGAACGCGGCACGCACCGCACGCGCATAGCTGGTGAGGCGCTCGAAGTTGGCTTCGAGGCCATCGGCATGATAGCGTTCAAGTGCGACGGCGAGAGCATAGAATTGTGAAATCGGCGGCGTCCACGGCGTCTGACCTTTGCGTGCGAACTCGCGCGCTTTGCCCAGATCGAAATAGAAGCGAGTACCGCGTGACGACTCGATGACGTTCCAAGCGCGCTCGCTTGCTGCGACCATCGCGACTCCCGGAGGCGCTGCGAAGGCCTTCTGTGACGCAGTGATCACCACGTCGAAGCCCCACGTGTCCATCTCGAACGGCGATGCGCCGAGGCCGCTCACCGAATCGACGATCGTAAGCGCGTCGTGGCCGCGCGTGACCGCGGCGATCGACGCCATGTCGTTCTGCACGCCGGTCGAGGTCTCGTTGTGGGTGAGCAAAATGCCGCGGAAGCTGCGCGCATCGGCCTGCTGCAGACGCTCCCGCAGAGCCGCCGGATCCAACGCCGCGCCAAGCGGCGTGTCGAGCACCTCGACCTCGCAGCCTTGGACGCGAGCAATCTCGGCGAGCCGTTTGCCGAAGACACCGACCGGGCATGAAAGAACGCGGTCGCCGGGAGAGAAGCAACTTGCTACTGCCGCTTCCAAGCCCCCTGTGCCCGACGCGCCGAGGAAGACCACGTCGCCGCTCGTTCCAAACGCCGGCTTCATGCCTCGCTCCATGCGCGCAAGCAGTTCGGCAAATTCGGGGCCGCGATGATTGATCATCGGCCACGCCATCGCTTCGAGCACGGGCGGCGCAACGGGAACGGGACCAGGGAGCAGTAGGAGCGTCTTTCTCATCTTCGGAGAGTTCGTTATGGATGTAGAAGTTCCGGTCCGGCTCACCGCGCTCGCGTCGTGCGGCGGCTGCGCGAGCAAACTCGGCTCCGCAGAACTCGCCTCGGTTCTTGTGGGCTTGCCGTCAACAACCAACGAACGCGTGCTGGTCGGTTTCGGCACTGCCGACGATGCCGGCGTTTATGCTCTTCGCGAGGATCTTGCGCTCGTGCAGACCGTCGACTTCTTTACGCCGATCGTCGACGATCCGTACGACTTCGGCCGAGTCGCCGCAACTAATGCGATCTCCGACGTCTATGCAATGGGCGGCACGCCGATCAGCGCACTCAACATCGTCGCCTTTCCCGAGAGCCTCGATCTCGCGATCCTCTCGCGCATTCTCGCAGGCGGCGCGGACGTTGCGCGTGCGGCCGGCGTTGCGATCTTGGGCGGACACACGATCAAGGACGACGAGCCGAAGTATGGGATGGCCGTGTGCGGAACGATCGATCCGCGCAGCATCGTCACCAACGCGGGCGCGAAGCCCGGTGACGCGCTTGTGCTCACCAAGCCGATCGGTACTGGAATTCTCACTACGGCCGCCAAGCGCGACGCAATTAGCTATGCGGATCTGCAACCGGCGATCGACTGGATGACGACGCTCAACGCCGGCGCGGCCGCAGCGATGCTCGACGCGCAGGTACATGCGGCGACCGACATCACCGGGTTCGGCGTGCTCGGTCACGCCGGGGAGCTTGCGCGCGCCTCGGGCGTGGGGTTGCGCATCGATGCAAACGCCGTACCGATCATGGACGGCGTGCTCGACTTGATTCGCGCCGACGTCGTACCGAGCGGCACGAAAAACAACGTGCGCACCCATGCGACGTTTACGACATTCGCTGCATCCGTCGACGACGCGCGGCGTGTTGCACTTTCCGATGCACAAACGTCAGGTGGACTCTTGATCAGCGTCGCGCCCGAGCGGCTGGATGACTTACGCCGCTCGCTGCGCGCGGCAGGCGTGTTGGATGCCGTGATCGGCGAGGTTGTGCGGGGCGAAGGCATCACGGTCGCGTGAGGGCGACTATCCGCGCGCACGAGCAGTACCGGTGGTACGCGCTGGCTGTCATCATGCTCGGCAGCATGATGGGCACACTCGACGCTTCGATTGCCAACGTCGCGATGCCGACGATCGCGCACGTCTACCACACCACCGTTGACAATGCCGAGTGGGTGATCCTTTCGTTCATGCTCGTGACCGCGTCGACGCTGGTGCTGTTCGGGCGCCTTGGCGATATGTTCGGTCAGAAGCGCATCTATCTCGCCGGCTTTGCGATCTTCGGCGCGAGTTCACTCGCCTGCGCGCTCGCGCCGACGCTCGGCTTCCTAGTCGCGATGCGCGCGATCCAGGCGCTCGGCGCAGCGATGCTGCTCTCGTCGAATCAGGCCTTGATTGTGGATACGTTTCCGTCGACCGAGCGCGGACGCGCGATCGGCTTCAACGGTGCGGCAGTCGCGGTCGGCCTCTCGCTGGGACCGATTGTCGGCGGAGCAATCGTGACCTACGGTGATTGGCGCTGGATCTTCATGATCAATGTGCCGATCTCGATCCTCGCCATGATCGGCGCAACCTTCGTGCTCAAACCCGTACAGCAAAAGAACACCGGTTTCGACCCGATTGGCGCAGTGCTCTCAGTGATCACTCTCTTTTCGCTCTCGCTCGCACTGTCGCGCTCGCACATCTGGGGTTGGACCTCGCCGTTGACGCTCGGGCTCATCGCGCTTTCGATCGTTACATTGATTGCATTCGTTTTCGTCGAGCGGCGCGTGCCGACGCCGACGCTGGATCTCAACCTGTTCAGGATCCGCATCTTTGCGGTGTCGCTCTTAGCAGCGTTCATTTACTTTACGGCAATTTCAGGATTAATCTTCATCGTGCCACTCACCATGCAGACCGCGCTTGGCTACACCGCGTTTGCCGCCGCATTCTTTCTCGCGCCGATCACCGCGCTCAACATCGTGCTCGCGCCCACCGCCGGCGCGCTCTCGGATCGCGTGCCGGTACGCTACGTCTCAACCGCTGGCGCGCTCATGGTCACCTTTGGTCTCTTTCTGCTTTCGCGACTTCCTCCGGTGCCCACAACGCTGGAACTTATCGGCGCTTTGGTCGTCACCGGCTGTGGGACCGCGGTCTTCACGCAGCCGAACAACAGCGCGATCATGGGATCAGCGCCGGCCGATCGTCGCGGCATCGCCGCGGGAGCACTGGCCACCGCGCGCACCAGCGGTCAACTCATCGGCGTCGCGGTGGCGAGCGCAGTGTATTTCGCGGCAGCCATGCACGCCGGGCCCCTGGCTAAAACCTTCGCGCCCGCGAGCGCCTACTTCGGCTTTATCGCGTTCGTTATGCTCGGCGTCGCCGCGCTTTCGTGGTTGCGCGAGTAGCCGCGCGCGCCGGGCGCTTCGCGACGCCGTTGCGGCGACGCATCGGCACTACGTTGCTTGCGCGCACGTCTTCGCCGAGCGGCACCGGCGAGATGACCCGTTTACCAAGCGCGTGATGCAGCACTTCGCTGATCTCTTCGACCGGTACGAACGTGATCGTGTCGCGCACTTCCTTGGGGATATCGTCAAGATCCATCTCGTTGCGCTTGGGGAAGAGAATCTTCGTGATACCTGCGCGCTTCGCGCCGAGCACCTTCTCTTTGAGTCCGCCGATCGGCAACACTTGTCCGGTCAGCGTGATCTCGCCCGTCATCGACAGATTCGGATCGACCTTGAGCCCAGTAAGCATCGACGCGATCGCCGTCGCCATCGTGATGCCTGCGGACGGCCCATCTTTGGGTGTCGCTCCGGCGGGCACGTGGATGTGGATGTCGTGCTTGCTGAAGTAATCGTCCGCCATGCCAAGCTCGGACGAGCGTGACCGAAGGAACGAGACCGCCGCTTGCGCGCTCTCTTTCATCACGTCACCCAGCTGCCCGGTGAGCACGAGCTTGCCCGTGCCCGGCATCGCCGAGGACTCGATGAAGACGATGTCGCCGCCGACCGGCGTCCACACCATCCCCGTCGCCACGCCGATCGACGCGACGCGCTTTTTCACTTCGTTGAAGAACCGCGGCCGGCTCAGGTAGTCGGCAAGGTTTTCCGGTTTTACGCGCGCCTTGAAGCGAGCGAATTCCGCGATCTTGCGGGCGACCTTCCGGAAGACCGTGCCGATCTCGCGCTCGAGATTACGAACACCGGCTTCACGCGTGTAATCGTTGATGATTGCACGCAGCGCGGTGTCGCTGATCTGGACTTGCGTCTCTTTGAGGCCGTTGGCGGTGCGCTGTTTCTTCACCAGATACCGTTTGGCGATCTGCAGCTTCTCGAGCTCGGTGTAGCCCGCGAGCTGAATGATCTCCATGCGGTCACGCAACGGCGGCGAAATCGTGTCGAGCGAGTTGGCCGTACAGACGAATAGAACTTGGCTCAGATCGAACGGCAGATCGAGATAGTGATCGCGGAACGAGTTGTTTTGCTCCGGATCCAGCACTTCGAGCAGCGCCGACTGCGGGTCGCCGCGGAAGTCCGCGCCGACTTTGTCGATTTCGTCGATCATCATCACCGGATTTTTGGTCCCGGCATCGCGGATCGCGCGGATGATCGTGCCCGGCATCGCGCCGATGTACGTACGGCGATGGCCGCGAATTTCGGCCTCGTCGCGTACGCCGCCGACCGAGAGGCGCACGAATTTGCGTCCCATCGCCCGCGCGATCGACTGGCCGAGCGAGGTCTTGCCCACGCCCGGCGGTCCGACGAAGCACAGAATCGGTCCGGTCAGCTTCTTTTTCAGTTTGCCGACCGCCAAATACTCGATGATGCGGTCTTTGATCTTCTCGAGATCGTAGTGATCCTCATCGAGAATTTCGCGCGCCTTGCGGATGTCGATGTGATCCGGCGTTTCCGAACTCCACGGCAATTGCACCAGCCAATCGAGGTAGGAGCGGATGACGCTGTATTCGGGACTGGCTTGCGGGACTTTCGAGAGACGGTCGAGCTCACGATCGGCTGCCTTCTTGGCGTCTTCCGGCATCTTGGCTTCGTCGATCTTGGTACGCAACTCGTTGTTCTCGGCTTGCTGCGGATCGACTTCGCCTAGCTCTTCCTGAATCGCGCGCAATTGCTGACGCAGATAGAACTCGCGCTGATTTTTCTCCATCTCGCGCTGAATGTCGCTCTGGATCTTGTGCCCAAGCTCGACCACTTCGAGCTCTTTGGTGAGCAGCAGCGTGAGCTTGCGCATACGGCGCGCGGTGTTGCGCTCTTCGAGCAACGCCTGCCGATCGGCCGTGTCCAAACGCATCGTCGAGGCAACGAAGTACGTCAAAACGTTGGGATCGGTGATGTTCTGGACTTCCATCTCCATCTCGCGCGGTGCTTGCGGCAAGTAGGAGAGCAATTTTTGGAACAGGCCACCCAGATTACGCTGCATGGCCACGAGCTCTTCGTTGTCGACCGTGAGATCGGGCAGCTCGGTGTATGCGGCAACCATGTAGGGCTGTTCTTGCGTGAACTCTTCGATTTTGAACACGCTCTGGCCCGCGACGATGCAACGGATCGTGCCGTCGGGAACCTTGAGCATCTTCTGGATCACACCGATCGTACCGATGCGCTGAATGTCGTTCGGCCCCGGATTGTCGATCTCGCGATCCTTGAGCACGGTCAGACCGATCGGCTTGCCTTCGCGCAGCGCCTCTTCGACCAGCAGAATGCCCGGCTTCTTCACCACGGCGAGCGGAATAACGGTATTCGGGAATAGTACCGCTTCTTGCAGCGGCAGAATGCCGATCAAGTTTGCAGGCACGATCTCTTTGGCTTTGCGTTCAGCCATGTTTTAAGTTAGCGTCCTCTTCACGATCATACGGATCTCGGTGCGTGTCGCCGGAACGTACGCCGTCGACGAGATGGGAAGCGCGATTACCAGTACGCCGTCGGCGTAGTTGGCGTGCGCATCGCCCAGCAAGTCCACCGGCATCGGCAGACGGACACGCTTGGCAAAGGACCCGTACGTGATCTCTTTTTGGATAAATGAGCCGCGTCTAAACCGGACCGGCTCGGCCCGGAGACCGGAGATAGTAAGCGAGCGGTCGTCCAATTCGACCCGCAGGCTATCAGGGTCGGCTCCGGCCACCTCGACCGCCACCACAACCTGACCCCGCTCTTCGTCGACGACGACATCGGCATTGGGCTCGAAGCCCAGCCGGGACCGCACGATATACTCCATGGCTCCTATGTCTCTAGATTCGCAATCTTAGCACTCAGTTGCACCGTCTGCCAGCCCCTCCTGGCGGCCCGCCCTCAAACTGCCGATTACTTCTACTTAGAGGGTGCTCTTTCGAGCCGCCCTGGCTTACTCCGTGGCGACCCCGGGCGGTTTCCGGGTTAGGAACAGGCACATGCACGTAGCCGTCGTCGACGACCAGGAGTCGTCGCTCGCTGGCTTCTCGCAGATCCTTCGGCGTATCGCAGACGTCGAACCGATCTGCTTTAAGAAGGCGTCCGACGCCCTGCACTGGATAGGCGGCGTGGACCCTGCTTTCGTCATCGTCAATAATACCCTCGCCGACATCCCGGGCGTCGACTTCATCCGACGCATGCGCCTGGTCGAGGGTCGCGCTTCAACCCCGGTCATTTTTACCGCGGCCAAGGCGGACCGCGATTTGCGGCGGGCCGCGTTCGACCTCGACATTCACGCCTTCCTTGAAAAACCGATCAACCCGTCGGAGTTTCTGGTGCACGCGATGCACATCGTCGACGTGCGCCGCGAACGCGCCGACATTCAAGCTCGGCTCAGAGAGGCCGGCACACGCTCGGCGAGTCCGGTGCCGGTGGGCGGAGCGCCCAACAGCGCCGCGCTGATCGATGCCATGCTCGACGTTGCCGTGCTGCACGACCCGACGATCGTTGCGCATCACGATCTCTCGTCCCAGCTTGCCATGGCTCTCGCGCGCGAACTCCAGCTCACGGGGGACGAACTCGAAACGCTCCGCCTCGCATCGCGCATTTACGATATTGGAAAAGCCGAGATTCCGCAGCGTATTTTGGAAAGCCGCAATCCGGCAACGCAGGCCGATCGCGTATCGATCGAGCGACACGCCGAAGCCGGAACGCGTCTGCTCGCCGGTCGCAACGATGCAATCTTGCGCGCCGCGTCGATCATCGCGCAAACGCACCACGAACGGTACGACGGCTCGGGATATCCGCGCAAGCTGCGCGGCTCCTCGATTCCGATCATGGGACGCATTGTCGCTGTCTCCGATACGATGAGCGCGTTGTTACGCGCACGCGGCGACCGCCCCGCACTCACGCTCGCGCAGGCGATCGAGGTCGCCGAAAAAGGCGCAGGCACGCTCTACGATCCGGCGGTTGTCGCTGCAATCCGCGGTAATCTCAACGAAATTTCGCGCATCGTGCACGAAGCTGCGGCTCGGAGCGCGCAGGCAAGCTAGTCCCCCCGGTGGTATTGGGCAGAAATGTCCACGCTGCGACGTCGGCTGAATGTATTCGACCTGACGCTGATTACCATCGGCAGCATCATTGGCTCGGGGATTTTTCGCAACCCGGCCGTAGTCGCCCAGCGCGCGCACCTGCCGGGCCTGGCGATCGGGTGCTGGATTTTGGGCGGGGTCATCGCGTTGATCGGTGCCTTCGTTTTTGCCGAGCTGGCCGCGCGACGCCCGGTCAACGGCGGCTTGTACGCCTATCTGCGCGACGCCTACCATCCCGTCGTCGGCTTCGTCTTCGGCTGGACATTGCTGCTCATCGCCGACACCGGCGGCACCGCCGCCGCAGCCGTGCTCTTCGCCGGCTATCTCACGCCGCTGACCGGGCTTGCGCTCGATCCGCGTATCGTCGCGGTAGTTACGCTCGCCGTCCTCGTCACCATCAACTGTCTGGGCGTGCGCGCGGGTGGTACCTGGCAGAACGTCCTCGTGCTCTTGAAGGTCGCTGCAATCGTCGGACTGATCGCGGCGGGATTGTTCGCGCACCCAGCTGCCGGCGCGGCGATGACGCTGCCGGGGTTCAGTACGAATGCCGCACTGCTCGGCGCGTTCGGCGTCGCGATGCTGCCCGTGCTCTTTGCCTATAACGGTTTTCAAGGCGCGACGTACATCACCGGCGAGACGGTCGAACCCGAACGCACGATTCCGCGCGGGCTGATCTTCGGCGTGTTGGCGGTTATCGTTGTCTACGTGCTCGTAAACATCGGGTGCCTGCGCGTGCTCGGCCCGGCGGGACTGGCAGCGACCAAAGTTCCCGCTTCCGATGTGATGCAGGCGGCGCTCGGCCCGATCGGCGCGCGCGTGATCGCGATCGCGATCGCGCTCTCGACGTTAGGCTTCATGAGCACGCGCATGCTCGTGACGCCGCGCATTTATTTCCAGATGGCTGCGGACGGAACGTTCTTCAAGCAAATCGCGTGGATCAGCCCGCGCTCGCACGTGCCGACGATCGCGATCGTCATCGAAGGTGCGATCGCAGCGATTATCGCCGTCAGCGGAACGTTCGAGCAAATCGTCAACTGGGTTGTGGCGCCGGAATGGATCTTCGTCGTGCTCGCCGCCGGCGCGATCTTTATCTTCCGCAAGCGTGACGGGCCGGGAACTAAGCCGCCCATCAGCGTGCCGTTCCATCCCTTTTCGACGATTTTGCTCATGGCGGTGTTGCTCGCTATCTTTGTCGCCGAGCTCATGCTCTTTCCGCAGGACACGTTGTACGGCACGCTCGTGATCGTTGCGGGAATTATTTTCTACTACGCTTGGAGGCGTTTTGCCCGAACCGCCTGACCGCCCGCACTTGTTGCGGCGGCTCGGCGTCCGCGACGCTGCGCTGATCGTCATGGGTGGCATCGTTGGTTCGGGAATTTTCGTCAACCCCTCGGTTGTCGCGCGTTTAGTGCACACGCCGTTTTTTGTCATGCTCGCATGGACGACTGGTGGAGTCATCGCGATCATTGGTGCCGGCGTCTTCGCTGAGCTTGCGGCGCGCCGCGCGCACGACGGCGGCGTGTACGCCTATTTGCGCGATGCCTATCACCCGGTCGTCGCCTTCTGTTACGGATGGACGTTGCTGCTCGTTTCGCAAAGCGGCGGCGCGGCTGCTTCAGCGGTCACGTTCGCGTTCTATCTTCCGGCGATCACCGGCATCACGCTCAACGCCGTGCAGGCTACGATCGTTGCCGTCGTCGTGCTCGGTGTGTTCACCGTCGTCAATTGCTTCGGGGTACGCGAAAGCACAACGACGCAAAATGGCTTCATGCTCGCCAAGATCGTCGCGATCGGCGCGGTGATCGTCGTCGGGCTCTTCGCCGCGCATGCAGCGTCAGGCCAGGGCGCTCCACTGCTTCCGGCCGACTTCAATCCGCTCGTTGCGATTGGACTTTCGCTGGTTCCGGTGATGTTCGCGTACAGCGGGTGGCAAACGTCGACGTTCATGGCCGGCGAGACGCGCGAATCGAATCGCTCGTTGCCGATCGGTATTCTGCTCGGTGTCCTTGGCGTTATCGTCCTGTACCTGGGCATGAACGCCGTCTGTCTCTACGTTTTGGGTCCGGTGCGACTCGCGGCAACGATGACACCCGCCTCGGACATCGTGCAAGCGGTCGTGGGACCGGTCGGCGCTAAGATCATGGCGTCGATCGTCGCGCTCTCGACGCTCGGCTTTATCGCCAACCAAATTCTGACGTCACCCCGCGTCTACTTCCAAATGGCGGCCGACGGCACGTTCTTCAAGCAGCTCGCGTGGATCAGCCCACGCACCTACGTGCCGGTCGTTGCGATCGCGGTGCAAGGGGCAGCAGCGATTCTGATCGCGTGCTCGGGGCGCTACGACCTCATTCTCAACTGGGTCACCAGCATCGACTACGTTTTCTTCGGCTTCTCAGCCTTAGCGGTGTTCATTTTTCGTCGTCGCGACCGCGCGCTCGGCGCGCCCGAGCCGTGGTTTGTGATCCCGCTCCACCCATGGAGCACGCTGCTGTTTCTTGTGGTGGCCTGGGGAATCGTCATCGACGTAGTCCTAAAGTCCCCGAGAGACGCGTCGTTCGGCATCGCCGTGCTCTTGACGGGAATCCCGGTCTATTACGTCTTTCGTCGTATGAAACGGGCCCCCGAGTGAGGCCCGCCTCCCCGCTTGACCACCGCTTTACATGGATGCACCCAAAGGTTTTCGCCCCGATAATCCGGCCGGGCGAAAAAATGGGCACACTATTCATATGTACCGTGTGGTAATCGTCGACGACGACGAGGCGACCCTCAAGCTCTACGCTGCCGTGATCAAGCGCGTCCTCGGCGAAACGCCGGTCGCCTTTAGCGATCCGCATGTGGCGCTGGACGAGCTCGAGCGGCTTCACCCGGCTCTCGTGATCGTGGATTACTTCATGCCCGAGATGGACGGCATCGAATTTACCCAGGCGCTGCGCTCCCAGCCGGCCCATGAATTTACGCCGATCCTCATGCTGACCGCCAATAGCGATCGTGCGCTCGGCCCGCGCGCCCTGAACGCCGGTGCGACCACGTTCGTCGAAAAGCCGATCTCGCTCAAAGATTTCACGGCGCAACTTCGCCGATTTGCCATCACGCAACCGCCCAGCCGCTCGACCTTTGGCGAGGTGATGCCGACGGATGAGCGCGATACGATCGAGCGCCTCCACCGGATGATGCGTTCGTGCAATCGCGAGCTGGCCGATCACGCAGAACAAGTTCGCGACGTCTCGGTGGCAATCGCCGGTGAGATGCGGCTGCCCGCCGCCGACATCGAGCTGCTCCGCTCGGCGGCGCTGGTCTATGACATCGGCATGGTGTCCGTCCCGGAGCGCGTTCGCGCTACGCCCTCGGCGCTACCGATGCGCTGGCGTAGCATCGTAAACAGTCACGTTGACGTGGGTGCATCGATACTCAGCGGCGCCACGCGCCCGCTGTTGCGCTCGGCGGAAGCGGTCGCACGCTTTCACCACGAGCGCTACGACGGCACCGGCTACCCCGAGGGGCTCGCCGGTGATGAGATTCCGCTGCTGGCTCGCATCGTCGCCGTGGCCGACACCTTTATCGCGCTCACATCCGAACGCCCGCATCGCATCGAGTTCACACAGACAAACGCCGTCGCGCAGATCGGCGCCGAGCGCGGGAAGGCCTTCGATCCGAACGTGGTCGAGGCGTTCGCGCGAATAGAAGACCGCCTCAGCGACTTCCGCCGCACGGCCTAGGCGCGCACCTGCGCGAGCAGCTTCTCGAGGCGCCGCATCCCTTCGTCGTAGCCCGCCTTTGCGCCGCCCTCCATCATCCCGTCGCGTTCGGCTTGCGTGTCGAAGAGTTGATGGGCCGTGAGCGTCGTGCGGTCGTCGCGCTCTTGCAGCGTGTGCGTCGCCCGGCTGACGTGCCCGGGATAGCCCTCGTATTCGAAGGTCATAACGACGCGCTCGGGTTTAACGATCTCGATGTACTCCCCGTTGAAGGCATGCAGCGTTCCGTCCGGCTCGTATTGTAAGAAACGCCACTTGCCGCCCGGGTGAAAGTTCATCGCATCGATCACCGTGCGCAGACGCGCCGGACCCCACCAATTCGGGATGTGCCTTGGGTCGTACATCACTTCCCACACGAGCGCGCGCGGCGCATTGAAGGTGTACTCGAAGACCAATTCCCGGTCAGAGGGTAGCGTATGCGTCGTCATCATACGTTTGCCTTTCGTGCTAAGAGCGGCGCAAATTGCGCGCGGATCGGCCATGCGGTCAAGAACCAGAGGGTCACCGCGATGATCGCGGTCGGAAACCCTTGTGGGTTCATCGTCGCATGGAAGGTGAGAATATTGGCAAGCACGGCCCCGAGCACGACGATCGCAAGCGGCACGTACTGGTTGGATAGCAGCAATAGTCCGCAGATGAGTTGCACGCCGAAGATCATGATGTAGAATCCCGAGCCGACGATCGCGGTGAAGAAATCCATCAAGAAGCCGGGCGGGAACGCCGGCGACGGAATGAAATGCAGGAATCCGTTCAATCCGAATACCGTAAACATCAAGCCGAGCAAAATGCGGGCAACGGTCGAAGCGATTTTCATTGTAGATAACCTCCAAGCAAGTCAAAGAGCATTTCCGAACCCAGTTTACGATCCTCGATTCCGGTGCTGCCGCGCCGGCGATCTTCCTCGGTGGGATAGGTGTCAAGGTAGACGACATGTTCGGTAAAATCGAGTTGGGTTCGCGCGCCTACCGGTGTAAGCACGACGGTCGCGAGCGATACCGAAATCCGGCGCGCGTTCACGTACATATCGTAGGTGTAGACAAGCCGGCTGTCAGGCACGATATCGCAGTAGATCGCTTGGAAATCCGTCGTGCTGCCGTCGCTCCAAGCCCCTTTTAGACGCTCCTTGCCGCCGACACGCAAATCGATCGTCCGTTCGAGCGGTGTGAACTGGCCGGGTGGACCGCTAAACCATTTGGCCTTTTCGTCGACGTTCGTCAACGCACGGAAGACGCGGGCGCTCGGCGCGTCATATGTGCGCTGAATGCTGAACGTGAAATATTCGGTCGCCGTCGTCGTTGTCATTGACCTCCCTCACTCTGTTGTAACTCATGTAAGTAATCGCCCAGGCGATCGAAACTCGCTTCCCAAAAGCGGCGATGTTCTTCCATCCACGCCGCGAGCGGCGCAAGCCCCCGCGGATCGGGTCGGTAAAACGTGTTGCGCCCCTCTTTCCGGCCGGCGACCAGGTTCGCATCAAGCAATGCTTTGAGATGCTGCGAAACCGCGGGTTGCGAGACGCCGGCGTGATCGGTCAGCGTGCGTACCGTCGCCTCCCCGCCGGCGATGATCCGTTCGTAGATAGCCCGCCGGGTCGGGTCGGAGAGCGTTCGCATGATGGAATCGACGGGCGCAGCAGCGGTCACAAGAAAATCATAAGTCGTCACTTATGTATCTGTCAAGCGGGGCGACTCCCGGTGCGGCGAAAGGGGACCCCACTCGCCATCCCAGGAGGAGCTTCCCGTGATCGAGACCTCTCCGAGCGCAAACGACAAAATCGCCGCCATGGCCGTACACATCGCCGGGATTTTCTTTTGGTTCGTTCCGTCGCTCATCGTGTATTTCGCCGTGAGCGGCAATCCGTGGCTCAAAGAACAGGCGCGCAACGCGCTCAACTTTCAGCTGACGATGCTGATCGCGTTCATCATCGGCATCGTGTTGAGCTTCATCGGAATCGGGTTCTTGATCATCTGGGCCGTCGAGGTCATCGTCGTGGTCTTTTCGATCCTCGCGGCGGTGAAAGCCAATCAGGGCGAGACGTACAAGTATCCGCTCACCATCGAATTGGTCAAGTAAAGAGCGCGTCCCACTCGGATCGAGCGATGCGCAGCTCATCCTCTTTGAGGTCTTTGAGCGGCGTCAGCGTAAGCTTTTCGCGCTCGCACAGATCGGGCACGCCGGTGTCGACGAAAAGTAGGCCGGTAACGAACTCGCCGCGGTCGCGCGTCTCGTGGATTATCGAAAGCGCGCCGATGCGGCTAGTGGCGTCGTAGTCGCGATCGACTTTGCGCAAAAGCACGTGCGAGCCGTCCTCGAGCTCGATGTCTTGCATCGTGCCCGGCTCGTAGTCGACGGTGATCTCTTCGCGCGGGCGAATGAAGTCGGGCGCATTGAGCGTCACGTCGTGGTCCTTCACGTAGGCGTAGCTTTTGGTCGAGCCTTCGTGATCGTTGAATGTGACGCATGGGCTGATAATGTCGAGGATCGACGTGCCGCGATGCGCGAACGCAGCTTGCAGCAACGGCACGAGCTGCTTACCGTCACCCGAGAACGAGCGAGCAACGAAGGTCGCGCCAAGCTCGATTGCAAGGCCGCAGACGTCGATCGTCGCGTATTCGTTGGGCGTACCGTTCTTGAGCGTTGAGCCGACGTCGGCCGTCGCCGAAAATTGTCCCTTGGTCAAACCATAGACGCCGTTGTTCTCGATGACGTACACGCAATCGACGTTGCGGCGAACCATGTGAGCGTACTGTCCAAGCCCAATGCTCGCCGTGTCGCCATCACCGCTGATGCCGAGCACCAGCATCTCGCGATTAGCGAGCTTGGCGCCGGTGGCAGCAGAAGGCATGCGACCGTGCACGCCGTTGAAACCGTGCGCCTGTTCGACGAAATAGGCCGGCGTCTTCGAAGAGCAGCCGATGCCGCTCATCTTCGCAAGCAGATGCGGCGCTACGCCGTACTCGTACAACGCTTTGATGAGGTGGTTGGTGATCGAGTTGTGGCCGCAGCCCGCGCACAGCGTAGTCGGCAAACCCTTGTACACCTCGCGCGTGAGGCCAACGATATTGACCGTCATTCTGCCGCCACCGCCGGCTCGCGCTCGGCCTCCAGCAGCGGATCCACGACCGAATGCGCGTCGATCGGCACGCCGTTGTAGTGGCGCACGGATTGAATCCGCGACACGAGATGATCGGGCAGCTCGATGCGCAGCAACCCAAAGAGTTGCCCGTCGCGATTCTGTTCGACGACGTACACACGCTCGTGGCGCGCAATGAATGCCGCAACTTCGGGCGAAAATGGCAGTGCACGCACCCGCAGATAATCGGTTTCTATGCCGGAATTACGCAGAATATCGCGCGCCTCGATGACCGCATGATGCGTTGTGCCGTAGGCCAAGATCGCTGCCGGATGTCCCTGTTCGTCGACGATCGGCTGGGGCACGGCCGTGCGCGCCGTTTCGTGCTTGCGCACCAAACGATCGAGATTACGCTGCCAGACGTCGGGCATCTCCGAATATCGCGCCTCTTCATCATGGCCCGTACCGCGCGTAAAGTAGCCGGCGCCGTCGTGATTGGTTCCCGGTAAGGTGCGATAGGGAATGCCGTCGTGATCGACGTCGCGATAACGTCCCCACGATTCGAGCTTGTTGAGATCTTTTTCGGTAAGCACTTTGCCTCGATCGAACGGCTTTTGTGGATAGGGTAGCGGCTGCGTGAGCCACGAATTCATGCCCAGATCGAGATCGGAGAGCACGAAGATCGGAGTCTGGAAACGATCCGCGAGATCGAATGCTTCCATCGACATCTCGTAGGCCTCTTCGACGGTTGCGGGGAGTAGCACGATGTGTTTCGTATCGCCGTGCGAGAGCGTGTACGCAAACGACACATCGCCTTGCATGGTGCGGGTTGGAAGCCCGGTCGACGGTCCCGCGCGCTGCACGTCGAAAATCACCGCCGGCACTTCGGCGTAGTAGCCGTAGCCGGCCCACTCCGCCATCAGCGAAATGCCCGGTCCCGACGTCGAGGTCATGGCGCGCGCTCCAGCCCACCCAGCGCCGAGCACCATGCCGATGGCGGCGAGTTCATCTTCGGCTTGCACGATCGCGACGCGCCGCTCACCGGTCTGCGGATCGACGCGAAACTTCTCGGCGAGCGCGATAAAATTTTCACACAGCGACGACGACGGCGTGATCGGATACCAGGCCGCAACCGTGCAGCCTCCCTGAATGCAGCCGAGCGCGGCCGCGCGATTGCCGTCGAGGAACGAGCGTCCTTCGGTTTGGCCGCTCATGCGTTCGAGCCCAAAGCGATCGCGCTTGGTCAATTGTTCGCGTGCATACGTGAAACCGATGCGCGCCGCCTCGACATTCGTTGCCGCAGCCTTCGCCTTACGTTTGAATTGGCCCGTGATCGCCGCCTCGACGTCGGCTTCGCTGATGCCCAGCAACTCGGCGACGACGCCGACGTAGATCATATTGAGCAAATACTTGCGCAGCGTACCGTCGCTAAAATTTGTCTTGGCCAGCTCATTGAACGGTACGGGGTAGTAGACAACGTCGTCACGCAAGCTCTCGCCCGCGACCGGATAGGTCGCTTCGTGAATCACCGCGCCGCCCGCTTTGACGCCGGTGATATCGGTGCGCCACGTCGCCGTATTGAGTGCGACCAGCAGATCGACGTCGCGCGTACGGCACTGATAGCCTTTGGACGAGATGCGGACGTCAAACCAAGTCGGCAACCCTTCGATATTCGAGGGGAAGACGTTCTTCGGTGCGACCGGGATACCTAAACGAAAGATCGCGTTGGTGAGGACGAGATTTGAGGATTGACTGCCCGAACCGTTGACTGTGGCAACCCGGATGGTGAAATCGTTGGTGACCCGTTGGTGCATGCTATTGCTACCTTTGTGGCTTTAGCCGCGAGCCCTCCCCCATGCTGGAAGGACTCCTGCCGCGATAACCCAACTCGCCAGCCATGAAGCAGATCGCTGTTGCCTTCCTCGCCGTCCTCGTTGTGCTGGCAGGCTGCGGCCGAAGTTCGAACGTTACGACGCAAAGCGCGGTAACGGGCGCCCCGGCGGCAGGCGGCGCCGTGCTGGTAAAATCCGGCACGGAATTCCGCGGAAAACTGCAACAAGAGATTGCGACCAATAAGAGCCACGACGGCGATACGTTCACCATCGTGCAGCAAGACACGCTCATGCATAAAGAGCCGGCGCTTCATGGCGCAGTCGTCGAAGGTCACCTTGCGAACGTCTCGGCGGCAGGGTTGGGCAAGAAGCCGGCGTTGACCATCGTCTTCGACGACGTGCGCATGCCCGATGGTCAGACGGCGCCGATCCACGTGCAGATCGTCAACATCGGCGCCTTCGATGCCAAGACGCATCACTGGCGCACCGTCGGGATGGTGATAGGCGCAGGGATCGCGGGGCACATGGCCGCGGGAAAACATCACGGCGGCACGATGGGTGCGGCCGGCGCCTACGTGCTCTCGCAGGAGATGAAAACGAATGTGGACGTGAAACCCGGCACGCTCGTCGAACTGAAGTTCTTGAGCGACGCGGTTAGCGCTTCCCCGTAATGTCCACCGCCGACGCTGCACGCGCCGCGACCTGATAATTGGAGTACGTGGCCCACGCCATCGCGCGGTACTGCGGCATCACGATCTCGGCTTCTTCAGTCGACGGAAACGAGAAGCCGTCGACCGTTTGCGGCACGATCGTAAGTTTGACGTGTCCGCCGTAATCGTAGGTCCAGACAATCTGTAAGAGACCTTGCGACGGATCGATCTGCGCGCGCGCTTCGACCAGCGGACTCTTCTTCACGTCGTGCATCGAAAGCGTGGTGACGTTGCCTTGCGATCCGGCAACCGACATCGTATAGAGTGAGGGCCAGTTGGAAACGTCGAGCGCGCTCATCGGCATCGTGTCGTAGCCGCGTCCGAACCAGGGCACGTTATCGAAATGCACGCTGTAGTCGCCGCCGCGCGTGTACGTTCCGTGCCCGTGAAGCGTGAAACGAATCCACGGAAAAGTCAGCAGCGCGATGCGCGCGTCGACATCGAAGGTGTAGTGTTGCAAAGCGGCATTGCGACCCGCGAACGAGGCAATAACCGCCGGCGGGGACGGCGCCGAGGCGACCGTTGCGACGGGTTGAGGCGTTTGCGCGGTCAGGAACAGCGCGGCGATGAGAATAGGAACACGGCGGAGCATGGTTGCGATATTTCGTCGGGTAAGTAGCCAGCCCCTTACGACTTTTGTTGCTTTTTAATTAGAAGCAAGCGGCTACGGCTTCATGGCCGTGTGCGAAAGTAGCTTGAGCTTCCGATCGACGATCGTGTAGGTGTCGGTGGAATACTTCGACGGGCAGCAGTTCGGATCACCTGCTGCGTAATCGGGATACGTCGCGACGACGCCGTGGTAGGTGATGTTGACCTCGAGATGCCCTCCCGACGAGATCGCCCCAAGGTAGTACGGCGTCGCGCCTTGGACATCGCGCGCAAAGAGAATCTGCGTAAAGATGCCGCCGCTACCGCCGCTCACGAGGGGAACCGACATCACCTGGACGGCGCCAGCCACGAGTCCAATCGACGCAGAATCGGCGTCGACGTAGCCGCCGACCTGCTCGTGCTCGCCTACCGATGATCGAACGTAGGGATGGGTCTGCGGATCCCACCCGAACGATTGAGGAACCGTGGAATCGATGGTCAACGACGGGGTCGCTCGAATGAGCGAGATAATGCTTGCCGGATCGGTCGTCATCCCGAGCAGCGGAATGGCGCACGCAGCAAAGAGGACGGTGTGCAAAACTTTGCGAGCGACCATGCGGTTGATCATAGCATGACGAGCACGGTTGCACCGGTTACCACGCGCGTAGAGCTGCTCTACCTGCTTACGCGGGCCTCTGAACTCGAACACAACCTCGCGTGCGTGTACCTTTATGCCGGCTACTCGCTCAAGACGAGCCTGAGCGAAGGCGGGATGACTGCCGACGAGCTTACCGCTGTACGCAACTGGAAGCGCCGCATCGCGCACGTCGCCGTCGAAGAGATGCTGCACCTCGCGCAGGTCTGCAACCTGATGACCGCGGTCGGTGGCGCAGCACACTTTGTGCGTTCAAACTTTCCGATTCCGGCGACCGCGTTTCCATTCGGCATCGAAATGACGCTCGAGCCCTTTTCGCAAGAGCTGCTCGATCGGCTCGTCTGCTACGAGATGCCCTCCGACTTGTCGATTCTTGGAGCCGAGCGTGCCGCTGCGTTCGCGGCCATCAGCGCGCGCGTTGCGCACTGCGAGGACGGTGTAGCCGCGCGCGTGCAGAACACGGTCGAGCCGTTCGACGTCGATTTTCGCACGGTCGGCGAGTTCTATCGCAAGATCGAATCGGCATTTTCGTGCATCGAGCCGGAGCGGCTCTTCATCGGCGACCCCGCCGAGCAAGCCTCGCCGCAGTACCTCGATTTTCCTAAGGAACTCGTGCAAGTCAGCGACGTTGCGTCGGCTAAGCGCGCAATTGAGATGATCATCGAGCAAGGCGAGTCGCCGACGTCGGAGCACCCCGACGCGCACTTCTGCGTCTTCAACACGATCCGCACCGAGTATGTGACGCTGCTCGAAGCGGCGAAGCGCGAGGGCCGCGTCTTCGATCCGGTGCGTCCGCTCTTGAGCAACCCCAGCACCCGTGGGATCGCCGAAATGCCGGGCACGAACCGCGTGACAGATCCCGTCGCGCAAGAGCTTGCCGGGCTCTTCAACAGTACCTATGCCTTGATGCTGATGATGCTCGAACGATTCTTCGCGCGCGCGAATGAAACCGAGGAGGAGCTGCAACACTTGGCACGCGCGACGCTGCGCATCATGACCTCGGTCCTGCGCCCGCTCGGCGAAGCGCTCGCTAAGACGCCGGCAGGTCGCGAATATCCGGGCAAGACGGCAGGCCCCGGTTTCGGATTCGTGCGCGCGATCCATTTGCTCCCGCACAAGCGCGCCGCGTGGATCCTCTTCTTAGAGCGCTGCTACGATCTGCAG
>Ga0302180_10001263_pt1 | contig 20314 bp, 15 predicted proteins | sample I_Palsa_E3_2_FD_200575 | JGI IMG/M metagenome (GOLD analysis project Ga0302180, IMG submission 200575) | Peat permafrost microbial communities from Stordalen Mire near Abisko, Sweden - I_Palsa_E3_2 | ecosystem: Environmental > Terrestrial > Soil > Palsa > Peat permafrost | place: Sweden... | reverse complement strand
GAAGGAAACGTCGAGAAACGGATAGAGCGCGAAGCACAACAGAGAAACTCCGGTCAGCCCGATGAGCGTTGCTGCCGGCCTCAAGAGCGCGATGCCCAGCGTTTGGTCGTACTTGCCGACCATTTTTTCAAAGTAGAAGTTGAATTTTTTGGCGACGGCGCCGAAGCGCGCACTCAGCGAGCCCTCCCCAACCTCATCGTCGGCCTGATGTTTCTTTATGAGCTTGGCGCAAAATAGCGGCACGACGGTCATGGCGACGAAATAGGAGGCGAACAGAGAAAGAATTACGGCGAGGGCCAGCGCCACGAAAAGGAATCGGCTGACACCGTAGAGAAAGACCACCGGAAAAAAGACGATCGCGGTGGTCAACGTGGCGGCCAACACTGCAAGGGCAACTTCCTGGCCGCCCTTCTCAGCCGCTGCCTCGGGGGACTCGCCCATTTCCAAATGCCGGAAAATGTTTTCGAGCACGATGACGGAGTTGTCGATCAAGCGGGAAAAAGCCAGCGCCAACCCGCCCAGCACCATGGTGTTGACGGTACCACCCGACGCGTTGAGAGCCAGTAAAGCTGCCAGCGCGGAGAGCGGAATGGACATGAAAACCGCGGCGGTGGCGCGGACACTGCCGAGAAACAGCAGGATCATCACGCCGGTCAAGACCAGTCCGATGGCACCCTCGTGCAGCAAATTGTCAATCGCAGTTTTGACGAACAGCGATTGATCGAAAACCACGCGGGCCTTGAGCTGTTTGGGAATGTCCACCAGATGTCGAAGGGCGTCTTGAATGCCATTCACGACTGCGATGGTGTTGGTGTCCCCACCCTGCTTGAGAATCGGGAGATAGACCGAGGGCTGCCCATCCACACGAACGATATTGGTCTGGATCGCCTGGGCATCCACGGCCTTCCCAACGTCGCCTACCAACACGGAAGACTGGCCGACCGCTTTCAGCGGCATGCTGTTGATGGCGCTAGCGGTGGGAGCCTGACTATTGGAGTAGAGGTTGTAGTCGAAGGGACCGATCTTCACGTCGCCGGCCGGAAGGATCAGGTTGCTCTCGTTGACCTGACGCACCACATCCATAGGGCTCAACTGGTGGGCTTCGAGTTTCATGGGATCGACGTAGACCATGATCTGGCGGTAGCGCCCGCCAAAGGGTTGCGGCACCGAGGCTCCCGGCACGTTGGCAATCTGGTTTCGCACGGTGTACTGCCCGAGGTCGTGCAGCTGGATTTCGTTGAGGCCTTCGCCTTTCAACGTAATCAAGCAGACCGGCAGACTCGAGGCATCAAATTTCAACACCACGGGTGGCAGCGTGCCGGGGGGAAGGCGTCGAAGGTCGGCCATGGCGAGATTAGAAACCGTACTGAGGTCGGCATCGGCATTGGTACCCGGCTGAAAAAAGATCTTGATCAAGCTGACGCCGGGTAAAGAGCGCGACTCAATGTGGTCTACGCCGCTGGCCAAGGTGAAGAAGCGTTCGAAAGGGTTGGTGATGTTGGTTTCGATCTGCTGCGGCGGCATGCCGGAGTAAAAGGTGGCCACGACGACGACCGGAATGTTGATGGGCGGGAACAGATCGACGGGCATGCGCACCAGAGTCACGGTGCCGACGATGGCGATGACCAAACAGGCGACGATGATGAGAAACGGATATTTGATAGAAAAACCGGACATCAGTTTCCGCTCCCCGGCTTCTCTGACGCCGCGCCAACCTGTTTGGGCTGGACTTTCTGCCCGTTGCGGAACGCGCTACGGTTACCAATGATGACGAGGTTACCCTCCACGAGGCCGGAGAGGACTTCAACGCGGGCGGCGTCCTCCATCCCAAGATGGATGGGGCGCTCCTCCACGATGTTCTGCGCATTTACGACAAACACGGTGGCGTCGTCACCGTTACGGCTGACGGCCTCCAGAGGCAGGGTCAGCACATTCTTCTTCTCGCGCAACGACAACTGGGTCTCTGTGTACATGCCGGATATCAGGCTGCCATCGCGATTTTCAACATCAATTTCGGTCTCCATCGTGCGGGTCTGCATATCGAGGGAATCCGCGAAGCGCGACACTTTGCCCAGGAAATCCTTGTTGAGCGCCTGCACGCGAACCTTGACTACTTCGCCGAGGCGAATCTGCGCCGCCATGGACTCTGGAATGGGCAGCACCAGTCGTAACACCGAAATCTGCGCGAGGCGAACCACGGGAATGGCCTGGGTGCTGCTGGAGGTTCCGGCTGCGATCAGCGCTCCGGTATCGGCATAGCGATTGGTGATGACACCCGCGAATGGCGCGGTAATGCGGGTGTAACTGGAAAGAGCGGCGTACTGTTTCTGGTTGGCTTGGGCCATTTCGAGCTGCTGTTTTGCAGCGGAGAGTTCTGCCTCCGCGCTGGCCACCTGCGCCGCGCCTTCTTGATCTTTGGCCTGCGAATCATCCACTTCCTGCTGGGCAACCAGACCCGCCCGGGAATCCGCGGCCTGCTTCAGGCGCACGTAGGCGGAGTGCGCGGCGACCTGCGAGGATTGGCTGCGTTGCAAATCACCTTGCGCCCGGCGAATCTGCTGTTCCGCCGAACGCGTTCCGGCGTCCGCTCCGGATAGTTGCGCGGCGAGTTCAGGCACTTCCAGGACGACGATGGTTTGCCCTTCTTTAACATGGTCACCCACATCGACATAAATCTTGCGGATATAGCCCGCCACCTTGGCGTGCACATCGACATCCTGAAAGGGCTTGAATTCTCCGGCGATGGTCAGTGTGGTGGCCAGAGAGCCACGCGTGACCTGCATGACAGCAGCCACAGGCTCAGGGCCGTCGGCTGAGCCGTGCGCGGAATCGGCAGTCGCAACTCCGGGTTCAGGACTGCTACGCCCAAGCCAAAAACACGCAACCGCAACTAACACGACACCGACGACGACCATTACAATCTTGCGATTCATCCGATGTTCCTGGGCGCGGTGTGGGCCAGTGATCCAAGCCATTGGCAGCGACACCGGCAGAATGTTCGAAGGGCCCGTCAGCCAAAAACAATCAGGTTCTTTGCCGACTCTACCGGCAGATATCGATTGGATTGATTACGCTACAAAAGGAACAGCGGGAGGCGGCCGGAACCACAGACTCTCGCGACTCTGCTGCTGCACCGATCCAGCAGGAACGGTTAGCAGAAAAGGCGGTTTCCCAGGTTCACGAAAATCGTAGATCGCCGCAAAAAGTGCGGCTTGCAAGGGAAACGTCAGATCGGGGCTCGTTTCAACAGTGCAACGGCGCAACTCCGATCCAGCCACGGTTGTGCGATAGTCCGCATGATGCTGCAGATTGGAAATTTGAGAGGCGCCGAAAATCGTGAAGAAGGGATTGTAAAGAAACAGCGCAACCAGCAAAAGGCAGAGTCCGGCCTGAAAAAACAATCGGGGATTAGCGGTCCGCTGATCAACGCTTCGGAACATTCAATCTATTGAACCATAGATAGGACCATCGCAGGGGCCAAAAGGCTGTGCTGCACGGACTGCACGGTAGGAGGGGAGAAGGGGACCGGAGCCAGGGGTGCACCGGTCCCCGTGGTAGGAAGGTAAAGAAGGATTAAGCACGCTGAGTGTCACCGGCCGGAGTCACATCCAAATGACGGGCATGTGAATTTTCCGTAACCGCGTCGGGCACAAGTTTCTGACCTTGGGACCGTTCCGTTTGGATCGCCATCCCGCGTCCGTGGCGGACATCCAGTCCGCGAACCCAGAAAATAATGTCCTCGGCGATGTTGGTGGCGTGATCGGCGATGCGCTCCAAGTGCCGGGTCGCCAACACAAACTGCAAGCCGGGACCTACCAGGGCGGGCTGCTGGGTCATGGTCTGAAGCAAACGTTCGAAAATCCGATCGCGGTATTGATCAACGATATCGTCGCTTTCCAGAACCTGTGTGGCCATTTCTACGTTCCGAAAGATGAGCGCGCCCAGACTCTTGCTGACCATTGCGCGCACGGCCGCGGCCATGGGCGCCAGCTCCTCCGGAAGTTGCGCCTCGGGTTTTTCGCGCAGCGTAATCACCCGCTCCGCCAGGTTCACGGCGATGTCGCCAATGCGTTCCAGGTCGTTGGTAATTTTGAGCGCGGCCACGATCAGGCGCATCTCGTCGTCGGAAAATGAGCCGCGACGCAGCAGCCGGATGGCGTGCTCATCGATAACCATTTCCATTTCGTTAATGCGTGGCTCCAAGAGGAAAACTTCGCTGGGTAGCGGAGAGTTCGGCGTGGAGTGGAAGGTCATCAGCGCATCTAAGGCGCGGTTCATGGCCCCCTCGACGGTTCGTGCCATGGAGACCAGGTAATGGACCAGGGTGTCGTACAACACCGTCTCGGTGAAACCTGCTTGGGTTCCCATGGTCCCTCCGGGTGTGCGGGCGACTTGGCACACGTCGACTGGTAAGCCTTAGGGTAATTTCCGGTGGATTACGCCAGCTTCACTAGCGTGTGAACATGCGGAGAAACAGGTTATCCTTAGATACGCGGGTTCCCACCGCGCACCACCGGAACGCTGGGAGCCGGGCTCCGCGCGACGCTGCGTTCGGGATCGAACACGGGAACCGAAAAGTGGAACTGGGAACCCTGACCAATTTCGCTATCGACCCAGATGTGACCCCCATGGACTTCCACCAGATGTTTGGCAATTGCCAAACCTAATCCGGTGCCTCCAGCTTCTCGAGAACGAGCCGCATCCACCCGATAGAAGCGTTCGAAAATGCGAGATTGATCCGCTTTGGGAATGCCAATGCCGGTATCCGAGACCGTAAATATGACTTCAGTATCGTGGGCTTCGGCGCTAGCCACAATCTTTCCGCCTGCAAGGGAGTATTGAGTCGCGTTATCGAACAGATTTTGCAGTACCTCGGCGAGACGGCGGCGGTCGCCGGCAATGTCCGGCATCAGATCGGGCAAACTAACCGACACCGTAATGTCCTTTTCGGCGGCGCGGTGCTGCGCGGTTTCCAGGCAGCTCTCGATGAGCTCGGCCACACCAACTTTTCGAATTTCAATGTCCAGCCGGTCCGCATCCATTTTCGAAAGCTTGAGCAGATCGTCGGTGAGCCGGGCGAGGCGGCGGGAATGTTCGAGAATGATAGCTAGAAAACGATCACGATTTTGGGCGTCGTCGACAGCTCCGCCCAGAAGCGTTTCCGCAAAACCTTGGATGGCCGTCAGCGGGGTCTTGAATTCGTGCGATACGTTAGCCACAAAGTCGCGCCGCACGCGCTCCAGTTTGCGCAGTTCGGTGATGTCATGTAGCACCAGGACGGCCCCGGATGTGTCGCCCGCTCTCACCGCGGCCACCGTCGCGGCGAAAAAATGCTGTCGCAACGTGCCGGTGACGATCTCTGCTTCCACGCGAGGCTCCCCACGCAAGATACGGCGGACCCCCTCGACCAATTCAGTCTGGCGCACGATTTCGACGAACGCGCTGCCAGAGCGAACCGGCGCGTCGAGCGCCAAAATTCCGGCAAAGCTCTGGTTCGCAAAGACCAGACGCTCGGCGCCATTTACGACCGCTACCCCTTCCACCATGCTGCTCAAGATAGCGGAGGAAAGATTTCTTTCTTCGGTGAGAGTGCGAATGGTGCGATCCATCCGCGCCGCGGTCAGATTCAGCGAAGCTCCCAGGGCCTCGAGAGCGTCCCCTGAACCATCGCCGGATATAGGCCGAAAGTCGCCTTCAGCGACGCGGCGAGAGAACTCATTCAAGCGCTCGACACGCTCGGTGAATCCACGAGAAATCAAGAGCGAAGCGGCTCCCGCAAGGAGAAGAATGATGAACGAGGCCAGCCACAAGCTGCGGCGAAAGGAAACCACTACCTCGTCGGCGCTTTCCAGCGGAATCGCGAATCGCAAAACCATGGGAGGTCCGGAGCCGATCTGTTGGCGTACCGCAAGGTACATGAGGTCGCGGCGCACGCTCGCGCTGTGGCGCATCGACCGACCTTCGCCGTTTGCGAGAGCGTCTTTAACTTCGGGGCGATCCGCGTGACTTTCAAGCCCTTGCGGATCTTCCTCCGAATCCGCCAATACCTCGCCGTCATTGGCGATTACTGTGACCCGAACGCCGCTGGCGGCGATCCGCGCAACCCAATTGCGCAATACAGTGGAGTCTTCGGGAGTCGAAACCGGTGCCGACGGCAACTGCGGTGGGGACGCCTGAGCCAGGTGTGCGATTGCGGCCAGGCGAGTAAAGGAGGCACGCTGATAGTCATTGCGAAGCGCACGCTCTGCGAAAAAGTCCATCGCCAGCAGTACGCTGAGCAACAGAGCTAAAAACGTCAGAGAAAGTTTCCAGAAAAGGTTACGCCGCACGAGTTTCGAACAGATACCCAGCGCCGCGCACGGTCTTCAGATGGATCGGGTTCTCGGGATCGCTTTCGATCTTCTCCCGCAGGCGGCGAACATAGACGTCGACGCTGCGCGGAGTTACGAAGCGGTCCGTGCCCCAGACCGCATCGAGAAGTTGATCCCGCGTGAACACGCGATTCGGGCGCGATGCCAGATAGTAGAGCAGCCGGAATTCGAGCGTGCTGAGCGGAACCGGCTTGCCGAAACGGCTGACCCGGTAGGATGCCGGATCGATGGCCAGCTTGCCAACCTCAATGCTGCGCGGCGAGTCCGCGGGAGGCTCGGCGCGGCGGAGCAGTGCTTTGACGCGGGCCAGCAGCTCCCGAGGGCTAAACGGCTTGGTCACGTAATCGTCCGCGCCCATTTCCAGGCCAACCACGCGGTCGGCTTCGTCGCCGCGTGCGGTCAGCATAAGGATGGGAAGACGGTTCAGTGAATCGTCCTTGCGAACTTCGCGGCAGATATCCAGGCCGGAAAGTTTGGGAAGCATGAGATCGAGCAACAGCAGGTCCGGAGGGGTCTTTTTGAGGGAGCTCAGGCCGCTGCTGCCGTCGAATGCAGCATTGACCTGAAATCCTTCATTTGCAAGGTTATAGCGCACTAATTCGACGATGTCACGGTCGTCTTCAATAATCAGAATGCGTTTCATACAGAGGCCACGTTCCGCCCGCCGGCTTGCCGGAAGTGTACCGTACACCGGTGAAATACGATAGGCATCGGAGGGATGGGGTTCAGTTGGGCTAGCAAGCCGCACAGATGATCACAGTCTCCAGCGTAGTTGGTCACGGGGCGATGACGTGAATATGAATGCAGTGTTAAAGGCCGGCGTGGCTATCCCGCTGTGGTGGTGAAGGCTAGGCTCAGCAGCGTCTTTTGCTCGAGTTCATGAGCCTTGGCGGACCCGGTGGCTGGACTGGCGCTAGCGGAACGCTTGACGGAACGCACCTTCAAACCCTTTTCCTGCGCGAGACGCTGGAGTCGTGGGAACACATAGAAAAGGGGTCCCATATTGGCGGGCTCTTCCTGAACCCAAATGATCTCGCGCGCGTTGGGGTGCGCAGCGATGGCCTCGATGAGTTGAGGTCGCGGCAGAGGGTACAACTGGTCCAGAAACAGAATCGCCGTATTGGGGTCATTGCGCCGGCGACGTTCAGCTCGCAGCTCATGACCCACTTTCCCGCTGGCGATCAGAATATGCTTCGCGTCGGTCACTTCAGTATCCGGCACCACCGGCAGGAAGCGGGGCTGCACAAACTGTTCGAGATCCGAATTGGCGTCGGGATGGCGCAACATGCTCTTCGGCGTGAAAACGATCAGGGGCTTGCGCCAATTGCGCCGCGCCTGTCGCCGTAACATGTGAAAATACTGCGCTGCGTTCGAAGGCTGGCAGATTTGCAAGTTGTCCTCGGCAGCAAGCTGTAGAAATCGCTCGATTCGAGCGCTGGAATGCTCGGGCCCTTGGCCTTCGTACCCATGGGGCAAGAGCAGCACCAGGCCGGCCGGCAGGTTCCACTTATCCTCGCTAGCGCTGATGAATTGATCAATGATGACTTGCGCGCCGTTCACGAAATCTCCGAACTGCGCTTCCCAGAGCACCAACGCCTCTGGATAATCGCGGCTGAAACCATATTCGAATCCTACGCAGGCCGCTTCGGATAGAGGCGAATTGTAAATTTCGCAAAATGCCTGCTGCCGCGACAAATGCGAAAGGGTGAGGTAGTTGTGTTCTGTTTCGGTGTCGATCAGAACGGCATGCCGCTGGTTGAACGTACCGCGCTGGGTATCCTGACCGGTTAAGCGGATCGGCGTACCTTCCAGCACCAGCGAACCAAACGCCAGCGCTTCCGCAAAGCCGTAATCGACCCTCCGCTGGCCGTGGCCCATCTCGGCCCGCTGTTCCAGAAGCTTCGCCAGTTTCGGGTGCAAATGGAACCCATCCGGCACTCGCACCAGACCGTCGGTCAGCGTCGCCAGTTTTTCCCGCGACAGACCAGTGTCAACTTCATACGAAGGATCGTACTTGCCATGAACGTACGGCGACCAATAGCTGGGCAGCGTGCGCAGATGCGGCATCTTCTTCAGGGCATGCGCTTTAACCTGCTCCTCTTCGTACTCCTTCTTAACGGCCTCCACAATCGAGGTGGCGTCAATTCCGGTGCGCTGCTCGTAAAGTTTCCAAAGCGGCGGGTGATTTCTAATGCGCTGGTAGGTCAAAGGCTGGGTGATGGTCGGGTCATCCACTTCACTGTGCCCGTGCCGCCGGTAGCCGATTAAGTCGACAACCACATCGCTGCTGAAGGTGGCTCGATACTCGGCTGCTATGCGTGCGATTCGAACCACGGCATCGGGATCTTCCGCGTTGACGTGAAAAACTGGAACGCTCTGGCGCTTGGCGATGTCCGAGGCAAACCGCGAAGAATGCTCCTGCACGGGCGGGGTTGTGAAACCGATCAAATTGTTAACAATGACGTGGACGGTGCCGCCCACCGAGTAACCCTTGAGATCGGCGAGATTCAGAGTTTCCGCCCAGATGCCTTGCCCAGCGAAAGCGGCGTCGCCGTGCATCACAATCGTCCAAACTTTATTTAGAGACTCGCGAGAGCGGTCGATGATCGGACCGTCGGCGCCATGGCGAGTCTGCTTGGCACGAGCGCGACCCATAGCTACGGGATCGACGGCTTCTAGATGGCTCGGGTTCGAAACGATGTGGATGTTGATCGATTTTCCTTCTGGCGTCACATAGGTGCCCGTGGCTCCAACGTGATATTTCACGTCTCCGGCGCCAAGAACGCTGCGAGGATCCACGTCTTCGAAACCGGATACAACTTCATGCGGTGGCTTGCACGCGGCGTGCACCATCACACTCAGGCGGCCGCGGTGACTCATGGCGATCACCGAATCAATGGCGCCGAAATGCTGGGCGGTATTGAGCACTGAATCGAGGAAGGGGATGAGTACGGTAACGCCTTCGAGCGAGAACCGCTTGCTGCCCAGGTAGCGCGCTTGCAGTACCTGTTCAAAAAGATCGGCGCGAATCAGGCGATCTAGAACGTTTGCAGGATCGACCGGCGACGGTTGGCCCTCCAGCCGCTCAGCGATCCATGAGCGGCGTTCCGGCTCCGGCAAGTGCATGAATTCCGCGCCAACCGTCGCGGCGTAGATGCTTCGGGCCTCGTCCGCCGCCGGGCCGGTCAGCTCCAATTCCTGAACCCTTACCGGCTGTAAAATACCTAGCGGATCAAGGGTCGCTTCCTGGTAACCCCAACGGCGAAAAGCATCAAAAACACGCTCCCGGTCGGCAGTGCTTGCGGAATCTTTCTTCGTCGGTCTTGGCGGCTTGGAGGGACGCGGTGCTTCGAGTGTTGTTCGGTCGGCCATACCTATCTCGTTTCCCTATCTATTTTGCCACAGATCCCAGGTCACGTCGTCCTGGGGACCGAAGGCTGCGGGACCTTAGAATGTCGGCTGGACTAAGGGCATGGTTTGCTCGCCGAGGACGCGGTGTAACTTCCACGGACCAAGGCATTTACCGAAGGTCGCCGGATTCAGAAGCTCGGAGAAAAAAGCGCTGTCTGCAAATCGGCTGGAGTCTTGTACAATGATGGAGGTTTAAGGATTGGCTCCGCTTTGACCAAATAGAACAATGCCCGTACCCCTATCACAGGCTTGGAAAGTCGCGACCTACCTACTCAAGCAAAAGGTCACCGGGCGTAAACGCTATCCTTTCGTTTTGATGCTCGAGCCGCTATTCCGCTGCAATTTAGCGTGCGCCGGCTGCGGCAAGATTCAGTATCCCGCCCACGTTTTGAAACGCGAGTTAAGTCCAGAAGAATGCTTCAAGGCTGTGGAAGAGTGCGGCACACCGATGGTGTCCATACCCGGCGGCGAGCCGTTGATGCACACGCAGATCGACAAAATCGTTGAAGGTTTGGTGGCGCGAAAGAAGTACATCTACCTGTGCACCAACGCGCTGCTGCTGAAAGAAAAACTTCATTTATTTACGCCCAGCAAGTATTTGACGTTCTCGGTGCACGTCGATGGGCAACGCGAACACCACGATTTTTCCGTTTGCCGGGAAGGCGGGTACGAGTTGGCGATTGATGGGATCCGCGAAGCAATTGCGCGGGGTTTCCGGGTGACCACCAACACCACGCTGTTCGACGGTGCTGATCCCAACAGTGTGCGGTCCTTCTTCGATGAAATGATGGAGTTGGGCGTGGAAGGCATGATGCTCTCGCCGGGCTATTCCTACGACAAGGCACCAGACCAGAAGCATTTCCTGGGACGCGCGCGCACCCGCCGGCTGTTCCGCGGAATTTTGTCTAATCGGAAGAAGACCTGGCGCTTCAACCAGTCATCGCTGTTTCTTGAGTTTCTGATGGGCAAGCAACAGTACTCCTGCACTCCATGGGGAATGCCCACGTACAACATTTTTGGGTGGCAGAAACCCTGCTACTTGCTGCAAGACGGTTACGCCGACACGTTCCAGGAATTGCTGGATTCGACGGCCTGGGAAAATTACGGCACGGAGTCCGGCAATCCACAGTGCGCAAACTGCATGGTGCACAGTGGATACGAAGCTTCTGCCGTGGATTACACCTTGAGCCTGCGAGGGTTGTGGGCCGCAGCCAAGGCCGGCTTGTCGGGCGGGTACCAAGATCCCGACGCGCTAGCGCTGCTCAATGAGCCGGTGAAACCAGTGCACGCTTTTAATCCCCTAGTGCAAATTCAGTCTCCGGGCGCTCAAATGGAAGAGACCCGAGCGTGAGCGCGCCGGACCCCACGGGACGGCAGGGCACGGCAAACCCAACCGTCGACCCCGATCAACTCGAAATCGTACCGGGGACCGCACGCCAGAGCGTAGAAGGCTGGGTACCGATTCTCGCGTCCGAAGAAGAAACTCGCGAGGCCTTGGAACAGGCGTTCGACTATCGGGGCGACGTCACCATCACCTGCAAGGACGGCACCAAGGTGGAAGGTTACCTGTTCGATCGAGTGACGGCGCCGGATTTAGCGTCCTCCTTCGTGCGCATGCTTCCAAAGGATTCGAACCAGCGCGTCAAGATCAGTTATGCCGATATGGCCGCACTGACCTTTTCGGGACGTGATCCTGCGGCAGGGAAGAGCTGGGACGCCTGGGTGAGTAAGTACTGGGCCAAGAAGGCCGCCGGCGAGGGCGACCTGAGCATTCAGCCGGAGACGCGGGAATAATGCTCTGCTCACGAGAACTTGCTCTAGAATGCGATTAAACCCCTTATATTCATATATATATAACTGAATCGCCCGAAGGATTCCTTAGAGCCGGCCGTTGGACAACGGCGCGATCCTGTGCTATTCTGTGGTCGCGTTTGTTTCTCTTGTACAGGCGTTGACCAAAGAGCAGAACCCGACCTGAGCTTCATCGGCTGAGGGTTATCGAGGGCAAGCTAGGGTCAGCCAAGCGCCTGAAAAAACACTAAGTGTTGTGCGCTTAGCCGGTTGAACCCCGCATCGCCGTTTTGCAGCTTCGAATTTCCTGTGCGTCGAGTGAGTTGTCCAGGAGGACGTTGTGCAATCAATGCAAGAAGGTCAGACTATTAAGCATGAAATGTACGGATTGGGCGTGGTAACCTCGTCCGACCAGGAACGAACTGCAGTCGATTTCGACGATCACGGACCCAAGTTGTTCGTTACCAGCATTATGACTGCGGAGCTCATCGGCGAAGCGCCAGCCACACCGCCGAAGACCAAGCGCCGCCGCAAGGCCTCGACAGCCGCAAAAGCTGCCAAAAAGGCCGCGACTGTCGCTGCCGCAGCAGCTGCTGGCCGCTCTTAAGAACTCCTTCGATCTGAAGATACCGACGCCCCTTTTAAGGGTATTGGTGTGCCTATCCGCTCTTACACCGATATGGTCCTAAGCAAGGTTGGACCGAGCGTCGGACCGGCGTGGTCACCGGCGCGCGGATGCGGTCTGTTCGAAAGCGTGATACGACGAACGGACCAGCGGACCCGCTTCCACATGCTTGAAACCCATGGCTTCGCCGCGAATCTTGAACTCAGCAAACTCGTCGGGATGAACGTAACGCACAATCGGCAAGTGCTCACGCGTAGGTTGGAGATACTGGCCTAAGGTCAGAATGTCCGTGCCTTGCGATGCAAGGTCGTGCAAGGTACTCAGCACTTCGTCCTTTTCTTCACCAAGCCCAAGCATCAGGCCAGTTTTTGTGGGCACCTCCGGGTGCGCGTCCTTGGATCGCCGAAGCAGCTCCAGCGATCTTTGATAGAGTGCGCCCTTGCGAACCTGCCGATACAGCCGGGGAACCGTTTCGGTGTTGTGATTGAGAACGTCCGGCCGGGTCGCCAGCACGGTGTTCAAGGCGTCCCAATTTCCGCGGAAATCGGGAATCAATACTTCCACTTTGCAGCCAGGAACCCGGCGGCGAATTTCCTCGATGGTGCGCGCAAAGATTTGAGCACCGCCGTCCGGTTGATCGTCGCGATTGACGGAGGTGACCACCGCATAGCGCAGACCCATCCGGGCAACCGCCTGGGCGACACGATCGGGCTCGTCTTGGTCTGGGGGACCTGTCGGCTTCCCGGAAGGCACCGCACAAAACCCGCAAGCTCGCGTGCAAATGTCTCCCAAAATCATGAAAGTAGCGGTACCGTGCTCCCAGCATTCGCTCATGTTTGGACACCGCGCACTCTCGCAAACGGTGTGCAAATCCAACGTGCGCATGATCCGTTTCAAATCCTGGTAGCGTTCCCCCCCGAAGAACTTAACGCGCAGCCAATCCGGGCGGGGATGAACCCCGGGCGTCGGCATCGGTGTTAGCGGCGAGTTGTTGGAAAGAATGTGAAAGGGCGCGGCCATAGGTGTGAGCAGCCATTTTACCGCAGTAGGGACCGGGCACAAACTGGGGAATATAGCTCGAGGCGTACAGCTGACTAAAAGGGCTGGCGGGAGGAGCGTACGAAGTCGCGGAGCACGGTCACGTTAGGACCATACGCGCCGATCCGGCCGGCATCTACAGGCAGGCCCAGGCGTTCGGCGAGATCCAGGTCGACGCCGGCGTCATCCAACTCAGACAAGCTAAAGCCCTGCGCAGGCAAAACCCGGTTCAATCCGGTGGGATACACAGGCCGCGGGGGACGATGACGTTGCCAAGGGCGGCGCGCCAGCTCATAAAACTGTTGCCAATCGCGTTTGTGCCAAGTCGTCATTCGAATCCTTTTGTCTCCGCTCTCACCACGAATACTTATAGTTACGATTTTCTATTCAGCCTTGGATGCGCCGGAGGGCATCCGTGGCCGTCAATTTCTCCTCAGTTTCGAGGGTAAAACGCTGTAGAGAATTTGCTCTCCGGTGATTGCTAAAGATATACGTCCGCTACGGAACCGCCAGACATTTCTCTCTAGTTGTGTCAAACCCGTAACGGTCGGAATGGTTCTTAGGTCTATGTCGGTTTCACCTTCCGGTCCAAACGCCGCGGGCCGCGAACCGCACCCCAACATACAGTAGCGCTGGAGTGAAGGCATACTACGCGCAACCGGGCAATCTTGCTAGTGAGACCTTTTGTCGACCACGCTTATTCCGGACGGTAATGAAAGACTGCTTGCCAGTGGGCTAATGAATAGAAATGAACGCAAAGCGCTACCAGGCCGATGGAAAAAGAGAAAGGACCAACTTAAAATACTGAGCCGCTGAGGAATCAGGAAGAAGCTATCTTACTTACCAGCGGTTACCGCGGTCGCCGCGATCTCCGCCGCGTCCACCACCACCACCGTGCCCGCCACGTCCACCACCACCGCCACCACCGTGCCCGCCGCGGCCGCCACCGCCACCACCACCGTAACCGCCGCGGCCACCACCACCGCCGCCACCGGTGCGCTCGGCCTGGGGCCGGGCTTCATTTACGACCAGATTGCGCCCGCCGAAATTCTGGCCATTCAACGAGTTGACCGCACGATCCGCATCCTCGTCGTTGTTTACTTCCACAAATGCAAAACCCCGGGATTGCCCGGTAAAACGATCGCGGATCAGATTCACTCCAGAAGGGGTAACACCGATTTGCGAGAACCACTCGTTAAGCTGTTCTTCCGTAGCCGAAAACGGAAGATTTCCGATGTAGAGCTTCTTCACCTGCGGACTCCTTCTGTCCGGAACCCAATAGCGAGTCGCGGAGCGCGCCGAGGACACGAAGTCATCTGCGGACAGTCCGGGCGGCTAGGTCACCACGGGCGGCAGGACAGGCGCTTCGGCGGTCCTGTGCATGGTCTCGAAAATTTACTGGTTTTGCAACCGGAAAGACTTTGTCCAGCGCGAACATCGCGCAGACTTGTTTACTTTGGCCGGGAACGCCGCTCGTCAGTGGCCCAGGAACTTCTCAATTTTCTCGACCTGCGATTCCGCTACATCCAGATATCTCTTGGCGTTCTTAGTATCACCGCTGACCAGCGCATCCTGGGCTTTGGACAGATTCGCCTTCATCAATCCTTCGGCGTTCGTAATATCACCACGCAGGCCGTAGCCGCTGGACGCTTGCTGACGGCGCAGCCCATCGAGACTCTGCGAAACCGTAGACGCTCGTATGTTGAGTTGGTCGACTTGCCCTTGAAGTTCGGCGACCTCCGCCGCATCGTTTGGCCCCGAGGCGGTGCCCTGCGCAGGTCCGCTGTCGGTCGACAAAGTTTGCGATCCGGACTTCGCGGTTCTAGAGTGCTTGGAGACTTTAGAACTGAGGTCCGGTACCGAGGGCGCCACGGGGGTCGCTGAGGAAGTGGTCGAGGAAGCAGCGGTGTTCGAACCCGCGGTGGGCGGAGTGTTGGTCACCGCCGGCGATCCGGATGCGTCGGTGGCGGCGGGGAGGTCCGCGGATGGCGAGCTCGCGGTAGTCGCCGGAGCGGCGACCGGAGCGGCGGCCGGGGCCACGGTGGGAGCCGCTTGTTGTGGAACCGCCGACTTTTCGGCATCGGCCCGCGTTTTCAATCGATGTGGCAGGTACAGTCCAGCGGCAAAAAGGACGCCGACCACCAACAGCGCGCCCAAAGCCACATAGAGTCCGCGTCCGCCGCCGGATTTCGTAACCGGAGGCGCAGGCACCGCTTCCGGAGTCGAAGCAGCGAAGGGCGGAGGCGCAGCGTGAGTAGCAACCCGCGGAGCCAACGGAGGCGGGGGTGCCAGGTCAGGAGGCGCGGCGGCAAAAGGTTGAGACGATGTTTGCGTGGCGATTCGCGGAGTCGATGGGTTCATTGGTGGCAAAGTCTGCTGTAAGGTAGCCGCGGATACTTGCCGCGGCCTCTCTGGGCCGCCGATGGTGGTGCCGCCTGCGAATCCGGTGGCGGTAGAAGGCAACAGATTGTCGGCAACAGGTACAAGTCGACTTTGGGGAACATTCTTCAGTGCAGCGCGAAAAGCTTCAGCGGATTGAAAGCGTTGGGCCCGGTCCTTGGCCATGGCAATCAGAATAATTTGGTTCAGAGCCGCAGGAAGATCGGGACGAATGGTGATTGGCGCCTTGGGAGTTTCGTTGAGGTGCGCGCTCATCACCGAGTAATTGCTATCGCCACGGAAGGGAAGCTCACCGGTCACCATCTCGTACAAAGAGACGCCCAACGAGTAGATGTCAGAGCGCGCGTCGATACCTTCGTCCTTGACCTGCTCAGGGGGCATATAGTTCAGCGAGCCGAGGGTGGTGCCGGTAGTGGTCAGGCTGCGGTCGTTGCCGGAACGGGCGATGCCGAAATCCATGAGCTTCACCACGCCATTGTTGGTGAGCATCATATTGGCGGGCTTAATGTCTCGATGGATAATTTTCTGCTGATGCGCGTAACTCAGCGCATCCAGAATCTGATCGGCGCAGAAGGCGGCTTGTGCCGGGGGAATCGCGCCGCGGCGCACCACCATCGAAAGCGTTTCGCCCTCGACATATTCCATGATCATCACCAGCTGATTGTTCATGGTCAACGCAGTGCGAAGCTCGGCGATGTTGGGATGGTGCAAGCTGGCCAGAACCTTGATTTCCCGGAGAAAGCGATCGGCCAATTCCTTCTGCGAGGCCAGGTTGGGCAGCAGAATTTTCATGGCCTCGACGCGGTCGGAGATCACGTTCTTGACCTTATACACCTTGCCCATGCCGCCGGCGCCGAGCGCGCCTAGAATTTCGTAGTCTCCCAAGTGCTCGCCGATCTGAAAATCGCTCATGTGCGTGCTCCTTCCGAGTGCTCGCGTAAGTCTTGAAAGCGCCCGACTCCACGCATCGCGTGCGGATGCGGCGGACCACCGGTCTTGAGAATCGCCTTATTTCGCGGCTCTTTGGTCTGTTGCGAAGCTGCCGGCTACTCGCTCTTTACCGCGTCGCCAACTTTTGCTGCGCCAGTGCCGCTGAATGTGGCCGTCGCCGAATCTTCATCGACCTCGGTAACAGTCGCTTCGCCAACCTTGTCGGCGATGGTCTTCAGAACTTTTCCGGTGGTGGGATCCTTCACGGTGCGAATCTGGCGGCTCACTTCGAGTTTGTCGCCCACCTTGACCCCGCCCTTGCTACCAACGTTGATGATCAGGGTGTTACCGGTGGCGTCGGCAACCAAGCCGGACACGACCACTTTCACGGTCGGCAGATTGGAGGCGGCCGCATCCAGCTGGGTCGCAGTGTCAGTGACCGCTTTGCCGACCGCTTCACCCAGAATGGTCTGTGAAAAGTTGCTGCTGCCCATATCCAAACCCGCTCCCCCTCCGGACCCGCCACCAGCGCCCGCGCCCAACAGCGAGGTGCCGGAACGGGTGGACTCTCCGGTGCCGGTTACAGCCGCCATGATTTCGCCTGTGGAGGTATTGATCAATCGTGCGGTGACTCCAACGACCGCCTTCGCTTTGTGGGTACTGACGCCGCCGAGGCCAAGCTTCGAACCGTAGCCGCCGAATCCGCCGCCACCAATGTTGGTGTGCTGGTCGTCGCGACCGAATTGGGTAATCGAGCCGATGATGATGGCGTCCACGCCGAGAATGCGACCGATTTTGGCTGCTGTGGTGGAGTCGGCACGGTCGCTGTTGGAAAAATTCTGTTCGGAAAGGATCTTGTCGAGAGCATTACGCTCGATCACGGAATATTTCCCATCGGTCACCAGCCGTTGCACCAGTAAATCGGAGATGCCCTTACCCACGTCCTGATCGGTTCCGAAAATTGCCGCGACTCCGGACCGCACCGTTCCGTAGTCAAAGTTCATCACGGCTACACGCTTTTTCTGTTGCGCCATGCAGACCGGCGCCAATATCAATAAGACACAGCACAGGCGCACCAAGCGGTTCATGATCGAATTCCTCCCAAGCCTGCCAGATTCCGTTTTCTACTCGGCGGTTTGCCAAAGACAGGGCGGGACCGCCCTGTTCACCCGCTGAGAATGGTAGTCCTGGACCACCCGCTTGGCAACAACTCCGAATAGCCCAGGCAGCCTGTTTAGCAACCATTTCCCGGGTACAAACGCTTCCGTAGGTAGGCCGTCTAAGTTCGGTAACTAGCGTTGATTCGCACGTATTCGGCGGTGAAGTCGCAGGTCCAATAGCGCGCCTGGGCGCGACCCGCATGCAGGTCGACCACAATCGGAACATGCGCCGCAAGCAAGCGGTTACTTGCGGCACGCTCATTGAAGTCCAGAGGTGTGCCACGACGGAGAACCCGGATGCCCGCCATGGTGATATCGACCCGAGAAGGATCAAAAGGAACGCCAGCACGGCCCGCCGCGGAAAAAATTCGCCCCCAGTTGGGATCCCCACCTGCAAAAGCGGTCTTCACCAGCGGCGAAGTGGCAATCGTCTGAGCAATCCGCCGTGCGGCCTTTTCCGTCTTGGCACCACGAACGAGAATTTCAATGACCCGCTGAGCCCCTTCACCGTCAGCGACGATCTGTAGCGCCAGCGAATGGCAAACTTCCTCGAGAGCGGCGCTAAATGCACGGTGCGCCGCGGTGTCTTGACGAATTGCGGGCGCTCCTGCGGCTCCATTGGCCAGCACTAGTAAGGTGTCGTTGGTGGAAGTGTCGCCGTCGATCGTAATGGAGTTGAAAGTACGCTGGGTCACGTCGCGAAGTGTTTTTTGCAGAAGCCCCGGAACGATGGCCGCGTCGGTGGCCACAAAGGCGAGAGTGGTGGCCATATTGGGATGAATCATGCCAGCGCCCTTGGCGCAGCCGACCAGGTGAACTCGCTTTCGGGCGACCTTGAAAGAGGCGGAAGCGGTTTTCGGCCGGGTATCGGTGGTGCAAATGGCTAGCGACAACTCCGCGAATGATCGGGCCGATGCGCGGCGGTGACGAGCGAGCAGCGGCAGGCGGCGCAGGACTTTGTCTAGCGCCAAAGGCACGCCGATTACGCCGGTGGAACAAACCAATAGTTGTTGCGGCAAGCAATGCAGATGGCGAGCGGCCAACGCGAGGGTACTTTGAGCGGCGGCGTAGCCGGCAGCTCCGGTGGCGCAATTGGCGTTCCCCGCGTTGACCACTACGCCGCGCATTCGGCCCTTGGAGGCTCGCAAGTGTTCCTTGGAAAGGGTAACCGGCGCAGCCACTACCAGGTTTTGCGTGAACACCGCCGCAGCCGATGCCGGTACATCGCTACAGAAGATAGCCAGGTCCAATGCGCCGGTTTTTTTCAAGCCGCAGGCGGTCGCGGCAAATCGGAATCCGCGGGGCAGAGAAGCTTCGGATAGAGCATGTTTCATTTCGGATTGCTTGTCTTTTGATCGATGGCCATGGGCCTGGGCTGCTCGGTTGGTGACATTAGTAGATGGAGCGTGGGTTTCTTTCGTGGCGATGGAAACCCGATATTTTTCTGCGGCAGGGCTCTCCGTCTTAGCGGGGTGTTGCCGGAAGGGACCTCCGATCCTCCGCAGAGACTGCGGCAAGTTGCAAACGATGGAAGATTTGAGAGCTCACGATGGTTCTCCTGTTTTGATTTGTGATGCGGCGATGCGTTGTTGCAATTCCACAATAGCGGATTTCACCGCCTCCAGCGCGGTCCCTCCGGGGACCGACTTGGTAGCGATAGCAGTTTCGACCGAAGCGCTGTCGAGGAAATCTTTTTCGAAGAGCGGAGAAAACTTCCGTACCTCCTGGAGTGAAAGCTGGGTCCAGGATTTTCCCTGGCGTTCGGCCTCCCGTAGGAGGGTGCCGATCACGTCGTGGGCCTGGCGGAAGGCAAGTCCGCGACGCACCAGATAATCCGCGGCTTCGGTGGCGAATAAAACGGGTTCGCAGGCTGCGGCACTTAATTTTTCACGGTTAAATTTGCTGGTGCGGATCGCTCCGGCGGCGACGGCGAGCATGTTGGAGACTTGATCGTGGGCCGCAAACAGCGCTTCCTTGTCTTCCTGCAGATCCCGTTGATAGCTGGTTGGCAAACCCTTCAGCGTGGTGAGCAAGGCCAGCAACGCTCCGGTGACCCGGCCGGTCTTGCCGCGAATCAACTCCCACGCGTCCGGATTCTTTTTTTGCGGCATGAGGCTGCTGCCAGTGGAGTATTCGTCAGCCAGAATCAGATAGCCAAACTGGTGCGAGGCGAAGATTACGAAATCCTCGGCGAGACGTGAAAGATGCGTGGCAATGCCGGTCAGGGCAAACAGATAGTCCAGCGCAAAATCGCGATCGCTCACCGCGTCCAGGCTGTTGGCGGTGATGCGGGAGAAACCGAGATCGCCGGCGATAGCCCAGCGGTCAATGCCAAAGCTGTTGCCGGCCAGCGCGCCCGAACCCATCGGGCAGGCGTCAGCGCTGGTGGCGGCATTCTGAAGGCGCGTTAAGTCCCGCGAAAAGGCTTCCGCATGGGCCATCAAGAAATGGGAAAGAAGAATCGGCTGAGCGTGCTGCAGGTGAGTCATGCCGGCCATGGGAACGCCAAGATGAGTTTGCGCTTGCTCCAAGAAAGCTTTGCACAGCGCAGCGACATCGGCGTGAACAGCAGCAGCGGCATCCTTGAG
>Ga0302180_10001262_pt1 | contig 20322 bp, 19 predicted proteins | sample I_Palsa_E3_2_FD_200575 | JGI IMG/M metagenome (GOLD analysis project Ga0302180, IMG submission 200575) | Peat permafrost microbial communities from Stordalen Mire near Abisko, Sweden - I_Palsa_E3_2 | ecosystem: Environmental > Terrestrial > Soil > Palsa > Peat permafrost | place: Sweden... | reverse complement strand
CCATCGGGCCGAGAATCTGCACGGTTGTTGCCTGCAGTTCCTCTGCGGCTTAGCCACCTTCCATCAAGCAGCGATCTGTGGCCTGATCGCCATCGCCGAGCGCCGTGGCTTCCGCGAGTCCCAACACGGAACAGGCCGGTGTCCGGCTGGTACCAACGCTGAAGTCGAGCATGGTGCCGCCCGACCATCAGCCACATGAGGCCGGAGATGCCATATTGTTCATCCTGATATTCGATATTTTTTCTTAAGTCGACCCCATCTCTTGAAAGAGGAGCCTGGAGCCAGTGACAAACCAAGTGACAACGGCCTCAGGCAACGGCAGACGCAGTACGACGCACCCAGACGCCGATATCTGCCTGGCCTGCAGTAATCGGACCCAATACGATGCCACCAGACGAAACCGGCATGCATGGTAAGGAGAAGGTCTACGGTTCGATTCCGTAACGGGGCTCCAGGTCAAAGCATTATTTCGAACACCGGGCCTCAAGATCAAGAGACTAGGTTTCAAGATCAAGAGACTAGCGATGCGATGCAGCCCTGGCTGACGGTCAGCACAGCGCGACGTACCAGGACACAAGCGGCCTTCTGGCCTGCGGGTATGACCGGAGTCGGTCGCTGCCCGTCTCTGTGCAACGGATAATAGGTTCGTCTGGTGAGGTCGCGTCGGGTCGTATCAGCGGAGATCGAGATGGTGGGACCGTCTGAAGACGTCTGGCGGCGGCTGCCGCTGCCTGGCTTCGTTGTCACTTGGCTGTCACTGGCTCCGGATCGCGGCGCGGATGGCCCTGGACGGGTGCATCTGGCGAGGCTGGTGAGTGACCGATTTCTCGGGACAGCCCGGTGCTGGTTACCGCGCATTGCCAGGGCCCTCCGTGGCCCGGTGCCGCCTCGTCGGCGATGGCGATCAGGCAGGCGAGTTGATGGGCAGACCCACTGCCTGGGCCGCGTCGAGCAGGCGCTTGTTATATGTGCATCAGGAACGAGGTCAGTGAGTGGCGGAAGCGCAGGGCCGTGCCGACATGGATAGCGTCCAGGCTGCGCACCGTCGCCGCCGTGTGGAGATGGCCTTGAGCTTGTCCGTCCAGCATGGGCTCTCCGACCGGGCACCGTCTCTTGCCGTGAGGGACTCAACCACGGTCAAGGCTTGAGGCTGTCCAGCCATGCGCGCACGGAGTGGTTGTGCTGGCCGAGCACGGGCGGTGCCAGGTGCTTTGACCGCGCACCGGAGAAGGAATTGTCGTCAAAGCGGAGGGGAGATCCCGGCAGGCGGATACGGCCGACTGCGGCGTGGTCGACCTCGATGAGCAACCCCTGCGACAGGGCCTGCTCCCAGCCGTATACGTCGTCGAGGGTGCGCACCTTTCCGGCCGGTACCCCTGCTGTTACCAAGCGGGGCAGCCAGTGCTCTGCGGATTGTGTCCCAAGCGCACCTGAGATGACCGCATTCAGTTCGTCCCGGTGCGCGACCCGGTCCCCGTTGCCCAGGAATCGGGGTTCGGCCGCGTCGATGCAGATTACCTGAGCAAATGCCCGCCATAGGGCCTCCGAGCCGCACGCGACCTGGATGGGTGCGGTGGCGGTCGGGAACAATCCGTATGGTGCGATCGCCGGGTGGTGTCCACCTGACGAGGCGGGTACTTCCCCCGCCACGGTCCATCGCGTCCCCTGGAATGCGTGAGCGCCGACGGTCGATGCAAGCAGGCTGGTTCGCACTACGCGTCCCCGCCCGGTGATGCTCCGTTCGTAGAGCGCCGCGACTACCCCGAAGGCGCCGTTCATCCCCGCGAGCAGGTCGGCGATCGGCACGCCCACCTTGGTAGGTTCGCCGCCAGCTGGGCCGGTCAGGCTCATCAGGCCAGCTTCGCCTTGGGCGATCTGGTCATAGCCGGGTCGCATTGCCTCGGGTCCGTCGTGACCAAAACCGGTGATGGACAAGATGATGAGGCGGGGGTTGAGCTCGTGCAGGTAATCAAATGAGAAGCCCAGGCGGTCGATGACACCCACCCGGAAATTCTCCACCAGCACATCTGACTGGAGCACCAGGGCCCGAAATGTGTCCTTGCCCTCGAGCGTCTTCAGATCGAGGACGATCGATTCCTTATTGCGGTTTGCGGAGAAGAAGTAGGTCGATTCGCGTCCGGACTCGGTTTCGATGAACGGCGGACCCCAGCCTCGACTGTCGTCTCCGGTCGAGCTCTCGACTTTGATGACCCGTGCGCCCAGATCGCCCATCATCATCGTCGCGTGCGGCCCGGCCAGCGCGCGCGAGAGATCTAGGACGACGATGTCGCTGAGCAGACCCTCAGCGCCCGCCACTAATCCTTCCACCCCCCGCGTTACCCGATGCGGCTAGCGTCGCCGACGTCATGAGGCGCCGCTCTTCTGCCTGAGAACCCCGGTCCGGTCAACGACGGTTCGCAGGGTCTCTAGCTCATCCGGACGCGGCTGAATCGTAGGCTGCACATCGGCGGCCTCGGCCAGGTTGAATCCAGTGTTAGCGCGGATCTCCTCGAGCGACGACCACGGATGAACCGTGCGGACCCGGAGCCTGTGTTCGTCCTCGGTAAAGTCAAAGACCCCGAACGGGCTGATCAGCAACTGCGGTCCCCGGCCGGGCAGGCCAAGGGCGGCACGCTCGCGGCCGGTCCGGCCGAATCCCATCGCCGAGATGAAGTCGACATGAGGCCGGAAGTTGCGCGTGGTGTGCTCGTTCATCACGATGAAGAACTCGCCGGCGTGGCCGGCCAGGACACCGGCGCCGATCGCGCCAGGACCACGGAGCTTCGGGTTCGCCCAGTTACCGACTGCGACGGTGTTCAAGTTTCCGAACTGATCCACCTGGATGCCGCCTAGGACGGCGAAGTCGAAAGTCCGCCGGCTCCAGTCGATCATGTCGATGTTGTCGGACAGCTCCAGCAATGCTTCCGCGCCCTGGATGAGCGCGTCGTCGGCGATCGGCCTTAGCTCGCCGTGCCGGGGATTGACTACTCCGGAGGGCCCGGACATGTACCACAGACCGGGTGCGTGGGTTGCCTGCGCCAGAGCGCAGGCGGCCTCGGCGATCTCCGATCGTGTTCCGAGGATGCCGACTGCTTCGTCCTTGAGCTGGCGTGACAACAGGATTGCGGTGAACTCCGCGATGGATGGCGCCATCAGGGCCGGGTCCGCCATGTCTCAGCCCTCCGTAACTGCGGCCTGGTAAGCCGCCTCGTCCGCGCACCCGAGCACGAACTGGCCAAGGTACTTCCCGCGTCCCGCCGCGTTCGCGGCCAGCTGGGCGTAGGTCTGCAGATGCTGGAGGTCCGGGTGGTACAGCCCCTGGCTGCCGCAGGGGTGCGCACCATGGGAGACGGGTACTACCGCCGTGACCTGGAATCCCGGAATCTTCGTCCGCTGCGGGTACTGCGTCAGCTCCTGCGAACTGACCAGCTCGTCAACCGACGCGACCACCACACGAGCGGCCCGCGCGATCAGCTGGTCAAAAAACGTCGCGCCCAGGAACTGCAGGTTGCCGTACTCGTCGCCGCGCTGGGCGTGGATCAGCGCGACGTCAGGAATGACGGCGGGAACGGCGAGCAGGTTGCTGTCCGGCGCGTACTCATGCGAGAAGGGCCGGTACATTTCAGGATTCACCCCGGGCAGATCGGTACCCAGGTCGTGGATAAGGCCGAACGGCAGGTCATCGGCAGCGGCGCGCAGCGACGCGGCGAGGCCAGGGCCGTCGATTTCCGACACCTTAAGCTTCTGGTCCTTCACCGCGGAGCGGAAAGCGGGCGCCAGCCCGAACTGCTCCATCGTGATGAACGGTGTGGCGAGTTCGGCGAGACACCCGGCGGCGATGAGCAGGTCCGGCCCGATCGCTCCGGGGCTGCTGACCAGGCGGAGCCCGCTGCTGCCGTGACGGATGATCGCTCGGATCACCGCCATCGGCGTGTTGTAGAAGGTCCAGCCGCCCAGCGCCACGGTCGAGCCGTCGGCGACCATCGCGGCTGCGTCGGCCGGGGTGATGACCTTTGATCTGCGTCGGGTCAATGCGCGCTCGGCGGGTATCTGCGAGGGCTCCTGCATCACGGCTGTCTCCGGATCACTGGCTTGGGTCTGGTCATCGGCTACGGAAGATGGCAGGTCAACTGGTAACCGGCGCAGGCCAGTACCTGGTGCGGATTTTGTGCTTGGCGACCTTTCCCATCGGGCTGCGTTCCAGCGCATCGACAAACTCGACGCTGCGCGGGCACTTGTAGGCTGCCAGCCGGCTCCGGCAGTAGGTGATCAGTTCCGCGGGGCTGGGAGGTGATCCTGGATTTTTCGGAACGACGAGAGCCTTCGCCGACTCCCCGAAATCCGAGTCGGGCACGCCGATCACGATGACCTCCGCCACCTCCGGGTGCGTGGCCAGGACAATTTCCGACTCAGCGGGGTAGATGTTGACCCCGCCGGAGACGATCATGTCGTTAATCCGGTCGGTCACGAATATGTAGCCGTCCTCGTCGACGTATCCCACCTCCCCGAGCGTGAAGATTCCCGGGGCGAGATGAGCCGCCCGCGATTTCTCGGGATCGCCCTGGTACTCGATGCCGCGGCCGGTCGAGTCCTCGAAGTACAGCGCGCCGACCGAGCCGGGCGGTAGGTAGCGGCCTTCCTCGTCGACGGCCATAGCCCGCGTGTACGGGGCTACCACCCGGCCGACGCTTCCGGGCTTACGCAGCCACTCCTCACTGGTGATCAGGGAGACCATGCGGGATTCCGTGGACCCGTAGCCTTCCACGATGATCGGGCCCCACCACTCGATCATCTTCCGCTTCACCTCGACCGGGCAGGCGGAGCCGGTCTGGACCACGAAGGCCAGCGACGAAAGGTCATAACTCCGGCGAACCTCCTCGGGCAACGCAAGCAGCCGGACGAAATGGGTGGGGACCAGCAGGCAGGTCGTCACCTGGTAGCGCTCGATGGCGTCGAGCAGGCCCACCGGATCGAAATGGCCCTGGACCACGATCGGCACGCCCGCGCCCAGCACCCGAACGGACCGGATAGGACCGGTGTGATACATGGGCCCGACGACGAGATGGATACCCCGCGCGGCCAGTGGCTCGGTCCGGAGCGCCTCTGCGTAGTCGGCAACAGTGGCTGCTCCCTGCGCCGCGTGGGCCGGCATCAACTCTACCGCCTTCGGGAAGCCTGTCGTACCGGAGGTGTACATCAGGTTGTTCAGGACTGCGCGGTCGCCGGGGGGCTCGACCGGTTCGGCGGTCGCCAGCCATTCCTCCCAGCTGGTGATCGCGGGGTGGCCGGCGCAGCGCCATCCCGCGATCAGCGGAACGTCGGCCAGCCTGGCGGCTTCGATGCCCTGATCTGCGGTTTCCGGGCCGACGAGCAGCACATCGGCTTTGGCGTCCTGGAGAATGTAGGCGAGCTCCGAGGCGGTGAGGTGGTGGCTGATGGGGATGGCCGAGCAGCCGCCGTACGTGATGCCCAGGTAAGCCAGCGCTGTCTCGGCCGAGTTCTCGGCACAGACCGCTATGCGACGCCCGTCGCGCAGCGGCAGGGCGGCCAGAGCGCTGGCGACGCGGTTGACGATGTCATTGACCTGCGCCCACCGCAGGGTCCTGCGTTCATCGCGCAAGGCAATCTCATCCGGGCGCTCGACTGCTCGCTCAGCCAGAATCAACGCCACGGTCAGCGTCCTTTCGGTACGTCCTCGACGAGGATGCGGGTCGGGTCCAAAGGCCAGATCCAGCAGCCGGGCCGGGCTCGGCCGCCGGCTAGCTGGCCTGGACCATCATCAAGAGCATTTCTCTATGGTTGAACCATTGTCCTATGCGGTAAGCTGACGGTCAAGACTTGAACCGGCGACATGACCGCGTTCTCACGGGTGCTGTAATCTACGGCCAGTGCGTACAGCGCCCGTCCGGGGTCGCTGGCTTGATGCGTCGGCCGTAACGGGAGCGGTGAAAGGCAACAAGTGGCTACGCCGATGTTTCGCCCAGCTCAGCCGCGCCGGGCGTTTGACGAGATCACCTCCCAGGTTCGCGACCTGGTGCGGCGAGGCGAGCTCACGGCCGGGGACAGGCTGCCGTCCGAGCGTGCGCTGGCGGAGCAGTTCCTGGTCAGCCGGAACACGGTCCGGGAAGCCATGCGGATGCTGGAAGTCGCCGGCCTCATCGAGCTACGCCGAGGGGCCACTGGCGGAGCCTTCATAGCCCAGGCCAACCCCCATCGGGTGGCCGTGAACATCTCCGACATGATCGGGCTGTCCGTCTTCTCCTTCACCGATCTCGCGGAAGCCCGCCTTGGGGTTGAATCGGTTATCGTCCGCCTGGCGTGCCAGCGGAGGGACGACGACGATCTCGCAGCGATGGCGCACAACCTCGAGCTCGTGGCGAAGCTGACCAAGGAAGGCAAGCTGCAAGAGCGGGCCGCTGCGAACGTCGAGTTCGACAACTTGCTCGCAACCGCCGCCAAGAACCCGGTGCTGACCGCGTTCATGAGATCGATTTCGGCGGTGTCGCGTGAGGTGGTGAGCACGCTGGGCGTCACCAAAGGAGATGTGGTGCTGCGCTCGCATCGCCTCATCCTCAAGCATGTCCGTGCGCGCGACGCGGATGCCGCCGCCGCACAGTTGCAGCGGCACATCAACCGCATACATAAACACTGGGTCGATGGCGAGGACTCACTGAAGATGCGGGCAGCACCGGCGGCCGAGGACGGCGCCTGATCATACGTCTCCGGTCAGCGGGGCATCCCGAGCGCCTTGCGGGCAATCAGGGTTCGCTGAATGTCGTTCGTGCCGATGCTGATCACCCACATCAGCGAATGGCGCAGGGCTTGTTCCAGGCGGCCTCCCAGGATGGCGCCGGGCCCGTCCTGGCTGATCGCACCGGCCGGGCCCACGATCCGCAGGGCGGCTTCGAGGAACTTCTCCATCAGTTCGCCGGAGAACACCTTGCTCACCGCGGCCAGGTCGAGGGGCGTGCGCCCGGATTGCGCGGCGTAGGCGCAGGCCAGCATCATCTGGCGGCCTGCCTCGATCTCGGCGGCCTGCATCGCGATCATGTCTGCCGTCAAGGGGCTGGCAGCGGACGCCGGGGCGCCGGGCTCCGCTTCGCGCAGCAGATCGCACAGCTGCTCGAATAGGCAAGCCACTTTCAGGACGATGCCGCCGCCGACCGTGCCGCGCTCGGTCGCCAGGGCTGATGTCAGTACCTCCCAGCCGTGGTTGGCTTCGCCGATCATGGCGTCCCAGGGAACGCGGACGTTGTCGTAGAAGACATTGGCGAAACTTCCGCTGTACATGGTGGTGTCGACTTTGACGGTGATACCGGGCGTGTCCATGGGGACGATGAAGAGGCTGATGCCCGCGTGCTTCGGCTGTGCTTGCGGATCGGTGCGCACGGCCAGGAGCATGTAATCGCCCCAGTAGGTCGTGGTCCAGACTTTCTGCCCGTTGATGATCCAGCCGGATCCGTCACGGACGGCGCTGGTGCGCAGCGAGGCGAGATCGGACCCCGCTTCCGGCTCGCTGTAACCCATCCCGAACATAGCCCGGCCGGCCAGTATTTCGGGCAGGTACCGGTCCTGCTGCTGCCTGGTGCCGAAGCTCATCAGCATGGCCGCCTGGACCGGAGCGCCGAAGCGCGGCGCCTCGTGGCGTTCCATCTCCTCCATGAACGCAACCTGCTCGATCGGACTGCGTCCCTGGCCGCCGAACTGGGGTGGCCAGGACGCGCCGATCCAGCCCGTCTCCCCCAGAGCTTGCGTGAATTGCCGGTCGAACTCGCGCTCTTTGAAGCTCAGCGCGTCGTGGGCTTGCTTACGGGCACCCGACCAGTTGCGTTCCAGCCAGTCGTGCACTTCATCGCGGAAAGCGTTGCCGGCCGGGCCGAGGTCGAAGCGGGGCAGCCCCGCCGTGCCGGGGCCGAGCAGATGGTCGGCAAGCTCGCGGCGCGAGCGGCTGAGCCCGCCCGCCATCAGGACATCGAGGTGTACCCGCTTGAAATGGCGCGGCGCCTCGTGATCTTCGGCATACCCGATGGCACCGAACGCGTGGTGGGTCTCCAGCGACACTTCGGGCAGGTGCACGGCGGCGAAGGCGTGCGCGGCCGCGGCGAAATACTGCCAGTCCGGCGCATCGGCGTCGCTCTGGTTCGCGGCGTGGCGGACCAGCAGGCTGACGCCCTCCAGGGTGATGTGGCAGTTAGCCAGCCGGTGCTGGATAGCCTGGAACTGCCCGATCGGCCGGCCGAACTGGACCCGCGCCTTGGCGTAGTCCGCGGCTAGCTCGAACGCGCGCCGCGCCGCGCCGAGAGCCCGGGCCGTATGCAACAGCCGCGAGAGCAGCGACAGCTCATCCAGCAGCCCGGCCGGGAGCACAAGCACGTCGGCCGGTGCCGCTTCGAGGGTGAGGCGGGGGAAACCGGGCATGCTGAGCGCGGAACCTGGCTGCAGCGAGACGACGGAGGGATCACACCGGAGGAAGGCGATCTCGGCGGGCGCTATCGGTACGCCCACGTAGTCGAGCAGCGCTCCCTGCTCGACGAGGTCGAGCTGGGCCGAGACCCGGCCGCCGGTGACGCTTGCCGTCCCGGGCCGCAGATCGAAGTCGGGCGCGGCGGACGCGATGGCCACGCACGCCTGCCCCGAACGCGATTCGGCGAACATAGCCCGGAGGCTGGGCGGCGTCGCTGCCGCCGTCTCCAGCGTGGTGACGAGGTAGGCGTCCAGGACGGGCGCGGGGCAGTGCGCCCGTCCCAGCTCTTCGGCGACGATAATGGCTTCGGCGATTCCGCCATCCTCCGCACCCCGGCCGAGGGCACAGAAACCCTGGTCAGCCAGGATGCGGTATATCGCCAGGACCGACTCCGGATCAGAGCCGGCTTCGATCGCCTTTTCGGCCGGCCAGTGGCGGCCGAGCACACCGCGAACCGATTCGCGGAGCAGGACGGCTTCCTCGGACGGCTCATAGTTCACAGGCCGGCCATCGCGCTATGCCAGGTCCACCGGGTACCGGACCACGACCGACGACGGCGACAGCTCGGCCGAGCCAAGGTTGTCGAGGATGATCCGCTTGAACATCGACTTCGGCACGAGGCACTCGGGGCAGGCATCAGGACCCGGCCGTACCGTGACGGTCAGCTTCGCGGTTTCCCGCTCCTCGATTTCGAGATTGAAGCCCGACGCCTCCAGGGTCTGGCGCACGGCGTCCAGGGAAGCGGTAACGGCCTCAAGGTTCATGACGCAGGGTCTTTCAGCAGCAGGCCGACGACCTCGGGCAGGATCGCGGCTACCTTCACGTCGAGCTCGTCGCCGGTCAGGTTCGCGATCGGGTGCTCCATGATGAGGAAGCGGTAGTCAGGTACCGCCCACTGGGCGGCCATGGCATGGCCCGTGGGCACGAAAACGGACGTGATGATGCTGGCGGACGGGATCCCTTCCTTCTCCAGGAGGATTCCGTCCAGCACGGTTCCCGAGGAACACGAGCCGCAGTCTCCGACGCCGGCGATCATGACGTCGAACTCCCTGCGAACGGTCTCGATGATCTCCTCATGGGCCGGAACGCTGGAGTAGCGTTTGTGGAACACCTTGAACCCGGCGGCACCGTGATCGGCGACGAGCTTGTCGCCGATCTTGTGCAGGACGGCCTCGGAGTTCCACTTCGTGTTCTCGATCAGCGCGACGCGCAGTCCCTCGAGCGACGCCGGGCGCGCCGCGTACTTCATCTTCCCCTCACGCAGTTCGCGGGTGGGATCGAGAAGCTCGATCATTTCCGTACCTCCTTGGTGACAGCGTAAGACCAGCTTTCCTTGGCCCACCCCGGAATGTAGCTCGAAAAAGCGCCCGCCTTCCCGCCGGCCGGGATCACGAAGATCATGTCTTCGTTACTGACCAGCGGCCGGATCCGGGTCTCGTCCCCCGGCTTGGCCGGGCCGGTAAAGCGGTTGGTCCGGCGCAGGTGGGCGTAGTTGTTCATGGTGTTCTCGAATAGGTACCGGCGGACGTCCCGCTTGGTCCACTCGTGCTTCTGCATGATCTCCATGTGCTCGCCGGCCAGCAGCACGATGTAGTGCGTCTGCCCGATGACCCCGCCGGAGATCCGCATGTCGTCGGCCATCGTCGTCAGGACGCCTTCGGGCGTGGACGACAGCTGGTTGAAAATCTGCCGCGGGCCGTCGGCCGCGATCACCGTGACCGTGCTTTGCTCCTGGCTGAAGCCGCGGTCGACGTGAAACGGCGCCCACGGCGAGTCCAGCTCGTTCTCCGCGATGACATAGGACAGCTTGCCCGGGTGCCCGTGAGTCGCGCGGTCAAGGATGCCCGGGATCGAACCGCAGACGTTGCGCATAACGAGCCGGACCGCCCGGCCGATAGTGAGGTTGGACCGCCAGCCGGGACCGAACAGGTTATCGCCGTTGTTGATGCCGAGCTCACGGGAGATCGGCCCGTTCACGATGATGAGGACCGCCGGGCCGGACGTGGTCGTGCTGGGCCCGTGGTAAGCCCACCGCTTATCGCAGATTCCCTCGATGGCGGCGAGCACCACCGGCATGTAGTCAGGACGGCAGCCCGCCAGCACCGCGTTCACGGCGACCTTTTCCACCGTGATGACGATCTCGCGGTCAGCGATCACTCCGACCACGTCATCGGGCTCCCGGCCGGATGCCTGCACCATCCCGGCGACCCGGTCTTCGGTCGGCGGCACGACCGGAAGGCCGTCGCTCCACCCTTGGCGGAAACAGAAATCGATCGCCTCGTCGGCGTCGGCGACCTGGTGGCGGATCGACTCCAGCTCGATGGTCACGGCGGCCTCCAGATCAGCTCAAATCAATGGGTCATTGTCTCAACCATTGAATTACAGAAGCGGGCAGCTTGTCAATGACTCGCGGCCACTTGCTGTGCCATCGGGAGGCGCCGGGAGCAGGTCCGGTGCCGGATCGGTCAGGGTCCTGGCCAGTGACCGGTCGAGCGGCAGTGGCAGGGCGGCGGGGCCAGGGTGCGGCAAACCGGATGCTGCGGTGAACAGGCCGCGCGCGCGGAACGCCGGGTCCGTCATGGCTTCCTCGACCGTGGCGGCGATGCTGCAGCAGCAATCGGCTTCCTCGAACACCGCGCTCCAGTAGGACGACGGGCGCGATTCGATGATGGCGGCCACGGCAGCGATCGTCGCCTGCGGGTCGCCGGCGTCGTCGCGCAGCTGCTCGTCGAGGCCGATGACCTCGCAGAAGGCGTTCCAGAATTTCTGCTCGAGCGGCGCGACCAGGGCGGTCCGTCCGTCGCTGGTCCGGAAGGTCTGGTAACGCGGGGAGCCACCCGCGAGCCGTCCCGCTCCGGGCGCGAGGGGATCCGATCCGGCCTCGGCTAGGGCCCAGAAGATGAAGGGAAAGATGTTGTTGGCGATGGCGATATCCAGATGGCATCCGTGCCCGGTTCGCTCTCGCTTCAGCAGCGCCAGCAGGATGTTGATGACGGCAGGATAGCTACCCGCGCCGACGTCCGCGAGCAGGGCCGGCGGCAGGGCCGAACCCGGGACGCCGTCGTGCCTGACCAGCTCGAGGGCGCCGCTGTGCCCGAGATAGTTCAGATCGTGGCCCGCGCGGCCGCGTCGCGGGCCAGACTGCCCGTATCCGGTGATCGAGCAGTAGATGACCCGGGGATTGACGGCGCGGACGGCGTCGTAGCCGAGGCCGAGGCGATCCATCACCCCCGGCCTGAACTGCTCCACGAGGACGTCGCACGACCGCAGCAACGGCTCGAGCCGGGCGACCTGGTCCGGCGATTTCAGGTCGGCAGCGATAGCGGCCTTGCCCGCGTTGAGCAGGCCGAAAGACCCTGGACGTGCGCGCAGGGCATCTCCGCCCGCAGGATTCTCGACCTTGGTCACCGCAGCCCCGGCCGCGGCGAGCAGCAACGTCGCCAGCGGCCCGGGAACAAGGGAGGAGAAGTCCAGCACCGTTACCCCAGAAAGCGGCATCAACTCCGGGGAACTGGCATCCACCCGACCTCGACCTCCGGAAACATGCTGGTGCTGGACCGCCGTGCTGCGATCTTCGGTCTGGACCCACAGTGATGGCGGCTCAGAAGAGTCGCTTGGCGATGATGTTCTTCTGGATCTGGCTCGTTCCCTCGTAGATGCCGATCAGCCGGGCATCCCGGATGTACCGCTCGACCGGGTGGTCCTGCATATAGCCATGACCGCCGAGAAGCTGCAGCGCATCGCTGGTCACCCGGTCCACCATGTCGGCCGCGAACAGCTTGGCCATGGAGGATGCCATGGTGATCTGCTCTTCCGGCGCACCCTCGTCAGCGAGGGTTGCGCTCTCGTAGACGAGCCCGCGTGCCGCCGCGATCAGGGTCGCGTCCTCGGCCGCGATCCATTGCAGGCCCTGGAACTCGGCGAGTGACTTGCCGCCGACGTAACGCTCCTTCATGTACTTGATGGCGTAGTCAAGCGCGCCCTGGGCGGCACCGACGGCTCCGGCCGCGACTGTGGGCCTGTTGACGTGCAGGGCGTGCATCGCCGCCCGGAAGCCTTTGCCCTCGTGTCCCACCATGTTCGCCGCCGGGCACCGCACCTTCTCCAGGACGACGCCGTTGTTGGGCAGGCCGTGCTGTCCCATCTTGCGGTTCGGCGGAGCGACGGCCCAGCCGGCCTGGTCAGTATCGATCAGGAAGGCGCTGATACCGGCGGCTCCCGGCTGGTCGTTGGTGCGGGCAAACACCAGCGCGTACCTGGCCAGACCCGCCCAGGTAATGAACTGCTTGTCTCCGTCGAGGACCCAATCCTGACCGTCGCGGACAGCTCGCGTCGTCATGGCCGCCGGGTCTGACCCGCCGTCGGCCTCGGTTATGGCGATGCAGGTCAGCGACCGGCCCTCGGCGAGTTCCGGGAGCACCCGCGACTTGAGCTCGTCGCTTGCCGAGTCGAGCAGGGCCTGGACCACGATCCCGTTCTGGTTGACGAGCGAGCCGAGGGCCAGGGAACCGGCCCGGGCGACTTCTTCCCGGGCGATGCACGCCGAGCGGACGTCACCGCCCGGTCCGCCGAATTCCTCCGGGACGGACAGCTGGATGAGCCCCATCTTGCCGAACACATCCACCATAGGCAGCGGGAACTGATCGGTACGGTCGAGTTCGTCGGCGATGGGCGCCACGTGCGCCAGCGCCATGCTGCGCACCGACGCGCGGAACTCCTCGTGATGTGGTTCCAGGGCCACGGTGCTTCCCTTCATGGCGGTCCGGTTATCGACTGATGTCAATGGTTGAACCAAAGTCTGAGTCAGTCATGGCATGTTGTCAAGGTCGGCAGGCCCGCGGGTTCCAGCGGCACGGGCCCGCTAGAGGGCTAGCTTGGCCTGGAAGTCGGGAGCGTCCATCGCCTCGACGCGGGACTCGGCGGCGACGGCTCCCTTGGAGAGCAGGATCACCCGCTGCGATATTTTCTGGACCAGGTCGAGATGCTGCTCCACCACGAACAGAGATGTGCCCTCCGCGTGGAGGGACTGGAACACCTCGGCGAGCTCGTCCACGATGACCGGAGCGAGCCCTTCGGACGGCTCGTCCAGGAACAGCAGGTCGGGGTTGGACATTAGCGCGCGCCCGATGGCGAGCATCTGCTGCTGACCGCCGCTCAGCGCCGACCCCGGCTTCGCGGCGCGTTCCTGCAGGATCGGGAACAGCCCGAAGACGGCCTTGAGGTCCCAGCGTCCCCGTCGCCCTGCCGCCGTGCCGAGCAGCAGGTTCTCCCGCACGGTGAGCTGCGGGATGATCCGTCGTCCCTGGGGCGTCAGCGCCAGTCCTCGCGCCGCGGCCGGCCGGGCACGGGCCGGCCAGAAGGGCTCTCCGCCGATCAGGACGCTGCCTCCGTGCATCCGGGCGAGACCGAACAGGGCGAGCAGAAGCGTGCTCTTACCTGCCCCATTGCGGCCGACGAGGGCCACCGATTCGCCTTGGGCGACGGACAGATCGATGTCGCGCAGCACCACTGCCTGCCCGTAGCCGGCCGACATTCCGGAGATTTCGAGTAGGTTCATCCCGCCGTCCCGAGGTAGGCCTTGATGACGTCCGGATCGGTTCGCACCGCGTCCGGGGCGCCGGAGGTCAGGACCTCGCCGAGGTCCAGCACCGTGACGACGTCGCAGGAGCCGAAAACGGCTTCCACGTCATGTTCCACGATGAGGGCCGTCAGTCCTTCTTCGCGGGCGAGGGCGCACACGTGCCCGAAGAGATCCGCGGTTTCCTGTGCCGTTAGCCCGGCGGCAGGCTCGTCCAGCAGGAGAAGCCTGGACTTCCCGACCGCCGCGAGCGCGATGTCCACCCGCCGCTGGTCGCCGTAGGCGAGGGTGTCCGCCTGGCGGTCGAGCAGGCCGGACAGGCCAAAGGCGCCGGCGACCAGCCTCATTTGCACGGTGTCATCGCGGGAGGCCAGCGCGAGCTGCTCTCTTACGGTCATCCCGGGAAAGATGCTGGTGCGCTGGAATGATCGTGATATGCCGTGTCTGCGGCGCCACCGCACGGCGCGGGAGGTGATGTCGTGGCCGTCGAACATGACCCGGCCCTGACTTGCCCGCTGGGCTCCGGACAGGACGTTCATCATGGTGGACTTGCCGGCCCCGTTCGGGCCGATCACGCCATGGACGTGTCCCTCCTGGACCGAGAGACTCACGTCGGTCAGTGCCCTGACGTCGCCGTACCGGACGGAAACGCCGTGTGTCTGCAGGATGGGCATGACGATCACCTTCCGCCGGCCGGACGCGCCCGCACCCGGGTGACGCCCAGTCGCCACAGCATCCCGGCCAGGTCGGCGATGCCGCCAGGAAACGCGACCAGGACGACGACGATGCCGATGCCCGTGTACAGGAACAGGTTTCCGCTCGATCCGAAGAAATTCTCGCCGTAGGTGAGCAGCACGCCGCCGATAACCGGCCCGTACGGGGACCGGTAACCGCCGATGAGGGCCGCGACGATCGCGGTGCCGCTGGCTCCGAAGGTGAGCAGGTCGGTCGACACGAACGCGATCGACATGGCCTGCAGGACCCCTGCGACCGCCCCGAGCAGGCCGGCGAAACCGAAGGCCAGCACCTTGGGCCAGTAGGTGTCATAACCCGAGTGCTGCAGCCGCGGCTCGTTCTCGCGGATTCCGCGCAGGAGACGGCCGAGGCGGCTGGTGCTGATGATTATCACTGCGATAACGGCGAGCATCACGAGCGTCCAGGCGACGTACCAGAACTGCCCGGGCTTGGCCAGCGCGGCGGAGGACAGCCCGAGGAAGCTGCCGTGGTAGTTGACGACGAGCCCGTTGGACCCGCCGGTGGTGTTGCTGAGGCTGTCCAGCGAAACCAGTTGCAGCACCATCTGGCCGAGCGCGAGCGTCAGTATGGTGAAGACCAGAGCCTTGCTGCGGACGAAGATCAGGCCGATGAGCAGGGACGCGACGGTGGCGACGAGAACGGCGGAGATCGCTGACGGCAAGACAGCCGTGCCATGCGAAACGCACAAGATCCCGAAGATGTAGGCGGCTCCGCCGGAGAAGGCAGCGGCGCCGAAGGTAACCCAGCCGAGCGTATTCAGCAGGAAGCCGACCGACAGTGCCATCAAGCCCAGCACGATGCCATTGAACAGCACCGTCATGGTGCTCACCGAGCCGACTGCCGAGGGCACCAGGTAGCCGAGGGCCATAACGACAGCCGCGACGCCAAGGCGGAGCCGCCAGGAAGCTGCCCGGCGGTCGGCGGCCAGTTCCTCAGACGGGCGGCTGCGCTGAGAAACCTTGAGGCGGGGGGTAGTCACGATCCCTGCCTCATTCCGCCGAGGCCCTGCGGCCGGACGATGAGCACTGCGATGACGAGGATGTACGGCAGCAGCGCCGAGACATCCGTCAGGTACTGCGCTCCGAATGTGGCGGCCGCGGCGAAGACCGCCGATGCGCCTATCGCACCGCCGATGCTGCCCAGACCGCCGAGCGCGATGATCAGGAGACTGATCACGATGATGGAATCTCCCATTCCCGGCTGCACCGCGACATAGGGTCCGGCCAGGACCCCGGCAATCCCGGCGAAGGCGGTACTGAGGCAGACCACCAGCACTCCGAGGCGCCTGGTGTCCACGCCCGCCATGCGCGCGGTGTCCCGGTCACGGCTGACAGCGCGGACGAACAGCCCGGTGCGGGTCCAGCGCAGCCACGCGAAGACTCCGAACACGGCCCCGAGCCCGATACCGATGATCAGGAGCCGGTACGTCGGGTAGTGCACGCCGAAAATTGACGCCGACCCGCCGAGACCCGCCGGCGGGTTAAGCGGCCGGGTATTTCCGCCGTATACCTCGATGATCACCTGGCCGATGATCAGCGACAGGCCGTAGGTGATCAGGGCCATCTCCAGCACCGAGCGCTTGGCCAGCGGACGGAGCAGCCCGTATTCCAGGACGGCGCCGAACGCGGCCATCACGAGCGGGACAATCACCAGGGCCGGCCAGAAGCCGATGGCCTGCCCGACGGAGTAACCGAGGTAGGCCCCCACCATGTAGAGCGCGCCGTGCGCGAAATTCATCACGTTGCGAAGCCCGAAGATCAGCGCCAGGCCGGCCGATAGCAGCGTATACAGCGCCGCCAGCGTGAGCGCGTTGAGGATGCTCAGCATGTGCGGGGACCTCTCTGTGGGCTGGCGTCACATATGGCAGGCGGAGATGACTGGGGGCGTGGTCTGCTGCGTGGTCCAGGTGTCGCGGGCGAGGAGGTTCCCCGCGCCCACAGCCTGGACGGTGATCAGCGGCTGCAGCAGCAGATGGTCCTGCGCGCGCATCTGGACCTGGCCCTGGATCGTGTCCGCGCTCATTCCGGCCATCGCTGGCCCCACCTTCGACGGGGCGGTCGATCCGGCCTTGTCGGCGGCTTGCTCCAGGAACTGAAGGGCCACGTTCTCCGACGCCGGTGCGTACCACGGGGCCGCGCCGCTGGACTTGGCTTCATAGGCCGTGACGAACTGCTGCCCGGCGGGGTTGCTCGGCAGCCAGGGCACGAAGTCGTAGACGTTCTGCACTGCGGAACCCATCACCGGGACCAGCGGGGGAATCAGGAATCCCTGCCCGACGACCGCCTTGTACTTCTTGAAGAGGGCGAACTGCGCGGACTGCTTGGCGAAGGTGACAGCGTCCGCGCCAGCCTCAGCGACGTAAAGAGCGTCAGCCGGTGCACCGCTCAGGGCCGAGATCTGCTGGCCGAAGTCGGTGGCCCCGAGCGCGGGATACTCGGTCTTCTTCAGGCTCCCGCCGGCCTGCTGCAAGGAGGCCGTAAGGCTGGAGATCGCGTCGTGCCCGCGTGCGTAGTCGGGAGCGATCGCGTCGAACGTCGTCAGGCCTTGCTTCTTGACGAACAGCCCGAAGGCCAGGGCGTACTGGTCCTCGTCCGCGGCGAACTTAAAGTAGTTGGCGTTGCATTCTTTACCGACCAGAATGCTGTCCTGGGCCAATGTGTCCAGGACGTCGACGCCGAGGCGGGGCGCGGCGGCAGAGACCGCCGCCGCGACATCGGAGGTCAGGAAGCCCGTCACGTAGCCGACCTGCTGGCTGTTCACTGCCTTGGTTAGGGCCTGGAGCGTGTCGGCCGGGGTGCCGTCCGTCTGGATCTCGATAATCTTGATCTTGTAGTCGTGCTTGGCCGCGTTAAATTCAGCCGCGCTCACCTGGCTGCCGATAAGGTCGTTCCCGGCGATGGCCGCGAACGGTCCGGTGGTCGTGACGACCACGCCAACATTGAGCGTGCTGGCGCCAGAGGTGCTGCTCGACGAGGTTCCAGCCGACGAAGAGGAACACGCCGCGAGGGATCCTGCCAGGGCTAGGCACGCGGCAAGCCCGGCAACCTTCTGCTGAGAACGGATAGTTTTCAACGAATCTCCTGAGACGGTTATTTTGCCTACGGCGGAAACCGCCGAGGCGGTGCGCGGCGTATCGCTCGGGCTGCCGGGCACCTGCGGTGTTAGAACGGGCGTGATCAGGCGGGCGGGCCAGATCGCGCATGCCGAATCGTTAGTTGCGGAGACCTGACCGAGTTCGCGGTCGAACTCCCCGGGCCGGGAACTAGGCACGATGTTGCTGTGCTTCCGAACGCTCGCCTCGGAGGATCACTCCTCGGTCAATGGTTGAGCCAATCTAACGAGGCATGGGTCCCGTTTGTCAAGGGCACGTTTCGGTCACGTGAACGCCCCGGCGCTTCCGGGCGCCGAGCTGCCCGGGTGACTAGCGTCCGCTGGCTCGCACAGACGGTACCGGGCCGGGTCCGGGCCGATTCTCGGCGCATCGCCCGGCCGGAAGGCCGGATGCACAGGTCTTGGCGGCCTAGCTCGCACCGGCGGCCACGGTGATCTACATCGATCCGACGGACAGCTGAGCGACCGCGGAAGCGCGAGCAGACAGGACCAGGCCTGCGTCGCCGGGCAGGTGCCCCTCTTGACAGCCTCCGCCACAGTGATTATTAATGGTTCAACCATAGAGATGGGCCGGTCCCGGAAGTCGATCCCGTGAAGACTGACGGCCCTGGTTCGAGCCGTCAAGGATGAAAGCGTGAGGCTATCGTGACTATTCACTACCTTCAACCCGCCGCGCAAGCGCTCCTTCCGCCAGAGCCTTACCGCCTGTCCCTTAATATGAAAATCGGAACGGTCACACTCGGACTCGTCGCTAATGGATTCGCCGGATCCGAGCGATTCCTTGATCATCTTGCCGGCGCCCTCGTAGAGTTCATACCTGCGATTAATATCCGGCGTTATCACAAACCTGACCCGACTAGTAAGGCGCCAGAGGCCATGCGGCAGGCTATTGAGTCCGCATGCGATGGCGTTATCGCCGCATATGGCCACTGCGGTAGCTGCACATCTGCCACGATCCGCGACACAATAATGTTCGCTCGCAGCGGGCTGCCGTCGGTCGCGCTGGTAACGGACAAGTTCTTCGCGGAGGCCGAATTCATTTCGAAAGCGTCGGGAATGCCAGGAATACCGACGATTTCGTTGCCACACCCGATCGCGGGTACGGGAGACGCTTCCATGGAAGCCTTGGCACGCGAGGTAACGCCGGTCATCACTAAATACCTGGCCTCAGCCTCATGAGCGCGGAGATCCCCGAGACGCTGAACGGTCTTGAGTGCAGGCCAGCCGCTGACGAGGAGTCTGCCCAGGAAGAACTCCAGGCGAACGGCTGCACAGATGGCCTTCCGGTCATCGTGCCCACGCCGGAGCGGGTGCGCCGCATGGTCCTGGCCGGGGGCATGGCGGGCGAGCTATCTCTTGGCCAGATCGGGCCGCTCGGCGGCAACGCTACCGTGGATCTGGTCGCGACTTGCGCCGTCATGGCCGGCTGCCTGCCCGACTATTTTCCCGTAGTCCTGGCGACGGCCCGCGCCCTTTGCGATGACCGGCTAGATATGCATGAAGTTCAGGCTACAACGCACAACCTGGGCCCAATCGTCATTGTCAATGGCCCGGCACGATTTGACTGCGGTCCCTTCGCGTCCGGCACCGGTGCCCTCGGTCCTGGCCACCGCGCCAACGCGACCGTAGGACGAGCGGCGCGCCTGTGCCTCATCAACATCGGAGGGGGACGGCCAGGAATCGGCGATATGGCCCTCATCGGCCATCCGGGCAAGTTCACCTACTGTCTGGCTGAGGCCGAGGAGGATAGCCCGTTCCTGCCGCTACATGCCCGGCTGGGATTCAGGAGCGAGCAAAGTGTGGTTACCCTCATCAATGTCGAGGCACCGCATTCTGTGCTGTGCATGATTACCGACGACACGGAAGATACCGCGGATCGACTGCTCCGGCAATTGGCTGCGGCCGTCGGGAATCCTGCATCCAACAGTGCTGTCAACGGCGCAGGAGATGTGGTAATAGTTCTCAATCCTGAGCATGCTCGCGTTCTCAAGAAGGCTGGTCTCGAATTGGCGGAGGCCAAAGAAATTATCTTGAAATACGCCGTGAATCCTAGGGGACGACTGCATGGTCGTGATCAGCGAGGCAAAGATCCTGGCGAATTGGTCGGACTCACACCCGGGCAACTAGTAGTGCTGGTAGCTGGAGGTGGAGGCGTGTATTCCCTTGTCGCACCTTCATGGGGGCGGGGCCCCCATGGCAATAAGCATGTATCCGCTGAAGTGAAATATGGTGAGGTTTGCGAAATTCTCTGAACCGGACTGTCGGCCATTTCGCCGACCTCGACGTGCTGGACGGCCTGCCCTTTGGCCTGATTATGCTGGCCAAGACCCAAGCACGCCACGACCTGGCCCGGGCTGCCGCACCTCGGCGTGATCGACCTATGCGAAACCTCGAGAAGGGCATTCTGGCGGCA
>Ga0302180_10001260_pt1 | contig 20330 bp, 24 predicted proteins | sample I_Palsa_E3_2_FD_200575 | JGI IMG/M metagenome (GOLD analysis project Ga0302180, IMG submission 200575) | Peat permafrost microbial communities from Stordalen Mire near Abisko, Sweden - I_Palsa_E3_2 | ecosystem: Environmental > Terrestrial > Soil > Palsa > Peat permafrost | place: Sweden... | reverse complement strand
TGTTTTGTCCGAAGTGCGATGCAGCCAGGCTAGTGTCCTCAATTCAATGGTTTTGTTGTCCAGAGTGCGGCACTCCGACTCCGACAGTACTGCGTGGAAAAGAGCTGGAAGTGTTCGCGCTGGAGCTGAAAGAATGAGCGCCCAGCCCCGCATGGTGGAAGTGCGCAAGAACGTGCTCAAGCAGAACGACGTGATCGCGCATGCGCTGCGTGAACGATTCCGGAGCGCGGGCGTGCTTGCCGTCAGTCTGGTTTCCAGTCCGGGATCGGGCAAGACCGCTCTCCTGGAAAAGACGCTGACGCTGCTCAACGCACGATATAAAGTTGCGGCGCTGGTTGGGGATTTGGCCACCGAGAATGACGCGGCGCGCCTGTCTCGAAGTCAGGCTCCAGTGAAACAAATTATTACCGGAACGGTATGCCATCTGGAAGCGGCCATGGTTCAAAATGCCCTTGACGAGTGGAACTTGGAACGATTGGATTTTCTGTTCATTGAGAATGTTGGGAATCTGGTGTGCCCGGCTTCTTATGATCTCGGCGAAGAACTGCGTTTGGTGTTGCTCTCAGTAACGGAAGGCGAAGACAAACCGCTGAAATATCCAACAATCTTTAACAGCGCCGACGTTGCGGTTATTACCAAATCCGATTTAGCCGGCGCGGTGGAATTCGATGAAGCGGCCGCGATTCGCAACGTGCAAGCGGTCCGCCCAGGAATGGCTGTGTTCAAAGTCTCTGCTAAGACCGGCGAAGGAATGACCGAATATCTGGATTTCTTGGAAGGGCGCCGAACCCGCTCTCGCGCCGCGACGGCGTTCTGAAACCCACCCTGCCTCTGCAGCATGTCGCGTGAACTATCGTCGCGTTTCTAAAAATGCTCGAACAAACTGCGCCGTCTTCGCCAACGCGGCAAAAAGAGGCAACAACTCAAAGTTACATCGAGCTGATTTTTATGTAGCGGATGAGATCGGGCAACATGGCGATGAAAACAATCACAACAAGAAGAGCAACTACGCCCAACACGATCATTTTTGCGTCCACGAACTTCTCCTAACTCTCTCCGGCGCGACCGCTGCGTTATCTGGCTACAGGGCACGCCCAGAGCCAACGAACACGATCTCAACGGAACCTACCGAGTGTAGCAACGGGCGGAGTCTATCACGTGATCGAGCACCCAGGTATCGGGGAAAACCCGATATCGCGAGTTCCGATTATCACGGCAATCGGAGGAGAGCGCTCCATTTCCGGAAGAAGCGGAAAACTGCCCGCGAATGCGCGTTATCTTTTGTTCGAATGGTCGAGTCGGGGAGAGTCGGATGCCCACCGGCTGATAAGACGTAACTTACTGATTCTGGGAAGTAATAGAACCAGTCAAATCCAGGCCGCTCCGGGGACAGAACCGGTGCCTCTCGAAGACATCCTGGTCACCCATAAGCTTAAGTCACACCGACGCCGGAAGCCGAATTTCCATGCCGAAAGCGCGACTCTGCCTAGCCTTGCGCAAGTCATGACGTCTTCCCCCAACGAATTAGTGGACACTCTGCTGCGGATGGCTCTTGAGCTATGCAGTGCGGGCTCCATGTGGTGTGACTCTGGATCGCAATGCTCGTAGCTATTGCAGATCCGGGGCGGCGTTTTCAGTATTTTAACAGCATCGATTTGAGGCTTGCCGGAGCTAGTCACCGGTTCATGCGTCTCCGAGAGAATCTAACAGCCTATCTTCAGAAGGGCAGGAGCCAGAGCATTTGCCCGGTTCTTGTCAGAGCAGTAGTCCGTTTCGGATCCAAGTCCTTACCGTCCCCGCTGGAGGCCAATTTGGCTGCGATTTCACTCTGTTTTAGGCCCTCGAAATAAGCTAGCTCAATCGCTTGCCGTTGTTCGGTTTGCAGCGTATTCATTGCGGCGAGCACACGTTAAGCCTCGCGATGCACGTCCTGGGCCGCCTCGCTGCCGGCTACCATGCCCAACTGAGAGTCCTTGCCGCGCGGGCAAGGCTCCGATGGACCGTCAAAGTGCAGCAGATCGAGCGCGGCATCCTGCGATAATGTGACTAATAGCGCTTTCAGAGGCCCACGGAGGTTGGCATAACCCACTGCGTTACGCCAGACCTGCAGGAACACATCCTGGGCAGCCATCAGCAACTGGGCGGCGCCATACCTGGAAGACCCAAGAACGAACGTTTTTTTCTCAGCGAACTGAGCAGTATGGGACTGTATTGTTGTTGGTTCTGTAGCAGGATCGCTGCATGCTAAAAAGGGAACGACAGAAACGCGAGGAGAAACGTGTGCTAGGGTTACTCCAGGATGAACTGGCACAACCCCGCAAAGCTCACTCTGTCCGAGAGGCAGAAGCCCGCCAAAAGAAAGAAACCCAAGCGCCAAGGAAGTTCGGCGCAAGGAAGCATTTCGCGGTCAATCGTGAAGGATGACGCGGAGAAGCGAGTCGTTGACGTGTAATCCGCCGTTGTATTTGATAAATCCCAACTTCCGGAATTTGTTCATGAAGTAGCTTACCCGGCTCCGAGTGGTGCCAACCATTTCGGCCAATGTTTCCTGCGAAACCTTCGCCGCGATCTTTTCGGATTTCTCTTCGTTTCCATACCGCGCGATCAATAGCAGCGTGCGAGCCAGGCGCTTTTCGCTAGAATTAAAAAGTTGATCGACCAAATCCTCTTCTACGCGCACGTTGCGCTTGAGCATATGGGCAATAAAACGGTCGGAAAACGCCGCCTCCTCATGAATCATGCGAATCATTTCCTGCTTCTCGATTTCCAAGATCGACACGCTCTCCATAGCGGTCGCGCTCGCGACTCGCAAAGCCTGGCCGGCGATGCACCCTTCACCGAAGAAGTCTCCCGGTTGTAGGAGGGCAATAATCGCTTCCTTACCACTCGGAGAGGTAACCGCGATCTTGACCACCCCCGCTTGCAGGTACATAACCGTGTCGGACTGGTCGCCCTGAGAAAAAATCCTCTGGCGCTTGCCGTACTTTGTAAACTTTCGGCGCACCCCCGATGACTCCAGATATTTGCCGACTTCAAACGGGCGCTTTACTTTGCTTGACTTGCGCATACCATCTCCGGGATTGCATCAGGAATGTTATCAAAGATCTGAGGCGTTTCAACGGCTAACACCTCACCGGTGTGTTATGCTCGTGAAGAGGTGGTTTTCACCTTCTCCTCCTTCAGGTCCTCTGAACTAAGCAGACCATCTGGAATATCTGCCCCTTAGCCCACGAGGACACCCATGCGCATCGAACCAATTCTCGACGAAGTTGAGCTTCTCCATGCAATCGGTACACGCCTTGAGGGACTGGCACAACACAACACCAGGGTGACAGAAGAACTCATTACCATCGCCGGGAGCGTCCGCAACACCGCGACTGTCTTGGCTGTGCTGGTAGCCACCAAGCTTCACGGTGGCGATGGGCACCTTGATCGATTAAACGGCAGCAAAGGTTGAGAAACAAGAATGCTTTATAGGGCGAGCGCGGTATAGCGATGTAGGCGTTTGCGCGCAGAATGGTCTTGATCGCCTTCCTTCGGGCGCATCCGGTGCTCTCCAGTTTTCTGACCGCCACCTCGAAAGGTGGTAACTGTGCCCAAGGCAATTCTAATCGTAGACGACCATTCTTTTATGCGCACCGCGGTGCGCACATTCCTAGAAAATGAAACGGAATTTGCCGTTTGTGGCGAGGCTGTGGACGGGCTCGAAGCGGTCCAGATGGCCGAGGCGCTTCAACCCGCTCTGATTATTCTCGACTTCAGCATGCCCCGCATGAGTGGCGTACAAGCTGCGCCGATCTTGAGGAAGATTTTGCCGACGGTGCCAATTATTCTATTCACGCTGCACCGGGACATGCTTGCAACTGCCCACCTCGATATGATTGGAATAGACGCGGTTGTGTCAAAGTCGGATGACCTCAGTATTCTAGCGGGTCAGGCGCGACGATTATTAACGTAGTTCGCCAAATGCGCAACCACATCGTCGCAACGACTTCCAGCGGTTTTCTAGGTTCTTCCTGTATTTTGTCAAGTGTTCCATGCCCCTTCCTAAGTGCTTCACTCTATTTCTGAGCACCACGGCTACGTGACACAACATAGACGCACCTCAATCCAATCAAAGGGAAACCATGAGCGAACTCACAAACGTCCAGGATTTACTCGAAGACGAAATAAAGGATCTCTATTCCGCTGAAAAGCAACTCACCAAAGCCATTCCGAAGATGGCTAAAGGCTCGAACAATGAAGCACTGGCATCGGCTTTTGAGGCGCATCTCAAAGAAACCGAGGGGCAAATCACCCGGCTCGAAACAGTTGCCAAGCTACTGGACACAACCCCCACAGGAAAAAAGTGCAAGGGCATGGAGGGAGTCATTGAGGAAGGGGCTGAGGCGCTCGAAGAGAAAGGCGACAAGAACGTGCTAGATCTCGGCATTATCGGCGCCGGCAGCCGTGTCGAACACTACGAAATGGCCGGCTATACCACAGCCATCAATCTGGCCAAGCAGCTCGGCAACACCGAGATTGTTTCTCTTTTGAGCCAAACGCTCAGCGAAGAGCAAGCAGCCGACGAGAAGCTGCGCAAAATCGGGCAACAGTTGCTGAAGCAGGCCCCTGCTGGCCAAAACAGGGAAGGGAATCCCAGGAAGATGACCGCCAGCGGGAACTAACTCGACGACGCCTCTCAAATCACAGCATCCGCGATAGTGAACGCCCGGCAGCGTCGTTGTCGGGCGATTCGCTTTACAAGCAGGATTGATGTAGCGGGATGGATGTATATCGCTAACTTTACAAGCTAACTTTCACAAGCTTTTCGTGTTCAGATCACTTCCACCGTTATGGCTAAAGTGTGATGAATTTTGATAACTTCTATAATTCTCGTCGTGTTGCTCCGGGTGGCTATTCCCTAGACTATCGAACACGCGTGACATGATTTTACATTTGCCGATCGACGCGAGAATCCAGTTCAAATCCCACAGTTGCCAGGTGATTTCGATATTTTGATTTGGCCCCACCTTACTGAAAAACATATGCCGTGAGAGAGACGAAGCGAGAGATTGACGTGAGAGAAGAGCCGTTTCAATCGCCGTCCTTCAACCCAAGGGGTTGGTACGGATGGCGAGCAGGAAATGAAGAACGTCAAACGTTGCCTGGAATGGTCGCGAGCAACCGTGGAGTGATGTTTGCACCCAGCTCGTGAACAGGCACAGTAGGGAACTGGCAGCGCACGCTCAAGCGATTGTTTTGGCACGCCAATGTTCCGACTGGTCACGCGCACCGATTCCGCGACACGTTCGCCGTCGAAATGCTTCTAGCGGGAATCCCACTGGAGCGTGTCGCCACGCTGCTCGGACATCAATCAGTCAAAATCACGGAACGGCATTATGCCCCCCGGGTTCACGAGCGGCAGGTGCAGATTGAGAGCGACGTCCCGACGCATGGGGAAAACGGAGAAAAAGCTCAACCCGTCAAAAACGGACACGCAGAAGGCACAGGAGCTAGCTCTTCTTGTTAAAGTCCTTTTTTTCTTACCGATAAATGGTGGAGGCGGGGGGAGTCGAACCCCCGTCCGAAAAGCGCTACGACACGAAGACTACATGCTTAGCTCACTTCAGTTGGTTTCGCCCGCCGCGCTCAGAAGGAGCAAGAAACGCCGCCAGCTAGTCCGATGGTTCTCGCCCAAGCCTTGCGGACCGAAAGGCCCGGGCCAGCTCACTGTTTGACGCCTCTGACCGGGCCCATGAGCAAAGCCCGGGGAAGCGTGCGCTTAATTAATTAAGCTGCAAGTGCCAAGTTATTGTTGGCATTTCTAGTTTCCACCAAGTTACGGGCAGGTGGGTCCCGGCATGCCTTCGGGCCGCGACAGCTTCCGTCGAAACCGTGTCGCCCCCATTGACAGTATATTTTACCACCTCTCAGCACCGTCTGGGATTTTCACCTCAAGCCAACTTTGAGGAGGCATTCAGTAAGAAAAACCGCTAAAGGAGCTTCTTCATGGTCTGCGCGATGGACCGCACCGCCTCGCGCTCCCGATTATCCAGACGGTTGCGAGTTCCGGCCGACCCCGAAGCGGGTAGGCCCCCCGCGGAATCGCCCTCAGACACATGCGGCGTAAGGTAGGATTTTCCCTTAGCTACCGCCTCCACAGCCGCGACCAGATCCCGGTCCGCGTCGGATTTCATTACGTATCCCCTCGCACCGGCCTCCTCCAGATCTCGCAGCAGTTGCCGCGAGTAATGTAAGGTCAGGACCACAATCCCCATTTCCGGAAATTTTTTCTTAATCCGCCGGATCGCTTCCAATCCGCCCACCCCGGGCATATTCAGATCGATGACTGCTATATCGGGCCGAAATTGTTCGGCGAAAGTGATCGCCTCTAATCCCGAACAAGCCTCCGCACATACGGACCACCCGGCACGGTTCGCTAGGATCGTCTTTAGTCCGTGCCGCACGACACCATGATCATCCGCGACGAGGATTCGAATGGAACGCTCCGTGGTTTCGCTATCTTCAGGCCGACAGTTGGCAGTTCACTAAAATAGTTTCAAGCCTCTCCGACGGACATACAGTGAAACTCGTATTTCGCCTTAAACTCTGGGCTCTTGGTCCCAGACACGTACTAGGGGTCACTTCTGGGCACAAAACTTCCGGTAGGCCGTTGACGCCTGCTCCCGAAGCTCCCAGAATCACTGGACGGGAGACTTTGAGGCAAAAGAGCCTCGAATACAGCATGTCACAGGAACTTCACAGCGCTGTTGAACAGGCGGTCTCGCGCGCCCTGCGTGACAACCTCGAACGCATCCAGCGCACCTCCGACGAAATTCAGCAGTCGATTGCGGACGTTGTCGCCGCCTGCAGCAGTAGTAAGCCAACGAACGCGCTGCCGGCCATGCTTCGCGCGCAGACCGGCGCCGCTTCCCTGGCCGCCGCTCTGGACGTGATATCCCGCTTTGTTGCCGTCACCTTGCAGCCCGCTCCGCGCTCGCCGTTCGAAACGGAAATCGCTCGCATCGCCGGTACAATTTCTGCTGCCGAAGCGGCCGCCGGGCGCGTTCCGCTTCAGGCGGAGATTCCGGCGACCCTGACTGAACCGCCTTCTTTAGAGTCTCAGCCGGAGCCACAGCACGAACCTCCTCAACATGAGACCCAACCGCATCCGGCTCCCCCTCTGGCCGACACCAGAATGGAAGAGGTCTTAGCTGATTCTGGCTATCTGGGGGAGTTCAACGTCTCTCGGCTTCCTGCCGACGAACAAGAATTGCATCGCCGCGCCAACCGCGTCGCCAAAGTCTCGATGCAGGATATTAAGATGCTCCGTCCGGAGCAGGTCCGACTAGGCCGCGAAAACCGAGATCTCTGCATCCGATTGCGTGACGACATTGAAAAAGCTCATCGAGAATACGACCGGCGCTTCAAACCCATCATGGATCACCCAGTCGATTACTTTTATCGCTGGATGGTGGAAATCCTTGCCGACGGCGATGCCCACGCTCTCGGCGAGTATCCCTACACTCCCGTTGCTGGCCCGCGCCACTAAGCGCGATTCTGCCTCCCGCACCCTGCATTCGGAGCAATCAGCCAGCTCGCGCCTGGTAGCGCTGCTGCTGGCCTTCGCCGTGTTCGCCATGGCGCCGCTGGATGTACTCGCACAAACCGTCCACTCCAAGAAGAAAACGAGCAAGCCTAAAGGCGCTCCGTGTCGCGCTGGCTGCACTCCGGCCACCACTGCGCCGGAGATCACTTCGGCGACTCCGGAGGACGAAGTGGCGCAGCGGGAACTGTCTGCGCTCGCCCGAGGACTTCACACCGCGAGTCCCGGCGCGTACGACAAGCTTTCCGCCTTTGCCACGAAGAATGCTTCCAATGTTTGGGGAGCGCGGGCGGCCTTAGCCCTCGGCTACGACGATTACAACAGGAACCGCACCCAGCAATCGTTGGCTTGGCTCGCCAAGGCCAAGACGGACACCTTGCTAGGTGACTACGTCCTCTTCTGGATCGCGCAATCGCTGCGTGTCGCCAAACGCAATCCCGAAGCGTTCACTGCCCTGCAAACGCTGCAGACCGATTATCCCAATACCGCCATGAAGGAGCAGTTCCTCGAAGCCTTCGCGCCCACGGCGATCGAGAGCGGCCATCCGCAAGCCGCAATCGAAGCTTTCAATTCCTATCCTGCGACTTCGGTCAAGCCCGCCCTCCTTCTGGAACGTGCCCAGGCCTACAAAGCCGCGCGCCAATTTAGTCGCGCGACCAAGGATTATCAGCTTTTGTACTCCAAATATCCGCTGTCGGACGAGGGCAAGACCGCCGCCCTCGCTCTCCCGCAAATGAAGGCCGCGATGGGCTCCGAATATTCTTTTCCCACCGTCGAACTCGAGGAACAGCGCGCCCAAATCTTTTTCGATCAGCACAGATGGAAAGAGGCTACTGTCGAGTTCCAAAAACTGGTCGCTTCACTGCATGACCCCGCCAACCCACATCTCCAGCGCGCGCAGCTCCGCATCGCTCAGGCTCGCGTCCAACTGAAAGGCTCACCATCGCTGGTCTCTTCGTTGATCGTTTCCGATCCCGATGTCGACGCTGAGCGCATGTTCGATTTTGCCCAAATCCATCGTTCCGGCAAACGCGAGGGCGAGATGCTCTCCGCCACTGACCAGCTGACCCAGAAATACCCGTCCAGCAAGTGGTCCGAGGAAGCATTAATGATGGTCGGGAATTATTATTGGGTGGAGCTGAATCGCGCCAGGGCCGTCAGCTATTACCAGCGCATCCTTGATACCTTTCCCGCCGGCAAATATGCCTTTTTCTGCGAGTGGCGCGCCGCGTGGATTGCTTATCTTAACCGCCAACCCGACGCTGCCGACCGGATGACAGTCTTCCTGCGCAGGTATCCCGCGTCCGCTAATGCTTCCGACGCGCTCTACTGGCTTGGTCGCGACGCCGAACGTAGCGGCAATCCCGCTCATGCTCGCAGTTACTTCCGAACCGCAGCTGAGCGTTTCCCCCAGACCTATTTTGGCCGCGCAGCTGCCGTCCATCTGGAAAAATTGGGGCCGGGAGAAGAAAACGCGCCGGATTTTCTATCGTCCATTCCGCCTCCACCGGTGCTTCGAGCGTTCGACGAAGCGATCCCGGCCGCAGCCATGGATCGTTGGATCCGCGCCCAGGCGCTTCGCATCATTGCTTTTGACGCTTCCGCCGAACTGGAGCTCAAAGCCGGCTTTTATGCTACCGGTTCGCCACGACTCCTTGCTGCGGCCGCGCAAGCCGCCTTTGACCAGGGGCATTTTGCCGCCGGAATGTCCTACGGACGGCTGATCGTGCCCAGCTTCGATTCGCGCAAATTTTCAGATGTACCCGTCGCGGTCTGGAAGATTCTCTATCCGCTTCCGTACGAGACATCCCTTCGCCGCGAAGCCGCGCGCAACGATTTCGATCCCATGCTGGCCGCTGGGCTGATTCGTCAGGAATCGACGTTTCAAGCCGATATCGTCTCACACGCCAATGCCATCGGCCTCATGCAGGTGCTGCCAAAGACCGGAAAGCTTCTGGCCAAGCAACTTAAAGTTCGCTACACCAGGAACAAACTCTTTGACCCGGACTACAATCTTGAACTTGGGATACTCTATATCGCCAACTTGCTCCGGGCCACTGGCGCTCCCGAATACGCTCTTGCCGCCTTTAACGCCGGCGAGGATCGCATCGCCGCATGGCGCGCCGAGCGCAATTACGCGGAGATACCGGAACTCGTCGAATCTATCCCGTTCACTGAAACTCGCGAGTACGTACAAATCGTGTTGCGCAACGCCGATCTCTACCGGATGATCTATGGTCCGGGTGCCGCGCCAGGCAGCGTTGCGGCGGCGGCAAGCACCGATCAGAGTCGCTAGCGCCGCTCCATCACCTCGAGGCTTTGGTTAAAAAATGACTTCACCGCGCTCCCGGATCGCACCTATCCCGTCCGGCGATCTCGCTCGTCGCATGCTTTCCGCCAAGGCCGAGCAATTTACTGAATCGGTCATCCGGGAAATGACTCGCCTCGCCCTTAAGCACGGTGCCGTCAATCTATCGCAGGGATTTCCGGACTTCGCTGCTCCTGAGGAGATAAAGAACGCGGCTCGCCAGGCCATATCCGACGACATCAACCAATACGCCATCACCTGGGGCGCCAAGCCACTACGCGATGCCATCGTCGAGAAATTAGAGCGCACCCAGGGTCTTCGGTTCGATCCCGAGCGCGAAATCACCATCTGTTGTGGGTCCACCGAGGCCATGATGTCCACCATGATGGCCATCATTAATCCTGGCGACGAGATCGTAGTTTTTGAGCCCTTCTACGAAAATTACGGCCCCGACGCGATCCTCTCCGGCGCCACTCCGCGTTTCGTCAAGATGCGGCCGCCAGCTGACGAAGATTCGGTCTGGACTTACGACGAAAGCGAGCTCGCCGCCGCCTTTGGCCCCAAGACCAAGGCCATCATCCTGAATACTCCCAACAATCCCACTGGAAAAGTCTTTACCCGGCGTGAACTCGAATTCATCCGCGATCTGTGCGTCCGCTGGAACGCCTTCTGCATTACCGACGAAATCTACGAGCACATTTTGTATGACGGCACTGAGCATCTCACCATGGCACGCATCGATGGCATGCGCGATCGGACCATCGTCATCAATGGCATGTCTAAGACCTACAGTGTCACCGGGTGGCGAGTAGGCTGGGCCCTCGCTCCTCCGGAGGCCACGTCCGCGATTCGTAAGGTTCACGACTTCCTCACCGTCGGCGCCGCTGCTCCGTTGCAGCAAGCCGGCGCAATTGCCCTCCAGTCACCGCAGTCGTATTACGACAAACTCGCCGCCAGTTATGTCGAAAAACGCGAGCGTCTTATCAAAATCCTTTGCCGCGCCGGTTTCACGGTCTTTAAGCCGCGCGGCGCGTACTACATCATGACTGACATCTCTCACTTTCCGGATCCCGACCCCGCTCGATTCCCGGCCGCTACGAAAGATGTACGTTTCGCTAAATATCTCGTGGAAGAAATTGGCGTCGCGACCGTGCCGGGCTCGAGCTTCTACAACGATGCTCGCGACGGTGCAAACCAGATCCGCTTCACCTTCTGCAAGAAAGAGTCGACCTTGGCCGCCGCCGAAGACCGGCTGGCAAAACTCACAGCTGCAAAAGCATGAAGGCGTAACGAGAAGTCTCCGCCTAGGAACATTTAGAACGTAGGGCATAGACGTAGGGCGGGGAACGCCCGTCGGTTGCCCAAAGACGATGCGCTCCCTGCCCAGCGAGTGTGGAGTTGCCCGTATAGACGATCGCTCCAGGCCAAATGTTTCGGGACTAGGTCGAAATAGTCTGGAAAGCGGGAGACGGTCGACAGTTCAAGGATCTACGACTGTGGCCCGGGACCACCAGTAGTGCGCTAGAACCAAAGCGATTAGTGCGGCGCTTTGCTGCCCTTTTCGACGTTGATGGTCATTTCGTGAAAGTCCAGAGTCAGAACCGCCTCGCGAAACAGTCCCAATCCCACCGTAGCGTCGAATAATCCATCCGGCTCGTGCACATTTTCGGTCGGGAAGTACACTTTCGCCCTTTCACCCGACAAGGTCACATTCCGAAAACCTTCTTTCTGCGCTTCCGCTTCCTTCATGTTGACGCCGCCGTCGGTCAGCGGAAAGAACCGCACATCTGTCGATTGGGACGCGCCCTTCAAGCTCAATTTCTCGACCGAAGCGGTATAAATCAGCATGGAGCCCGTGAACATCGTATCCACCTGCGCGGACACCCTCTCTGCGTTGATCTCAAAGCCTTGCGCTACGACAATGGGAGGTCCGTCGTTTCCGAATGTGATCAACGAGATCTTGTCGCAGCGATCGCTGCACCAGCCGCTAGGCTGCACTTCTGAAATCCGTAAAGTGTGTGCTGCAAAATCAAGCTGCAATACCCGGTCCTGAAACGCCGTGTATGCCAAAATACCGTCCACTCGCGGCATTTCCTTGACCCGTATCATTTCTGAAAGGTCAGCGCTCAAAGCCGCCACGTTTTCCAGCTTCAGCGCGCCAATCCGCAAGCTTGGAATGATCGTCTGAAACATACCCTCGGGCGCACCACTTTTCTGGGGTCGTCCCGTGGCCTTCAATCCCAGAGCCTGCGCAACTTTCGAGTCCAACACCGAATTGACGTTGCCTGTATCAACGCTCAGCCTGATCGACTTGCCCTCCGCGGTGGCTTCGATACATGGTGTGCCTCCGCATTCCAGGAGCGGAACTTCCGCCGCGAACTTGAAGCCGGCGTGGGCCACCGAAGCCTGACCGTACGCTGCACCATCCGATATAATTAACAACATAGCTATGCCAACTAGGGCTAGTCCCGTCATCCGCATTTGCTGGTATCTCCAACCGCGCAGAGATGCTAACAGGACTGAGTCCCAACGAGAAGGTCCGGACTCAGTTGATCAATGGACCGGAGAAGCGATTAACCTTGGGTGGCCTGACACATGGGTGACGTACCGGACACATGGGTGACACTGCCTCGGCTAGGGGGGAACCGATGCCTTGGAAGGAGTGTTCGGTTATGGGATGAACGTGTTGGAACTCTTGAGTCATGGCGATTCTCTTTAGCTAGAACAAACAGGAATTCTGAGCAAAGGAAGCTAGGACTGCGGCGTAATTGCTTGGTTCATCGTAGAACAGGAAATGACCGGCATTCGGTATTTCCATGACCCCGCATTCTGACTCACGAAGTTGTTGCAAATACGATAAGTGCCGGTTCTCTGAGCCGTACAGAAAACATCTGGGAGCTTTGAGACTCAGAAACCGCCTGACTAGATTGCCGTGGTCCGAATATTCGACGGTTTGGAAAGCATAATCGTAGTAGGCCCGCGGGTTGGCTTGCTCTAGGACTTGCAAATGCTTCAAAAATCCCCGTCCCAGTTTGGTGGCGAGCGACTTCTTTATTTCCGGGAAAATGATTTTTTCGAAATGGATATAAGAGTGAGGTATCACCTTGCGGCTGAACATGCAGTCTTCCGGTGCGAGGTTGCCTTCCACGTTCATAAAGCCAGCTATTTTGTCCGGATTGCGCTCAGCATAGAGCAGAGCGACCAACCCTCCCATGCTGCCGCCGACGAGGAGGAAACGGTCAAGCGCCAAATGAGCCACAAAGGTTTCCATCAGATCGACAAGGTCGTCAATATTGAGCGGATGGCTTGGATCGTAGGAAGAACCGCCACAACCAGGGTTATCCGCCGCGACTAACCGAAAGAACTGAAGTTCGGAAAGCGAGGCCATTTCGATAAAGTCCGCCTTCGAGCAGCCCAGCCCGTGAATATAAAGGATTGCGGGCCCAGAGGACGGCCGGTCGAAGTAACTCAGGGTAAAGGATCCTCTGGAGGCCGTCGCAACCATCGCTGAACGTTGTAGAAGTGAATTTGTCTTACGGACAATTTGGAGAAAACTTCACCGTAGACGGTTTGGCTGATGACGAGGTGTGCGTGGGAGACCGCTATCGCATCGGCTCCGCTCTATTTGAAATTTCACAGCCGCGGGTTACTTGTTACCGGGTGGGCATTCGGATGAACGAGCCGCAGATGCCGGCAAAACTGGTAGCGAATCATCGGCCTGGCTTTTACTTTCGCGTGCTGGAAGAGGGTGAGGTGGGAGCCGGAGACGAAATTATAAAGGTCGCAGATGGGCCCGAGCGCATGAGCGTCGCTGAAGTCGACGCGATGCTGTACCTGCGCGCTCATACGCGGGAGCAATTGGATCGCGTGCTGCGGATCGAGGCGTTAAGCGAAGGATGGCGAGGATCCTTCAAAGCGCTCTTGCAGAAGGCGAGTGACGGAGTTGAGATGACCGAAAATCCGGGTCTGGCGCCGGAGATTGGTCCCCCGCCCGCTTGGCAAGGGTTTCGAACTCTCCGGGTATCACGAATCGAACGTGAGAGTAACAGCGTGATTTCCCTTTCGCTGGAATCGAACGATCCGGCACTGTTGCGCAATTACTCGCTTTCCGATTTGCCGAGTGCGGATCACTATCGCGTGAGCATCAAGCAAGAAGTGAACGGAGCAGCCAGTACTTACCTGCATAATCATGTGCGAGGGGGTGATTTGTTAGAGGTGGCGGCGCCTCGAGGAAACTTCACGCTCAAACATGGCAACAAGCCGGTCGCTTTAATCAGTGCTGGCGTGGGAGCGACTCCAGTTTTGGCAATGCTGCACTCACTGGTAAGTGAAACTTCGTCCCGCGAAGTGTGGTGGTTATTTGGAGCGCGCAATGGGGACGAACATCCATTTGCAGAAGAATCGCGCAGACTTATAAAGCAGCTGGCTCAAGGTAAGAGTTACGTCTGGTATAGTCGCCCGCGCGATCAAGATCATTTGGGGATTGAGTTCGATGCTGAGGGGCATATCGCGGTGACCATGTTTGAAAAAATTGGCGTGCCGCGCGATGCCGATTTTTATTTGTGCGGCCCTACCGCCTTTCTACGTGACGTGACGGCGGGTCTTTTGGCTTGGGGTGTTGCGCACAGCTGCGTGCACTCAGAGGTTTTCGGCGCAGGTGAGCCGATTACACCTGGCATCGCTAAAGTGACTCACATACCGCCTCATCCGCCCGAAGGTCGGGCAGGCGTCGGCCCACGGGTGTCGTTCGCACGAAGCAATTTGAATGTGTGTTGGGATGCAAAATTTGCTAGCCTTCTTGAGTTCGCCGAAGCATGCGATGTACCGGTTCGGTGGTCTTGCCGCACGGGCGTGTGTCACACGTGCGAGAGCGGTTTAATTTCGGGAACCGTGTCCTACGAACCCGAGCCACTCGATCCGGCCTCGGAAGGCAACCTTCTTATTTGTTGTGCCCAACCACAGGGCGACGTCGCCATAGATCTGTGATCACCGCGTGTTTTCGCAGTGCTCGAACGTGCGAGAAGAATTGAGGTTCGAAGCAGTTCTCAGGGAATGTATGTGGAAAACGTAAAGTCCTGGGCCTTCTGCGGTGTGTGGCACGTGAAGCAGGCTTGTTTAGCATGGGCAGCGTCTGGGACGAGTGGCTTCGACGGATCGCCGACGGCCCACGCTTGGAAACCCCATCCACCATTGGTCGGGTACTTCTTCGCATCCTTCACCATCACGGTCACAGCCTTCTTGGTGCCTTCAACATAAGACCCATCTTTTATGGAGAACTCGTGAACGTCATCCGCAAAAATCGTTCCATCAGCGTACGGAAACGGACCTCCGGCTTTCAGCGTTGGCAGCCCCTTGGCGTTCACATAGATAAGGTGCATGCCTCCGATTTGTCCGAAGATTGGGCTGTCTTTGGTCACGATCATCGAGTTCACCGCAAACCAATCCCGGAAGCCCGTAGGGAAGGGGACATCGTTGGCGGCAGGCATGGTCGAAAATGCGCCCAGCCAAATCAGTATTCCGATGAGGCCAAGAACGCTGACGATTTTGCTTACCATTGGTACTCCTTTGCCATGCATTTTTATAAATGCCAGACGGTTCTTTGTTCTCTACCATGAAACTTCACCTGGTTCCCTGCCAAAATCAAAGTTCGTATTCGAGTCAGTCCGTGGCGCGTCTATTGGTTGCTCGACGCGCTGGTCTGCCGAAGAACAATCTGACTTGCGTCATCTCTGTTGGTTACGATCAGGAAACGCTGCGGGGACGAAGTCGGAGCGGCGGAACCGCTCGCAGCGAGCACCTTGAGCGGCCCGATTACCTGAACAATTCCCGCGCCGTCAGCGTTCGTTTTTAGAATTGCCAGCGGCTCGCGTTTTCCGAAAGGCGGGCGGTTGGAATCCGTGATATACACGTCATATTGCACCGCTGGCGCAAGTCCTTCGGCCGCGATCTCAACGAGATCCAGAAGCCCGAGAGAATTCACGGACACGGAGGCTTGTGCGTCAGGAAATGAAGTTCCTGCTGACTCAAGATGCAGGTGCGCAGAGTTGCCGGCTTCTCCCAGCGGGGAGAGATTTTCGGTGCCTTGCCCATTTGGAACTGCGTTCGGCACGTAAACTAGAGCTTGCGTCGTTTGTCCAATCGGAATTTCGGCGACCACTTTGTTTGTTAGGGTATCGATTGCAGCCGCCGCGCCGCCGTTCTCGAATGCGACGTAAATTCTCGACCCATCGCCGGACGGCCATATGCCGTGCGGAAGATCGCCGACCGGGATTGTCGCCACTAATTGGGGCGCCGCTCCTCTACGGAAAGCCTTGACCACGTTTATTCCGCCGATGGTGACATAGGCAAACTTACCATTGCGGTTGTTGGCGAAGTTTATGTGATTTGTGATTGGACCGGTCTCCAGCAAAGCCCTTTGCTCAAAAGGTGGTGTCGCGCTGTACACCTGGACGCGTCCCGTATCTTTCAGCGTGATCCATACTTCGTCGTTCTCGGGAGTGACGGCGATGTTTGGGCAAAAAGGGCTTGCTTGCGGCAGGCGTTTCACAATTCGATGCGATGCGACATCAACAACCGCAAGCTCGGGATTGAAGCTGGAGCACACGAACCCATAGCGGCCGTCCGGACCGAATGCGGTCATGCCTGGTCCGTCGGCCATTTGGATGCGCCGCATTTCCTTCATGAGGGCCGGATCAATTACGGAGACATAATTTTCGCCCCGCACGGTTATCCACAGTTCGCGCCCGTCGGGTGTGAAAAATGCTTCGTGTGGTGAGCGGCCAACATAAATAGTCCCCTTTACTTTGTTGGTGCTCGTGTCAATCAAGGTTACAGAATTCGATCCAACCGATACGACAGCGAGTATTTTGGAATCCGGCGAATGGCCCAATCCGTGTACGAGAAGTTGGCCCTTGTAGAGCGGGCTAAGGGCGCCCGGCACTGGATCACCGAGCCGGATTACGCCGAGAAGTTTGTTGTTCGCAGGGTCAATCACGGAAACCGTGTTTGAAGTCTGGTCAGCAGCGTAGACGCGGTCGTGGCTAGAAACCGGAATGTCTGCACGGCCCCACGGCGCTTGTTGCGCCAAGGCGCAGGGCACCAAAACTAAGAACGACAAGGAGCTGATCATTTTCACGTTACTGTTCTCTTCTCTGTGTCTGCGAAGGAATGTTGCCAGTTTTTTGTGACTCGGACTCTGACCGTTGCAGCCAAAGTTGCATCAATTCAATTTCAGACTGCTGATCCGTGATGATTTCCTGCGCCAGGCGCCGCAGCTGAGGATCTTTGCCATAAAGGAGCTGTGTTTTGGCCATGTCGATCGCTGCCTGGTGATGCGGAAGCATCAATCTGACAAAATCGGTGTCACTGCTTTCCGACGACTCGACGGATGCCATTGCGAGGTGCATTTTCGCCATGCTCGACATCAGCCCACGCCAAGCGAGTTCGGTGCTGACCTTTCCGGCTTGAACGTGACTAGCTTCCTGCGATGCCGAAGTTGCAACCGCGGAGATGAAGATCAATAGGATTGCAAGCCGCCATACGAATCTCTTCATACTCCTTCTCTCCTTAAGCCTGCACAGCTCCAATTTCCGGTTTGGGTTATCGTGGTACTCTGCGGCAAAATCCGTTATCCCAGTGAACGTCCAATCGCGGCGGCCTCTCTTGAACGGGAAAGACCCAGCTTGCGCATCTTGCCGATCAGCGTCGTGCGCTTCAGACCTAGCCTCTTGGCTGCCCCCTTTGACCCGCCAATGACCCAATTCGCTTCTTTGACTGCATCGAGAATGTAGGTCGATTCTGCTTGCGCAAGTGTCCTAGGCGCGTCGGTGATGGTGTTTTCCAACAACACAAGACTGTCCAATGGAGCCTGGAGCAACGTATCCGGAGACATGATGACAGCGCGCTCGATGAAGTTTTGTAGTTCGCGAACATTTCCCGGCCAGGTATATTGCATGAGGGCTTTCATGGTTTCGTCAGTCACCGCTTCAACGCAACGATTCATGCGCCGGACGCAGTGCCTCACGAACGCTTTCACCAGCAGCGGAATATCTTCACGGCGCTCGCGTAGCGGCGGCACAACGACGGGGAAAATGTTCAACCGGAAATACAAGTCGCTGCGAAAAAGCCCCTGAGCGACCATCTGTTTCAGATTTCTATGGGTCGCGGCGACTATCCGAACACTCACTTGCTGCGTCTGGTTGCTGCCTAATCTTTCAAATTCCTGCTCTTGAAGAACACGGAGGAGTTTGGCCTGCAGTTCGAGGGGGATATCGCCAATCTCATCCAGGAACAGAGTGCCGTTGTGCGCCAATTCAAACCGGCCCATCTTGCGCGCGATGGCGCCTGTGAATGCTCCTTTCTCATGGCCAAAGAGTTCGCTTTCCAGCAGTCCCAATGGAATCGCCGCGCAGTTAAATCTCACAAAGGTTCGATCTCTGCGGGGACTGAGATTGTGGACTGCGCGCGCGATGAGTTCTTTTCCTGTCCCCGTTTCCCCTTCAATCAGCACTGTAGCGTCGGTGGGAGCGACAGTCAGGACCTGATCCAGAGTTCGCCTCAGAGCCGGGCTGGCGCCAACAATGCCTGCAAAACAATTATGTTCGGAGGGTTCAGAAACCGCATCGGTTTGCAGATGACTTGCCCCGCAAATTTCTCTTGAAGTGGGCCGTGCGTCACTCAGGCGATGAAATTGGGCAGGTTTCTTCGTGTCGCCCGACCGTCCGCGAGCGATTCGTCTTGTGCGGAACTGCTCGGCACAGGTTATTGGCGTGCCGGTTTGACGGCCTGTATGGGCAGAGGAATCTGTGGATCGAATCAAGGTGGAAGGATGAGTGCTCATCGCTGTTCTCCTGTCGTTCGCGCAACATCTTCAAAACCAAACCGTTGTGAGCCACGTATCGTTGCGTTGTCGAATGCTTCAGCTGGGTCGATTGGTGCCAGCCCACGGACGGAAAGACTAGTCGGGATTGGAACTTCCGAAACCCCCAAGAACCACAGCGAACGCACTGCATTTTTCTGCAGGTGAAGAGGCCGTTGGATTTCGGAGAGCAGGGATGCGTTAATTGCAGGCAGTGGGCCCGGGCGTTAGTCCAATCTGTCGGCTAGGTGCGCCCCACCGAAGAGCGACTTGATCTTCGCGAACCAACCCTGCGGCTTGATATGAAAAGCGAAGCGCCGGGGAACGATCAGTTCTACTCGAGTACCCGAATCCGCGGAAGTATTCAGGCGGAGCTTTGCACCGATCCGGAAAGCCCGTTCCGACATTCCCTGCAAGCCGAAGTGCCCGTCCCTGCCCCTTTCAGCAATAGTCTGATCTATCCCCATGCCATCGTCAGTGACCCGGACGGTGAGGTCGTGGGAATAGTTTAGTTCCACGTCCAATCGGCTACCCCTGGAGTGCGCGCATGCGTTGCGGATGGCCTCAAAGCCAATCCTATAGATCTCATCACGGACAATCGGGTGCATCTCTTGCGTGCTGCCTACGACTCGGAAATTGGCTTGCATAGACGACTTAGCTCGACAATCTTCAATTGCGCGCCGGAAAGCTTCCGCCAAATCGTTCCTCTCGGTCGTCGACACGCGAAGGGAGTTCAGTGCCGCTCGCCCCTCTTGGGTTGCTTGTCCGAGCCATACGGATAGCTGTTCCATCGCATGAAGCAGGCGGACCGCGTCCTCCGGCTTTTCCAGCGCGTCATCAGCCACCAATTTGCTGCCTTGGATGGTCTGCAGGAAGGTGTCGTGAAGTTCACGTATGAGTCGGGTGCGCTCACTGACCCGTTCCTCCAAACGAAGGTCGATGAGCCGCCGCGCGATCGCCCAGCCGAAGAAGGTGGCAATTAGAAACGTGCAGATCGCGGTCGCCGGGATCAGAAAAAAGATCCTGCGCTGCACGCCTTCCATGTTCGCAGCGGCTCGTGTGAGGTCTGCACTCACATCCTGGTCAATATTGTCGACCAGAGCGGAGATTTGGATTTCCATCGGTTTGAATTCATTTGCCAGCCGAAGACGAACCGCCTCCCAGTCGCCGGAAGTAGCGAGCGCAACGACGCTTCGCAGTTGGGACGGGAGACCAACCTCTATCGCCTCCAGGGTGGGCAGAAATGCCGGGTCTACCCGGGATTCGCCCGGTAAATGAGTGAGGATGTTTCTTGATTGCCGAATCTGCTCAAGAAGAGCTGTGCGCAGTGGTTCGGCCTCGGTTACCAGCCGTTTTACGTCCTTGAACTGTACAAGATCGTCAAGCCGCTGATGAAACGACAGCAGACTCTCCTGCAGTCGCAAACCCGCAATCACTTGCTGATTTACTCCGGTAAGACGATCTGTCTGTAGGCGGGCTGTGTAAAACTGCCAAATAAGTAGCCCGTTCCCCACCAAAATCACCGTGATTAAGACGGCAAAGATAAGCGCCAGGCGCGAACCAGTTTTGAGCGGGTT
>Ga0302180_10001259_pt1 | contig 20332 bp, 23 predicted proteins | sample I_Palsa_E3_2_FD_200575 | JGI IMG/M metagenome (GOLD analysis project Ga0302180, IMG submission 200575) | Peat permafrost microbial communities from Stordalen Mire near Abisko, Sweden - I_Palsa_E3_2 | ecosystem: Environmental > Terrestrial > Soil > Palsa > Peat permafrost | place: Sweden... | reverse complement strand
AGTAAACGTAACCGCCTTGGGCGTGCCGTTCTCGAACTCGCCCGCCGCGTAGAGCTGATACAGCGGATCGACTTGTTTGGCGGTGCTCGCGAGGTAGGTTCCGATAAGCGCCCCAATCTCGTCCTGTGTCATCAGATGCTCGGGGGCAGCCGCCTGCATCGCAGGGATGAGCGCGCGCACGTCATCGATCTTGGCGTACTTGCCGACGAACTGCGTCTCGAAGAACGAATGAATGTGATTGGCCGTATAGTTATGAGGGTTCGGGTAGTTACCCCAACCGTTGAAGTGGATCGTAATGTGCAGCGGCTGACTGCCGTCGCCGACGAAGTGACTCCAATCACCGATATCGCGCAGCGTCAACGTCTCGCGCAGCGAGCGTTGCCACGCGAACTGCCCGCGAGCGTCTACCGTCGTCGCGTGCGTTGCAAGGTAGTCAAAGACGCGCCAATACGCGAGATCCATCCGAACGCGTTCGAACCCGTCCATGATCGTATACGGCACAAAGCCCATTTTGTAAGGCGTCGTGCCGGCCTTGGCCAGCGCGTCGGCGTAAGCCGCCATGTTCTTGGGTAGCGCATCCAGGCGGACCACGCCGGCGATTGTCCCATCGTCGTTCACATCGACGTAGTGTCCCTCGTCCCAGTCCCCGTCGTAGGAGACGCCCGCGCCGCGCAGGCGGTCTTCTTCCGGCCCTAGGTACGAGATCTCGTCGACCGCCGCGGGCGTGCGCAAAAACGCTGGGATGGTAGGCGGCAGTGTCTGTGCAGCCAGCCGGCTGATCATCGCGTGCCCCTGCTCGCCCCAGGCCAGGGCATTCGCAGGCAACAGGGCGACTAGCGCGACGATCGTTAGAAATCGCTTCAAGCAAAAAACTCCGTTAGTTCATCGAGGTGGGTAATGCGCCGCGCGGGCGGCAGCGCGCGCAGTATCGTGGCACCGTACCGCGTCGAGGCCGCGCGCCCATCCAGCAACGCGACGACGCCGATGTCGGTGGTGCTGCGGATCAAACGCCCGAAGCCCTGCTTGAGGCGCACGATCGCGGCGGGAATCATGTATTCCTCGAATCCGTCCATCCCGCGCGACTCTAAATCGCGAACGCGCGCGGCAACGAGCGGATCGGCGGGTGAGGGAAACGGCAAGCGATCGATGATGACGCACGAGAGCGCATCGCCGGAGACGTCGATCCCCTCCCAGAACGTACCGGTCGCAAAGAGCACGGCATTCGGCGTAGTGCGAAACCACTGCAGCAAGTGCGCGCGCGGCAATTCGCCTTGCAGCTTGACCGGGAACGGCAAGCGCTCGCGTAACAGTGCATAGACTTCGCGTAGCCTCGCGTAGGAGGTGAAGAGCACGAACGCGCGGCCGCGACAGCGATCCAAACACTCTTCGACAATGGGCGCCGCTTTTCGGGCAAAATCGTTCGACTTCGGGTTGAGATCGGGCGGGGCGAGATAGAGCCGCGCTTGCCGCGCGTAGTCGAACGGCGATGGCGCAATTAGTTCTTGGGCGTCGCTCACGCCGAGCGACCGTTTGAGGAAGTCGAAGCTGCCGTCGATCGAAATGGTCGCGCTGGTGAGCACGACGCTGGCCGTGCGCGCAAAGAGCGCCGCGCGCAGAAATTCGGCAACGTCGAACGGTGCGCTATTGACTTCGTAGCGGCCATCACGCTCGCCACGCTCGACCCAGGCAATTGCTTCGTCGGCCGGTAACTGGGCGCGGTCGATCGCACCCTGATGCGCGAGAATCGCCCGCATCGCGAGGTCGCGACGGCGTTCGGCTTCCGCGTCGTTCTCGACCCGTTTCTTCAAAGCCGAGTGCCAATTGGCGTACAGCCAGTTCTCGAGTTTGTAGAGCGTACCGCGCACGGTTTCAAGTGCAGGCCACGCGCTCTCGTTGGCCCCGAGAGGATAGCGATCGCCCGGAACGCTCGCTAGCGCCGATTCGAGCGAGCGCATTCCCTCGTCGAACTCGCCGTCAAACGACGCCGGTAACGTGTAGGTGCGATGCAGCTTGCGCATCATACGGCCGAGCGTACCGCGCGAAATCGTCGAAGTCAGCGCATCGGTGGCCCAACGCTCGCATTGATGCGCTTCGTCGAGGATCGCGACGTCGTAGGGCGGCAGAAGGCCGCCGCCGACCGCGAGATCGAGAAAGAACAGCGCATGGTTGACCACGATGATGTCGGCGTATTTAGCCTCATCGCGCTTTTTGAAAAACCAGCAATCCCGGAAATGCTCGCAAAACTCGCCGGTGCAATCGTCGGCATCCGCGTCGAGCGTCTCCCACTCATCGCCCGGCGGCAGAAATGGCAACTCGGCGCGATCGCCGGTTTGCGTGCGCGCCGCCCACGTCCAAATCTCTTCCATCGTGCGCGATGACGCGATGAGCCGCTCCGCGCGCATACGCTCGTACTTTTGCTTGCAGAGATAGTGATTGCGCCCCTTGAGGAGCGTCACGCGCACCGGAATGTCCAAGGCACGCTGTACCAGCGGAATATCTTTGCGCACGAGCTGTTCTTGCAGCGCGATCGTGCCGGTGGAGAGCACGATTTTCTTGCCGCTACGCACGGCCGGCACCAAATACGCAAGCGATTTGCCCACGCCCGTGCCCGCCTCGACGATCGTGTGCAACCCTTCGAGGATCCCACGCTCGATCGACTGCGCCATCTGGACTTGGCCCGGGCGCGCTTCGAAACCGGGCAACGCGCGCGCAAGCGGTCCGCCCGGCGCGAAAAGCTCCTCGGTGGTCAGGCTATTCATTGATGCGCTTGATGCGGAGGTTCAGGCGTCTGGTACTCGGTTTCGTATTGATGACCCGTCGCTGCATCGACCACGACCGGCGCGACGCGGCGCGGCGGCGTGTAGATTGCAAGCGTCAGCAAGAATCCCGCGATCAGTCCGCTGACATGCGCTTGCCACGAGATCGAAGGCACGGTGAAGGTGATAAAGAGGTTGAGGATCAGGATCCCGAGGTTCGCCCGCACGAGTTGCATACCCGGGCGCCCGAGTTTGAGTCCGATTGCGAAGAGTGCCCCGAAGAGCCCGAAGATCGCGCCGCTTGCGCCGAGCGTCGGAACCATCGCGTTCGCGGGCGCGCTCAAGTACACGACGCCGAGCCCCGAAACAATCAGCGAAGCGAAATAAATGATTACCATGCGTGGCGAACCGACGGCCATTTCGATGAAGCGCCCCAGCGACCAGAGCGAGATCATGTTCACACTGATGTGCAGCAATCCGCCGTGAAGAAATGCTGACGTCAGGATACGCCACCACTGACCGTCAACCAGCACCGACGCGGGCCAGAGCGCACCCGCGTTGAGGACCGCGAGCTCATTGCCGCCGCCCATCATCGAAAGCATGCCGGGACCGGCAACAATGATCTCCCAGACGAACACGAGGACGTTCGCGAAGACGAGCGCGCGGGTGGTCACTTGGCGAGTACCGTCACGAGACCGGCGAGTTCGAGCGAGATGGCGTGGCGTTTGCCGTTCACCGCGATGGTGAGCGGACCGCCGAGCGGCGCCTTTTGCACCAGCGTGATCTCGACACCCGGACGCAAACCGATCTCGTCGAGATAGCGCAAAATCTCGGGGAATTCTTCGGTGACGCTTTCGACACGACCGCGCGTTCCTTCGGGAACTTGCGCGAGCGGCTCGCCGGTGCGCACGGGATCGGTCAAATCGGCCGGCGGAATCGGTTGGCCGTGGGGGCAGGTCGTCGGATCTTTGAGCAGCGTCAATAGACGCGCTTCGACGTTGGACGAGATGGCGTGTTCGAGCATACACGCTTCGTCATGCACTTGGTCCCAAGGCATGCCCAGCACATCGGTCAGGAGGCGTTCGGCCAAGCGATGACGCCGCAGCACGCGCACGCCGACTGCGAGCCCTTTCTCGGTGAGCTTGACCTCGCCGCGCGAGACCTGGTCAAGGTATCCGTCCTTCGCAAGCTTCTTGAGCATGCCCGAAACCGATGCCGGCGCAACGCCGAGCGACGATGCGAGGCCAGAGGTGGTAACCCCGGGCCCCTCACGCTCCAAACGATAGACCGCCTCGAGATACTCCTCGACGGATTCGGCAAAATGGCTATGACCGGACATGGTTCATTAGAACTTCGCGACGTAGCGCCGACTTCGCTGCTGGAGGCAGAAACGACGCATCGGCGGCATTCGCGATGAAACGTCGCAGGGTTTCCATGCCGGCGCGCTGTGCGACCAGCGCGTACTCCTGTGAAATCGAGGTGCCGAAGATCGCCGGATCGTCGGCGTCGATCGTCACGCGCACGCCGCTCGCATCGAGCTGATGCAACGGATGCTCGACATCGGCGGGAACCACGCCGGTGCGCGCATTCGACGTCGGGGAGATCTCGAGCGCAATACCGCGCTCGCGCAGCAACGCAACCACGCTTGGATCTTCGAGCGCGCGCACGCCATGACCGATGCGCTCCGCGCCGATCGCGAGGGCGCTTTGGACGCTCGCCGCGCCGGCGGCCTCGCCCGCATGCGCGACGGTATGTAAGCCCTGCGCGCGCGCGAAGGCGAAGACCTCAGCGAAGAGCTCGGGTGGAAAGTTCGCCTCATCGCCACCGAGGCCAATGCCGATGACGCCTTCGCCGGCAAGCGAGGCTGCGAGCTGCGCCGTGCGCATCGCCGACTCTGCGCCGAAGTTGCGTGTGACGTCGACGATAAGCGCAAGCTCGACGCCGTGCTCGCGAGCCGCGCGCAACTCGGCGATCATCAAACGAATCGTGGCAGCAAGGTCGAGCTCGCGATGGAAAAACGACCAGACCGACGGCGAGATGAAGAGCTCGCCGTACACGACGTTTTGCGTGAGTGCATCCGTGACAAACTCTCGCGCGAGCCGCGCGTAGTCATCGGGCGAGGCAAGCGCCCGGCTCACCGCTGCAAAGATCAACAAGAACTCGGGAAAGCCGCTAAATTGGTAGACCTCGGCGGGATCGGTCGGTCCAGGAAGCTCGGGCTGGCCAGGCCGATAGCGGGTCGAGACGCCGTAGCGCCGGGTAAGCTCGACAAAAGTCTGTGCCCGAAGGCTACCTTCAAGGTGGCAGTGGAGGTGAATCTTTGGTAGACTCGCGATGGCCGGATCGGTCGACTGCATTGTTTCAAAGGTTTCGGAAGGAAAGGCATTCGACCCGCCGTATCCAAGCATGCCCATCGCGGGGTGGAGCAGTCCGGTAGCTCGTCGGGCTCATAACCCGAAGGTCGCAAGTTCAAATCTTGCCCCCGCAACCAACTAAAGCAGGTCCAATGGCGGAATCGTTGTTGGACCTGTTTCGTTTTCGCTGCATCAGGTTGCGGCAGCGAGGGTACTCAAGCGACGTTGCAGCAACGCGTTTTCTTCGCGGATCGCGTCAGTTTCAATCGCGGCAACGGCGATTGCAATCGCTCCGGCGATATGGGCAACGGCTTTGTCGATATCGGGTGGAATCGTCTCTCCGCCCGCGCGATTGCCAATGCAGAGAACGCCAACGAGGCGACCGGCGAGGATCATCGGATAGGCCCGCACGCCGGGGAATGCCGTCGCAAGATCGTGCAGATTCAGAGGCTCTTGATGAGCCCGCATGTCGGCGCAGGCGGCGTCGTTCTCCTCGATCTCCGCGAGAGCCTCAAGCCATGACGATCCGGCTTTCGCGAGGGCGCCGTTCGCCGCCAAGTAGACGGCGGTCCCATCCACAAGTGCGTACTGGCCGACCGTGTCCAAGGTGTCGCGGATGAGCGGCTTCGTTGACGTATAAAACTGCGCCGTCGTCGCATACCGCACAAGAGCCAATTCCTGCGCATGCCTCGCGCGGAACAAGATGCTGTCCACTACACGGTCCACCCGAGTATGCACGACCCGCGCGCTGACGATCACCACGAGGACGATGATAAAATCTACAACCGTACTTTCTACCCGCGTCAACGCGAGCAGGTACCGTTCAGCGAAGAATTCGAGCGCAGCGAACATCAGAATTAAGATCGCCGAGGTCAGCGCGTACACCACCGTGCGATTCAGTACGAACTCGATATCGAAGACACGGTGTTTGAGTATGGCATACGTCACCGCAATCGGAATCAGGTCAATCGATAGCGTGGTGTAAATCAGAAATACGGTAAATGGTATTCTTCCGAGCGAAAAGGCGATCATGGTTATGGCATAGCCCACGCCGCCGATCATGATAGCCGCAAAGACGATGCCGACGCGGGCGCGATCTTCCGGTTTCGCAAGACGCAGCGAAAGCACCGACGCGCAAAGAAGCACGAGTGCCCACAAGCCGCACATGAGGGCATAACCAATTTGCCATCTTTCGGCGATGACGTCGAGCAAGAATCCGGCAACGACTATCGCATCGACGACGCGGATTGCGCGGAGCCTCTTCGGCGAGGGCACGGTACCGGGTAGGCGAATCGCAAACGACGCGAGCACCAAGACCGGGAAAATGTTGCACAGGTCGCGCAAGATCCAGCAGATGACGGCGAAGACGGGCGCAGGCACCCAGAAGAGCTGTGCGGCAAACGTGGACCAGCTCAACCCGCCGCCACCGATGAACAGGATCAAGGCGAAAAGCATTGCGCTCGGACGACGGTATCCAAGATACGCCACAAGCAAGAACGCGAGCGCCGCTGAAAGCGCCGCAAAGATTCGCTGTGAAAGGTCGGTAACGCGCGGAACCGTTTCTCGAACGGCGATCAATCGGATTCCCGACGGCGTCTCCAATGGCACGCTCACGATCGCGTCTTTCGCACCATAGCGCAGCCGTATGCGGTCTACCCAGGGGATGACATCTAGTCGAATGTGCGCCCCCGGCACGATACCGAGCGCTTGCATTTCGGCGCTAGCCCTCGTGACCGTCGCCGCTCGCCACAAGCCGGGGTTGTCTAGTTCAAATGCCGGATGATAGGCGTCTGGTCCGATGGATACGGCTAGAACCATGGCAAGCCACGTTAGCGCAAAGGCGGGCAGCAGAACACGCGCCGCCCTCTGACGAGACTCGCTCATGCCGATACGTTCGTCACGTATCGAACCTGCACCGCCCAACTTCAAGTCTGGCATCAGGTGCTTGTTACGAGCCCACGGTCATTTTGGACCATCGTCCCGTAGTTGTTGGACCAGCCACTCGCCGTCGGCGCGGTTCTTGGACCAAAACCGACTTATTGAACCTGAGCCCCCGCAACCTTATTTTTATTGGCGACTTAAGGATGGGCTACGGCAGCAGCGGCGTCTAGCCGCCCCGCCCCCTGACGCGTTGCCGAGAGACCAATTGAGTCTGCCGTCGACGTGAGGATCGCCGAGATTGCCGCGGGTGTGAGCGAACCCGCCCCGCCGTGCTTGGCGAGAATGAGCGCTATCGTGCCGGAGACTTGCGGCGTTGCCTGCGATGTTCCGTTGAACAGCACGCGACAAACGCCGCCGCTGTCCGAACATTGATCGGCGGCGAAATTGGCGGTCGTCGTCGAGTAACCTTCGATCCAATGCAAGAGATCGTTGTCACTCTGACCCGTCGAATCGCCGCCCGGCGCAAGCAACGTTGGACCGGAATTCGAATACGATGCGGCCGTTTCGCCGGTGATTGCGCTGTAGCTGGCACCGATGTTGTCATCGGTAACGGCGGACGCTCCAACTGCGATTACGCCGGGATATGCTGCGGGGAAGTCACTCTGGTTTCCGTCCGAATCTTGACCGAATTCGTTACCGTTTGCGGCTACGACCGACACGTTGCTCGCGATCGCGAATTCGACGGCTGCTTGTTCAGCATCGTCGGAGCCGCTCGATGCGCCCGCACCTAAACTGATATTGATGACGGATGCGCCGTGAGCGACCGCGTCGCGGACTGCCTGAGCCTCATCGCCGGTGTCGGCTTCTTGGCAGTCGCTCTGCGACGTCGCTTGCGGGAAGATACGGTACGCTTGCAAGTGCGTCGAATAACCGACGCCGGCAAATCCACTCCCATTGTTGGCTATCGCGACAGCGAGGCCGGCGACGTTGGTGCCGTGGCCGTTCGTATCTTGTGCCGCTCCCGTGGCCGATGGCGATGGAGCTGTCGTGCTCGTGACGCCGTTTACCACGCTTTCTTCATAGTCGATCGTCAAGTCGGTGTTCGTGAAATCGACGCCGGTGTCGATGATGGCGACGGCGATCGTCGGCATGCCGTGTGTCGTCGCCCAGGCGCCCCCCGTGCCGTTGGTTTTGGTGATATACAGATACCATTGGTCCACGGGATCTGAGAGCGGATCGTTGACGACGTCGACCGGGTTCGCGCTGAGTGACCGGTAGTGTGTCGGGGAAACGGCAAGGACATCCGGATTCTCGCGCAGCGTGGCCATCGCCGTGGCCGAGTTCGTTCCTGGCGCAAGGTTGAGCAAGCGACTTCCCTGTCCGCCTTGAACGCCGAAATCCACCACCCGCGTCGCACTTACGCTCTTATCAATGCTCTTCGGCGCGCGCGCCGCAGCCGAAGCCCGATAGGTAACATAGAGACGATTCGGATTGATTGCACCGCCGGCGTTGCTTGCCACTGAACGATTCACCAAACCCATACGACGTGAAAAGCTGGAACATGCGGCACCGCCCAGTAGCGGCGTCGGCGTTGGCGTAGCCTGAGCGATCGGCGCCAAACTGCCCCCTCCGCACGAAGCAAGCGAAGCACCTGCCAAGAAGAGACAGGAACCCAAGACGACAACCCTCGTACGTTTCGGCATTATATCTCCCTAAGGTGCCCAGCCCACGCCGCGCTCGCGAGATTTGCAATGATTATCCGCTCAGAACGATGCGAGCTACGGCAGAATCGTAAAAGAGTTGACGAACTGGACCATCTCGGCATTCTCCGCGGCTGCCGCGTGCTGGACGATCATCGCTCCGAATCCGTTTGTGCCGTCCACGATGAACACAGCCTCGCCGAGGCGACCATCGGTCATGCGGAACGAAAACTGGAGTGCGTGCGCCGATCCATCCGGCGACCGCCACAGTTGGTTCGCTCGGCTCAGCAGCGTCGCTTTCGTACCGGTCAAGAAGTCATTAAGGTCGCCCTCGAGCTGCGACGCTTGAAGCGGTCCGGCCCCGCTGATCAGATGTTGGGCGAGATACGTGTAATCGCTGGCCCGTACTATCCACTGATGGAGCAAATTGCCATTCTGCGTAGAATCGCTTTCGGCCGGATTCGGCGGAAATTGGATACTGAAGTGCTGCTCGGGCGGCGAAAACAGCGCCCACTGCGTCGAGTCCGCGCGTGCTGCAACGGTGCCGAAGGCGAGCGTGACGACAGCCGCCGAAAGCGCTACCGCTGCCATTCTTGGGATCAAGACCTTCATGCAGACACCTTCCGCCATCGGCGTGCGTATCTTCCTTCGCAGCTAGCTGAGCGGCGAAAGATGCTTTGGTTCGTACAGGCCGAGCTTGTCGCCGCCGGGGAGTTCGATCGTCGTTACCAAGCCCCAGCCGCGGTCGACGACCGCTGTCGTTTTGACTCCCCTTTTCTCGAGTTGCTGCACCGTCGCGGCGATGTCGTCGCAGATAAGCCACAATTCGTGTTCGGGGTCGTCTTCCGTCTCATGGACGGCGAGTTCCGTCGGCGGTGCGGCGAAGAAGAGTCGCCCGTTCCCGGCGTCGACGTAAGGCAGCTCGAGCACGTCCTTGAGAAAGTCGTACATCTCTTTGGAGTGCTTGGTGTAGAAGATCGCGTGCATCCCGGTAATCACTCCGTAGGTTTGCGCGGTGCGCTACCTAATATCCCGTCGTATGAAGCCGCTTTTCTTTGCATTTGCGCTCGCGCTGCTCCCGATTCGCTGCCTTGCGGCCGACGCGGTGACGCAGCACATATTGACGCTGAACGGCAATGTCATCCATTACACCGCGCGTGCCGGAACGATCACGATTTACGACGAGAAGCGCCGGCCGATCGACACGATGTTCTACACCGCCTACACGCAGGACGGCGTGGATCCATCCAATCGTCCGGTGACCTTCTTCTACAACGGTGGGCCCGGTGGATCGAGCGTCTGGCAACGCATGGCCGCGTTCGGACCGGTCCGCGTCATCGGAGGGAAGCCGGGCGAAACGCCCAGCGCTCCGTACACGGTCGTCGACAATCAGTACTCGCTGCTCGATAAGACGGACGAAGTCTACGTTGATGCGCCGGCGACCGGATTCAGCCGCATGCTTGCCGACGGGAAAGGCTCGCAGGTCTTCGGCGTAGATCAGGATGCTGCCGCGTTTGCGCAGTTCATCCGCGGTTATCTCTCGGACTTCGGGCGGTGGAACTCGCCGAAGTATCTTTTCGGCGAGAGCTACGGCACGATTCGATCGGCCGCAGTCGCGCGTCAGCTCGAGAACGGTTTTGGGCAAGCGATTCAGCTCAATGGCATAGTGTTGATGTCCAACGCATTGAACGTCGATTTGCTCTGGGACGACCAAAACGTCGGCGGCAACGACTGGCCGTTCGTCTTATTTCTTCCGACCGAAGCGGCGACCGCGTGGTACTACCATCTGGTGCCCAATCGCCCGGCTGATCTCCCCACGTTTCTCGCGGGCGTCGAGCACTTCGCAATGGGCGAATATCTCACCACGCTCGCACAAGGCGACAACGCCTCGGCCGCGACGCGCGAGGACACGATTCACAAACTTGCCGAGTACACGGGCCTCTCCGAGACGGTAATTCGCGAAGCGAATCTGCGCATCGCTCCCAATGACTTCCGCAGCGATCTGCTGCGCTCGCAGGGGAAGGTCGTGGGCTACATGGATACGCGCTACTCCGGCTACGACGTGGTCGGTAACCGCCGAGCGCCGATGTGGGATAACTCCGATCTCGCGACCACGCCCGCCGTCGTCGCCGTCTTCAACGACTACGTGCGCAACCAACTGGGGTATCACACCCAGCTCGAATATCGCTCGCTCTACGACGTTTTGGCTGGGTGGGACTGGAAACACGCGACCGATCTTGGCGGCGATGCCGCGCTCCTCAAACCGCCGAACACGATCGTCGACCTTGCGGAATCCATAGCGGAGAATCCGAGCATGCGCGTCTTCGCGGCGATGGGTTACTACGATATGTCGACGCCGTACTTCCAACAGGAATACGACTTCGCGCACCTACATCTCCCCGAGGATCTACGCCGGAACATCACGATCGGACACTACGAGGCGGGGCACATGATGTACATCGACCCGACCAGCCTCGCGAGACTCAAAGCTGAACTCGACCGCTGGTACGATGGGCGCTGATGATGCTCGCGTGTCTCGCGCTTGCGGCAACGCTCGAAACGCAGCTCGTCGCCCAGATCCAAGCGCGTCTCGACGCACTTACCAACGGCGATAGAGCCGTGTGGGCGCGCGACCTCGACGACTCGGCGCTATTGATGGACGAGGAGGGTCGCGTTTCGACCAAGGCTGCGTTCCTCGCCACTCTCGCGCCTCTGCCAAGCGGTTCAAGGGGAACCTTGCGCGTGATCCGGCCGCACTACACCCGAGCCGGCGACGTGGCGGTGATTGCTTTCATCGCCGACGAGCACGAAACGATCTACGGCCAACGGTTTCAAGCGCAATTCGGCATGGTCGACACCTACCATCGCGTTGGCGATCGATGGCTGCTGCTCTCCGATACGCAGACGCGCCTGCCGCTCGATCCGCCCATCGCCCGCCTCACGGCGACGCAGGCGCAGCGCTATGTCGGGCGCTACCGCATGCTCGATGGTCCGCTCGTCTTCGCTGTCACAATGGTCGGCGGAGAGCTTGCCGGCGGACGCGAGCGATCGGCAGCGATCCCGATGAGCGCCATCGCCGATCAACCCAACGCGTTCTTTCGCGAAGGTCGCCCCGGCACGCTGATCTTTGTTGCCGACGATCGTGGGAGAATTGTCAAACTCATCGACCGTCGTTACTACAACCGCGACATGATCTATGAGCGCCTCTCCGCCCCGTGAGGAGCTTATTTTCCGTTGGGCGTCGGATCGCAATCGGTGGGCATACACCCGGCAGAGCGAAAGACGTGAGCCACGAGCTTCATGTCACTAGGATCGTCTCCCCACATGAGGACGTTACTGCCGGCTTTTGGAAGGGCGATCAACGCTCGAATAACCTGGCGTGTGCCGAGCTTTCCCGCCAGGACCGCAGCAGCGTCCGGACCCGCCGAAAGCGTATCTGCCATCGCGTCAACGACGACGGTCCGGTTGTCGATTCTTCCGAGCTGCGAAACGATTTCGTCCGTTCCGCCTCGCGGACCAGCGAAAATCAACATATCGCACGCAAACGCGTCGTTGCCGACGCTGCCATTGCACACGTTATGGCCGCCCTCAATTAAGAGTCGTCCCATTGCGACGGCGCGCGCATCCGAGCCGAGGATTCCTATTTTTACTGCCCGGCTAGTGACCACGCAGTTTGCGCTTTACGGCGACGAGCTCTGCTTCGGTGAGATGCTTGACCTCATCGACTCCGGAGACGATCTTTTCATTTGCCGTCATGCTGTCGCCGGCCATCGTGCGCCGGGCGTGCTCGGCATCCGCGGCAAACCGGTGGAGCTTCTCGTCGAGGAGATCGTGGACGTTTCTCGTCTCTTTGGTCAGTTTCTCGCGTGGATCTTTCATGGCGCAAGCGTAGCGGAGGCGAAAGGCGCCCGGTATAGCGGAAAACCCGGTTTTCAACGTTACTATCGCGCATTCCGCGATGTCCGCCGGGACTTGCCGATGCTATGCTTTGGATGCTCCCCCGGATTCCGGCGGACCCAACCACCGTTGAAAGCGTTACTCTCATGGCCCGCATCTGCTGCTTGGCCGCAATCGATCCCGATCACGTCCCAGTGCTCAGCGCCGCGCTAAAAAATGCCGGCGAGTCAGCCCTGACGATCCTCGCCCGCCTCGACGTCGCTGACTTAAGCAAGCGAGCACCAGCGATCCTGGTTGCCGACGTTGACTACCTTTTAGTCGACCCGCTCGAAATGGTTCGCCAACTCCGCTTCGTGCTTCCCGAATGTACCTTGGTTATTTATACATCTTCGACGGAGCAAGCCTGGGCACGTGAATGTCACCTTGCCGGCGCCACGTGCGTCCTTTCGAAAGAGTCGAACGAACGGCAACTGACCAACGGCTTATGGAGTGCCATACAGACCGGTTGCTGGACCGATCCGCGCTTCGCCGCATGAGCGTTATGTAAGCGGCAGCTCCTCAATTTCATCAACGCGGTCAGGATAAAAGGCCAGATAGTCTTTGATTCGCGCGACGCTGTCGTGCGGCGCCTCGTACGTCCACACCGCATCCACACGGCGATCAGCACCGTCGCGGATACTGAAGTATGCAGCCTCGCCTTTGTAGGGGCAGTAGGACTCGTTATCGGTCCGCTCGAGCAGCGACATATTAGCATCGTCGCGCGGAACATAGTGGACCGGCGGATAGTCGCTCTCGCGTAAGGTAAGTGCGCCTCGCGTATCGACGATGACCTGCCCACCGACAATGACGCGCACACGTGAGGTACTCGGCTCGAGCGTGATCGGATGGTCCGCATTCGGGATTTTCACGGTCTTCATAGTGCAGTTTTTCCCCCGTTGACGTCGACGATCTGGCCAGTGAGGAACGAGGCTTTTTCAGAGGCGAGGAAGACGATCGCGTCCGCAATTTCTTCCGGCATGGCGGCGCGCTTCATCGGCACGCTCGCAATCAGCGCGGCCTTCCGATCGGCGCTCCCGGTAAATCGGGTCAGCATCTCCGTATCCACCGGGCCGGGGGCAACTGCATTAACACGCACGCCGTAGGCGGCTGCTTCTAGGGCCGCCGCCTTCGTCAGGCCCTCGACCGCGTGTTTACTCGCCGTGTAGACCGACGCACCCGGCGCGCCACGATGTCCCACCGTCGATGAGAGATTGATGATGCTTCCCGATCCTTGCGATTGCATCACGCGCAGTTCGTGCTTGAGGCTGAACAGCGTACCGAGCACGTTCGCATCGAACGTGTTGCTGTAATTTTCGGCGGTCTGGCCGGTGATCGGACCAGTTTGACCTTCCGTCCCCGCGCTGTTCACGGCGACGTCGAGACGGCCGAAACGCGCGACGACCTTGTCGACGACGTCGCGCACCTCGTCGTCGTTCCGGACGTCGACGCGAAAAAACTCGGCCTGCGCGCCAAGGGCTCGCAGCTCCTCAACCAGGGCATTGCCGGCATCATCGCGTCGGCCTGAGACTGCGACGCGCGCGCCTTCCCGTGCAAAAGCCACAGCGGTTGCGCGACCGATGCCGCTTAGCGCTCCGGTAATAAAGACGACTTGTGATCCCATACCGCCCTGGAACCGCGCAAGGCCACCGTTTGGCTGCAGCAGCCAAGATGACGTAGTTCTACGGACGCCCGTGCCCCGTGCCGGCGGCTACAGTCGGCACATGGACATCATCATCGCGCTCCTCTCCTACGCCGGCTGCATTTTGGTCAGCCTGCTCATCGCCGACTTCATCACCGGACTCATGCATTGGGCCGAAGATACCTGGTTGAAGCCCAGGAAATCGGCCCTTCTGGATCGGTTCATCGTCGACGATAACATCGACCATCACCGCTCTCCGGGCAAGATTCACGCTGGCGCGTACTGGCAGACCAATCGCGTCTGCATCGCTCTTGCCGCGGTTGTCGCCGCAACGCTTGTGCTCTGCCACGTGCACATGTGGGACCCGTATCTGGTCCTGGCCCTTCTCTCGCAATCGAACCAGGTTCACGTGTGGGCGCACAGTTCGCGGCCCCCGCGGCCGGTGCAATTACTTCAGCGCACGGGTTTATTGCAACCGACGGCGCATCACGCCGAGCACCACAAGCGTCCCTACGCCTCGCGCTTCTGCACCATGACGACGTTTCTGAATCCGATCCTCGATCGCATCCGCTTCTGGCGCGCACTCGAATCCGTCGCTGTCACCTGTGGCGCCACGGTGCAACGCGCAACGCCCGCGCGCGGAGGCTACTAACGTGAAAAAGTGGGCATGGGCTGTATTGGCCTTCGGCATCGCATTCATCGTCCTCGCCGCCCTATACACCAACTTCGTCTTTTACTCATGTTGCCCGTGAGCCCACACGCGCGATCGCCACCATCACACTGGGCACTTCAGACAATGTTTTCCGCATCGATTTCTGAGAAAGGACCTTCATATGTGGACTCGTCTGGGTTACGCGGCGACCGCGGGAATACTCGGACTCCTCACGGCTGCAGCTGGCTTCTATGCCTACGCACTCACCGGCCGATGTGGACCCGCAGATGCTCTGGTCGGCCTTCTTTTTGCTGCAATTTTTCTCTCCCCAGGTCTTCTCGTCGTCGCAGCCGTCTCTGGTCTCATCGGTTATAACGCCAAACGGAAGGCACTCGCTGGCTTTGGGATATTGCTTGCGCTTGCACTCGGCGCGGCGGGTATCGTCCAAGCGGTCCCGCACTACGACTATCCGCAGGATAGCCCGCAATGCCGCTCCGATCTCTAATCCCCTCGTCGGCAACCCTCAGGCAAGCGCGACGCACTCGATTTCGATGTCGAAATCCAACGGCCAGTCGCCGACCGGGACGAAGGTGCGGGCCGGCGGGTTGCTCGGAAAGAAGCGAGCGTAGACCTCGTTGATCGTGCGGTAGTGGTCGCCTGAGGCGTAGACGTGGACCATACAGATCTTATCCAACGAGGAGCCGGCGCTCTCCAGGACGTGCTGGAGGTTGCGCAAGCACAGCTCCGCCTGCTCGGCGATCGGCCCCCGAACGAAGTGCCCGGTCGCGGGGTCGATAGGCGGGGTCCCTGAGACAAAAATGAACCCGTTGGCCCGGACCGCGGCCGAGATCGGGACCCCGTTGGCCCGGCTTACCTGGGAGATTCCGGAGACCTCGACGATCTCACGTTGCATTGATCCGCCCTTTCTGGTATAAAGCAACAACACTATGTCGGTATTTCAGGCCCACGCCCACCACCACCATCATCACGGACTCGCGAGTCGCGTGCGATGACTGTTTGACGTAAGCCTGAAAAACAGAAGCTTCAGGAAGAGGTCGCGGTCCGCCCGCGGTCTCTTATTTTTTATTATATGAAGACGATCGATGCGCCGCCGACGGTGGTGCTGATCCCCAAGAATCGTGGACTCGCGGCGATGGCCGAGTACGCGCTACGCACCTGCGCTCCGGACGAAGCGTTCGAACGGACCTTCGTGCGCGGCGAGGACGTTCCGCTGATCGCCAATGAAGTCGCGCGCAGCGGCCGCCCCGTGCTCGCCCTCACCGGTGAGGATCTGCTCGAAGAGTGGCTGGCTGCGGGACGTGAACTCGATCCGCGCATCGTTCGCCGGAGCGTCGCCTGGAACGACCCGCGTGCGCGCTACGGAAAGCCCGCGCTGTGTTTGATCGGCCCGGCCGCCACGGAACTTCCGTCACGTGGTGTGCTGCGCGTGGCGCTCTGCGCGAAGTACGAGAATCTCGCCCGCCGTTACCTGAGCACGCTCGAACGCCCGGGACTGCGGATCGAACCCGTCGCTATTGCCGGCACGGTTGAAGCGGCAATTCTCCACGACATTGCCGACTTCATGATCGATATCGTCGTCTCGGGCGAGACGATCGACGATTTAGGCCTCGAGGTTCGCTCGATCATCATGACCAGCGACCTCGCTCTGTTGGAGGCGGTGCGATGAGCGTCCAGATGCGCCCGGCCGTTGAACTCGTGCCCGAGTACGATCCGCGCGACCTCACCGACGACGGCATCACCATTCGTCTCCATCGCAACGAAGGGGCGCTCCCACCCCCGGAGTTCGTGCTCGAAGCAATTCGCGCGGTCGACGCGGAAACGCTGCGCACCTATCCCACGTCTTTACAACGCGATGTTACGGCTCGGCTTGCGGCGCGCTTTTCGCGCGAAGACGGGAACGTGGTCCTCGCCAACGGTGCCGACGAGATCCTCGGCGCGTGCGCGCGCATCATGCTCGATCCCGGTGACGTTGCGCTCACGCTCACGCCAACCTTCGGCATGTACGGCCGCGTCGTCGCACTAGCCGGTGCGCAATTGCGCCGCGTTTCGTATGCAACGCGCTGGCGTTTCGAGCCGCTCGAATTGATCGAAGCTGCCGACGAGCGTACGCGCCTCGTGATTCTCGGACATCCGAACAACCCGACGAGCGATCCACTGCGCATCGGCGATCTTGCGGCGGTGGCCCGCGCATTGCCCAACGCGCTCATCCTCGTCGACGAAGTCTACCTCGCGTTTTCGGACCGCTCGCTCGCGCGCGAAACGGCCCTCTTCGCTAACGTCGTCGTCGTCGGCTCGTTCTCGAAGTGCGCCTCGCTTGCCGGAGCGCGTTTGGGCTACGCGCTCGCCCCACCGGCGGTCGCGGCGGCGTTGCGCCGCTCGATGGGCCCCTATCCGGTAAGTGCGCTGAGCCTGGTCGTAGCGCAGGCCTACTTGCGCGATCCATCACGCACGCGCAGCTTCGAGACGCAGCTCGAGGCCCAAGTCACGCGTAGCCTCGACGCGTTTGAAAGCGCCTTTAAACCATTTGCTCGCGACATCTGGCGCGGACCGGCCAACTATCTGCTGGTCGATTGCGGGTCCGCCGCATCCGAGATTCGCAACGCGCTCGCAGTGCGCGGCATCGCGGTTCGGTTTTTCGACGACCCGATGCTTGCCGGCATGCTACGCATTAGCGCCACGAACGATCAAGACACCGACACAGTCGTACGCGCGCTTCGCACCATTGCCTCCGAGGTAACCAGCTATGCGTAGCGCGTCACGCCTTCGTCAAACCACCGAGACCAGCGTCCGCGTCGCGCTGACGCTCGACGGCGAGCCCAAGGTCCGCATCGAGACCGGCCTGCTGATGCTCGATCACTTGCTTGCGCAATTCGCGTTTCACGCGCGCGCCGGCCTCGAGATCGAAGCGCGCTCGCTCGATGCCATTCGCCACCATTTGATCGAAGACGTTGCGATCGTCCTCGGCGCCGCGCTGGACGAAGCCCTCGGCGACCGTTCGCAAATCGCCCGCTACGGCGAGGTCACGCTACCGATGGACGACGCACTGGTACGCGTTGCAGTCGATCTGGGCGGACGCATCTACGCACGCACCGCACTCGACCTGCGGGTCGAACGCATCGAAGATCTCGAAACCGTCATGATCCCGCACGTCATCGGCAGCCTGGCCGCCAATGCTCGCGCCACGATTCACGTCGATCGCCTCGCCGGCGAGGATCCGCACCATCTCGTTGAAGCCGCGTTCAAAGCGCTGGGTCGCGCATGCGCGCGAGGCTGGGCGCTCGACCCGCGGTTCGACGGCGTGGCGTCGACCAAAGGCGTGCTTACGTGAGCATAACCGTGGGAATCGTGACACTCGGCGCGGCAAACCGGCGCAGTATCGAAGCCGCGCTCGTGCGCGCCGGTGCGACGACGCGTTTCATCGACGAGCCGTTCGCCGTCGGCACGTGCGATGCGCTCGTGCTCCCCGGCGTTGCAAACTTTGGGTACGTCGCGCAGGAACTCGATCGCACCGGGATGCGCTCGGCGCTGATCGAAGCGATCACCTTTGGCGTTCCGTTGCTTGGCATCTGTGTCGGCTTCCAGTTGCTCTTTGAACGCAGCGACGAAGCACCTTCGGCACGCGGCCTCGGTATTTTTGCCGGATCCGTGCGACGCTTGCACACACCGTGCGTCCCGCATATGGGTTGGAATCGCGTCGATCCCCAAAGCGACGCGATCGCGCAAGGCTGGGCGTATTTTGCCAATGCCTACGCGCCCGATGCCGGCGTGCGTGACGCTATTGCGACGACGCACGACGGCGACGACACGTTTGCCTGTGCTGCCGCGCGCGGCAACGTCTTGGGCGTCCAGTTCCACCCCGAACGCAGCAGCGCATACGGCGCGCAACTCTTGACGGCGTTCGTGCGCAGCGCAGAGGTCGCGTATGCCCGCTAAACGGATCATTGCCTGCCTGGATATTCGCGACGGGCGCATCGTCAAGGGACGGCAGTTCGCCGGCCTACGCGACGCGGGCGATCCGGTGGAGCGCGCCCTACGGTATCGCGACGACGGTATCGACGAGATCGTCGTGCTCGACGTTTCGGCCACGCTCGAATCACGGTTAGCAAACGTGCGCACGATCGAGGCCATCGCCGCCGCACTTGACGTGCCGCTCACGGTGGGCGGTGGCGTGCGCGGTCTCGATGACGTTGCGCGCTTGCTCGATGCCGGCGCCGACAAGGTTGCGATCAACAGCGCTGCACTCGAACGGCCGGAACTGCTTAGCGACGCCGCCGCGCGATTCGGCGCGCAGTGTGTCGTGATTTCCGTCGATGCGTATCGAAACGGAAGCGGATACGCGGTCGCGAGCCACAGCGCGAGCCGGCCGCAGCCGCGCAACGCCGACGCCTGGGCGCGCGAAGCGCAAGACCTTGGGGCGGGGGAAGTCTTACTCACTTCGATCGATCGCGACGGTGGACGTGAAGGCTTTGACCTGGACCTCATTCGGCAAGTCCGCAGCGCCGTAAGCGTGCCCGTCGTCGCCTCGGGAGGCGCTTCGACGCCGGAGAGTTTCGCGCAGGCCCTGCTCGCGGGCGCCGACGCGGCGCTCGGTGCGTCGATCTTTCACAACGGCGAAGCAAGCGCCGGCGACGTAAAAGACGCCTGCCGCGCGGGCGGTGTCGTGGTCCGTCCGTGATCGTAGCCAGCATCGATTTGCGCGGTGGCAAAGCCGTGCAACTTCGGCAGGGACGTGAGCTCGTGCTCGAACGTGACGATGTCATCGACTTGGCCATTCGGTTCGGGCGTCTCGGTGAAATCGCCGTGATCGATCTCGATGCCGCCTTCGGCGAGGGCGAGAATACCGAGTTGATTTTGCGCTTGTGTCGTTTGGCGCGCTGTCGCGTCGGCGGCGGCATTCGCGACGTCGATCGGGCCAAACGCCTTCTCCGCGGCGGCGCCGTGTCGGTAATCATCGGCACGGCCGCGAGCGAGCAGTTCCTCGCGCAGCTCCCGCGCGATCGCGTGCTGGTTGCGCTCGATACGCGCGACGGACACGTGGCGGTTGACGGATGGCGCCGCTCGACGGGTGAAACGCCGATCGAACGCGCGGAGCGTCTGCAGCCGTACTGCGCGGGATTCCTGTACACCGACATCGAGCGCGAAGGAATGCTCGGCGGCATCGATCTCTCTGCCGCGGCCGCGCTACGCGAACGCGTCCGCGGCTCGCTCACCCTCGCCGGCGGCGTTACCACGATTGAAGAGATCGTGGCGCTCGATCGCTTGGGAATCGACGCCCAGGTCGGGATGGCCCTTTATAAGGGATCGCTCGATCCGGTCGATGCGTTCGTTGCAACAGTCGATTTCTCGCGCGGAGGCGGGCTCGTACCCACGGTCGTATGCGACGCAGGCGATCG
>Ga0302180_10001257_pt1 | contig 20352 bp, 16 predicted proteins | sample I_Palsa_E3_2_FD_200575 | JGI IMG/M metagenome (GOLD analysis project Ga0302180, IMG submission 200575) | Peat permafrost microbial communities from Stordalen Mire near Abisko, Sweden - I_Palsa_E3_2 | ecosystem: Environmental > Terrestrial > Soil > Palsa > Peat permafrost | place: Sweden... | reverse complement strand
CGATGCGGTAATGCGAGATGGTTCGTCCAATCAGAGCTGAAGACTCGGCCATTGGACGAGCATCTTAGGCTGGAGAGTCTGGAGGAGTCAACGAAGACCGCAGTTATCGCGCCATGCGGTGCAGACCGGTTTTTCTTTCCAACGCTGAACACTGACTGGGCACGGACCGGTGAGGAGAGAGGTTTTCCTCTTGCGCTTCTACAGGAGATTCTGTATCTTGTCCCTGTAGAAGCGATGGGGGAGAGAATGGCCGAACAGAGGATCGAGCTTCCGCAAGGGACGTTGGACCTGCTGATACTGAGAACGCTGGCGCTGGGGCCGGAGCATGGGTGGGCGATTTCCGAGCGCATCCACCAAGTGTCCAGCAAAGTTTTGCAGGTGCAGCAAGGGTCGTTGTATCCGGCGCTGCACCGGCTAGAGCGGCGCGGGTGGATTAAGGCGCGCTGGGGAGCGTCGGAGAACAATCGGCGCGCGAAATTCTACGAGCTGACTGCCAGCGGGCGGAAACAGCTTGAAGCGGAGAAGAGTGACTGGAAGAAGCTGGCGGCAGCGGTGGCTCGGGTGCTGGAGACGGCTTAGGGAGTTTCACGGGCCCAATCGCTCAAGGAGTGAAAGATGCTCAGCGACATTTTGATTCGGCTGCGGGCACTGTTTCGGCGCGACGCCGTGGAGGGTGAACTGGACGACGAGCTGCGGTTTCATTTCGAGCAGCAGGCAGAGAAATTTGTCGCTGCAGGACTGCCGCGCGAAGAAGCGAGGCGGCGCGCACGGCTGGAATTTGGCGGAGCGGAGCAGATCAAAGAAGAGTGCCGCGACGCTCGCGGCGTGAGCTTCTTCGAGACGCTGGCGCAGGACATTCGCTACGGCTTCCGCATGCTGCGCAAGTCTCCCGGGTTCACAGCCGTCACTGTGCTGACGCTGGCTCTTGCCATTGGAGCGAACACCGCGCTGTTCTCGATAATCAACGGCGTACTGCTGAATCCGCTTCCGTATCCGCATCCCGAACAGTTAGTGGCGCTGTATGAAAGCAAGCCAAATTTCAATACAGGCTCCATTTCGTATCCAAACTTCCTGGATTGGCAGAGGGAAAATCACACACTGTCGTCCATAGCGGTTTCGCGAAGCTATTCCTTCAGTTTGACGAACCTGGGAGAAGCGGAGCAAATCCCGGGGCAATTTGTTACGCCCGATTTTTTTTCAATTCTGGGAGTGAAGCCGGTAACGGGACGAGATTTCGTGCGAGGCGACGACCAGATTGGCGCGGCTCCGGTGGCGATGATTAGCGCGGGGTTCTGGAAACGGAGGCTGAGCGGAGAGGCGGACGTGGTTGGCAAGAGCCTTACGCTCGACGGAAAGGAATTCACGATTGTCGGCGTGATTCCGTCGGGCTTCAATCTCAAATTCGACAGCTTCAGCGCCGTGGATGTGTACGCTCCGGTGGTGCAGTGGAACAATGATTTGTTGTTCGATCGCGGAGCGGGCCTGGGTTTCCGCGGAATTGGCCGACTGAAGCCTGACACTTCTCTGAGCCAAGCGCGCGCGGATTTTGCCGGAGTGACTGGAAATCTTGCCGCCGCTTACCCCGAAGTGAATAAAGGGACAGGCGCCGCGCTGATTCCGTTCAAGCAGCGGATACTCGGCGGTGTGAAACCAATTCTACTGGTGCTGTTCTGCGCGGTGGGTTTTGTGCTGCTGATCGCGTGCGCAAATATCGCAAACCTTCTGCTGGCGCGGGCCAACAGCCGGACGAGCGAATTTGCCGTGCGTGCAGCGCTGGGAGCGGGGAAAGCGCGTTTGATCCGCCAGCTTTTGACTGAAAGCGTTTTGCTGGGGATTCTGGGCGGCGCACTCGGCTTGCTGCTCGCTGGTTGGGGAACGCACGCGGCGTTAAAAGCGCTGCCGGATACTTTGCCGCGAGCGGGGGATGTGGGTATCGACTGGCGCGTGCTGCTTTTCACCACATCGATCGCGCTGCTGGCAGGAATTCTTTTCGGCCTCGCTCCCGCGCTGAAAATCTCGCGCACGAACGTGCACGATAGTTTGAAGGAAGGCGGCCGCGGAGCAAGCGGTGCGCGTAAGGGCGCGCACGGTGTCTTGGTGGTGGTGGAAATAGCGCTCGCCCTCGTTCTGCTGATTGGCGCGGGGCTTACGCTGCGGAGTCTGGAGCAGCTATGGAGCGTGGATCCGGGATTCAATCCGCAGAACGTGGTGTTCTTTGGTTTTTCTCTTTCGCCGGCGAGTCTGAAGACGAGCCCGGCTGCGATTCGCGCTGGTTTTCGCAGTGCAGACGCCGCGATTGCCGCCACTCCCGGCGTGGAAGCGGTGTCGATGAGCTGGGGAGCGATTCCAATGAGCGGCGACGATGAGTGGCTGTTCTGGATGGACGGACAACCGAAGCCGACGACGCGAAACGAAATGAACTGGGTGATCGATTACGTGGTGGATCCGGACTACTTGAAGATCATGAGAACACCGCTGCGCAGCGGGCGCTTCTTCACGGCGCAGGACGACGACAATGCGCCGAAAGTGGTGGTTGTGGACGAGGTGCTGGCACAGAAATATTTCGGAAAAGAGAATCCGATCGGGAAGCGGTTGTTTTTGGAAATTGGCGCGGCAGATATGGAGGCGGAGATTGTCGGAGTTGCCGGCCACGTGAAGCAGTGGGGGCTTGATACGGACGATACGGAGAGCCTTCGAGCGCAACTCTACTTTCCGTTCCTGCAATTACCGGATAAGGTGATGGCGCTCGCGCCGATGGGCATGGGAGCGGTGGTGCGTTCGCGAGGGCCGGCGCCGGGGCTCTTCGATTCGATTCGCCACTCCGTGCAGCAAGTAAATAGCGAGCAGATTGTCGCAGGGGCGCAGACGATGGACGAAATTATTTCGAGTTCTATCGCGGGCCGGCGCTTCTCCATGATTCTGCTGGGCTCTTTCGCGCTGCTTGCGCTGCTGCTTTCGAGCTTGGGGATCTATGGAGTGGTGTCCTACCTGGTGGGGCAACAAACGCGCGAGATTGGGATACGGATTGCGTTGGGCGCGCAACGCAGCGACGTGATGCGGCTGGTGCTCGGGGATGGCGCGAAGATGGCGCTGGCCGGTGTTGGCGTGGGGCTTGCCGCCGCGGTAGGGCTGACGCGACTGATGACTAGCGTGCTGTTCGGAGTGAGCGCGACGGACCCGCTGACGTTTGGATGCGTGGCGCTGCTGTTGGCGCTGGTGGCTCTGGCCGCGGCGTACATTCCAGCGCGGCGAGCGACGCGCGTGGACCCGCTAGTCGCGCTGCGCTATGAATGAAGCGCGGGCGGAAATGGGAGCCGGTCTGCCGGAAAGTGAGAACGTCGATGCGCTGGCGGCTGGCCTTTCGTACAGGTAACCCGGGCGATACGCGTGATAGGGCAGGCCGTTGACCGCGCCGGACGAGGGACATACCGTTGTCTTAGGGTCCTGAAACTCCAGAACGGAGACAACGATGAGCGACGTGCGTGAGAATTTTGCATCAGTCGGGTCTGTGGCCTCTAAACGGCATATTTGTACGCGGCCGCAGCCTCGAATATTGGCGTTTCTGGGAACCGCGGTTGGTTTGCTCGTGGCGCTGAACTTCGCGCCGGTCGCGCTCGGTCAATCGCAATCAACGACTCCTTCGGCGGTGCCGGCGACGGCTCCGGCGCAAACCAAAGCACCTTCGCAATCTGAGCCGCAAATGCAGGACCAATCAGCTCCGGCGCAGGAATCGCTGGCAGACGCTGCACGCAAAGCGAAAGCCCAAAAAACCAATTCAGCTAACACCAAGGTTTATACCGAGGATAAGTTGTTCGGGTTATCGGGCCATGGGGTTTCCTCCGTGGGATCGGGGAATTCGGGCGGAGCTTCAGCTGGTTCAGGAAATTCATACGCCAGCTCCGGCGGGAACGCTGGTGCGTCATCTGGAAAAAATGACGAACAGTATTGGCGGGGCAGAGCGCAAGCGATCCGGGATCAAATGGCTCAGTTGGACCAGCAAATCGCCGGAATTCAGGAAGAGATTAAGGCGAAAGGCGCTGTCACCATTGATCCCATGAGTGGGGCGTCGGCGGGCGTAATTTACATTGAGGATCGGAACCGCGAAATCAAGCAGATCGAAGGGCAGAAAGCCAAGCTACAAGAACAGTTGGATGCTTTGGCAGAAGAGGGGCGTAAAGCCGGGGCAGATTCCGGTTGGTTCCGCTAGACCACATGGAAAAATTTCACCTGCTACTTTCGATGAGAAGTTGGCTCTTGGCTATCTTCGCCGTCAAGACGGCAGATATTCTCGCATCGACACGAATGAAAGCCGTTCAAGTCTGGAATCAGCGCCAACGCTGACGAGCGCTTCTGATTATCCCGAACACGCCATTATTCATGCCGAAGCGCGACTAACGGATCTACTCGCGCGGCGCGGCGAGCGGGCAGCCAGCAAGCCACAAGGCCGGTAACGAGTAGCACGACCGGCACACAAGTCAGAGTCCAAGGATCGTAAGGCGAAACTCCCCAGAGCTGCGTCGCAATGATTCTTCCTAACGCGATGCTAGCGAGCAATCCCAGCCCCACGCCGATAGCCACCAGCCGAAGCCCCACGCGGATGACCATTACCAGCACATCGGAGCGTTCCGCACCGAGCGCCATGCGAATTCCGATTTCCTGGGTGCGTTGCGCCGTGGTGTAGGCGAGCACGCTGTAAACACCGATGGTGACCAGGATCAGCCCAACGGAGGCAAAAATGATCATCAGTATGAACCCGAAGCGGGGGCCGGCGTAAGACCACTGGCTGATGTAGCCCTCCAGAGTGCCGGTGAGTGTGAGGGCGACGTTGGAGTCGGTGGCCCAGATTTCATGGCGCACGGCGTTCATCATGGAGAGAGGATCTTGCGTGGTGCGGACCATAATGCCGCGGAACGCCGAGCCGGTGATGGTATAGGGCACCCAGATTTCCGGGCCGAGAGGATCCTGGAGGCCGCGATTTTTGAGGTCGGCAACTACTCCCACGATCTCGAACGTCGGGTCCGCGACCTTATCGGCGAATTCAGAAAGTTCCGCGATGCGCACGTGATTGCCAATGGGATTCTCTCCGGGCAAGTACCGCTTCACGAACGCCTGATTCACTACGGCGAGTTTGCGGGCGTTGTTGACCTCCGCCTCGGTAAAGGGTCTGCCATCGAGAAACCGGATTTTGAGAACTGGGAAGTAACCTTCGCTACAGAGTTCGAACATGGCCTTCCACTTCTCCGAGTGCGTCTTACCGGGGATTTCGATGTCGCTGGTCAATCCGCTGTAGGGAGGAAGTTCACTCGTCTCGGTGGCTGCGACAACACCCGGCAGGGCTTTCAAGCGCTGCAGCAATGGGCGGTAAAAACCAGCCAACTGGTCCGCGGTTTTGTAGCGCTCCACCGGGAGCGGCAATCGCGCTACGAGGACATGATCGGGTTGGAAGCCGAGATGCACTTCGCGGAGAGCCATGAAACTCCGCATCAGCAGGCCCGCAGCTACCAGAAGTGTGAGCGAAAGTGCGACCTCCGTGACTACGAGTGCATTACGGAATTTTCCGTGGCGGAAACCACCGCTGAAACCTTTGCCGGTGTTGCGCAGCGGCTCGTTCAAGTCTTTTCGGGCGGCCTTCAGCGCCGGGGCCAGGCCGAAGAGCAGCGCAGTAACGATCGCTACGCCCAGCGTGAAGAGTAGAACTGCCGTGTTCAGCCGGATGACCGCTTCCGAGGGGATAATGTCCTGCGGCACCAGCGCCACGATGAATTTCAAACCAACCCATGCCAGCAACGTTCCCAGCAGTGCGCCGCTCAGCGCTAGAATGAGGCTCTCCACGAGAAGCTGGCTAATCAAACGGCGACGGTTCGCGCCAAGCGCGGAGCGAATAGCAAATTCCTTCTCGCGCGTTGTGGCTCGAGCCAGAAGAAGATTTGCCACGTTTCCGCAACCGATCAATAGGAGCAGACCTACGGCGGCAAGCACGATATAAAGAGTTTTACTGAATTGCCCGACGACCAAATCCGCCAGCGAGTGAATTTCGACGGTAAAGTGTTTTGGATATTCTTTGGGGTAAACGGTTGCGAGCTGGTTGGCTACGACAGTCAAATCTGCTTCGGCTTGCTTCACCGAAACGCCGTGCTTCAGGTGTCCCAAGAAAAACCAATAACGCGGGAAAGCTCCGGATCGGTCCCTAGCCACAGCCGTGCGGCTGGGCGTCTCGGGAATCCACGCTTCAGCATCGCCCCAGGAGAAGCGCGGGGGCATGATGCCGATCAGCGTTCGTGAAGTGTCGTTCAGCAGGAAGTTCTTGTTCAGGATAGTTGGGTCGGCGCCAAAGTCTTTGACCCAGGTCTTGTAGCGCAGAACGAAAACAGGAGGCGCGCCCGGCTCGTAGTCAGCCGGCTGCATCACCCGGCCGAGCAACGCCGGCATGCCGAAAAATTCAAAGGTCCCGGGCGTGATGTAATCTCCGTCGAAACGCAGCGTGCCCTCGCCGGCTCGATATAGGAGGTCCACACTGTCGTCGCCGATGGCGCGGTCGAATACATGATTCTGCGCCGCGTAATCCAGAAATTCCGGCCCGCTGAAGTCGCCGCGCCCGCCAGGCTCATCTCTCTCCGTGTCGTGGATCTGTATAGCCATGAAGCGTTGCGCATCGGGATAAGGAAACGGCTCCAAAAGGATGTTTTCGATAACGCTGAAAATCGCGCTGGAGGCACCAATTCCCAGAGCCAGGGTGAGGACTGCAACGAGGGCGAAGCCGGGTGCCTTCCTTAAAGTCCTGAGTGCGTACCGGATATCCTGTGCGAGTGTTTCCATATAGCCTTACGTAGGGCGGGGTTTTGCCCGGCCCGCAAAGACGTATTGAAACATAAATTGTTCGACGCAGGCGCGCCAAATAGGTTGTTTGGGCCGGCATCCGGCGGAGGACTACAGTGCTGCCGGTGGCCGGGGGAGACGAGCCGGTTTGCGGATTCTTCCCGCCAATGCGAGAATACGTTCATGAAAAAACTATCGATCACGGCGGTAACGATGTTGGCGGCAGGCGCTCTGCTGGTTGGGAATGCGATGGCGCAGACTCCGGCGTCGTCTCCGTCACAAGCACCTACGGCAGAGGCACCGGCGTCGCAAACGCCTGCCGCGAAGGCGCCCGCGGCTGCTGGGACAACTCATCATGCAACAGCGGCGAAGAGCGCGACTCCGCTGGTGCTGAAGACGGACAAAGACAAAGCCAGCTACGCCGTAGGCATGAACATGGGCAAGGGCCTGCAAAAGGACGCTATAGACATTGACCCGAATATCTTCGCGCGGGGATTAAAAGACGGATTGGCGGGCGGCAAGACGCTGTTGACCGAAGAAGAAGCGACGGCAGCGATAAACGTACTCAAGGCGGAAGTGAAGAAAAAACAGGAGGCAAAGATGCAGCTAGCCGGAGATGCAAACAAGAAAGAAGGCGACGCATTTTTGGCCGCCAACAAGACGAAAGAAGGTGTGGTTACGCTACCGAGCGGCCTGCAATACAAAATTTTGACCGCAGGGACCGGGCCGAAGCCGACCGCGGCTGACTCCGTGGTCTGCAACTACAAGGGCACGCTCATTAATGGCAAGGAATTCGATGCTTCTTCCAAGCACGGCGGTCCGGCGACGTTTCCAGTCGGCGGAGTCATTAAGGGATGGACGGAAGCACTGCAGCTCATGCCAGTTGGATCGAAGTGGCAACTTTTTGTTCCGGCTGACCTTGCTTACGGACAGCGAGGCGCAGGCGGTGACATTGGACCGGGCGCAACGCTTATTTTTGAAGTTGAGCTGCTTTCGATCAAAGCTAAGTGAGAACTCGCGTTTAACAAGCTGATGCGATAAACGGCTCTCCGCCGGGAGGGCGCTGGATTATTTGACAGGCGCTGAGCCGTCTTCCTATTATGTGAAAACAGCGTTTGGAAGGCTGCGGTTCGGTATAAGCTAGTACCGCGAGGCGAAGCGGCGCACGTAACCCCCATATGTTCAGCATTCCACACCTGGTTATCATTTTCGTGGTAGTTCTGGTGGTATTCGGGCCGGAAAAGCTGCCGGAATTGGCGCGGAATCTCGGGAAGATCATGGGAGAATTCCGGCGTGCTACAGGAGACCTGCAGCATACGTTCGAAGGCCACCTCCGCGATATCGAGCGCGAGTCGAGTCTGCGCCAGACGGCCACGGGAACGGGCACGACAATCGCTCCAGCCGCGCAGCCTACAATCGCCCAGCCCCAAACGGATTCCGCCAGCACAGCAGGAACTGTTCCCAGTGACGCGCCGCACGGTTGGACCGTGGCGCCCTCGAACCCATCTGCAGGAGAGAATGCCGGGACGCCTGCGGATACTTCGGCGGAAACGACCGGAGCGACGCAGGCGGACGCGAGCCATGCGCAGCCGGATGCGGCCAAGTTGACGCAAGAGCCCTTGGTCAGTCCACCGGCCAAGAAAGCAGACTTAGACGAGGCGAGCGCAGCGGGTGCGCCCGGGCCTATCCGCGAGAAGGGGAGCGATGGCGGCGCAAACTGATCCGAACGTGACGCCACCTGCTGATAATTTGGCGTCTGCCGCGGACAAAGATCCGGGCGGGCGGATGTCTTTTTTTGAACACCTGGTGGAACTACGAACGCGGCTGATTCACTCCGCGATTGCCATCGTGATTTGTACGGGAATCGGGCTGCTGCTATCGAAGCATTTCATTACGTTCATCGTGCAGCCGATGCACCTGGCACTGCGTTCAGCGGGTCTGGCTGACAATCTTTACTACACGAGTCCCGCGGGCTACGTCAGCCTGGTAATTAATCTGGGGCTGTATCTGGGTATCGCCATCGCGATGCCTTACGTTCTCTATCAGGTATGGCTGTTTGTAGCGCCGGGACTTTTCAAGCACGAGCGCAACGCGGTGGCAGGATTCATCGTTTCTTCGATGTTTCTCTTTCTGTGCGGGCTGGCGTTTGCCTATTTCATCATGCTGCCGACGACGCTGAAATTCCTGATTGGATTTGCAAATGAAGGACCGATCAAGCCGCTGATCAGCATCAATGAATATTTTGATTTAACCTTGATGATTCTGCTGGGTCTGGGTCTGGTATTCGAGCTGCCCGTACTCATTTTTATTCTTTCGCTGTTCGGAATCGTGACGCCGAAATTTTTGCTGAAGAATTTCAGATATGCGATGGTGATTATCACGGTTGCGGCTGCAATCATAACGCCCACGCCGGATGCCACCACGATGCTGGTGTTCATGGCGCCGATGATCTTGCTGTATTTTCTCGGCGTGTTTGTTTCATACGTGGTGTTGAGGCGGAAGCAGGCTGCGAACATCGCCACCGGGGAGGCGCAGTAGATGCTGAATGGATGCAGCAAGTTCGTGTTCGCTGGTGTGCTGATCGCGGCGATCGGCGTTGCCGCGTGCAGCCATGATGGCTCGCGCTCGGAGGCGTCGGCGAGCGCTGCAACCTCATCGCAGCCACCCGCAAGCCAAAATAGCGCGGCGGCGCAGGCAAAACCTGCTGAATCAGCGCCGCCGGCCTCGCAAACGGGAGGGTTCGATGGCGCGAAAGCGTACGATCAGGTGGCCAAGATAGTGAGCTTCGGGCCGCGCCCGCCGGGGTCGGAAGGCATTCATCACGTGCAGGATTACATTCGCGGTCAACTGCAAAGCTTTGGGTGCACCGTGGATGAAGACGATTTTCACGCGTCCACGCCGGCCGGATCCATCGCGATGAAGAACATCATTGCGAAAACACCCGGAACGGGGCAGGGAATTATTCTGCTGCTCACGCATTACGATTCGTTGGGCAGCGTGCCGAATTTTGTGGGCGCGGAGGATAGCGCGTCGTCCACGGGAGTGATGCTTGAGATGGCACGCCTGCTCTGCGGCAAGAAACAGGCGAATGCCGTGTGGATCGCTTTTCTGGATGGCGAGGAAGCGATCATCAATTGGGACAAAGACAACGATCACACCTATGGGAGCCGTGAACTATCGGCGAGCCTGGCAGTATCGGGAGACTTGAAGCGAGTGAAAGCGGCGATTCTTGCCGACATGATCGGCCAATACGGCCTGGAAATTCCGCGCGAATCGAATTCAACGAGGTGGCTTGTTGATCTGATTTGGAAGACGGCGGCGCATCTGGGTTACCAGAATATCTTCGTGGCGCGCGAAGCGGGCTATTCGGACGATCACGAGCCGTTTCTGGCGCACGGTGTGCCGACGGTGGATCTCATCGACTTTGACGGATATCAGAATCCGAAATACTGGCACACGGCGGAGGATACGCTCGATAAAGTAAGCCCGCGGAGTATTGCGATCGTGGGCCACGTGATTCTGGAATCCGTAGCGGAGCTGCAGAAGAAATTTCACTAACGGTTATTTTCGAGAGTAGAGTTGCGGCCCGCCCAGGCGGATTAGGCCGTTCGCGGTGCCAGTTTTCATTTCAAATGCCGACCATCCGCATTCCATCCTCCCACGGAGCATATCGCGTGTACTGTTCGCGCGGCGCCTTGGCGCGCGCAGAATCCGCGATCGAGGGACTGGGCGATTCGACCGGCATCTTCGTGCTTTCGTCACCGAACGTGTGGAGACATTGGGGGCGGACGCTCGGGAAGAGCGTTCGCGGAGTGCGCGCGAACCGGACGTTTCTCTTCGATGACAGCGAATCGGGGAAAAATCTTGCAACAGTGGAATTGCTGTGTCGCGCGCTGAGCCAGGCTGGAGCGGACCGGCGCGCCGTGATCGTCGCGGTCGGCGGCGGCGTAGTGGGCGATGTGGCGGGTTTCACGGCGGCCAGCTATCTGCGCGGCGTGAGTCTGGTGCAAATTCCGACCACGCTGGTCGCGCAAGTGGACAGCTCGGTGGGTGGCAAGACCGGCGTGAACCTGCCCGAAGGCAAAAATTTGGTGGGCGCGTTCAATCCGCCTCGCGCTGTGATCGCCGATTTCGAGACGCTGGCAACGCTGCCGCATCGAGAATATCGATCGGGTCTGTACGAAATAATTAAATACGGCGCGATTGCGGATGCGGAGCTTTTCAGGTTCCTCGAGCGGTACATGCTGGCGCTGCTGCGGCGCGATCCAGTCGCACTGGCATGGGTGATTCCGCGGTGTATACGCATTAAGGCACGCATCGTATCGCAGGACGAGCGCGAAAGCGGGCTCCGTGAAATACTGAATTTCGGGCACACGTTTGGCCACGCGCTGGAGGCTGTCACGGGGTACCGGCGATTTCTGCACGGTGAAGCCATCGGCTGGGGGCTATACGCCGCTACGCTGCTGGGGCTGGCCACGACGCGCATCCCGGAATCGGAAGCGACGCGTGTGATCCGGCTGGTGGCAAGCGTGGGGCCTTTGCCGCGTCTGGGCGCGATTCGAGCGGCGCAATTACGCCGCATTCTCGCGGGCGATAAAAAGGCGCGGGGCGGACGCGTGCGCTGGGTGCTTCCGCGGCGCATTGGAAAAGTACAGCGCGGCGTGGAGCTTCCGTGGAAGCTGATCGCGCGGACGATTTCGGAATTGGCGGAAATAGACGCGAAGGCCAGAGGTTAACAGCCGCATGCCGATAATGACCACTCCGATTTTTCCGCCGCAAGCGCCGGGTTCGCGTCCCAAAGGCGCTCGCAGCGAACGCGAAGCTTCGGCGCACGTCAAGAAAATGTTCAGCCGGATTGCGCCGCGGTACGATTTCCTAAACCATTTGCTTTCGTTGTCGGTCGATCGCATTTGGCGGCGCCGGGCGGCCAGCAAGTTCCAGCGAGTTCTTCGCCGCACAAACGCCCGCATTCTGGATCTGTGTTGCGGCACCGGGGATCTAACGTTCGCAATGGAGCGCGTGCGGATGAAGGCCTTGCGCGACCGCGGAGCGTATCGGATCCCAATGGTTGGCAGCGATTTCGCGCAACCCATGCTCGACCGCGCGCGAGAGAAGGGCCGCCGGCATCATCGAGCGGCAGTTTTCGTCGCGTCGGACGCTTTGCGCCTGCCATTTCCAGACGCTTGCTTCGATCTGGTGACCACGGCGTTCGGTTTTCGCAATCTTGCAAATTATGAGAACGGGCTGCGCGAAATCGCACGCGTGCTGAAACCGGATGGGCAGGTGGGCATTCTGGAATTCTCCGAACCCAAGGGCGGACCCATGGCCAGCCTGTTCCGGCTCTATTTCCGCCATGTACTCCCCAACGTCGGCGGAATAATTTCCGGCAGCAAAGACGCGTATAGGTATTTGCCTGCGTCGGTTGCCAAATTTCCCAGCCGCACTGAGCTAGCTACGATGATGAAAAAGCTGGGATTCATCGACGTGCGGATTTATTCCTGGAACTTCGGCTGCGTTGTTTTGCATTCGGCGCGCATGCCGGAGCAGGCTTCCGAGAACGGGGAAAATAATTAAGTCGAGGATGATTTCCGGCGGGAAGGCTGTATTTTTCTTTGAAACTGCTTGCTGTGGCGGAAACTAGTTTTCGAGGCCCAATGCGCGGATTTTGTGCAGCAGGGTCTTGTAGGAGACTCCCAGCTTTTCGGCCGCGCGCGTTTTATTCCACTTCGATTCCCGCAAGGCGTTCTGAATCTTGAAGCGCTCCACGTGAGCGACGGCGCGCTGTGAAACATCTTCGAGCGGACCTTCCCATTGAAATTTCTCGTCGAGCATTCCTTCAGGAAGCTGTTCGGCGGATGGCTTGGCGGCGGGCAACTGAAGGGCGCTGGCGTCGATTTCGGGGCCGTTCGCCAGGATCGCCGCGCGCTCGATGGCGTTCTGCAGCTCGCGGACGTTTCCAGGCCATGCATAGGTGACCAAGCGCGCGCGTGTTTCCTCCGAGAATTTCAAGGCCGGCTTGCGAAACTCGCGCCGGAACCGTTCCAGAAAATGTTCGGCCAGAAGAAAAACGTCGTCGCCCCGTTCACGCAGAGGCGGAATGGTTATGGGCACAGCCGATATTCTGAAGTAGAGGTCTTCGCGGAAAGTTTTCTCGGCTATGGCGGCGTGCAGGTCTTTGTTCGTGGCAGTCAAGATGCGCACGTTGACTTCGATTTCCTGCGTTCCGCCAACGCGCTCGAATCGTTTTTCTTCGAGCACGCGCAAGAGCTTGCTCTGAATGGCGAGCGGAAGTTCGCCGATTTCGTCGAGGAACAGCGTTCCGCGATGGGCGAGCTCGAGCTTGCCGATTTTTCGCGCGCCGGCACCGGTGTAGGCACCGCGTTCGTGGCCGAATAATTCGTTTTCCACCAGGCCTTCGGGAATCGCGGCGCAATTCAGAGCCACGAAGGGATGATTGGCGCGCGGGCTCAAGTGATGCACCGCGCGGGCGAAAAGTTCCTTTCCGGTTCCGCTTTCTCCGAGCAGCAGGACGGTGGAATCCGTCGCGGCCACACGTTGCGTCATCTGGCTCGCATCTTTCATGGAAGGATGTTCCCCCACGATGCGAGGGAAACCGTAGCGCAGGGCATATTCTTCGCGCAGCAGAAGGTTTTCGCGCAACAGCTCTTGTTGGCGCGCTGCTCTCTCCAGGAGCAACTTCAGATGATCGAGGTCCACGGGCTTCTGAATGAAATCGAACGCGCCGTCTTTCATGGCGGTGACGGCTTCTTCCACCGAGCCGTAGGCGGTCATCAGTATTACGGGAAGAGTTGGCTCCACGCGCCGCGATTCACGGAGCACGTCCAGTCCGGAATTTCCAGGCAGTTTCAAATCGGAGAGAATCAGCAGGTAACGGCGGCTTCGAATTTTATCGATTGCGGTATTTCCGTCGGGAGCTTCTTCCACCGTGTAGCCGTTGCGTTCGAGGGCCTTGCGCAACATTGCCCGCAACTCGGCTTTGTCTTCAACAAGGAGGACAGGTTCCATCGGCAAAAGGTGCTAACGCGCCCAGCCGGAATCGCCGCCTGCTTTGCGCAAATCATCCTCGGCATCGGAGATGGCCTGCTTGTCAGCTTCAATCTTTTGTTTTTTGGCGTCGATGTCGCTGGTTTTCTTGTTGATGTCTTCGCGCGTCAAATCCTGCTGCATGGCTTTTACCGGATTCGAGTAATACTGCACGTCCAACACGCCTAGCTCGCGCTGCATCACGTCGAGTTCCTGCTCATCCTGCTCGAGCTTGTGACGCAGTGTGGCAAATTTGGCGCGCCAGGTTTTCTCATCATTCGCGGGAGCTGCGTTTGCCGCAGGCGCGTTGGCGTCGGCGGCTGCTCCATTTTCTCCAGGCGCAGCAGCTTCACCGACCGAGGAAATGCCGCCCACGTCCGGAAGATTCTCGTTGGTGAAAACTTTTGCGGGCTTGGACTGATCTTTCTTCTCCTCGCGCGTGCGGCGCGCTGCTGCCACCAAGGAGTCTTTTTGCGCCGGAGCGGTTTGCGGTGTTTGCGCAGCGGGCTGCGCGGCCGCGGGCGGCTGCGCGGAGCTTGGCTGCTGGCTCGGCTGAGATTGGGTCTGTTGGTAAGCGAATCCGCTCGTTGGGATTAAAAGCAGCGCTACGGCCGCAAGGCCGAAGCTTAGATGTTTTCGCATGATTATCGCCTCCTGAGAGGCACTCCCGCCTGAATATGCCTGTTACAAGTTTAGATGCGTGCCGCCCGGGAGGCAATCGGGGATGGTGTAGGCTCCTGCCGCAAAGGTAACCATAGCAGGAACTCGGCTCCGCCGTCCGGGCGGTTGCGCGCTTCGATGCTGCCGGCGTGCTGCAGCGCTACTTTTTGAACTACGGCGAGGCCCAGGCCGGTGCCTTCGGACTTTGTGGTGTAGAACGGGAGGAAGATTTTAGGCAAGTCATTCGGCGGTATTCCCGGGCCGTTGTCCGCGACGCAGATCCGCTGCCATTTTCGGCCGCCAAGATCTTCAATTGTGCCCAAAATCGTGACGCGCGGTGAATTTGTGGACTCTTTTGCCGCTTGCGCGCCGTTTCGCGCCAGGTTCAACAAGGCTTGGCGAAGCAGCGCTTCGTCGCCGGGCAAATCCTGAAACGTTCCTTCGAACTGCAAGGCGCACTCCGGGATCGTTTCGTGAAGCTCTTCGGCAACTTTTTGCACCAGCATTTGCATGGGCACGGTTTCGTAGCAAATTTCGAGCGGTTTGGCGAAGCGAAGAAACTCGGTGACCACGTGGGTCAAGGCGCGGGTCTGGTCCAGAATGCGCTCGGCCGATTCCCGAGTTTCACCGGGTTTCGCTTCGCTGCGAATCATCTGCGCGTAACCTGAAATCGTAGCCAGCGAATTTTTGAATTCATGCGCGATGCCGGCGGACATTTCTCCCAGCGCGGCCAGATTCTCTTTCCAGCGGATTTGTTTCTGCAGCTCGTTAAGCTCGGTCAAATCGCTCATCAGGCAAAGCGCGCCGCTCACTTTCATGTCCGGAGCGGGCGCAACGGAGGAGTCCGCGTTAGCCCGCGTTGCATTTCGTACCGTGCGGTAGATGGGAGAGATGGTCACACCCAGGCGGCGGACTTCACCATCGGTGGTCATGTGCTCCACTTCGCCGCGCTGAAAAGTTTTGGCGTCGCGCAAGCAGGCCGTAAGCATTTTGGAGAGATCTGAATCTCCGCCAAGTATTTCCTGGTACGAGCGGTAGCGCAGAGTCCGGATGCCGAGCGCTTCTTCGGCCGCGGGATTGGTGGAGCTGATGGCTCCGGTGGCATTTACCAGCAATAGGCCGGTGGGCATATTGCGGGTGACCTCTTCCGTCAGACGCTCGGATTCCTGCGCGCGCTCTTGCGCCAGCAAATGCAAGCGGGCAAGCTCCTTTTCCTGCGCTCGCAATTTTTCAATCACACCTTGCATGGACGCAGCCATGAATGCGGAAGCATTGTCGGTGTCGGGATTCGGGCTGGCCCAATCGCCGCCTGGAAGGCGCGAGTCATCGTGCAGCATTTTGCGCATCACGTAGAAGAGCGCTACGACGCCGAGCAGAAGCACCACGAGCAGCGCTGCGGCGTACCCCAAGCTGAACGGCAGAGGACCAGCTGGACGCTTGGGAATGAGCGCGAGTATCAGGGAAGTATTCATTTTTATCGCACCATCAGCAACGATTGATACCAGTTTACGACCGGCGTGCCGAAAAACACTACCAGCAATGCGGCCATTCCAAGAAATGTTCCAAACGGCAACTCGTAGTCGGCTTCCTTGCGCCGCGCCACAATCACGGCTACGCCCAACACGCTGCCCAGTAAAGAACCCGCGAGGATCGTGAGCAGCGTACGTTTCGTTCCCAGGAAGGCTCCGGCCATCAACATCATTTTTACATCGCCGAGGCCCATGCCTTCTCGCCCGCGCAACCGAAAGTAAGCTTCGGACACGAGCCAAAGCAGACCGCTTCCAAAAGCTGCGCCAAAAATTGCGTCGGCGAAAGAGAGCACCGGAGCCGGGGGAGGGAACTCGAAAATGTGATTCGCGATCCAGAGTGCGGTGCCGTCGGCCGGCTTGGTGAAAAAGCTGAGCGCGAGCCCGAGCGCGAGGCCGGTGTAATTCACCAGATCAGGGAGCAGGCGTTCGCGGAGGTCGGTGAAAACGAGAACGATCATGATTGCGGAAAACACGGCCCATTTAAGCGCGTCAATGGTCAGACCAAACGCGAGATAGCAGGCCAAAAAAAGAATGCCGGTGAGCAGCTCAACCAGCGGATACAGGGGCGAAATGGGCGTCTTGCACGCACGGCATTTTCCACCCAAGACCAGATAGCTGAGGACCGGGATGTTGTCGTACGGGCGAATGGGCGCCGCGCATTTTGGGCAAGCGGACGCGGGCATCACAATCGATTTTCCGCCGGGGATGCGCAGGATGCAGACGTTCAGGAAGCTGCCTATGATCAGGCCGAATAGGAAGACGAAAAACCCGATGAAGAGTTCAGGGGGCACCTCTCGAATTTGCCATATCCAGCGCGGGCTCTCAAGCCGCGCCATTCGCATCGTGCCCGACTGCTAACATTTTCCCCACTCGAGTGGTCCTACTCTCAGCCCAGTGAGAGAATTTGCCACGCAATGTCTCAATTTAAATTTGATGATCCAACGCCATCTATTAAAGGCGGGTGCTTTATCGGGGAACTGACTACAATAGTTGTCATGAAGCCCCGAAGATCGCTATTCCCGATCGTGGTCGCCGCCGTCTGTCTCATAGGCCTCGGCGCAAATAGCGCTTCCCTCAAGATTCCACCGGAACTCATTGGGACCTGGGACTACACGTCAATGACTTCTCTCAAGAACGGCAAGCCATTTGGCACAGTGAATTTCCAGCCAGGACAGTGGACGGTAGCATTCGACCAAGATGCGACTTGGGTTATGAAAACGCCTTCGTCAGCGAATCCGCGTGGCTTGAACGGAAGCTATGAAGTGCACGGGCACGACTTAGACATGAAGCTGACTAGCGGGAAGCCCTATTACACGTACCACTTCAATTTTGAACAAGATGGGAAAGTGCTGGTTTTGGCGACCAAAGAATCTACCATTAGGGCTAATAGAGAGTAGATCCGCTACTGCCTCTCCGCTTGGAAAAGCACACCCTCGATTCACGAATTAGGTTAGCCAATTCCGGCCGAGACAGTCGGAGACGCTGAGGTGGTTTGATTGGCTCGCGGCTCTACGATATATTCGATGGTTTCCATACCATGGCTTGGCTCGAACAGAAGATACGGCGGTACGAACACATGCGCTGGGCGCAGGAACCCAACCGGCGCACGCTTCCGTTTTCGTGGGGGCTGGAACACATCGGCGGCGACGCGAAAGAACCGGACCCGCGCGGTTTTCTGGAGGGGTTCGTCGAGCACACACTCGAGCACAGTGATGAATGGTATGCCGTCACGCCGGCCGACGACTATTTGCTGGCCGACGATGTTCTCACGTTCACCAGCGCGCTCGAATCTCCCTGGCCGGGAAATAATCGCGTGCACGCGCAAGTTTTTCGCGCGCGGCATACGGGGCCGGCGGTCGTCGTGCTGGCGCAATGGAACGCGCGTTGGGAGGAGCAGCAGGATGTTTGCCGGTGGCTAAATCGGCTGGGGATCACGGCAGTGAAGATGAGCCTGCCGTATCACGACCGGCGGGCGATTCCGGATCATCCGCGCGGCGATCATCTCGTAGGCCCAAATATTGGGCTCACGCTGCAGGCGAACCGCCAGGCGGTGCTGGATGTCCGGCGGACTCTTCGCTGGCTGGAGAGCCAAGGTTACGACCACTTGGGAATTCTCGGCACGAGTATCGGTTCTTCCATCGGGTTCGTCACCATGTGCCACGAACCTTTGCTGCGCGCGGGCGCATTTTTGCACGTGGCGACTTACTGCGGCGATGTGGTTGCCAGCGGCTTGACCACGATGAATGTGTGGGAATCGCTGAGCACCAAAGTTTCGCATGACGACATCAGGCGCTACTGGTCGCCTATCAGTCCATATCCTTACATTTCGCGGCTGGCCGGAACCAACAAGAAGATTCTCGCCATTACCGGACGATACGACCCGACATTCTGGCCGGAGTATACTGAGTCATTCTTTCACGCCGCGCGGCGCGAGAAACTGCAAGTGGAGAACTTGTCGCTGCCGTGCGGGCATTACTCGATGGGAGTAACGCCATTCAAGTACGCGGCGGGCTATCGCTTCGGGACATTTTTGTTCGAAGCTTTGGCGTGACCGGAGATATTTCTTAGCGCAGGATGGCGCTGAATGACCCTTTGTGGATGAGGCTTGCGACAGCTTCAATATCAGGGGAAAGCGAGCGATCCACTTCTACTGCCGCCGAAACCTTTCTCACAATGTCGTGAGCTTTTTGTGCGTCCGCTCCGGTGCGAAGCGGCGCCAGCAGATCGATTCCTTGGCAAGCGCTCAGCAATTCGATAGCTAAAACGTTTCGTAGATTTGCCATCATCGGTTCGATTCGGCGCGCGGCAGCCATTCCCATGGAAACGTAATCCTCCTGATTCGCGGATGTGGGAATTGAATCCACGGAATGAGGAGCAGCCTGCGTTTTCATCTCGCCGGCGAGCGCGGCTGCAGCTACCTGCAAAATCATGAATCCGGAGTTGAGTCCGGCGTCACGCACGAGAAACGCAGGCAACTGGCTGGTCTGAGGGTTGGTCATCTGTTCGACGCGGCGCTCGGAAATTCCCGCGAGCGTTGCGAGCGCAACCGCAAGCTGGTCCGCAGCCATCGCCAGCGGCTGGCCATGAAAATTTCCGCCGCTGATTATTTCGCCGGCGCCCGTGGCCGCGTCCGGAGTGGCAAACACGAGGGGATTATCCGTCGCGCTATTTAATTCCACGGTGATGGTGGCGCGCACTTGCGACAGCACGTCGCGCGCAGCTCCATGAACCTGCGGAGTGCAGCGGAGGCTGTAAGGATCTTGCACGCGCGGATCCTTTTCCGGCGCGCGGTGCGATTCGCGAATCTGGCTGCCGCGATTCAAGCGGCGCAGGTTGCGTGCGGAGGCCGCGTGCCCCGGATACGGCCGGACCTGCGCGATTCGTTCGTCGAATGCCGCGGGGCTTCCGCGCAATGCGTCTAACGAGAGTGCCGCGGCAACATCCGCGGTGTCGGCTGCGATTTCCGCGGCGCGCAATCCGAGAGCGAGCAAGGCGAGCATTCCTTGCGTGCCATTCAGGAGCGCGAGCCCTTCTTTTGCTTCAAGGGCGAGCGGAGCAATTCCGGCGCTTTTCATTGCTTGAGCGCCCGCGACTCTTCGGCCTTGCAAAACAGCTTCGCCTTCTCCTATCGCCACTTGCGCGAGATGCGCGAGGGGCGCGAGGTCGCCTGAAGCGCCCACGGAGCCTTGCGACGGGATCACGGGATGCACGCCCTTGTTCAACATGGCGCAGAGCGTTTCCGCGAGAAGCGGGCGCACGCCGGAAAATCCCTTCGCGATGGCGTTAGCGCGCAACGCGAGCATCGCGCGCGTTTCGTGCTCGCTCAAAGGCGCGCCGACTCCGCAAGCGTGACTGCGTACCAGATTCACCTGCAGCGCGCGAATCTGCTCGCGCGAAATTCGCACGGACGCCATTTTTCCGAAGCCGGTGTTGACGCCATACACGGCTGCGTCCGATTCAATCAGGCGCTCGACCACCGCGCGGGAGCGATTCATGCGTTCTCGCGCCTGCGGAGATAGTTCCACTTGCGCGCCTTCGAGCACGACGCTGTACAGTTGCTCCAGCGTGAAGTTGTCGCCGTCAATTTGGATTGGTTTCATCGGCTGTGCGCTGGAAAAAACTTTCGATACTTTTCGGGCAACGATTTTGGTTTTCCGAGGCGATCGCAAAAAACATGCAGAGTGTCTCCAATTGCGATCAGCTCACCGGATGCCTGGTTTACAACCTCATATCCAAAGCGAATCGTGCGCTTCTGGGACTGGGTAACGCTGGTGCGAATCACCAGGACATCGTCGAATCGCGC
>Ga0302180_10001255_pt1 | contig 20364 bp, 13 predicted proteins | sample I_Palsa_E3_2_FD_200575 | JGI IMG/M metagenome (GOLD analysis project Ga0302180, IMG submission 200575) | Peat permafrost microbial communities from Stordalen Mire near Abisko, Sweden - I_Palsa_E3_2 | ecosystem: Environmental > Terrestrial > Soil > Palsa > Peat permafrost | place: Sweden... | reverse complement strand
CTGCCGAAAAGCGGGACGGTTTTTGTCTCGGTCAAGGATGCCGACAAGCCCCGCATCCTGGACACGGTCCGGCTAATGGCGGCGCTCGGGTTTCGGGTGCTCGCGACCTCTGGAACCCAAGCTTTTCTTAGCGGTCAAGGGATTGCCGCCCAGCGGGTCAACAAAGTTGCCCAAGGCCGCCCGCATATTGTCGACGCGATAAAGAACGGCGAAGTTCAGTTGGTCTTCAACACCACAGAAGGGGCCACGGCGCTCGCCGATAGCCGATCGCTACGGCGCGCCGCCCTCTTGCATAAAGTGCCGTACTACACCACTCTCTCAGGGGCTGTCGCCGCAGCGCAGGGCATCAAGGCCTATCTCGGGGGCGACCTCGAGGTGTGTGCGCTGCAAAATTATTTTGCGGCCGGCCCCGATCAAAGGTTGGGGTAGCCTGAGCGGCGGCCCGTGTAGAGACAGTTTTTGGTCGCGAGGCCGGACGGCGCTTCGGTCCGCGACCTGAATTTTGTCTCTATGAGTAAGGAGGTTTGAGGCCAATGGATAAGATTCCGATGACCGCGGCCGGATACTCGGCGCTTGAGACCGAACTCAAGCATTGCCAGCAGATCGAGCGGCCGCGCATCATCCAGCAGATTACCGACGCGCGCACGCACGGCGACTTGTCCGAAAATGCCGAATATCACGCCGCCAAGGAATCGCAGTCCCTCAATGAAGGCCGCATAGCCGAGCTTGAGGACAAGCTTGCGCGCGCCGAAATTATTGATGTGTCGAAGCTTTCCGGCGAGACCATTACCTTTGGCGCGACCGTCACTCTGATCGATGAGGACACCGACAAAAAGGCGGTATGGCAGATTGTCGGCGAGCCCGAGGCCGATGCCAAAAAGGGCAAGATCTCCATCACCTCCCCGCTTGCTCGCGCCTTGGTCGGCAAAAAGAAGGGCGTGCAGGTTGAGGTGGTGACGCCCGGCGGCGCCAAGGCCTACGAGATCGTCAAGGTCGAGTGGAAGTAATCCCCAAGGCCTCAGGGGCTTTCCCGCCTCAACTCACGCTGCGCGCGGCTCCGGCACGCTCAAGGCCTACCTTGCACGCTCGAAGCCGGCCGAGGGTGCCTTGTTGGGCATAATCTATGCGTTGCCCTTCCACATAAGCCATTGAGGAATCCACGCTTTTTGTTACCCACAGCTCTTTGTCTGTATGGGGTTGCGTCTCTTGCATAGCTCGCCAAAGTTCCTAAATTCGCGTGGGCGGACCGCGAAGCCCGCGTTCGCCTTCCGGATCATGCACTGACTGACGGGATTGGAATACGTGAGCACGCCGACCCACGCCAAGATCGTCATCATCGGCTCCGGGCCAGCCGGTTACACGGCCGCCATTTATGCCGCCCGTGCCATGCTCGACCCGATCATGATCCAGGGGATCGAGACCGGCGGACAGCTGACCACGACGACCGACGTCGAGAATTACCCGGGCTTTGCCGATGTCATCCAAGGCCCATGGCTGATGGAGCAAATGCAGAAGCAGGCCGAACACGTCGGGACCAAAATGGTCGCCGACTACGTCAACAAGCTCGAGCTCGGCCGGCGGCCTTTCCGCATCACTTGCGACTCCGGCGACGTCTATCTGGCCGACACGTTGGTGCTGGCGACCGGCGCCCAGGCGCGGTGGCTCGATCTGCCGTCGGAACAGAAATTCCGCGGCTATGGCGTTTCGGCCTGCGCCACCTGCGATGGATTCTTCTACCGCGACAAGCATGTTCTGGTGATCGGCGGCGGCAACACCGCGGTCGAGGAAGCTTTGTTCCTGACCAATTTCGCCAAGACGGTCACGGTCGTGCACCGGCGCGACACGTTCCGCGCCGAGCGTATCCTACAGGAGCGGCTTTACCAAAACCCGAAAATCTCGGTGCTCTGGCATACCGTGCTCGAGGACGTCGTCGGCGATGACGCGCCGCTCAAGGTCAAAGCGGCGGTGCTGCGCAACGTGAAAACCAACGAGATCGAAAAGCGCTCGATCGACGGAATTTTCATCGCCATCGGGCACTCGCCGGCAACCGGACTGGTCACCGGCCAAGTGGAAATGAAGCCGTCCGGCTACATCAAGACCGCGCCGCATTCGACCGCGACGTCGGTACCCGGCTTGTTTGCCGCCGGCGACGTCGCCGACGACGTCTACCGCCAGGCGGTCACCGCCGCCGGTCTTGGCTGCATGGCGGCGCTGGAGGCGGAGAAATTTCTTGCCGCGCACGGCGAAGCCGAGCCACGCATGGCCGCCGAATGAGCGCTACGTCGTCTGGCAAAATGGATTGGGACAAACTCAAAGTGTTTCATGCTGCCGCTGAAGCCGGCAGCTTCACGCATGCCGGCGAGCAGCTTGGGCTGTCGCAATCGGCGGTGTCGCGGCAAGTGAGCGCGCTCGAACAGGAGCTCGCGGTGTCGCTGTTCCATCGGCACGCGCGCGGTTTGATCCTGACCGAACAAGGCGACCTGCTGTTTCGCACCGCCCACGAAGTCTTCATGAAGCTTGGCGGCGCGCGCGAAGCTCACCGACAGCCGCGAACGGCCGAACGGCGACTTGCGGGTGACGACGACGCCCGGGATCGGCGTGCATTGGCTCACGCCGCGGCTGAGCGAATTCATCGATCTTTACCCGGAAGTGCACATCACGTTGCTCACCACCGAAGAGGAGCTCGACCTCGCCATGCGCGAGGCGGACGTCGCCATTCGGCTGCGCCAGCCGACCCAACCGGACCTCATTCAGCGGAAGCTTTTTTCCGTGCACTTCCACGTCTATGCTTCGCCCGAATATCTCAAGCGCTTTGGCACGCCGCGCACCTTCGAGGACCTCGATAATCATCGGGTGCTCATGCTTGGCGGCAACGTGCCGAGTTATTTGCAGCGCTCGCTGTTGCTGACGGAAGTCGCGCGCGACGGCAAGGGACCGCGCACGCCTCACCTCATCATCAACAATATTCTGGGCAGTTTGCGCGCTTGTCAGCGCGGCGTCGGTATCGCGATGTTGCCGGATTATCTGGTCGACGGCGACGGCGGCGTGGTGCAGCTTTTTAGCGATGCCGATCCGATCGCGCTCGATGCCTATTTCGTCTATCCGGAAGAGCTCAAAACCGTCGCGCGCGTACAGGCGTTCCGCGATTTCCTCGTCGCCAACGCGCAGCGCTGGAAGTACTAGCGTACTTTGGATTTGACATTCGCTTCCCGATTGGCCGCGGGGCGAATAGCGAATGTTAAATCCGCTCCGCTATTATTTTGCCGTGAGCGCATGGCTGGCATGCCGGTGATTGCGTTGTGCCTCGGTACCGAGCTTTGCATAATAACCACGGACTGCATTCCGGTTGGCAGCAAGTGGTGCATGCCCGCCAGCAGCTCCTCCCTGGGAAGATGATCGCCGGCGCCCCCACGCCGGCGATCCCCAAACCGGGCCCGCAAGGGCCCGGTTTTTTGTGCGGCGGGAGTTAAAGCCGTTTTTGCCGCGCCGCTTACTCGCTTAATCGCCACGCGCGCATTAGAGACCAACTTGGTCGATACCAATTCAGTCATTGGATGCGGCAAGCCGGACATCGTGCGGTGCGCAAGAGGACAATTGTCGTCAATGACAAGATGCAGCGCGGCTATCGTTATGATCTCACCGCGCCGAGCGGGCGGAACTTCGATTCCGAATTTCGGCCGCAACTGACGCCGGCGGAAATGCTTCGTCTTGGCGTGTTCTGCGGCAAATACCTGACGGACTGCAAAGCCGAGTTCCCGCGGAGCTGGTTTTCCCGCGCCAAGCTCGCGAAGGAACGAAGTGATTGCAGCCTCAACTACTTTGGCGTCGACGCGAGCCAGCCATTGTCAGTGTGGCGCAAGAAAGGATGGATGGATTCATCGCGACGATCCTCGCGGCTGGTTCCAGTGGTATTCCCGTTACTATCTCGGCCGCCGTCTTCCCGAAGAGGACGCACGGCAGATCAGACGCTGGAAGGCGATCCGCCAGCATGTGCGGCAAATTCAGCGAAATTGTGAGCTAGGCGACGTGACTTGCCGGCCAAGGCAGCGGCAGGCGCTGCTGCACTGGGCCTATGACGGCCGCAAGATTTGAACGGCCGGATGACGGAGACGGTGCCGGCCCTGTCACCACGGCCGCTGCGGTGTTCACCAAATGTTGGCGTGCGCGTTACCGGACTTAAGCGTGACGCAAAGCCGGTTCTCGTCTATAGCCCCTGGAACGCCCAGGAGGACGCGACATGCTTACCCGCAGACATATGTTCTTGGCCGGTACGGCGCTTGCCGTCCTCGCGGCCGGACGGCTGACACGGCCCGGCGACGCGCGGGCGGCAACAACCTATGAAGTCACGCACACCGACGACGAATGGCGCAAGCTTCTTTCGCCGGACGCTTACCAGGTACTCCGGCATGAAGGCACCGAACGGCCGTTCACGAGTCCGCTGCTTGAAGAACACCGCACCGGCACGTTCGCCTGCGCCGGCTGCGACTTATCGCTGTTCTCCTCCAAGACCAAATTCGACAGCGGTACTGGCTGGCCGAGCTTTTGGGCGCCGCTCGACAAAGCGGTCGATGAGATTAAGGACCGCAGCTACGGCATGGTGCGCACGGCGATTGCCTGCCGGCGCTGCGGCGGACATCTCGGCCACGTGTTCGATGATGGTCCTAAGCCTACGGGACTTCGTTATTGCATGAACGGCGTGGCCTTGAAATTCGTGCCGCAGCCGGCGAGTTCGAGCTGAACAAAGCCCAGCTCGCGGCGCGCGATTTTTGCGGTCAAATTGTTCCGTAGATAATATGGTCTCATCGCGACTGAAGCAGCGATGAGAAACGAATGACGTATTATCTCAGCTATTATAACGACACGCTTGCGGACGGCGCGTCGCTGACCTTTCCAAAGGATGCCATTCATCGGTTGTTTTACGTTCATCAGGGCAACGCCGAAATCGACGGACAAACCGTCTCCGCAGACGAAGCCGTATACCGGCCCGGCTCAGCCACGGTAACCGGCGCCGGCGGCGGGGCCCGCGTCTTCCGGTGGGAACTCGGCACGTCGGCCGGCAAAGTGCCGGGCAATGTCGAATCCGTGCTGCGCATGACGCGCGGCTGCTGGATGCTCGATATTCAGGACGGCGATGAATGGATGTTTCGTCTCGACAGCATCGTCCACAACCCGCCCGATCCCGCCGATTGCCACACTCATCCGGGACCGGGGATCCGGGCGTTGCTGTCCGGCGAATTCATCATTCGACAAACCTCGGAAAATGGCGGGGGCGCCTATCCCGGCGATCCTTGGTGGGAAACCGGAGCGGAAGCGGTCATCTCCACTCCTGTCGGCGGCACGCCGGTCCACTTTCTGCGCGCCATGCTCTTGCCCATAACCTTCAAGGGGCGGCCCGACACCGCCAAGTGGCTCCGCGCGAAACCAAAACAAAGAAGCGCCTGGAAACTCTACGTCGATCAAGTCATCAAGCTTTAGCCGGCGCCGCATCGTGCGCAGGCAAGCTCCAGTCCCATCGGCATTTTCACGTTCTGTGCGGACGCTGGACGACATTCGTCCAGAATTGGCGAAGACTTTCGACGCCGCCGGCAGTCGAACTCCAAAGCGTCGCATCGCTGACAAGTAAAGTGCCGCGAACGCGTCCGCGCGGGACTGAAGCAACGCGTCGAAGGTGGCGCGCTCACGCGAGAACGGATGTGGCGGCGCCGTCAAGTCAATCTTCTGACGGGCCAGAACGTCGAGCTTGTTGATGGCGTCGCCGATACGTTCGAGGTGTGGCAGGTGCGGGTGAAGGTTGAATGTGCGGACGCCTTGTAGAAGCCGAAGACGATCAGGTGCAGTTTCAACTTCAATCAGCGACGGCGACCCATCCGCTTCGGCGGCCGGATGAAGCCCGTAGCGGTTCTCGACCGGGACGCCGAGGTCCGCGAGGAGCGAGCGGGCGAATCTGCCGAACACCTGTTGCGGCGGGATGGTCTTATCGCCGTGGTGGAGAAAATCCGCGAGCTGACGCCGCATAAGCTCGTGATGGGAAAGATCGGGCACATCGCCGATGTCGTGATGCGGACACACGAAGGCGAGACGGTCGGGCTGCGCGAGGAACGCTCGAACGGCTTCGACTTCGCCTTTCCCCGCTTCCTGGACAGTGCGGAACGAGTCGAAGCTGATGACGATGAGGGTGCCGGCGCGGTCTAAAACGCGCGCGTCGAGCGCGGTCACAGCGCCATTGTCCGCCACACGCTCGATTTCCGCCACCGGCTGTCCCGTCAAAGACTCGGCCAGTTCGACGAAGGCGGTAAAATTCCGCTTCATGATGTGGTCGAGGAAACCACCGACACCCTGATCGAACTGGGCCGAATCGGCCAATTCCTCAAATCGCGGATAGCCCATGCGGCGGCTTTCAAAAAGCGTCGGAAAGCGATTCTCGATCACCTCGAGCGGCGCCTCTGTCTCGCCCGGCCGGCTCCAAGCGTAATAGACAACGACCTTGCGCGCAGCCGTCTCGCCTCTCCTTCCAAAAACGACCCAGCGTTACGGCGCTTAGTTTCGTTTGCTCACCCGGCACAGACAAGACGACGCGAGCATATTTCGCCATCGCCCAATCCGGGCTAGTGTTTGGCATGAGTGTCGTCAACCCAAACCCGTTCACCACAAGGCCGGAAATCGAAGGTACGTTCGGCGTCGTCACGTCGACCCATTGGATCGCGACGGCCGTCGGCATGGCGGTTCTGGAAAAAGGCGGCAACGCTTTTGACGCCGCGGTCGCGACCGCTTTCACTTTGCAAGTGGTCGAGCCGCATTTGAATGGCCCGGGCGGCGACGTTCCGATTATCGTTTACGACACCCGGCGCGACAAACCGGAAGTGATCTGCGGCCAGGGCCCGGCGCCCGCCGGCGCGACGATTTCGCACTATCGCAATCAGGGCCTCGATCTTGTGCCCGGCACCGGGCTTCTCGCCGCCTGCGTGCCCGGCACGTTCGAGACCTGGATGCTGTTGTTGCGCGACTACGGCACGGTCTCGTTGCGCGATGTGTTGGGGCCGGCGATCGGCTATGCGCAGAACGGGCACCCCCTGGTGGAGCGCGCCCACGCCACCGTCGCCTCGGTCGCGCAGCTGTTTCGCGAGCATTGGCGGAGTTCGGCGGCGGTCTATCTGCCGGATAATTCCGTGCCGGCAACCGGAACGCTATTCGCCAATCAGGCGCTCGCGGCCACTTATCTGCGCATTCTCACCGAAGCCGAGGGCGCCGGAGGAGATCGCGTCGTACAGATCGAGGCGGCGCGGAAATCGTGGTCGCAGGGTTTCGTCGCCGCAGCGATCGATCGATTTTGCCGCACGCAGGAAATTTTCGACTCTAGCGGACGCGCACATCGCGGCGTGCTGACTGGCGACGACATGGCGCGCTGGACGCCGCGCGTCGAAGCGCCGCTCACTTACGACTACGGCCGTCACACCGTGTGCAAGACCGGACCTTGGGGCCAAGGGCCGGTCATGCTGCAACAACTCGCGCTGCTCAAGGGCTTCGATCTAGATGGAATGGACCCGGTGGGTGCGGACTTCATCCATTTGCAGGTCGAGTGCGCCAAGCTGGCGTATGCCGACCGCGAGGAATTCTACGGCGATCCCGATTTCGTCGAAGTGCCGATGGCGCGGCTTTTGTCCGAGGCCTACAATTCCGAGCGGCGCAAGCTCGTGGATCACACCGCTTCGATGACGCTGCGGCCCGGCTCGATCCCGGGCTACGGCGGTAAAATAAGTCCGCACCGGCGGACGCCGGCCGATGCGGCTGCTTTTGCCGGCGCAGGAGAGCCGACGGTTGGCGAACTCGCCATCGCCGATGGCGACACCGTGCACTTCGACATCATCGACCAGTCTGGCAACATGGTGTCCGCGACGCCGTCGGGCGGCTGGTTGCAATCTTCGCCGGTCATTCCAGAGCTAGGTTTTCCTCTCGGCACGCGAGCCCAAATGTTCTGGCTGGATGAAGGCCATCCGGCCGCGCTGGCGCCGGGAAAGCGGCCTCGCACCACGCTGACACCAACGCTCGCGCTGCGCGACGGCGAACCGTATCTCGCCGCGGGCACTCCCGGCGGCGACCAACAAGACCAGTGGATCACCCAGTTCTTCCTGCGCCATGTGCACGCGGGCTTAAATTTACAGGAAGCGATCGACGCCCCGGCCTGGCATTCGGAGCATTTTCCGTCGTCGTTCTGGCCGCGCGCGGCGCGGCCGGGCGTTCTGGTGCTCGAAGGCCGCATTGCCAAAGACACGGCGGCCGAATTGAAACGGCGCGGACATGTTGTCGAAATCGGCGCCGAGTGGTCGGAAGGCCGGCTCACCGCCGCGTCACGCGACGGCCGCAAACGCCGCGCTGCCGCGAACCCGCGCGGCATGCAGGGTTATGCCGCAGGGCGCTGAGAGACTTCGCCGAGGAAGCGTTCGACCTCGGCGCGAAGCGTAACCGTCGCGTTTTCCACTTCTTCCGAGGCGGCAAGCACGGTCTGCGCCGAGCTTCGCGTTTGCGTGATGCCGCTGGCAACCTCGCCTAATGCGGCGACCACTGCCTTGCTACCGGCGGCAGCGCCGGCGACATTGTGCGAGATTTCCCCGGTCGCTAATTCCTGCTGCTCGATGGCGCCGACCACCTCGGACGTATGCATGCTGATGTCCTGCATCCGCTCGGTGATGGCGCGAATGGCGGCGACGGCCTCGCTGGTGGAGCCCTGCACCGAGGAAATTTCCCGGGTGATTTCTTCGGTAGCTCTCGCCGTCTGCACGGCGAGCGATTTCACCTCCGAGGCGACGACGGCAAATCCGCGCCCGGCGTCGCCGGCGCGCGCCGCCTCGATGGTCGCATTCAGCGCCAGCAGGTTCGTCTGTTCGGCAATGTCCTGAATAAGCTTGACCACATCGCCGATCCTTTGCGCGATACGCGCCAGGCCGGCAATATCCGAGTTGGTGGCGGTGGCGTCGGCGGCCGCGCCCTGCACCACTTGGCTGGCCTGCGCCAGCCGCCGGCTGATTTCCTTGATCGAAGCCGACATCTCCTCTGCAGCCGCAGCCGTAGTCTCGATATTGACCGAGGCCTCGTTCGAGCCATGCAGCGCGCTTTCGGCACGGTGCAGCGTATGATCCGAGGTCGTGAGCAGCGACTTCGCGGCCGATTTCATCTCGAGCGCGCCCTGGGCCACGGTCAGGAGCATCGATTCGACGCGGGCGCGAAACGCGGCGATCGCGGCCTCGATCGCGTCGCGGTGCTGCTCACGTTGACGCAAAGAGTCGCGCTCCTTCTCGGCCGCGCGCTGTTGGGAGACGTCGGTGTGCGTGGAAACCCAGCCGCCATCCGCCAATGGGCGGGTGATCACCGAAATCGTCCGGCCATCTTCGAGTTCAAACGTTTTTTCCTCGGTGCGGCCGCTGGCCGCCTGTCTCAACGCGCCGTCGACATACTCATCGGGATCGCCGGCAAAGGCGCCGATTTTGGCGCGGCGCACCAGAATTTCCCGCAGCGGCGTGCCTTGACGGAAATTCTCGGGGGGAAGAATGGACATTTCGATATAGCGCTTGTTGCAGACCACAAGCCGCGCTCTGCCGTCATACATGCTCACGCCCTGAAGCAGATTTTCAAGCGCGGCGTTGAGCAGGGTATTACGCCGGCGTTCTCGGACCAGGGCGGCCAGCGCGGCAACCGACAAGGCGGCGAGCGCCAACGCCATGGCCAACAGAACAACGCCCGCGGCGGGGAGATCGCTTAGCATCGGGGATACCGCGTGTCCGGCAACATCGGCAAATACCCAAAATGCCGCCGCGAAGCCGGCAATACGGACGGCCAAACGAAAATGGGCAATGGGCCCGGCTGGACCTTGCTTCCAAACATAGACATGCGTCCGATGCGCGCCGCTTCAGATTAGGCGCACAAGCATTGTTCTAAGGTTAACGAAATGCTCATCTGCGGCCTGGGAGCAGCCCGCGTAGCCTCTTTGCCCCTGCAACAGCGGCCCTGCGCGCGACTTCGAGCCGGCGCGCCGCCGCAAACGCCGCGTGACCGCGGACCCCAATCAAGCGGTCGGCAAGGGGGAGCCGCTCGCGCCAGAGATGATCGATCATGGGATGATTGGCCGTTGCGCACGAATCGGCGCGCAGCATATTGGTGTCGTCGAGCAGATCTGCGGTCAGTTCGACGCTGAGCATCACGCCCGGCGAGAAGCGCGCAAAGGCTTCGTCATAAGCGATTTTCCAGAACCAGGCGCTGCGGCCGCTTCGTAACGCGACGGTCGCGGCGATCGCGCGGCCATCGATAAGAAGGCGGTTGATCGACACCTTCTGTTCGGCGGCAAGCTTGAACAGCGCGGTACGCACGAAGCGCTGCAGTTTTTCGTCGGCTGCCGCTGCCGTGCCGGCCCTGCCTTTCCATCCTAGCGCCTCCAGGCTGAAAAAGTCCTCAAGCGCGCGGTCGATCGCGGCGGGTTCGGTCGCGATGGTGATCGCGATGGCGCCTGTTTCGGAAAGGCGCCGCCATTGCCGGCGCAATTCTTTGCGTTGGTGGCCGCTCATGGCGCCTTCCAGATACCGCGACCGCTCGCCTGTCGGCGCGAGCAGCGCCCGGCGATGACGGCCGAATGTGGCCGACGGCATCTGCGCGCGCCGAAGTATGCCGTCGAGCGCGCTGGCAAAAGGTCCGTCCTCCGGCAGGAATGGCAATAGCAGCAAGCCCGGAAGCGCGCGGTCGGCGGCGAGATGCGACAGGAACGCGCCAACGACCGGCTCGGCGGCTTCGCGCTCGACCAACGGCAGGCCGAGCGGTGCATAGGGATGCGTCCAGCCTACCAGCACCGGCAGATTGAAACCGTAGCGCCGCCGCTCAATGCGGGCCGGGAAGAAACCAAGAAGCCGCCGCGGCTTTCCCCCCGACCAGATCAGAACCGCGCCGGCATCGGCGCCGAAGACCGGCGCAGCCGGCAGCGCAAAAGCCGACTCGTAAAACACATTAGGCTCGAGCGCGCGCGCGGCAAGCTCGCGCCATTGCGGCGCGATGGGCTCGAGCCCGGTCAGCGGGCGCCATTCGACCGTGAAGGAATTGGCCGCGTAGCGGTCCGCGAGCGCGGCACGGCGGGCAGTGGCGATGGCCGACGCTGCGTGTTCCAGAGCGACAACCGGCGCCGGATCGTTCGAGACTCCGACGGTCATGCTCGCCCTTCAGCTTTCCCGGGGCGCACCGAAGATCAGACAGTGAAGCCCGAGACGGTATTTGGCCAACGCGAACAGACTGGCCGATTCGAATACCAGCGCCACGGCGCCGGCGATGGCGGCGCCGAGAAGCCCGAACGGCGGGATCAGCGCCATCAACAAGACGAGGTTCAGCGCAAATGAACCGGCATAGACCAGCGCGCATGAACGCCGTTCGCCAAGCATATTGAGAAGCCGCTCCGCCGGACCGACCGAAGCGCGGGCCAAAAGGCCTACGGCGATGATGAACATCAGATAGTAGCCGGAGACGAAGTCGGGTCCGTATAAGCGCAGCAGCGGGCGGCCGAGAATCAAGAGAACGACAATCGAGCCGAGCGAAGGCCAGAAGGTGAGGCGAACCGACTGGCGCAGGAAGGAAACCAGGCGTTTGCGGTCGCCGGCGACGTGATATTGCGCGAACTTGTGCGCGATGGTCTGCGCCACCGAAAAATAGATGAAGGCGACGAGCGCCATGGTCTTGACCGCGGCGTAATAGATCGCGACTTCGTTCGGCGAGCGATACTGCTGGAGCACAATGACGTCTGCGTAAGTGAGCAGCAGATAAAATGCCTCGACAACGAAGATCGGGGTCGAGGTGGCGAGCCAAGAACCGACCTCAAAGGCCTTTGCGCCGCTTTCAACGACGCGCGTGAGCCGCCGGTTGAGCACGACGAGCTGGCCGATAGTGACGGCCCACAAGCTAACGACGCCGGCGAGCGTCGCCGTGATGGCGTCGGTCGGCAGGCCGATCGCAAAGGCAATGCCCATCAGTCCGAGCAACGCGAGCTGGCGCTGGATGTAGACCGGCGCTAATCCGAGATTGACCCAGTTGTAAGAGCGCGCGATGCCGCTTTGGACCTGAGCCACGCCGCAAAGCGGCAACGCCGCGCAGGCGAGGTAAAGCGGGATGATGGTTTCGCGACCGAGATGCGGCGACAGCAGGAACACCGCGGCGGCGCCGAGAAGGGCGATGCCGGTGGCAATGCCCGCGGCGAGCCAGCGGCTGCCGCCGAGATAGCCGCGCAACAGCGCGAACTTGCTGTGTTCGATGTATTCGGGAATGAAGCGTTGCGCGGCCGAGCCGAGGCCGAGATCGACCATGCCGCCGATCAACAGCACCCACGTCCAGGTATAGACGTAAACGCCGAATTCGAAGACGCCCATCCATCGCGCCAGCAGAATCTGCGAGACGAAAGCGATGGCCGCACTGACGACGCGGATAAGAAAGGCCGCGCCCGCCAGCCGCCGCGCCAGCGAGGACTCGCTACCGTCAGCAAATAGCGCGTGGACGCGGGCAACGCTGCCGCCGAGAGCGCCACGCCACGAGGACGCGCGCCACTGCCAACGCGGCGCATGTTCGGAACCGATCGATGCCACAATGACCTCTGCGGGCGGCTGGCAAGAGGGACCATCGTTAGCAACGAAGCGTTAACATTCAGTTGGAAGAAATTAACAATTGCGGCGGGAACTCATCATGCGTCCGCGTTCCCCGTCTTGCGGGACGGACGAACGCGCTAATCCGCAAGCCCGGCGAGCAGCCCCTGCGCCTCTTCGATCTCGGGAAATTCCGGCGTCGGCGAGAAACCTTCGAGGGCCGGAGCGAGCACGGTGTGCGCGTCGGCGGCGCGGTTGGAGTTCTGATAAAGCTCCGCCAGCGACAGCGCCGCGCGCAACTCGAAGCTCCGTGCCTTTTGCTTTTGCGCGATGGCGATGGCGGCGAGGAAGGCTTCCTCGGCGGGCGCCGTGTTGGCCGGATCGCGCCTCAACAAAATCTCGCCGCGGATGCGATGCAGGAGAGCGTCGGACCAGTGTTCGCCCGTCTCGGCCGCGAGCATCACCGCCGCGTCGATGCGCGTTAAAGGTTCGTCGCTGGTTTCGTGCTCGGACTGAGCTTCGGCAACCAGAGCCGTCAACCACGGAACGTACGCCTTGTTTCCGGCCGCGACATGGGCTTTGAGACCCTCACGCATTACCGCAAGACCGGCGTCGCACTCGCCCATGCGAAAGCGAACCCAGCCGTGGTAGATCGTTCCGATCGCGCCGTAGAACGCGAGCCCGTGATCACGGCTCAATTCAAGAAGCGATTCTACTGCGCGCCGCGCGGCTTCGACGTCGCCGCGGAGTACTTCAAAAAAAGCTTTGAAGCCGTACGTGTTGGCAAGAGTCGGCGGATGTGCCGCTTCGACTGCGCGCTCCAACGCCTCGTTGATGTAATTACGCGCCTGCTTGTAATCGCCGAGCATCCAGTGCGTGTGAGCGAGGAATACAGCGATTGAGGCGGGGCTGGCCGTGCCGAAGCGTAGCTTGATCTCGCGATCCCACTGTGGATCACTCATTTGCAGCGCCGCAGCAAAATGGGCCTGAGCCTGCGTGAAAAAGCCCTGAAGATGGCGGGTCAGACCGAACATACGGTGCGCCCCCGCCGTCTCCGGCAGCAAGGCGTGCCGCTCGGCCTCGCCCAGGAAGACCTCGGCAATCCCGTCCGCCAACTTGAAATCGCCGCGCATCAAGCTTCCGCCCCACTGGCCAAAATAGGTGACGAAACGTTCGGTGGGATTTTTTATGCCGGCGGCAAGCTCGCGCGCACGAGCGAAGGCGGCCTTCGTTTCGTCGGCGCCCATGCCGCGCGACCACAACAGCGCCTGACCGTAGCTTGTCTGAAGTTTCAAACGGCGTTCGCGCGCCGCGGTAGCGGTTTTCACTTCGTCCGTTTCGGCGAGCGCGGCGAGCAGCGATTGCGCTTGTTCGATCTCGGGAAATTCCGGCGTCGGCGCGAAGCCTTCCAGCGCCGGCGCAAGCACGGCATGCGCTTCAGTGGTGCGCGCAGTCGACTCATAAAGCTTCGCCAGCGACAGCGCCGCACGCAACTCGAAGCTTTTGGCCTTTTGCTGCTGCGCGACGGCGATGGCGGTGAGGAAAGCCTCCTCAGCGGGCGCCGTGTTCGCCGGATCGCGCTTCAACAAAATCTCGCCGCGGATGCGGTGCAGGAGCGCGTCTGTCCAGCGCTCCTCGGTTTGCTGAGCCAGCCTCAGAGCCTCATCGACCCGAGTTAAAGCTTCGTGCGGGCTTTGTCTTTCGCCCTCAAGCTCAGCGAGCAGGCCCTGATAGAAGGGCAGATAGAGCCTGTTTGCCTGATCTGCGTATGCCGCAATGGCTTGCCGAAATTCCGCGACGCTCTCCTTGCCTTCGCCGAGTCGGGCATGCGCCCAAGTCGAGGACAAGGTGGTCGCTCTTACATAGGAGGAAAGGCCGTGCTGCTGTGCAAGTTCGAGCAGAGAATCGGCCATGCGCAAGACAGCTTCGGCGTCGCCGCGCAGTATCGGCAGTATGGCTCTGCGGCCTTCGACGTGCGTTTCCGTGGGCATATGCGCGATCTCTCTCGCGCGCGCGGCCGCTTCATTCGCCAGCTCCGCCGCTTGGTCGACCCGACCAAGCAGCCAATACGCTAGCGCGAGATGGACCGTCGCGACGGCCCCTATATCCACGCCGAAGCGGAATTTGGCATCGCGATCGCGTTCGGGATCGTGAATCCGCAGCGCCTCATCGAGGCTTACGCGTGCGGTCAGTAGATCGCCGAGGTAAAGACGTGTGGCGCCCTGGATGCGGCTAGCGACCGCCGTCTCAGTTGGTCGTCCTGCGTTCTCGGCGTCCCGCAGAAATGCGGTAGCAGTCTCCAATGCTAAATTTAGTTGGCCACGCATCAGGTGGCCGCTCCATTGTCCGTAATAGGTGGCGAAGCGCTCGGATGGATCATCGGCGCTTCCGGCAAGCTCCTGAGCGCGAGCGAAGGCGGCTTTAGTTTCCTCGGAGGTGTAACCCTTCGACCACATAAGGGCTCGGCCAAGGCCGGTCTGGAGTTTTAGCCGCTCGCTGGCCGACGCAGTGGCCCGCGGAGTCCCCTCGCCTTCCTTGTCCGCCATCTCGATGGCCTTGCCGAGGTGCGAAATCGCTTCCTGGAAGGCGGAGCGGCGCAGCGCCTGGTCGCCGGCCTTGCCCCACCATTCGATCGCGGCATCGGTCATGCCGGCTTGCGTGAAGTGATAAGCGAGTGCTTCCGGCTCGGCGGCCGCGGTGTCGGCGAAGCGGTCGCGCAGAATCTCGGCGACGCCGCGGTGCAAAATCTGGCGGCGGCTTTTCAGAAGATTTTCGTAGGCCGCGTCCTGAATGAGCGCATGCTTGAAGCGATAGTCGGACTCAGGCGGCAGGCCCTGGACCAGCACGATGTCGGCGTCGGCGAGTTTCTCCAGCGCCGCCTGCAAAGGCACGTCCTCCACGGCGGCCACGTCGCGCAGCAACCTGTAAGTGAAGCCGCGGCCGATCACCGAGCCTATTTGCGCGATTTCGCGCGCCGGGCCGAGGCGGTCGAGCCGCGCCATCAGGGATTGCTGCAAGGTCGGCGGAATTGACTGGATGCCGCCGCCTCCCTCGCCGCGGTCCAATAACAGCCGCGTCACTTCCTCGACGAACAGCGGCACGCCGCCGGTGCGGGCGGCGACATCCTCCACCACGTCGCGCGGCAGCGCATGGCGGGCGGACAATTCCGCCACCATGTCGTGCACCTGGGGGCGGTCTAAGGGGGCGAGCGATATGGTGCCGTGATGCGAGCGCATACTCCAGGGCGGACGAAATTCCGGCCGCGTCGTCGCCACGATCAACAACGGCGCCAGCGCCCCGCGCTCAGCAATGCCGCGCAGGACATCAAGCGTGGTCGGATCGGCCCAATGCAGATCCTCGAATGCCAGCACCACCGGCTGCGCCTTGGCGCCCGCCATCAGCCAATTAGTCAGCGCCGCCAATTGCCGCCGGCGCAACTCTTCGCCCGACAATTTAGGCGCCCGTTCTGCCGGTAGCGGTATGTCGAGGAGCGGTGCGAGTAAAGACACATTCTCCGCAGCGTCGAGCTTGACCTGAGCGAGCGAACTCTCCAGCTCCGCGAGTCGCCGCTCTACCGGCACGTCGGCGCCGCCGAACCGCTGACGGCCCCATTCGGCAATCGGATGCAGCGGCGTGTTTTGCAAAAGCTGTGAGCAGCTCCACTCGACCCAAGTGTGCGGCGTCTCACTCAGGCGAGCATGAAATTCCTCGATCAGGCGAGATTTACCGAGCCCCGGCTCGCCGACGATCAGCACCAATTGCCCTTCTCCGGTCCGCGCGCGTTCCCAGCGCCGCGTGAGCATCGCCATTTCGTCGTTGCGGCCGACGAGCGGAGTCAAATTGCGCTGACCGGAGCGGCGGCCGCCACCGCTGGCGCGGATGAGCTTGAACAAAACGGTCGGCTCCGGCACGCCCTTGAGTGTATGGGTGCCGTGCCCCTCGGCGACGAACAGCCCGGCGATCTGGCGCTGCACCTGCGCGGTGATCAGGATCGAGTCAGGGTCGGCCAATGCCTGAAGGCGCGCGGCGATATTCGCGACGTCGCCGTAGATTTCGCCGGCAGCGTCGACTACGGCCGGACCGGTTTCCAGCCCAATGCGGGCTTGCAACTCCGGCTTGTCGGTACCGGCATTGTTGCGATTGAGTTCGGCGAGCGCGCGCTGGATCGTCAGCGCCGCGCGCGCCGCGCGCTCTGCGTCGTTCTCGTGCGCGATCGGATAACCGAACAGCGCCAAAATGCCGTCGCCGAGCTTTTTGGCGACGTGGCCGCCCATCTCCGTCACCGCCGCGGAAGCGGCGTCAAGATAGGAGCCGACGAGATCGCGCCACTCCTCGGCATCGAGCTGCGCCGAGATACCGGTCGAGCCAACCAAGTCGCAGAACATCACGGTGAGATACCGGCGCTCGCCCGCTGCTTGCTGCGGTGCTAACGGTGCGGCAGTTACTCACGGGATCGCCGCGGCGGCGGTCGACGGCGCCGCTTGCGCGGTCGATGTTGACTGAGGCGCATTTCCAATCTCCGCAATCGCGTGCAAGAGCTTGCGGCGGTGACCGAGCGACGCAACGCCGATCTTTTCCAGGTCCGCATCGGTAAGTTCGGGCAGGATCGAGAAGTCGATATCGTTCTCGGCAAACGCCTGCGCGTATTGCCCGAGCCCGACTTTGCCAAGCCAGTCGGCGATCTCCGCCATCGCTGCCCGCGCGGGATAGTCGCCGTCGCCCCGTGCGCAAGCTTAGCCTGGATCGAGCGTCGATGAAATCGGGGGGTGTGCTGTCATTATCCCGCCTCGCCGCCTCGCGCAGCGGGGAGGGAAAACTCAATAGTCCTTGAGCAGCCGCTCGATGTAATCGAGCTCGTCTTGCGGGCGCAGCACGTCGCCGAAGCGGCGGCGCAGTTCTTCGATGATGCGGCGGGCGCGCTGCACGTCGATCTCACCGGGCACTTTCACCGTGAAATCGTCGCCGTAATCGCGGCCGCGCAACGGCCGGCCGAGCGGATCGGTATCGCGCTGGGCGCGCGGCAATCCGGTGCGGCCATTCTGGCCCGGTCCAGGGCCCTGCCCCATTTGTTGCTGCATGGATTGCGCTAGTCCCTGCGCCCCTTTGCGCAGCGCATTGAGCGCGCGGCCTTGCGAATCCACGGCGCCCTCGGCGTTACCCTCGCCCAGCTCACCTTCAGCTTCACCCATGGCTTCGCCGGCGTCGCCCAGCTGATCGAGACCGTTCTGGCCTTGGCCTTTTTCGCCCTGCTGACCCTGTTGGCCTTGCTGACCCTGCTGACCCTGGCCCATACCGCGCTTCTTCAATTCGTCGAGCAGCTTGTTGAGGCGGTCGCGCAACGCTTGCTGGTTCTTCCGCAGATCGTCCATTGACGGCGCCTGCTGATCGCCCTGTTGGCCGGGTTGGGCTTGTTGACCGCGCTGGCCGTTTTGCCGGCGCCGATCCTGGCCCTGCCGGAAGGTGCGGTCACGCAGGTCCTGCTGCTTGCCGATCATGTCGCCGAGCTCATCGAGTTGCGACATCATGTCGTCCATGTCGTCGCCGTTTTGGCCCGGCGTCGCCATCTCCAGATTCTCCATCATTTGCTGGAGCTCCTGCAGCAATTGCCGCGCCGCATCCTTGGCGCCGCTGCGCGCAAGATTTTCGAGCCGGTCGAGCATGCTCTTGAGGTCTTTTTGACTGAGCGAGCGCGCATTGCGGTCGAGCGGCCTCGACAATTGCTGGGCGTTCTTCATCTGCTCCTGCATCGCTTGCAGGTAGCGATCCATGGCCGCGCGCAGCTGGTCCATCAGCTGCTTAATCTCCTGATCACTGGCACCGCGCTCGAGCGCCTGGCGCAGCGCTTCCTCGGCGTTGCGCAGGCTGGCTTCCGCGTCCGACATGTCGCCATCCTCGATGCCGAGCGCCATCTGCCACAGCCGCGCCGTCACCTCGCGCAGATCGTCGTCGGTCTTGGCACGAACCAGCGACCAGAATATCGAGCGCAGTCCGAGATAAATTCCGGCATCGGCGGTGAACTTGTCCGGCGCCAGCGCCAGCGCGTCGAGCGCGGTCGTAACAACAGGCCGCGCGCCGGCGTCGAGCGCGAGATTACGCCGCTGCTCGACCAGCGCTCGCGCCAACGGTTTGGTGAAACTGCGCTCCGGCAGACGGAAAGTGATCGGCTCGCTGCGGCCTTCGTTGCCGCCTTCATCCTTGGCGACGAGCGTCATCACCACCTCAGCGCCGGCCCAGGGATGATCCGTCAAATCTTTGATGGTCTGGCCGACGCCGCTCCTGGTCCGCGCTTGCGGCAGAATGAGCGCGAAATCCGGCGGTCCGAATAACGGCCGCGCGCTTGGCTTCTCGCTCGCCGGCTCGTCCTTGCGCGCGAAGGTCGCGTGCGCCTCGGTCACCCCGTAATCGTCCTCGACGCGGTAGGACAGAAGCAGCGATCCGTGGTTCTGCGGCTCGGGATCTTTTGTCAGCGCAATGGTCGGCGGCTTGTCGGGAATGGCGTTGAACGCCCAGACGAGATCGTCGCCCGCGCCACGTAATGTCGCGATTCCGGTCCCGGTGATTTTGAAACGATATTCCTGCGTACCCGCGGGCGAACGGACGTCATCCTGCGCCGGCGTAACGCCGCCTTTGCCGGCGACATCAAGATTGACCTTGCCGGTGGTGCGCACGACGAGCGTGCTTCCGGCGGGCACCGCAATCACCTGGGCGGTTTGCGCATCCTGCCGCGCCGTTTCGCCGGGATGAAGGCCGGCAAGAATGATCGGCGGCTTGCCGGTATAAACCGGCGGAGTGACCCAAGCGTCGACGCGGAAATTTGCCGGCAGCACCACGCCTTGCCAATCGAACGCGGCCGCGATGCGTTTCCAATGCTCGCCCTCGGCGGCAAAGAAGCTGGCGATGACCGCGATAAGGACGAGACCGCGCAGCGCGTAAGGATCGCTCACCGACAGGCGCGGCGACGGCCAGCCAGCCCTGAAGGAGCGCGGCGACGGCCAGCCAGCCCTGAAGGAGCGCGCCGACGCCAAGGTACGCTCAAGATGGCTTTTCCAAAGCGCCAGCGAATAGGGATCTTGCGGCGTGACCGCAAGCTCGTCAGCGATGGCAGTCGCCGGCCGGTGCGGCAATCCGCTGCCGCGATCGAGCCGGCTCAAACTTTCCGCGGCGGCCGGAATGCGCAATCGCACCAGCGGCACGAGCGCGGCGAGGGCGAGTATCGCCATCGCGAAAAGAACGATGGCGCGGCCAAGCGGCGGCAGATCGAGCCAGAGCCCGAGCCAGGACAGGGTGAGGAAAATACCGCCGACCGTTGCGATCCGCGCCAATGCCGGCCACAGCCGCTCCCAGAGGATGGTCCAGCGTGCGCGGCGCAGCGCGGTGCCGAGCGGCGATTTGGCGTCGAGCGCCGATCGCCTTTGCGGCGGGGCGGAATGAGTTTGCTGCGACGTCGTCTCCGTCACCACGTTCTCCGCGGAGAAACCTTGCGCGACAACACTTTAGCATCGGGGCCATTCGAAGGCGGCCCGCAGCGCAGGAAGCCTGCCATGCGGAAAAAAACAAGCAATTTCAGAGCCAGATCAGAGCCACGCCGGCATGCGGTCGAGCGCGATCAATTCTTCGGCAGATGGCCGCGGCCGAACGATCGCCCATTCATCTTGTCTGACAAGGACTTCGGGGATGAGCGGGCGGCTGTTATAGGTCGAGGCCTGCACCGCGCCATAGGCGCCCGCGCTCATGACGGCGAGAAAGTCGCCCGGCTTTGGCGGCA
>Ga0302180_10001253_pt1 | contig 20377 bp, 19 predicted proteins | sample I_Palsa_E3_2_FD_200575 | JGI IMG/M metagenome (GOLD analysis project Ga0302180, IMG submission 200575) | Peat permafrost microbial communities from Stordalen Mire near Abisko, Sweden - I_Palsa_E3_2 | ecosystem: Environmental > Terrestrial > Soil > Palsa > Peat permafrost | place: Sweden... | reverse complement strand
GCTTCCGGGTGTTCCTGGCCCTGCTGCCGCACCGCGTCCAGATCGTCGAAACCGACGGCCCCGACATCGTCGTCAAGCTGATCGAGGAACCGCGGAAGCCGACGAGGACAAGGAACCGCAGGGCCTCGGCGCGGTCGAATACCTCCTCAACAGCGGCCGCGAAAACCGCTGAGGCCCAGGCCTGAGCCCTGGCGATATGTCCCCCGGGATCCTGGCGGCCTGCTTCTCCCCCGAACGGCTGGCGGCGCGGCTGCCTCGGCCGGGTGCCTGGCGCCCGTACCCGGCGGTGCGGGACCGGGCGGCCTGGGATGGCGTGCCCGCGGCGACCCGCGATCATCTGCTCGGTCAGGCGGCCCGGATCCTGGCCGATCCCTGGCCCCTGCTCACCGCGACCGACTACGGGCGATTCAGCCGGGACGGCGACCGCCGGGCCTACGAACGGCCCTACTTCGCCCGCCGTACCCGGCTGGGCGCCGCCGTCTTGACGGCGGCGCTGGCCGGGCCGACACCGGACCGGGTCGACGATGTCATTGACGGCGTGTGGCTGCTGTGCGAGGAGACCAGCTGGTGCCTGCCCGCAGCCGACCTGTTCGCGCGCCGGGCCGGACAGCCGCTACCTGACCCGGCGCAGCCCTGCGTCGACCTGTTCGCCGCGGAGACCGCCGCGCTGCTCGCCTACACCGACCTGCTGGCCGGCGACCTCATCGAGTCTTCCGCTCCCGTGGCCCGCAGACGGCTGCGGGACGAGGTCCTGGCCCGGGTGCTCGGTCCCTACCGGGACAACGATCAGTGGTGGTGGTTCGGGCTACGGAAGAAGGACCTGAACAACTGGACGCCGTGGATCCACGCCAACCTGCTGGCCACGTCGCTGCTGCTCGATGACCGCCGGCAAGACGTCCTCGTGACCGCTGAACGCGCGATCGGGGCGCTGGACCGCTACCTCGACGCCGTTCCGGAGGACGGCGGCTGCGACGAGGGGATCAGCTACTGGTGGCGGGCGGGCGCCAGTCTTTTCGAGTGCCTGCAGACATTGGCCTGCGCCTGCGGCGAGGACTACGGCGTCTACGAGATCGGTAAGATCCGCGCGATCGCCAGGTATCCGGTGATCGCGCACATCGCCGGGAAGTGGCACGTCAACTTCGCCGACGGGTCACCGAAGCCTTACGGGGCCGCGCCGCAGCTGCTGTACCGCTTCGGCGCTGCGATCGCCGACCATGAGGTGGCGCAATACGCCAGGGCCCTGCGCGGCGACAAGGCAGCGGCCGCTGACCTGGTCGCCGGGGCCAACGGTTCGGTGGCCCGCACGCTCAGCGCGATGTTCGACCCTGAGTGGGCGGACTCGCCGCCGGGGGAGTTCCCGATGCCCGCGCAGGCGTGGCTCTCCGCGACCGGGGTGCTCACGGCCAGGTCGCGGGCCGGCAGCGTGGCCGGACTGTTCCTGGCCGCCAAGGCAGGCCACAACGCCGAGAGCCACAACCACAACGACGTCGGCTCCTTCATCGTGGCCCTGGACGGCCGCCCGCTGCTGATCGACGTGGGCGTCGGCGTCTACGCCCGGCAGACCTTCGGGCCGGAGCGGTACGACATCTGGACCATGCAGAGCTCCTGGCACAACGTCCCCGAAGTCGACGGCGTGCCCCAGGCCGCCGGGCGCCAGTACGCGGCCCGCCGCGTCCAGGGCCTGCTGTCCGCCGACGCTGCCGAATTGTCGTTGGACCTGGCCGGGGCCTACCCACCCGAGGCGGGGATCCGCTCGTGGCGCCGGAGGATCCGCCTGGACCGCGCCGGTGCAGGCGGCGGCAGAATCCTCATCGAGGACGCATGGGATATAGACCATTGTCCGGAACGAACGGTGGTGTACCTGATCGCGGCACGTGAACCGCGTCCGGTGGCCGAGGGCCGGCTGATGATTGCCGCTGATGAGAACAACCTGGCCATCGACTACCCGCAGGCGGACTTCGACGCTGGCATCGAGAAACGTCCCGTCGATGATCCCCTCCTGGCCGCGACCTGGGGTCCCGACGTCTACCGGATCACCCTCGCCGCCCGCCACCCAGGCACCCAGGGCACCCTTCACCTGGAGATCGGCGCGGCGGGCGATCCGTCTCGGATGCCCTAGGACGCTTGGCCGCCTCAGCGGGCCGGGTCGAGCACGAGCTTGCCCGTCAGGCCGCCCGACTCGACCCGCCGGAGCTGGGCAGATCCCTCAGACAACGGCACGACGTCGGCGATCCTTATCCTGAGCGCGCCAGACCCGAGCTGCTCGGCTAGCTCGCGCAACCGTACGGCGTCGGGCTGCACGCCGATGACGGTGCTCGTCAGGCCGGGGGAATCGTCCGGGATGGCCGGGGGCACGACGGTCACGAAATGCCCGGCAGGCCGGACAGCGCCGATCGCTGGTGACCAAGCCGTCGGTCCGACGGCGTCAATGATCGCATCCACGCGTCCGTGCTCGGCTAGCACCTGCTCCGTCACGTCTCCGGCCCGGTCCACGACTGTCTCCGCACCCAGTGGCGACTCGGCATCGCCGCGAGCTTGCTGAGTCAGGGAAAGAGCATCCGCGACGTCAGCCGTTCCCTGGGCTACACGTCGGAGCCCGCGTTCAGCCGGGCCTTCACCCGCAGGCATGGTCGTCCGCCCAGCACCTATCACGTCGGCTTGGAGGCGGATCAGGTTGCCGCTGGGGCGGAGGTCTCGCCTACTCCGGCGAGCAGCCGGGCGATCGGGGCCTGCCTGTCGCTTCCGCCACGCCACACCCAGCACCAGCATCAGGCGGCCGAGATCACCGGTTCACCGGGAAGACATTCGAGGGGAAGGTCAGAGAGCTGCGCCGACGCTTAACGACTTCTATAGCCGTCGTTGAAGGTTATAATGACGACTACGCCAGTAGTTAAATTGCCGGAAGCTCCGACGCCGCTGGCCGTGGTTCGTGCGCTGCGGCTGATGGGTACTCATGTCGCGAACTGGCGGAAGCTTCAGCGTCTGACGGCCGCTCAGGTCGCCGAACGGGCGGGCGTTTCGCGGGACACTTTGCGCGCCATCGAACAGGGTAAGGGGACCGCGAGCACTGAGAACCTGTTCCGAGTGCTGCGCATCCTCGGGACTTTCGACGGCGTGGTGGCGGCGGCCGACCCCTACCAGACCGATGTGGGGCGGCTGCGTGCCGACGAGATTCTGCCCCGCCGGGTCAGGAGCTGGACGCCCGGTGCCAGGCGCAGTCGAGAAGGCGCCCATCGAGGTCACCGCGGAGATTGACGGGCACGAGATCACCGCGGGGCACGCTGCGGGTCCACGAGCGGGGCGAGCAGAGTGCGACCTTCCGTTACACCGATGAGTACCTGGCCAGCCCAGACTCTTACGACCTCGACCCGGCCCTGCCGAAATCTTCCGGCGTCTTCCAGACACCGGCCGGCAGGCCGATGTTCAGCGCTTTCGCCGACAGCGCACCGGACCGATGGGGCGAGAACCTCATGCGCCGCGAAGAACGCGAGCGTGCCCGGGCAATTGCCGTCACGCCGCGCACGCTCCGCCAGGCCGACTTTCTGCTGGGTGTACGAGACGACGTCCGGCAAGGCGCCATACGGTTCAGGAGCCCGGCGCCCGGGCGTACTACTCGTCACATCCCGGAGCAGTCCCGCGCCTCGTCGAGATGCCCCGGCTACTGCACGCGGTCGACCACCTCGACGCCGAAGGCACGATGGACCGCGACCTCAAGGATCTCATCGCTGCTGGCAGCTCGCTTGGCGGCGCGCGGCCCAAGGCTGCCGTCATCGATGCGTCTGGACGGCTCGCCATCGCGAAGTTTCCCCGTTCGGGCAGCGACGAATGGGACATGCCTGGATGGGAAAACTCGAACTCGATCTAGCTGAACGAGCCGGGCTGAACGTCGCAAGATCCGACCTTGCGCAGGTGGGTGGGCGGCATGTGCTGGTTGTTGACCGCTTCGACCGCGGCGATGGGCTGCGCACCGGATTCACCAGTGCTCTTACCATGCTGGAAGCCTCAGATGGCGAACAGCGCAGCTACCTGGAGATAGCCGAAGTCATCGAACGTCATTCCAGCCGGGCCGTCGCCGACCTCCGCGAGCTCTACCGCCGGATCGTCTTCTCTATCCTCACCGGAAACACCGACGATCACCTGCGCAATCACGGCTTCCTGCGGCATCGCCGCGGCTGGGTTCTGTCGCCCGCCTACGACCTGAACCCGAACCCCGATGCACCAGACCAGCTCAGCACCGCGATCGACCTAGACGACACGCACGCCAGCATCGAGACCGCACTCGCCGTCTCCGGCTAGGCGGCCAGTACGGCTAGTGGTCGGAGGGTGCTTCTAGGCCGTCCAGGAGGCGGTCGAGGACCGCGCCCATGGCGTCGCGGGCAGCGGAGCGGTCGTCGGCGCGGGCTATGTAGAGGCTGGATTCGGAGATCATCGCGATCAGCAGGCGGGTGAGAGGCTGGATCGGCACTGGCGCGATGCGGCCCTGCTTGACGGCGCGCGCCAGCCATTCGCCCAGCAGGTTCGAGCCGTGGCGCGCTACCAGCTCGTCCCAGGCCTCGTGGCCGAGTACCGCGGGTCCTTCCACCAGCACGATGCGCTGAAAGTCGTCGGTGACGACGCACAGGTCGAGGAAGGCGCGCAGTCCGTCACGGACTTCGTCCCAGGCGTCGGCGGGGGGCTGCGACGCGGTGGCCGGGCGGGAGAGTTCGGCGTCGATGAGGCGCTCGGCGACCTCCCGGGCGATCTGCTCCATGACGGCGTGGAACAGGTCGGACTTGTCGTGGAAGTGGTGATAGAGCGCGCCGCGCGTCACGCGGGCGGCGGCCACGATCTCCTCGGTTCCGGTGGCGGCGTAGCCCTGCTCGGTGAACAGCGTGCGCGCGGCGTCGACCAGGGCCTGACGCGTATCGGCTACGTGCTCATCTCGACGGGTGCGGGTCACCCATGTATTATCTGACATACAGACTGTATGTGGCGAACACGAGGTACGGAACGGGGTAGACGATGGGCTTGCCGTTGCATCTGTCGATCAAGCTCGGCACGCATCTGATGAAGATGAAGCTGCGCGGGGTCGAGAAGTTCCCGATGATCGTGGAGGTCGAGCCGCTGTTCGCGTGCAACCTCAAGTGCGTGGGCTGCGGGAAGATCCAGCATCCGGCTTCGGAGCTCAAGCGGCGGATGCCGGTGGACCAGGCCGTAGCCGCGGTCGAGGAGTGCGGGGCGCCGATGGTGTCGCTGGCGGGCGGCGAGCCGCTGATGCACCCGCAGATCCACGAGATGGTCAACGAGCTGGTCAAGCGCCACAAGTTCGTGGTGCTGTGCACGAACGCGGTGCTGCTGCCCAAGCACCTGCACAAGTTCACGCCGTCCAAGAATTTCGCCTGGATGGTGCACATCGACGGGCTGCGCGAGCGACACGACGAGTCGGTCAGCAAGGAAGGCGTGTTCGACCAGGCCGTGGCCGCCATCAAGCAGGCCAAGGCGGCCGGCTTCCAAGTCTACACGAACAGCACGTTCTTCAACACCGATTCACCGCAGACCGTGATCGACGTGCTGAACTACCTCAACGACGAGCTCAAGGTCGACAGGATGGAGATCTCACCCGGCTACGCCTACGAGAAGGCCCCGACCCAGGACCGGTTCCTGGGCGTGGAGCAGACCCGTGAGCTGTTCGGGGCCGCCTTCGCCGAGGGGCGCAGGAAGAAGTGGCGGCTGAACCATTCACCGCTGTTCCTGGACTTCCTCGAGGGCAAGCGCGACTTCGCGTGCACCCCATGGGGCGTTCCCTCCTACTCGCTGTTCGGCTGGCAGCGGCCGTGCTACCTGCTGGCCGACGGGTACGCCAAGACCTATCAGGAGCTTCTCGATACGACCGACTGGGAGAACTTCGGCCGGGGCAAGGACCCGCGCTGCGACAACTGCATGGCGCACTGCGGCTACGAGCCGAGCGCCGTACTGGCCACCATGAGTTCTCTGCGGGAGAGCATCCGCGCCACCGTGTCCGTTTGACCTTTCCCCGCCCCTGAACTGAAGGACAGGGATTCCGGCGGTCACCCGCCGGGGTTCCTGTTTCACCGCCGGCCGCCTGCCCGGGAAGACTCCCGGGCAGGTCTGACGCCAGCTCCGCAGGCAAGCACGGCTGCCACGGTAGAACCACTCGCAGCGCTCCTGCATCAGGGCGCGCCGAGATCGTCTCGATTCATCCGGTTCGGCGGCCTGAACCAGATGCGAGAGGCGAGCCTGGGGAACGAGCCGGGACAATAGTGCTTATGGAGCAGACCGGTGCAGGGCCCGAGGGCGCAGCTCCGCTGCGGCTGCGGCGGGCCGGGCGGGTGATCATGCTTGATCCGGATGACCGGGTGCTGTTGTTCCGGTACGACGACGAGCTGCCCAACGGGCGGCACTGGTGCACGCCGGGCGGCGGACTGAACGACGGGGAGGACTACCCGGCGGGCGCGCGGCGGGAACTGGCTGAGGAGACCGGCTGGACCGACGTGTCGCTGAGTGGTGAGGTGCACGAGCGGACGCTGACCATGAAGTACGCCGACGAGATAGTCCGGCAGCACGAGAGGTTCTTTCTCGGACGGGTGGAGCTGGCCCAGCGTGGGCTCGGTGAGGTATCGGCCATGCACACCTCGGACGGGATCGCCGCGTGGCACTGGTGGACGCTGGCGGAAATGGACACCACCACCGAAGTGATCTGGCCCCCCGGGCTCGCCGACCTGATCAGGGCTCTGCTTGGCCAACGGCCGGGATCGTGGATGTAACTGGGCCAAGGCATGCTGGGCGGTGGGGTTGCCCTCGGCTAGGTCCTGCAGCGGGATCGCGACGGGATCATCGTCGCGGGCGGCGATGATGGCCTCGCCTGCGGTGAGGTCGGCGACGAACGTGCAGAGCGTAGTGGCCCCGCTGTGCGGTCCGGGTTCCGCGCGGACGCCGTCGGGCAGCGGCGCGCCGGCCAGGACTCTGAGGAACCAGCCTGGGCTGGGATCCTCGGCCGGGACGGCGAGGGAGTCTAGTTTCTCGCCGCGCGCCAGGCTGGTTCCCTGGCTGGACGGCTCGGCTCCAGGGACGTACCGGCCGTGGTTGGTGTGCCACAGCAGCGGTCCCGACCCGGCCCCGGCCTCCACGAAGGCATGGCATCCGGCCGCGGCCTCGACATTGACGACGCGCCCGGTGCGGTCGCCGATCGTGTAGGCGAATCCGCCCGCCGAAGGATTCGCTCGCAGGTAGTCAATCGCCGCCTCGACGGTCCTCGCCGATCGTTGCAGGCCACGGCCCACAAAGTGGCGGCCCGCGCCGTCGCCGGGTGAAGCGACCGGCAGGTGATCGATGGTCCACACCAGCCCGTCGCCGGTCACGGCGAACGCGTTGGCCGGCAAGAACCCCGGATACCAGAAGGCGGTGACCGGCGGCCGCCCCTCGGCCGCCAGCGTGAGCAGTCCGCACCGTCCTACGTCTTCCGACGCGCCGTCCTCGTTGTGCGCGATGACCGAACGTTCCCGGCACCAGGCCAAGTCGCTGCAGCCGATACCCCCCTCCACCAGGCCGAGGTCACCACGGAAGTTCAGCAGCGCCAGGTCGCCAAGCGGCACCGCGGCCCCGGCAGCGAACGCGGCCAGCTCGGCCCATGCCGGGCCGAATCGCGCCTCGGTGGCCCGGCGCACGGCGGATAGCCGATCGCGCCCCGGCGAGCCCGAGACATGGCGGCGCAGCCGGGTTAGGGCCGGCCAGGCCTGTGCCAGCGCGGTCAGCTCGCCCCGAACGTGCTCGCCGAGCGCGCGGAACGCCTCACGGTCCGGGCCGGTCAGCACGATCCAGCGGAGACTTCCCAGCCTGTGCTCATCCAGTGAAACGGTCATGTCCTGGCTCTGGAGTCTGAGTCCACCAGGGACGGTCGGCGGAAGGCGGAGAGGAAGGTGACGGCGGGGGCGCGGACGGCGCGGCGGGCGGTCGGGGTGCGGCGGGGGCTGCAGCCCGGATCATGGTCCGGGAGTTGTACAGGACCGCAGCGCCGAAGACCGCGGCGAGGACTCCGGTGACCAGGAGCCAGCCCACGGCCGACTCAAGCACGGTCACCAGGCCGCAGTCATGCGCAACTGTCGTATCGAAACCCTGCGCGATCTGGCCGATGCTCGACTGGCACAGCGCCGCTTTGGGGGCCGCGAACAGGTGGTCAACGACGCCCGCGATAAACAGGACGACCCCCACCGCCAGAGCCACCGCACCCGTGGTCTTCCGTCGCAACATGGGCCGCTCCCGCAGACGTCACCTCTTCGCCGCCAGCATCAGTCTGCGCGATGTCGGGTACTAGTTGGTACCCGGCAGTCAGCGGTCCAGCGCCCGGTCGAGGTTGACCGCCGCGCTGATCAGGGCCAGGTGGGTGAACGCCTGCGGGAAGTTTCCCAGCGCCTCCCCTGAGGCGCCGACCTCCTCGGCGTAGAGCCCGAGGTGGTTGGCGTAGGTGAGCATCTTCTCGAAGATCATCCGGGCTTCCCGGACCCGGCCGGCCCGGGTGAGTGCCTCGACGTACCAGAACGAGCACAGGCTGAACGTGCCCTCGCCGTCGGCGATCCCGTCGTGCCCGGTGCTGGCGTACCGGGAGACCAGGCTGTCGGAGGTGAGTTCCGCGGTGATCCGGTCCAGGGTGGACAGGAACCTGGGGTCGGTCGGCCCGGCGAACTTCACCAACGGCATCACCAGCACCGACGCATCGAGCAGCTTGCTGCCCGGATACATGACATAGCTCCGCAGCTCGGGATCCCAGCAGGACTCCTGCACATACCGGTGAGCCGCGGCCGCGAGCTTGCGCCACCGCTCCACCGGTGCGGGCAGGCCCCGGTCGCGGGCCAGGCGGCCGGCCCGGTCGTAAGCTACCCAGGTCATCAGGGCCGAGTAGGTGAAACGCTGCCGCGGGCCGCGGATCTCCCAGATGCCCTCGTCCGGCTCCTGCCAGTGCTTGGCCAGCCAGTCGAGCCGCTTGCACAGCCCGGTCCACAAATCGTAGGAAATCGGCGCCTCGCGGTTGTACAGGTACACCGAGTCCATCAGCTCGCCGTACACGTCAAGCTGCCGCTGCCCGACGGCGCTGTTGCCGATCCGCACCGGCCGCGACCCCTGATAGCCGTCCAGATGATCAAGGATTGACTCCTCGATATCCTCGTTGCCGTCGATCGAGTACATGATCATGACGTCGCGTTCGGCGGTCGCGGACTCGCAGCGGCGCTGCACCCATTCCATGAACGACGCGGCCTCCTCCAGGAAGCCGAGCGTCATCAGCGCGTAGATGGTGAACGCGGCATCGCGTAGCCAGCTGTACCGGTAGTCCCAGTTGCGGCCGCCGCCCAGCCGCTCGGGAAGCGAGGTGGTCGGCGCGGCGACCAGCGCCCCGGTCGGGTGATACACGAGCAGCTTGAGCACCAGCGCCGAACGCTGCACCATCTCCCGCCACCGCCCCCGGTACCTGGACTGGCTGACCCAGTTCTGCCAGAAATCCGACGTCCGGGTGAACAGCTCCTCGGTCTCCCCTTCGGCCAGCGGCCGTACCTCGCCATTCCACTCCAGCTCGATGTCGACGCCCTGGCCTTCCTCCAGGGTGAAGGTTGCGGCGACACCGGACTCCTCGATCTTGAGCGCCACATCGGAGCGCAGCACGCAGCGGCCAGCGGATGACTCGAAGACCGCGCCGACGCCGGTTACCAGCCGCACGGCATGCGGCGCCCGGCCGTAGTCGAACGCCGGATGGCAGGCGAGCTCGAAGGTGACCCGGCCGCGGACCGCGCGCGCCTGCCGGACCAGCAGGTCACGCGCCCGGCCGGTACCGCTGGTCTCCGGCACCATGAAGTCGATCACCTCGCCGACCGCCTCTGCCCCCTGAAACCGGGTCAGCAAGATGTTGGTGTCCGGTAGGTACAGCTGCTTCGGCCGGCCGCTGCTGCGGCTACGCAACGAGAAGTAACCGCCCTTGCGGGCGTCCAGCAGCGCCCCGAACAGCGAAGGGGCGTCGAACCTGGACGGGCAGTACCAGTCGACCGTGCCGTCGGTGCCGACGAGCGCTACCGTCCGCAGGTCACCGACGATCCCGTGCTCTTCGATCGGCAGGTAACCCGTGGGCGGCACCGGACCGCCGTTGCCAGCGTGAAGGTACGCCATGGCTGTCATGATCTGTCGTTCGGATTACATCCGCGTTACCGGGTGATGCCGAACATCAGCCGCCGAACTGGCAGGGCAGCCGCTTGATGCCGTTGACGAAGCTGGACAGCAGCCGGGCGGGCTCGCCCGCCGTGATGTCGGGGACACGGGTGAGTAGCTCGCGCAGCATGACGTAGCGCACGATCTCATCCACCGCCCCCTCGATCCGGTTCTCGAAGTCGGCGAACCGGAGGCCCCAGAACGCCGTTTCCGACAGGTCTATCCCCGCAGCGGTCATGGCGTGGCTCCTGAGGCTATTCCCTACTGCGCTCGCGCCTCTGCAGCACGACCAGCGTGCCGATGATGAGAATCAGCAGCAAGCCTGATATCACCCAGTCCATACCACTCGCCTCTCGTTGTCCCCAGTTTAGCAGGACGAACTGACCGGGCTGCTTGCCGTGGCCCCTTGGTGCCTGCAGGGGCCGGGCCTACGCTGCTCTTGTGACCCAGCCCGCCGCCTGCCTTATCGACGTCTACGAGACCCTTCTGAGCTGCGATTTCTCGCGGCATAGCACGGACATGCCGGCGTTGGCCGGGGTCGCGCCTGATGCCTGGCGCGCGGGGATCTGGCGTGTCGGGCCGTTCTTCAACGTCGGCCGGCTGACCAAAGCCGAGGGCTTCGGTCAGATCCTGCAGGAGTGCGGCGTCGAGCCGCGCGCAGACCTGGTGCGCGCGCTCGTCGAGGCGGACCGGGAACTGCTGCTGGCCTCCGCGCACGTCTACGAGGACTCCATCCCGTTCCTTGAGAACCTCAGATCGCACGACGTCAGGGCTGCGATCGTCAGCAACTGCTCGGAGCACACCCGTGATCTGCTGGTCAAACTCGGCGTGCCCGAACTCGTCGACGCGGTGGTTCTCTCGTGTGAGGTGGGCGCGGCCAAGCCGTCGCCGGAGATCTTCCGGCACGCGCTGGAACAGCTCGGTGTTCCGGCCGGTGCCGCGCTGTTCGTGGACGACCAGGCGGCTTTCTGCGCGGGCGCGGCGGCCCTGGGCATCGGCGCGGCGCAGATTGTCCGGGGCGAGCTCAACAGGATCGACGGGGAGGTGCCCGCGGCGGGAACCACGATGGTCCGGTCGCTGCCGGAAGTCGAGGCCATGCTCTGGTCGTAAGCAAGGCCAGGGCAGCTCTCAGGTGCGGTGATGGTCGCAGCCAGGCACTCTGACTCAGTCGCCCTCCCGTCGAAGACCAGGAAAGTCCGGCCCGGCCGATAGGAGAACCGGTATCGTGCGGTTCGTGCTGGACGGCGAGCTGGTCTTCGTACCGAGCGAGATTCCCCGGCGAGGCGTGTTCGCGCGCTGGGGCACTGGCTCGGGATCCGCCAAGCTACAGCTGGTCTTCCCCCGTGGTACTCATGATCTGCGCAAGCGCCTGGTCTCGGCGGACCTCATCCCGATCGGCGAGGCTCTTCCTGCGTTGCTGGCCATTGGTCCTGACGAGCAGGCCGGGCCGCCGATGCGGCGGAGCGCGCGGGTATGGGCCGCGGCGGCCGCGGCGGGTGTCTGCCTGGTGGCCCGCGGCAGGCTTCTGCCGACAGTCGGCGCTGACGACACGGACGTGTGGCGGGCCGGCCCGCTCGATCCGGCCGACCTTAGCTGGCTGCGTGAACTCGCCGCCGCCTTCCCGCCGGCCGCGCATGCCCTGGCGATTCCCGGCTCGCGTCCGATCCGGCTTCGTTCTCCGGATGCGCTGATCCGCGACCTCTGGGACGCGATCGCCGACATGATCGCACGCTCGCCCGCGGCGCCCAGGGCGACCGCGTCGCGCGCGTTCGCCGCCGCTGAGCCGACCCGGGTCAGCGATCTCGCGGAGTGGCTCGCCGATACCTCCGACGGCCTGTCAGCTGGGGCACGTCTCGGCCTTCGGATCGAGGCGGTCGCGACGCCGCCGCCCATGGCCGATGACGAGGAGGACTACCCAGGTGCCGCGGAGGCGGATCCGGCCGAAGGGCACGAAGGGCCGGACGGGCCCGAGTGGGAGGACGGGCCCGAGTGGGAGGACGGGCCCGTGCCTGCGTTCCGGCTGGTGCTGCAGTTGCGCAGCAACGCCGATCCGAGCCTGATCGTCGACGCCGCCGCGCTGTGGAGCCAGCCGGAGGCTGTGATCTCCAGGTTCGGCTCCCAGGCGGAGACGGACTTGCTGCTGGCGCTGCGCCGCGGCGCGGCGATCTGGTCGCCGCTAGCTCAGGTGTTGCAGCAAGCCAGCCCGTCGGTCATCGACCTCGACGACGACGCGCTCACCAGCCTGCTCGGACCGGCGGCCGAGGAACTGTCGGGCACCGGCATCGAGGTGCTCTGGCCCTCCAGCATGGTCGATGACGGCCTCAAGCTGAGGGCCGTCCCCACCCCGGCGCCGGAAAAACTGACGGAGGCCGGATTCGGCCTCGCGGCGCTGCTGGATTTCCGCTGGCAGCTCACGCTGGACGGTGCGCTGCTCCACGCCGATGAGATCGCCGCCCTGGCCGAGGCGAAACGGCCGATGATCAGGCTACGGGGCCGCTGGGTGATGCTCGATCCGGACCTGCTCAACCGGCTGCGCCGCCCGCCGCGGACGCGGATGCGCACGTCAGAAGCACTCGGCGCTGTCCTCGCCGGCTCGGCGGAGATCGACGGCGAGACCGTCGAGGTGGTCGCGGAAGGCCCGCTCGCCGACCTGGCCGCCCGGGTCGCGGGCATCGCGTCCGCTCCGGTGCCGCTCGATCCGCCGCAAGGGCTCGTGGCGACGCTGCGGCCATATCAGCAGCGGGGGCTGACCTGGCTGGCCGCGATGTGCGATACCGGGCTCGGCGGCTGCCTCGCCGATGACATGGGACTCGGCAAGACGATCCAGGTGATCGCGCTGCACCTGCACCGACGGGACGCCAAGGCGGGCCCCACGCTCGTGGTGTGCCCGGCGTCGCTGCTCGGCACCTGGGAGCGCGAGGTACGCCGGTTCGCTCCCGGCATCCCGGTCCGCCGGTACCACGGCGGCGGGAGACACCTGGAAGACCTGGCCGTCGATGAGATCGTCCTGGTCACCTACGGCGTGGTGCTGCGTGACTCGGCACGGCTCGCCGAGATCGGCTGGGGCCTGGTCGTCGCCGACGAGGCGCAGCACGCCAAGAACCCGCTGTCACGGACGGCGCGCCAACTGCGGGCGGTGCCCGCGCCCGCCAGGGTCGCACTCACCGGAACGCCGGTGGAGAACCGGCTGTCGGAACTGTGGTCGATCCTCGATTGGACGACGCCCGGCCTGCTCGGGCACCTGGAGGCCTTCACCCGCCGGGTGGCGGTGCCGGTCGAGCGGTACCGCGACGCCGAGGCGACGGCCAGGTTCGCGGGTCTCATCCGGCCGTTCCTGCTGCGGCGCAAGAAGACCGACCCCGGTATCGCACCCGAACTGCCACGCAAGACCGAGACGGACCTGTTCGTGCCGCTGACCGCCGAACAGGTGACGCTGTACGAGGCGATGGTCCGCGAGACGATGGAGGCGATCGAGACCAGGCAGGGCATCGAGCGGGCCGGTCTGGTGTTCAAGCTGCTGACCGCGCTGAAGCAGATCTGCAACCACCCCGCTCAGTACCTCAAGCAGCCGGGACCGCTGGCCGGCCGGTCCGGGAAGCTGGCCGCGTTCGACGAGCTGACCGACGTCATCTTGGCGGGCGGCGAGTCGATGCTCGTCTTCACCCAGTACACCCAGATGGCGACGCTGCTGCAGCAGCACCTCGACGCGCGCGGAATCCGCTCCCTGTTCCTGCACGGCGGGGTTCCCGTGCCGCGCCGTGAAGATATGGTGGCCCGGTTCCAGGCCGGCCAGGCGCCTGTATTCCTGCTGTCGCTCAAGGCGGGCGGGACCGGCCTGACCCTGACCCGCGCCACCCACGTGCTGCACTACGACCGGTGGTGGAACCCGGCGGTGGAGGATCAGGCCACCGACCGGGCGTACCGGATCGGCCAGGATCGGCCCGTGCAGGTGCACCGGCTTATCGCCGAGGGGACGCTCGAAGACCGGATCGCGGCCCTGCTCGAGACCAAACGCGAGCTCGCCGATGCCGTGATCGGTTCTGGCGAGGGCTGGATCGCCGAGCTATCCGACGCCGAGCTCGCCGATCTCGTCAGCCTGCGAGCCGCCCCGTGAGCGACGTGACCGGGGCGGGCCCGACGAGTTCCGCGCAGCTGGCCTTCGGCCGGACGTGGTGGGGCCGAGCGTGGCTGGAGGCGCTGGAGCAGCGAGCGCAGCTGGACCCTGACCGGCTGCCACGCGGCCGAGAGTACGCGCGCTCCGGCGCGGTCGGTGACCTGACCCTCGCGTCGGGAGAGGCACGTGCTCACGTTCAGGGCCGGAAGACGGAGCCGTATGAGGTCAGGATCCGGGTGCGGCGATTCACCAATGACGAATGGGACCGGGTGCTCGCCGCCATCTCAGCCCGGCTCGGCCACGCGGCGGCCTTGCTAGATGGCGAGCTGCCGCCCGAGATCGCCGACGACGCGGCCAGCGCAGGCCTTAACCTTCTGCCAGGTGGCGGCGAGCTAGGACCGCGTTGCAGCTGCCCGGACGAGGCGGACCCGTGCAAGCATTCGGCGGCGGCCTGTTACCTCCTCACCGATGCGCTAGACGCTGACCCCTTCACCCTTTTTCTGTTGCGCGGCCGGACCCGAGATCAGGTACTGGCCGGGGTCCGGGCCCGACGGCGCGGCGCAGCGCCGGGTCAGGCGACCTCGCCGGGGGCCGCGGCGGAAGCTCCGGCGGGCGACCAGGCCAAAGCACCGTCGGTGGCCAGCCCGCCCGCCACCGACGAGGGCGTGGACGCTAGGGCGGCGTTCGGCTCGCCGACAGCGTCCGAACCGGTTCCACCCGTGCCGTTGCCGCCCAGGCGGCCTGGTCATCCTGCGGCTCTTCCCGTGGATCCGCCGCCTTGGCGCTCTGGCCTTCGTGATGACCTGCTGGAACTAGCCGCCGATGCGGCCAGTCGGGCCTGGGACATGGCGATGGGCCTGTCCGCCGACGCCGGACTGACCCTCGACCCTGACGCCGACCTAGCTCGCAGGGCCGCCCGAGCGCTAGGCACGCCGGCGTTCGCTGTGCTCGCGGTGCGCTCCGGGGTCGGTGAACGTGACCTCGCCCGCCAGGCGCTGGCCTGGCGGCAGGGCGGCATGACCGGTCTGGAATCGCTGCGTGCCGAATGGGAACCGGCCGCGGACGATCCGGACGCTTTCGAGCTGCTGACGGCGGCGCGCGCGGCGCTGCGCACCAAGGCCAATGCGGCGGAAACCATCCAGGGCAACCGGATCACCGCGGGCCACCTGCAGTTGCGGCTCGGCCGGGACCTGCGCTGGTATCCGTACGCGCGATCGGACCAGGACTGGGAACCCAGCGGCTCGCCGGATACCGATCCGGCCCGGGCTCTAGCGGACCTCTGACACGAGTGAGCGTCGGGGAGCGGCGCGCCTGCCATGTCTGATGATGCCGGGGCCGGGGGCCGCCTAGGCTTGGGTCGCATGGATACCGGTGTAGCGATCTTCCCCACTCACGACGCCATCGCCCCTGCCGACATTGCGCGGCTAGCCGAAGAGCGCGGACACGAGTCTTTGTTCTTCCCTGAGCACACGCACATCCCGGCCAGCCGGCAGTCACCGTACCCCGGCGGCGGCGAGATGCCGCGCAAGTACGCGCACACCTTCGACCTGTTCGTGGCGCTGACCGCCGCGGCGACCGCCACCACGCGGCTCCGGGTCGGCTCGGGCATCTGCCTGGTGATCGAGCGGGACCCGATCATCACGGCCAAGGAGGTAGCCAGCGTCGACTACCTGTCCGGTGGCCGGCTGGAGTTCGGCGTCGGCGCGGGCTGGAACCGGGAGGAGATGGCCAATCACGGCACCGACCCGCGTCGGCGAATGGCTCTCCTGCGCGAGCGGGTGCCGGCTTTCGGCGACGCGTGGTTCCCCAACCACGCCCGCAACGGCATCCTGGACCGGGCAGCCGAGCTGCGCTCCCGTGCGGACCGGCCGATCGACCTGATGGTCATGGGCGTACCCGCCGACGCCAAGGTGCTGGAAGCGTACGAGCGGACCGGCTTCCGGCGGGCCGTGCACTGGTTGCCGTCGGCCGCGCGCGGGCCGGTCGAGCGCGCTATGGACCGGTTCGAGGCGGCGGTCGCGGAGCTCTACGGGGAATAGGGGCTGCTGGAGCCTACCCTTATCTGGTGGCCCACCGCGACGCATGTCTTCTTGACGCCTACGACACTATCGTGCACACCGACTTCAGCGCGCACAGGAATGAGCTGCCGAAGCTGGCGGGCATCTCCGCGGATGCCATGTTCCGCGAGTTCAGGCGGCTCGCGCCTGCGCTGTCCGTCGGCGAGATCTCGATCGCCGAGGCCTACACGGAGATCCTGCGGGCGTGCGGCGTGGAGCCTCGACCCGACCTAGTGCGCGCGATGACGGACAAGAGCCGGGAACTACTGCTGCTGTCCGGGCGCCTGTATGACGACGTTCTTCCGTTCCTGCGTACGCTCAAGTCCCGCGGCATCAAGATCGCGATCGTCAGCAACTGCGATGAGAACACACGCGACCTTCTGGTCGAGCTCGGGGTGGCCGCGCTCGCCGACGTCCTAGCCCTCTCGAACGAGGTCGGCGCGGCGAAGCCGGCCCCGCAGATTTACCAGTACGCGCTGGACGAGCTCGGCGTTGGGCCCGATGCCGCGCTGTTCGCCGACAACAATGCGACGTACTGCGCGGGGGCAGCGGCCCTGGGGATCCGGGCCGTGCAGATCGTCCGAGGGACCCGGGTGGAGGGCGTGGAAGGGACCACGGTGGTCCGGTCGCTGGCCGAGCTTGAGGTCTTTCTCTAGGTGGTGCTCGCGCGGGTCAGGTGGTGCGGACCAGGGTGTCGAAGAGGTGGGTGAGCTCGGCGGCTGGGTCCTTGGCGAGGCAGCTGTGGACGGGGCCGGGCTGGACGATGGTGGATCTGGGGGCGGTGAGCCAGCGGAAGCGCTCGCCGAGCGGGCGGCCAGCTAGCGGGCCTTCGGTGCAGGCCTTCTCGAAGGCGGACAGGGCCGAACGGACCGCGTCCACGTCGGCGGCGGGATCGACCGCAAGCAGCCGGGCCACATCCAGCTCGATCCGGGCGGCCAGGTAGCGGTGGCCGTGCGAGTAGACGATCACCCCGGCATTGATGGCCTCGCTGGCGTCAAAGGGGCGTTTGGGATCCGCGGTCGGCCAGTTGTGGTGGAAATGCAGCGCCGCGCCATGATCGATGAGCCAGATGTCGCGGTGCCAGACCAGCAGGTTCGGGTTACGCCAGGTGCGATCCACGTTCTGCACGAGCGCATCGAACCAGAGCACCTGGCTGGCGAAGTCGCGGCCGGTGGTCCAGCCGAGCGGATCGAAGCCGACCGACCCGGGCAGGAAATCCACACCGAGGTTCAGTCCCTCGCTGGCCCTCAGCAGGTCCTGGATCTCCGGGTCGGGCTCGCTGCCCGGAATCCGCGGGTCCAGCTCGGCGAGGACCAGCTCCGGGGTGCGCAGGCCGAGCCGCCGCGCCAGCTCACCGGCGATGATCTCGGCGACAAGAGCGAGGGGGCCCTGCCCGGCGCCGCGGAACTTCATCACGTAGGTGCCGAGATTGTCCGCCTCGACCAGGGCGGGCAGCGATCCGCCCTCGCGCAGCGGGGTCACGTACCGCGTCACCGTCACAAGTGGGATTGTGGACACGCGAGGAAGACCCCGTCCGGATTGCCCTGGCCCGGTGGAAGTCCGCGAGGATAACCGCCCGCATCGGGAATCACTCGCCATATCCGTGACGTGTGCAAGCATGCGGGCCAGGCCTACCGCTCACTCACCCGCAGGGTCGGCAAGCGGGTTATGAACGCCGGGGCCGCTACAGCAGGGCCGGGCATAGTAGTGCCAGGCTGGATGCGGTGAGTTCAGGATGTCTGGGCATGGCGGCTGTCCTGGCGGGGCCGTGCATTCTGCGATTTCCCGGTGTTCTCTTATCGCGGTGGCCGCTGCGGGCCTGCCGTTACCGGAGGGGTTCAGCCGATGCTGCCCGCAGCCGGGCTACCGATCCGGCTGCCACCAGGGCTGAGCCGACGGCCATCCTCGGCCTGCGCCGCTGGACGGCCCGGGCCGCCCGCAGGACATTGAAGGCGACGTTCTGGGCTTCGTTGGCGATCGCGAGCGCCGTCAGCCGCCGCGGGTGGCGCAGGCGCCACGGCACGCCGATGACCATCCACGCTACCGGGGAAACAAGGCCGAACCAGCGGAAGAACCGCGATACCCGGCGGGCTGCGGGTGTTTCCGTCGCGGCGGTAGCCGGGGCCCCTGCCTCAAGCTTGCGCAAAAAGTCCCTTCGCTGTTCGTCCGTCCCGGCCAGGGCCGCGATGTTCTCTAGCACCTCGGCCCCGGTTGGCGCTTCCGTGCCAAGGCCCCACGCCACCAGCCCGAAGCCAGCAGCGCCTGCCCACTCCGCCAGGGCCCGCTGCCGGCGCCCGGCGGCCCAGTGCCCGGCCCCGGCGACAGCCTGGGTAACGACGGGAGCGACAGGGGACACCCATTCGCGCGTCCTCGAGGGCCTGCCCCCGTCCAGAAGGGGCATAAAGGCCAGCCGCAGCAGGGCCTTGCTGTCATCACGAGCCATCCTGTCATTGTCGCTCTGGCGGCGCGTGTGTGTCAGTACGCGCCGCAGGCGGGAGGCCCGTTCACCTGAATAAAGGTCGCGAGTCTGAGGAGCGGAAGAATGGCTTTGTTCGTGTGTAGTGACCGCCCTTGTTCGTGGCGGGCGGCCGTGCCCGCGATCCGGCGGAGCCGGTGTCCGCCCGTTCTGACCGCACCGGGCTGGTGCCGGCGACGTGGTGGCGGGACTGCTGCCGGTGCGGGTCAGCGTTCGTTGCCCGCCCTGAGCCAGGCGATGTAGCCGGCGGCTGCGCGGACGGTGTCGTATTCCGGCTCGAACCCGGTGTCCCGGCGGAGCCGGGTGATGTCAAGGGCGGCGCCTGGCCGGCCGGCACCCGCCGGGAGGCCGAGCTCGGCCTCGGGCACGGCTTCGCGGATCGCCGCGATCACCTCTGCGTTCGTGGTCACCCGCCCGGACGCGATGTTGTAGGTGCGGTGCTGAAGATGCCCGGCGAGCTGGGCCAGCGCTATCGCGCGGCCGGTGTCCTTGACGTAGCACAGGTCGAGCCCGTCGCCGAGGTGCGGCGGGATGAGCAGGGCGGACAGGTCCAGGGGCTTGCCGCTGGCGGCCGCGTGGATGAGCGCGGGTGCGGCGAAGAACGGGTCCTCGTGGCCGAGGGGGCCCCAGGTGCCGGAGATCCGGAGGCTGACGACCTCCGTGCCGGTCGCCTCCGCGAGCTGCTCCCCGAGGAGCTCGGTGATCTTCTTCGACCGCGGGATCGGATGCGGGGCGGTCAGGAGCACCGGCAGGTCCTCCGTCAGCGGGCCGCTGTGCTGAATGCCGCCGTAGACCCCGAGCGTGCTGGCGAGGCTCACCCGGCGCACGCCCCATGCCGCGGCGACGCGGGCGATGTTGAGGAGCCCGTCGAGCAGGCCCTGGGTGGCCTCGATGCCCCCGGCCGTGCCCCGCGGCGCGGGGTAGCCCGCGAGGTGCACGATGCCGGTGATCTGGTGGCGCTCGCCGACCGCCCGCAGCGAATCCAGGTCGGCGGCATCGGCCTGCTCCGCGACGACGGGCAGGTCCGCGAGATGCGGGGGGACCTGGCCGCTGCGGCGCTGCATCACGACGCTCGGCTCGCCGAGGCCGTGCAGCGCGCGGACGGTGTGGGAGCCGATGAACCCGGACCCTCCAGTGACGAGAATCATCGTACTCCTTTCGTCAGTATAACAAATCATCAGTAGAACTTACGATCAGCCTACTGATATCATCGGGGTGTGTCGAGGCCGGATTCTGACGCAGCGGGCCAGGTCCGCGCGCGTGACGACGTGCTCGGCTATCTCCTCAAGCACGCGCACCTCGCACTGGAGCACCGGGCGCAGGCCGCGCTCGCCGACGTGGGGGTGACCGTTCGCGACCTCGGCGTGCTCAGGGTCATCGCCAGCGGGGAGGCGCAGTCACAGCAGGAAGCCGCGGCCGTGCTGGGCGTCGACCGCACCTCGATGGTCGCGCTCCTCGACGCGCTCGAACGCCAGGGAATCGTCGCGCGCCGGCCCTCAGAACAAGACCGGCGACGCAACATCATCGCGCTCACCGACCACG